>Ga0209344_10000685_pt1 | contig 53587 bp, 39 predicted proteins | sample Cruoilmetagenom6_FD_187293 | JGI IMG/M metagenome (GOLD analysis project Ga0209344, IMG submission 187293) | Oil polluted marine microbial communities from Coal Oil Point, Santa Barbara, California, USA - Santa Barbara Oil Seep Sample 6 (SPAdes)... | ecosystem: Environmental > Aquatic > Marine... | reverse complement strand
GGCCATTGGAATACCTGACTCCGAGGTTGTATTGCGCAGTGGCATCGCCTTGGTCTGCGGCAAGCCGATACCACTTTACCGCCTCCTCGTAGTCCTGCAGTACGCCCTGGCCATTGGAATACTTGACCCCGAGGTTGTATTGCGCAGTGGCATCCCCTTGATTAGCGGCGAGCCGATACCACTTCACCGCCTCCTTGTAGTCCTGCGGTACGCCTTGGCCAATTCCATACATCACCCCGATGTAATTTTGTGCATCGGCATTCCCCTGACTGGCTAATGGCTTCAATTCTTTCAGGGCCGTTGCATAATCTTTATTATCGTACGCCGCTTTACCTTCGTCATATCCGGCGTAAGCGCTTATAGATAACATCAGACATGCGGTTGTTACCATCTGGTTCACTGCGTATTTCATAAGCTTCTCCTAAAAAATATTGCATTCAAATGTTAACAACGATTTTCAATTTTAAGATCTAAAGCTTCGGAGTTACAAAAACCCCATAAAATCGCTTAATTGCCTGACTATAAAAATAAAAGCGGCCTCAAGAAGAGTGTAATAATGGTAGTCTGGCAAACACCCAAAACATCTCCGGAGACCGCGTTGAATCTTGGCACAAAAACGATAGAACTTCCACAATTGACAGCAAACCTGCTCCGAAACGGAGGCTGTCTCATCGATAATTTGTTTGCCGATCAATGGGAGTATATGGGCATGAAAGCACGGTTGAACCGAATCGGCTTTACAAGCGCTCAGGTACCTCCTCGCATGAGTTGGTTTACTGCCTGATGATTTGGGTCTGGTTGAAGGTGGAGTCGGTTGGCATGTTTGCACGGGAGTCTTTGCGAACCTTCTCCTGCGCCGAGACAGACGCCCTGTATGCGGCACTGAATCAAGAAGAGTTTTTCAACATGCCTGATTGTAGTCGTTTGCAAATCAGATATTCGGAAAGTACGCAAAATTCAGTGTATGCCCCACCTTTATAGGTACTCGGTTGATAGAATGGCGCATATTCTAAAATGACGCTATTGCAATATGAATGCCTTATACGTACTCGCTTTTCTTATCGCTCTTTCATGCTTCTTTGCTTTGGCAGAAATGGCGCTTGCTTCTGCTCGACGCGGCAAGCTTGCTCAAATGGCGGCAGAAGGAAACAAGGGAGCCGCAGCAGCCCTCATCATTAAAGAACATCCCAGCCGGCTATTGGCAGCAACTCAGACCGGCATTACCGCTGCAGCTCTGTTAATGGGTATTTATGGAGAATCTGCACTATCGGCATCGATTGAAGCCTCTATTCCCCGCGACTTCCCTCTGTTGGGCGCATGGCGTGAGCCTATCTCGTTTATTGCAACCATTGTGATGGTGACTGCTGTTTCCATCGTACTGGGAGAGATTGTCCCCAAGCGTATCGCGATCGCCCACCCGGAAAATTTTGCAGCACGATGCGCGCCCTTAATGTCATTGTTCATTCGCGTGTTGTCGCCAGCCATCAATGTTCTGTCCTGGTCGGCTGATCGTGTGCTGGCTATACTCCCATTTCAGTCTGCGCCTGCAATTACCAGCGTGGAAGATATTCTCGCCTTTGTCGATGAGGGTGAAAAAATGGGCTCGATTGCGCCGGAAAAATGCCACTTGATGGGTAACGTCTTGCGCTTGGAAGATCGTCGTCTTGCAGCCATCATGACGCCCGCTGCAGATGTGGATTATCTTGATCTTCTCGCCCCACGTGAACGTAATTTGAAACTCTTGCGGGAAGCGCCGCACTCCCAACTGCCGGTCTGTAAGGACGATATACAGCATGTCATTGGCATCGCAGAAAGCCACGATATTTTGCAAGCAGTGATAGATGGTGAAGTAGACTTTGCAGAGCTCCCACTAAATCAACCCCTGTTTGTGCCGGCCTCACTGACGTTGATCGACCTTTTGTGTGCATTGCGTCAGCACAGGACAACATTTGCTCTGGTTGTCAGTGAATTTGGTGTCACCGAAGGCATTGTGACGCTAGGCGATGTGATGCTGTCACTGGTCGGTGAGATGATGCCGCTTTCTGACGCACCGGAAGATGCACTTGCCGTGCGTCGCCCAGATGGATCCTGGCTTCTGGATGGTCTGCTGGCAATCGATGAAATGAAAGACAAGCTGGAAATCCGTAGTGTTCCTGATGAAGAGTTGGGGAATTTTCACACCGTCGGCGGATTTGTTCTGGCTTCACTGGGTCGAATTCCCCGCAAGTCCGAACGCTTCACCGCAGGAGATTGGGATTTTGAAGTGGTGGACGTGGATCGGAACCGGGTTGATCAGGTTCTTGCGACGCTTCGGGCGCAAGAACCCTGATCCGTTGCCCGGTGATTGTTATGCTAGCAGGTCGAACTGTTCTTCCAATGGATCAAAAAATATCTTCGGATCAAAAGGTTCTTTAAGAACTACGAAAATGCAGTAAAACCACTAATTAGGGATTGCAATTTCGGTTTATATTTTGGTCGCCATCGTGAAAAAAACGGCTCAATACAAGGCTTTGTTTTACACAATTCTACTAATTATTAGCCTGACTCTTTTCGATATAACACAACTTGATCAATCACTTAAAAATTCGAAATTGAAATATTCAGATGGCAAAACAACAACCAACTGAATTTACGGAACTAAATTACCGGATACTATTGTTAGCGCTAACGAATATATCTATTTGGTTTTGACAAATTGGTTTATAAGTGTAAATCTGTCGACAATCCTTGTTGAACTTAGTTCTGTCTGAAGAGTTTTTTATATGTGGGCATCGTCACAACTTTAAGCTGTAGACGTACGGTTTCAGCAGAGCAAACTGGGTAGGATGAGTTGAAAAGCCAGGTTGATTTATCAACTGATCTAAAAAAGGCCAGAATATATGAGCAAATGCATGAAGGGTCTTGGCAGTATGTTATTTGTCGTGGCTGGGGTTATGCTGCTGAACAATTCACACGCTACAGGGCTGCAAGATATATTCGTTGACGTGCTCAAGAAATATGCCGAAAAAAAAGCTGAAGAGGCCGGCCTAACCGACAACAAGTCGGATGCAGGGCAAGCGTCAGCAAAAAATGTAGAATTTTTGTTCACCGGAGCCAAAGCGCCGACGGTGGACGAATTCACTTTTCTGCACACTACAGAACCGACACCACCAGTTATCACGGGTGGGTCAAACTTTGCTGCGGAACAAGATTGTTATAACCGTGTACAGAATAAAATTGCCTGGAACTACACCGGCTCGAAACGTTGGTCAGATAGTAACGTCAAAAATTTGTGCCGCGGCACCAAAAATGGCGCAGCGCCTGCGACTTGTTTTTACAACGCCATGTTTCGCGGAGCGCGATGGGGTAAAAAATCCTCTCATACCATGAATTGGGTTCTTGCCACGCAGTTGTGTAAAGGAACCAATAATGCCAACCAGCAAATTAATTGCTTGAAGTCCAGGATCGCAAGTAATTTGTCTGTGCAGAAAGCAGTCAGTGCGTGTGTTAAGAATCCCAACGTCACAAGCCACCACCTGTCAGGAGACCACCACCTGCCAAATTACAGGAAACCGAATGTTTCAATTATGTGCAGGGCAGGATCGCATGGGATGCGGCCGGCAAGAAAAAATCCTGGGCAAGCGGCAACTTAAAGAGATTGTGCAAAGGCACGACTTCCAAATTCTCCCCCGGTAATTGTTTCAACTATGCGCTGCACAAGAAAAGCTCATGGGGCAAAAAATCATTCCATGTTATGAACTGGTCTAAAGCGCTGGATCTGTGCGAAGGAGTTAGCAACGCGCAAAAGGTCACCGGATGTTTCAAAAACTCGATTGCTGCGGGCAAGAATGTCAACAATGCAATCAAGTACTGTACTCGCAGGGGGGCATGATGGCTAACTCCAAATTGGTGGTCGCGGGATTGGTTATGATTGGTAGCCTGATTTTACAACAATGCGCCGTTGCTCAGACCGCAGTGACGGCCAAACAGCTGAGTGCCAAACAGCTGAGTGCCAAAAACCTGCGTGTGTTATCAAACTATAGCTTTAAGAGTAGCAAAGCGAAAATAATCGCGCCGCGATCAACACAAGCAACTACCACCGAGGAAGAAGATGGCGACCCAACCGGGCCCAATACTGAGTTCAACACCGATCTGGTTGATCTATTTGAGCCCTCGTCGCCACAATACATCAGAGCAGATTTTGAGGCTCATATTCCTTTCGCACGCACATTATTCCGGGATCATACATCACTCAACACATTTTACTTTTATCCAGCCGGGTACCTGCTTGAGTATGATGCCACTGATGGCTTTGATATTAACTTTCTGCATCGTACGCGCGCCGATGAATCGCAAGAAGAATTAATTGTTTTGAATTTCACCCTGCAGACCAGACGGCTGAATGGTGGCATGTCTCTACTACAGGAACTTGCCCACTATGCGATAAAACCAGCGAATGACAAACCCGTTAGCTTGCAACGTCTCCCAGTAGATTCGGTAAGGGTCGATATTGCCGGACTAAGCTCATTAATCCCTGAAGAGAATGTAAAAATCATCAATTCTCCATCAATGATTGGAGACCCAATCCGGGTGCAGGCCACATTGACACAGAGCCAAAAGGAAGATGTAGTCGCCTCTATTAGAGATGGCGGCGTGGCTGGCCGTGTTATCTTCACTACCAATAACAACAGTGTCGAATTAGAGATTCCTTACTTTGTGAGTTTCACCGACTTTGCTGGGCAGTGGATAACTGATATCAGCCAGCTTGATACCACCGATTCAATCAAGAATCTCAGCCCTTATCCACTAATGGTATCTGGTGTGGTGGTCTACGCCAAAAGCAAAACCGGTAACAAGCTGCACCGACATCAAATTCCATTTGTAACTCCAGTTGTTTTGGAAGCTGGTGCCGTAGCCAGAGCGGACAAAAACTTTGCCGAGTTGGTCTCTTCCTATGGCGAGGTGGTTTCTGCGTGGCCAGTCATAAAGCGCGTTATCTGCGACGAATGCCTGAATGTAATAGAGCGCGATATTCTGGTATCCCCAGCGCAGGCCAGCCGAACCAATTTGCCGATCGAGGCGATTCCCAATATCTTTGATCAGTTTTCGCTGTTCAAAGTGCTGGTGGAGGTAAGAAGTAGTTTGTTCAGTCCTAACAACGAATTTTCAGAGGTGAAGAACTTTACCTTGAGAGCCGATGCAACGGAGGCATCGGTCACCTTGTATGTAAACCGGGACAACACAGAGTCGATCAGTAACTTTGAATATCGTATCAAGCCCTTTCACAATGAGGGGCTGAATCTTCCATTTACCGACTGGAAGCCGGATAACGGCGTAATGGACATTACCGTAACGGCTGGTGACATTCGGCCATTAATGCCGGAGCAGGATACAGATACCGCAATACCGGAGCAGGATACAGATACCGCAATACCAGAGCAGGATACAGATACTGCAATACCAGAGCAAGATACAGATACTGAAATACCTGATCAGGATACAGAAACCGAAATATCGGAGCAGGATACAGGTACCGGGGACGAAAAGTGAACGGTGAGGCAAGCAATTCGTCAGCATGCCAGCCGGGCATTAATTTCTATTGGTTGTTGCTTGCTATGCTGCTTTCGGCCCCGGCCGCTGCTAAACCCGATCTTCAGCAAATCGACACCATTGATGGTGTAACTCTGGTCAGGGACCATCAGGACCACCAAGTTTTTTATTATCTGAAAAGTCACAAAAAGCTTGCGGTAAGAAATGGCTTACCTGATTTTAACTATGCGGTTAACCGTTACTTGGGCAAACAGCAGACCGGCGATGAAGGTGAATTTAGGGTTAGAGGTGTAATTAAATTCAGTGTTATGACAAGTTTTATTGATACCGACTACAAGCAATTGACAGAAAAGCTAGAGGCACGTTATGGAGGGGCGATCACCCTCAAAGCAGCGCCGATCAAAGATTCATTTAATCGCTTGGTATACGCAACCATTGAAGGACAGGAAAATCAGAAATTTGAAGGTGTGCTGGAGGGCGGGCATGACCGGGAAGAGTTTAAAGCGCAAGCCGAAAACAGCACGGGTCGAATATTTGGCTCAGCACATCAGAGGTTTACCATCGGCCTTGCCGGTAATGATGCCAATCTGTTCTGGGAAAATTTTGCACGCGACAATCTGTCTTTGTCGTTAGCCTATGGCTGGACTATCGACGGTTTAATTCTGGATAAGAACGATCAATGGGTACCATCCAGCTACCAGGTAAATGATAGTTTACCGATCGATGTCTCGATTCAGAAATACCCGGAATTATTCACAAAGAACGAATTGTGGCAAAACCTACAGTTTGCCTATACCAAGCTGAAAATCATGTGTTATGACTTTATTAATCTCGAAAAAACAGACCTCTACTATGTCAATGTAGAGGTTCGATTTAAAACGATGCGTGATAGAAATTATGTTGAAGAGGTAAAGTTCACCGCTGATGGGGACTTGTATGAACGAGATATTTCATTTGAACTGGCAAATGATATCAAGGATGGTTATCAATACCGGGTACGACGTCTGACTTCTGAGGGAGAAATGATTCGTAGTAAGTGGCAACACAGCAAAACTCCCTGGCTGGACGTGTCCTTGTCTGGCGCGGAACTTGATGCACTTGAAAACAGTATCGATGAGGAACAAAACCCATGAAGAGCTCTACCATAAAATTCAGTTTCATAAAATCAGTGTTGCTTTCACTCTGTCTTACCGTCAACGGTGCCGCACAGGCGGTTGTGATGTACGACGAAGGGCGTGAGTTTATCGACGGTATCTCTCTGTTGCGTGATAAGGAAGACAAAACTGCATATTATTATTTACCTACTGCGCCAAGCGTTGTCATCGACCGCAAGACCAATAAACCAAAGATATCGCTGGTCAAGTTTGTTGACCCCGCAGGCACAACCAGTGGCGGACTGATTCATTTTTTGTTCAGCCTCGATCTGCCACCTGAACGAATTGAAGCTCTGAATGAGAAACTCGGTAAGAAGGTGCCGGGCGCTACGGTAAGAGGGCCAGTGATTTTGCGCGCCGAAGGTGACGAGGATGCAGGCGGTGCCTCTTTTCAAATTATTTCATCCACAGTAACCCAGCAGTCGGGCAAAGATTCGTTCACATCGTCATTGGTATCCAGCGGAATTGCACCGGTGACCCCCGGTTCGCAAGCAGCTGTCGCTGCGCGCCTCAACGAACAAGGTGCAACGTTACTGTGGGAATCACTGAAACAGCCAACCTCGGATATATCCGTGTCGATAAATGCCTCCTATGAAGCGGCACTGCCGGCTTATCGTGGCAAAGTATTCGCTAATATTGAAACAGTCTATAACCACCTGTTCAAAGTGATGAATCAGCAACAGGGTTACCGCAAAACCGAAATTCGTAAACAGATGGACGAAATGGTACGCGAAGGGGTTATCGAGGTTGATGTCACAGACCGCGCAGGATTGGAAATTGATTCCTCACAGATGTCGGGCATCATGAATCTGGTGACTGACAAGCTGGTCAATATGATCTTCGACACTACACAAGGTCTGTCAAAGCTGCCTGAACAGGAAAAAGTGCCAGCCAGTGTGGTTAAAGGTCGTCAGGAAAGAGGTTTTTTAGGAAAATTATTCGCCGGTACAGGTAATCAACAGTACGTTACCGATGATCAGTACACCATCCGCCAGAAAGAGGACATCAAACGCGGTACTTTTTCCATGCTGTTCACACAAAACACAACCATCAAAGTTCCATTTAATTCGACCGGCAATATCAGCGGACTGTATGAGAGCTGGGGCCAGGATGAAAGCTTATTTCGTGTAATCGGGCTGAATGATGCCGCTTTTGAGCGCCGCGAAGTATTCTTTGAAGTCGACCCTTCCTTTTACCAGGCTTTTCAGGAAAATATAAATTCCGTGTCGGTAAGCTTTGTAAAGAAATACCCGAATCGTGCCAATCAGGCGGACTTCACTGGTGAGGTTGTATTTAATCAGAACGACGTTAAAGAAGGCACTTTCTCTAAATCAATAATCTACCCACGCCTCGGCGCTCAGGGCAGCGATTGGCATGATTACAAGTTCCGCACATTATGGAGTTTTCGCGGAGGTAAGACGGTTGGTATTCCTGCCGACACCACCAAATTGCAGGACAGCAACTCACCAAGTACTGCACTGGCCCCTCCGGCTAGCCTTAGTCATATAGAGGTTGATGGTGATGCAGCATCCATGGCGGAGGCGCAGATTCGTCGGGCTATGGTTGAATTCAATTATAAATTACTCGGTCAGAGCAAGCGTAAATCTGTCGCCTTGTTACCCGGAGCTGAGGAAATATTGACTAAAGTATCCCTGCTGCATGATGAGAGTTCAAAAATCCGCTATCGGGTCAAGTGGTACAGTACTAAGGGCAGTCAATCGCAGGACTGGCGTGAGCTGGACGACACCTATCTGTTTTTAATTCCGCCGCAGGCTGATCCAGACTAGCAGCATGGTAACTTTTGACATCAACACGGTGAAGAAAAAAATGCTTAAATCTGCATTTGCCATTTGCCTGGCGTTAATCTGTTCGACAGCACAATCACAAAACATCTTACTCGATCACCCGGTAAAGTGCGCAAGCTTGCAATGTTTTCCATCTGCTGATAAAGAACATGAATACTATTATTTGCCAGCTAATCCACATGTGGCGCTTAACGAAAATGGCAAACACGAGTTTTCCTTCACACGATATGTAAAAAGCAGTTCCAACAGTGATGGAGACGGCGGTATTGTCGAAGCAGAAGGTGGCGGTATTGTGCATTTTCTGGTGGACTACACTGTGTCTGACAAGCAGATGAAGCAAGCCGTAAAAGCATTAAAAGACATAGATCAGGACGCGGTTATGCGCGGGCCGATCATATTTGAGGAAGGGCATTTTGCTCTGGTCAGCAGTTTTGCAGCTGAAAAAGATAAGCCGAGTGAACTTTCACAACGCGTCGTGGGGGTAGGTCGCGCCCCGCTGATAGAGGGCTTGAAAGCCGCCGTTTCTATCCATTTAACCAAACTTGGAGCGCAGATTTTATGGCGTTCATTTCAGATGGACACACCAGATGTGTCGTTGGTATTTGAAATGACTTTTTCCGGATTAAATGACCCGGCTGATGCAACGATCACTGCCGATTGGGCCAAATTGCAAGATACTGCAGACGTAACACTCGGTGCCAAGGTCAGTTACCTCGGGATCGGCGGCGGATTTGATTATTCTAACTTCTGGCAAAAAGCACGAGAGAATGGCGCGGTCACCATAGACTACAAGGGAGATCCGGAAAAATTACAGGGAATAATTGACAGAACGTACGCCAAACTGCACGAAGTAATGTTTGAACCAATTCGAGTGACTCAACCCACTGCCGACGGTGATGATGATCCTTTGCAAACCATGTTGGCCGTAACCAATGCCGCTCAGAGCGCTGGTGGCAGCAACTACAGCGCGCCCTGGGAAGTAAAGATCAATGGCGGCTACAAGCGGCGCAAGTTGAGCCAGACAGGTAAATACACGTTTAATTTCCGGCAGCGCAGCAAAAGCAAATTAACCACCGCTATGGCCGGTAATATTGGTAGTTTGTTTCGTATGTATGGCGATGACCCAACCATGTTCCATACTGTAAATTTGTCCGATGCCGAATTCAGGATTCGAGAGGTGTCAGTGGCTCTGGACGCGCGCGATGAAAAGGAGTTTTCCAAATACATTAATCACGTTACTTTAAAAATACAGAAAAAGCATGGTTCGGGGGCTGAAAGTACCGGTGAAATAGTTATCAAACGCAGCAATTTTGAAAGTGGGCGGCCGCAGAAAATATCATATAACTGGGACAAGGAAGCCAGTGTCGAAGATTGGATGATGTATCGATATAAGGCAGACTGGTCATTTGTAGGCGGCGCCAATCACAGTAGCGGATGGAAGGATTACGATGGTGCGGCAATATCCCTGACTCCGCCTTACCAATATCGTGAAATTGAGTTCGTAAGCAGTCCGGATATTTTAAGCGAGGAAGGGGTGCGCCTCGTGTCAGTGAGGGTCAAGCACGATTTTTTTGGTCGCACAGTAACTGAAACCATAAATTTAATACCAAGCCGCGATCAGTTCAACGCAGTACGCGTGTTCGCCATTCCACCGGGTGACGGTAGCATCGAATACACAATCACCTGGACGCTCAAAGATAAGCGAAAAATATCCAGTGGCAAAATGATCTCTGATGAGACTGTTATATTTTGTGACGAACTACCCGAACCGAGTTAACACAATGCAAAAAAACCAAACTAAGGAGACCACCCATGATTTCTCTTAAAATGATTAAAGCAGTTGGCGTGTATCAGGCAACGCTCATATCTGCAATGAGCCTGACGCTGTTTTATGGGTTGGCTTTCTCGGTACCGGTGCAAGCAGCTGTCCAGATGGGTGCACATATGGACTTTGTATTGAGTACCGGGCGCACAGTCCGTGTATTTCCGGAAGCAATGAACCTGGGTCCAATTCGCCCGGGGAATATTCTGCCTAAGCGCCAGAAAGTAAATACCCTTCCACCTGAAGGAAATGCCTGTAAAAAGCTCGAAGCTGCCTACAACAAGAATACCGGCAAGCGTGAAAGTTTGAAGAAAGCGGTCAAGAATCAAAAACCGGTTAATCCGAAATGGCTAAAACCTAACAACAAGTTGAAGGCCAAAAGCTTTCGCCGAGCGTATTTTGCAAACAATAAACCTGTCGGATGGTATTACCTACCGATTGAGCCCAGAGTTTCTTTCAAGGATGATATACCTGAAGCAACCTTTATCAAATTTATCACCGATGAGACCACCAAAGATGGTGGGGCTGAAGGCGGTTTGTTCCATCTAATGGTCACGTATGGATTGAGCAAGAAAGAGGAGACTGAGTTGGGAGAAGCATTGAAGGATGCTGTGCCGGGTGCGAAACTCAAAGGTATGGTGGATCTTGAACCAGCCAAAACAGGTGAGAATTTCATCGTTACCTCAGGTACTTTATCCGATGAAGGCTTTGCTCCCACCGGCGTGCTTACTTCTGGACGCGCTCCGACTCAACCGGGATCAAAAGCAGCTATTGCCGGTCGTCTGTCGAGTCTTGGTGCACAGTTGATGGAAGCATCGTTTGAGAATACTACTTCCGATCTATCGGTCACCTTTGCCTATGACTACATCGTCAAAACGCAAGCGTATAAGGCTGAGGTTCGTATTGACATGGATCGTATTCAGGATATTCAGGACTGTGTTTATCAACAACGCGATAAAATCAAAACCACCAGTTCCGAATTTGATGGCAAGGGATTTGTGATCGGAGGGCTGGTGGCCGGCCCTATTGGCGCTATCTTTGGCGGCTGGAAAAAGAAAACCAAGGTTAGGATTCAGGAAGAAGACTTACGTCAGGGTTACGAAACCATGATTAGTCTAGGTGCGGTTGAAATCAGGATAGATCAAAATCTTCCGGATGCCGATGTATCTGCGATAGAAAGCAGCCTGATGGAAATGGCGATGCAGTCCTTTACCAGCATGCAGCAATCATTTGCCACCAGTCAGGAATTACAGGCCAAGCGTTCGTCTGATGAAAGCGAAGCTGACAAAGATGCCGCTAAACAGCGCGGACGTGACAAGAGCAGTGCCGATAACTACCGCTATTTTGAGTTGAAGCGCAAACAAGTCAGACAAACCGGCGTGCAGACCTTCAAAATTGAGAAGGGGGTTGCACTCTATCGAACACACTCTATGACTGGCAACATTGGTGGATTCATTCGCGAACACAAGGATCAGATTTATGATGAAGTGCTGCTCAACGATCCGTTTTTCCGCCGTGGTGTGATTACTGTAGATTTGGATACAGAGGCGCTGGAATTATTTGAAGCAAAAATGATTAACAACGCATCGGTTGAAGTTATTGTGCCATTTCCCGGCGACCCGTATACCAACGGTGCAGTATTCACCCGTGACGATATAACCAGTGGCAATATTCTGAAGAAATTTACCTTCGCTACACGCGGCAAGACCACGGCCGGTTCGTCATGTCCATACCGCTATGTGGAATCCTGGAGTCTAAAGGGTGGTGGAAAATGGCCCCTGAAACCACTTGAGAAGTGTGCCAAGGAAATGGCTGTGACTTTAGTGCCGCCCATCAAGACCAGACGCATCGACGTCGAAGCTGACCTATCAGAGATGGAAGACATGGATATTCGAGGAGCCGATGTGCTGTTACGCCACAAGCGCTACGGCAAAGCGCGTACTGATACTGTGCGATTCAGGGTTGCCAAGGGCGAAGCCTATATTGAGCAGACTTTGTTCGTCGACAAAGACAACGATGAAGTGGAATACAAGATTGTCCTGACGCATAAGAGTCGGGATAAATTTTCTACGCCTTGGACGCTGCTTGAAGATGACTTTGTGTATGCTAATCTTTCTGGTTTGCCGCTAGATACACTGGAAAAAATTCAATCCAAGATTCCGGAAATCAAAGAGATTGTTGATGAAGCCAGGGAATTGCTCGAATAAACGCCGTGTCCAATCAAAACTGCAGGGAGGACAACACTATGAATAATCTAACCCATACCCTGCTGGCGGTGGCAGATGCTGGCCAGTGCTGGCCCGGCATCTGCTCAAGAAGTATTGCTGATCCAGATGCAAACTGCAGCCAGGCTAAATCTCTTCCTGGTCTATGGGGACGACAAATCGACCTACTATAGACTGGATAAAGTGGAAATCATGAATGGTAAGTATGGAAAAAAATAATGTAGTTTTCTTAAATTTATCAACGATGACGAAGGCAATGGCGAGAGCGGCATCCAACAAGTTGATGGCGGTGGACTGTTCACCGTCCTCGTGGATTTTGGAGTAGTAACTAACCACACCATTCAGCGTGCACAATCTTAACTGACAGAGCAAAGTGATGGGCACCAAAATTGTTGGTCCACTGAGTTACCCGGAGGGCACTTTCTTCCAAGTGGACAAAACTGGAAGACAACTTTATCTATACATCTCTATCGGAATTTCCCGTTAGCTATCTGAAAGAGATAAACCGAAGATTACCTGATGTAAAGGTAATCGTGGAATAAACTAATGAGCCCTTTGATAGAGACTAAGGAACCGACAGAATGAACACACATATCAAACGTAGCGTTGCTTTCCTGGCTTTCCTGATATTCCTGATCCCCGGAATATCAGGTGCCCAGGAAGTACTATTAGACGAAATGCAGGAAGCAGGTGACCTGAAACTGTTTCCTGTTTATGGCGATAAAAAAAAGTTTTATTACATCTCTGACAAGATAAAAATCCCGAAGGGAGAGAATGGAAAACCTCAGTTTAGCTTTCTTAAGTTTGTAGAGGACGCGGAAGGCTCCGGAGAAGGCGGAGTGCATGATGCTCACGGCGGTGGACTGGTTCATTTCCTGATTAATTTTGATGTGGACGACCAAACCGTTCAACGAGCACAAGCCGAACTGCAACGCAAAGTTGCGGGTGCAGAAATAGTGGGTCCGATTATGTTCCGGGAAGGTACTTTTGCGCTGGTGTCGAATTTTCAGCAGGAGGACGGTGATTGGACCAAGCGCGTCTTGGGCTTGGGAAAAGCACCCGTGCTGGAAGGTCACAAAGCTGCTGTTTCTATCAGGTTAACCAAAACCGGGGCAATCTTGCTTTGGGAATCATTCCAGCAGGCGGCCAGCGACATCTCTGTCAGCTTTGACATGATCATCAGTGGCTATCGCAATCCCTATGAAGCTAAAATGACCGCATGGTGGGATCGCATCGCCTCAAATAAATCCTTAGCCATTGGTGCAAGAACCGATTTTCTCGGGGTGGACATTCAGGACACCATGAAAGAGCTGCGCGATTCGGGTGCCATTGAACTCGAAGTAAAAGGCGAAAATGACAAAATGGATCGACTGTGGGAAATGGTCTATGGGAAGCTTGCGGCCCAGATGTTTGAGCCCAATAATGACCCGACCACGCTGGCCACCCTGCAAGACGATCCCAATGTGTTCAGTAATTTTGATCGCGCCAACCAATTTAACACCGAAGTACGCGAACGGATTCAACAGGAAAATCAGACTGAGTTAGATCGCGTTGAGCGTCAACGTCAACAGCTCCTGGCTTTAGGCGAGCAGGTGCCATTTTTTGCAAATATCGCACGCAATATGCCCAGTTCCGCATCTACCAACAATTCAGCGGAACCAGGCGGAACTGCCGACAACAACACAACTGACGAAAGTGATAGCAATACCGCAGAGGGAGAAGGTGGCAGTGCTACTCCGCCAAGCGATAATTCCTCGTCCGACAGCAATCCCCGAACCGTTCGGCCAGCCAACCTTCAAACACCACCCAGCTTTTCGATTTTGGCCAGTTACCGCAAAAAACAATTCAAGAAAACGGGGAAGTTTGAACTGAGTTTCAAGAGCTGGACTCCCGACACACAATCCATGCGGTTCGACGAAAATATCGGCGGATTTGGCAAGAAAATGTTCAATGATCCTGCACATTTTCGAGTGGTCAACCTGGACGATCCTGCCTATAAAAACAGGGAAATCCTGGTGCAACTGGATGGCCAAAATTCTGCTGACTTCAATAAATTCGTAAACTTTGTCACCGTCCAGATCAGAAAGAAGCATCAAGACGGATTTCTTCATGTCGACGAACTGAAAATTGACCGCGAAAACTTTATCAAAACATCAAATAATTTTGTTATGAATTATGGTGTGCATGGGGATACTGATCGAGCGAAATGGCTGGAATATGATTATCAAGTAACTTGGAATCTTTTCGGGGGAGCCGAGTGGAAAAGCGGTTGGGAAAAAACCAATGACTTTATGATTCCTGTCACACCGCCTCATCGGTATCGCGAAGTTACCATCGAAGCTGACCCTGAAGTGTTTCGAGACGAGAAGGTGCGACTTACAACCATCGTTTTTAAATCGAAACTGTTCGGGAAGCAGGATAGTCGCAAGATAAGCCTTAAAACCACCAGCAAGGATCCTTTGTCACAAACGATCAAATACGCTCACGAACCGGACAACTATAACTATGAATACGATATCAGCTGGCTAAAACGAGGTGGTGTTCAGGTCAAGAAAATCGACGTTGCTGGAGACGCCGACTTCATATTTGCCGACGAACTGCCTGAGTAAGGAAAACACTAATGAGCAATGCACGCGCCTGCTGTGCGACGTTTCATTCAACAGTGACAGCAAAAGCCGGAAATTTATTTCTACTAACACTTCTCCTGCTTGTCGCCAGCTATATTGTTATGCCTGCCACCACCCATGCTGCCAGTGGTATTACCTACCTTCAATCTGATCTGGATTCCACAGGTAACTCCGTGTGGGCCAATCAAGGTGATTTTGCCCCGATCTGCAATGGTACCGAAGGAAACCCACGTTTGCCCGGTTTGGATTTGGCTCGCAAGTTTGCCGGCGGTGCTGCTTGTCCGGGAAACACAGACAGTAATCGGTTCAGCACAGAGCCTAGCTTTGTTTTTCTTGTTGACGACACATCAGCCTTGTCCAGTTACTTGATAACTTTTTTTCAGTCGCAAAATCTATTACAACAAATGAGCGGCAGGCAGGTTATAGCACCTGGCTCCCGGACTTTCCAGGTACAGAGCCAGTCTCTAAACATTTTATTTGTCGGTGAAATGGCTTATCGTCAAGGGAGTTCAGATCCGGCGGCTTGGTTCACAGCTTTGAACTCACTTCCCAGCGCCCCCATGATTGCTTCAGCAAGTGCTTTACATTGGATCGACAAATGCAATCAGCAAATTCCGGTTCCTGTACCCTCGTTTTCCTGTGTCGCCGATGGAGTAATGGTACCCAAGACGATCACGAACGGAAAATGTGATCATCCAGAAGCACTTTATAACCGCTGTGTCCATAAAAGCAGACTTGGGCGGCTGGCAAAGGATAACACTGAGAATGTAGACATCATCTTTTCCTGCCGCAAAGCCAAGACAGGCGACCATGCCGGTGATATCGGCACAGATTTTTATGATATCGCAGTTATCCAGCACCATCGGACAACAGGCAAAACGTGTTTTTACCAGTACCTTGGTTCTGGCGATGATGCTGGAGATAATATTCCGGCACCCGCCACGACAGCAGGAAAAACATTTTGGGGCAGTGAACGCGTCAATTACTGCACTAGTTGTCACTCGAACGGCCCGTTCGTACGAACCCCGCACTACTGGAACGTGAAAGATAGCGCTGGTAACAGAGTTCTGCCTTCAATGCGCAATATTAAGAAATACCAGGTCGTGCACGAACATTATGAAGTATTCGATGTCGATAGCACGGTAAACGACTGCACTGGGTGCCACAATGTGGGCGCTTACCGAGAAACACCGGGAGGCCCTTTGCTGATGGGAAAAATCAATAAACTGGCCGCAGGCAAGATACAAAGTCTGCGCAGTGGCCCAAGCCCGACTGTTTCCGGCTACGAAGATTTTATGGTTAGAAAATTCACTGACCAACCCACGCATCCCGAAAACCGAGAGGATGCCAAAGCCGCATTGAAGGAGTTGGAGGATTGCATGGTGACACCCACCCCGGCGGGCTGTAAGGTTAATCAAGTGACTCGCAACGTACCACCCCTCTCTCCCTAATCCCATAGGCCTTCATGAAACGACACCATACATTGGAGAAATAATGAAAAAGGGAGAGATAATAAAAAAAAGGGACAATTACTTCTACTGCCGCTTTCATTATATGCAAGCCCGGCTAGCCGCCCACCACAAACACCTTAGCGACGGTGACCAGATGCAAAATTCAATTAAAAATATCAATAGAGCGACAATGAAAACTGCTCAATTAATCTTACTGGCATTGTTACAACTCGTCGTTTGTAATGTTATGTTCCCCACTACGGCCCGTGCAGCAGCTATTATTTACCTTCCAGCTGATTACGATGGAACAGGCGCCGCTCCCTATATTACTAATACCGCCGACTTTGCCCCCATTTGCAATGGTACCGGGGGTAACCCGCGTCTGCCCGGTTTAAATTTGACCCGTGCGTTTGCCGGAGGGCAACTCTGTCCGGGGACAACAGAAAGCAATCGGTTCACTACCGAACCAATTTTTGTTTTACTCATTGATGACACAACGGCATTGTCCACCTATTTAACAAATTATTTGCAGACACAAAACTCACTGCAGCAAATCAGTGGCAGACAGGTGGTCGCACCCAGTATCCGAACTTTCCCAGTAGCCGGTCAGTCGATAAGTATGTTGATGGTTGGTGAGATGGCTTATCGTCAGGGAGGTTCGAATCCGGCAAGTTGGTTTACAGCGTTGAACACATTACCGAGTACTACCTTCGTTACCCAACCTCCAAGGACGCTGTCCGCTTACATGACGGAATGTTCTAATGCAACGAACGATGTCCCATTGCCGCCGGACTGGAAAAATGATCCTAGGGCAAATGCCGTTGGCGGATGGGAGTTTAGAGGGCTACTCAGCAATAGACTGGTCTTTGCGGCGACCACTGCCCCTCCTGCTCCAGCCGGCGGTGTTGTAACGCCTGTGACTGAAGTTTGGGCCTACCGTGATTCCAAAGGCATCTGTATGGCTTTACCGAGAAAGAAGGGTACAGGCATTAACACAATAGAATTATTAGGAATTATCTGCCAAAGCGAGCGAACAGGCAAAGCCTGCTTTTGGGATAATATACAGAGAGCTGGCGTTAGTGGAGGACCAGCCGCAGGAACTCGGCGAAGAGATGCTTTATCTAACGATATGAAAATATCCGATATACAGGGTGGTGATGAATTAAGAGAAAATTGTACCCAATGCCACCGTGGTGATAATGTTTTTATGATTCATCCCTTTACTCCACTTGCTCTAAAAGCAAGTCCGGCATCCGGCACGGCCACATTCCCTGCGCCGCCGGGATTGTCGGCATTGGATACAAATCCCCAGATACGCTATCAACCCATACCCAGTGGACGCATGTCTGGGCAACCGAGTGAACCTGACACACCATGGGGAAATCCGCCTGCTACTAATCTCACGGCAGGCGCATGCGCAAATTGCCATGAAATCCCAGCTTTGACAAAAAAATACTGTGAGACTTTGTTCAATAGTTCGGTAGTCAATAATACAATTGCAAATACAGAGAAAACGATGCCGAAACGCCGGAATTTTTCAGACCCGCCAAGAGACTGGACAATCAGTGCCAGCTTTCGAAACTCTGTTCATGAAATAGCCAGAAAATGCAGAGATGACCATTCTGCTGACCCAGCCATGACTATTCCTCCCTCACCATAGAGTTAATCAGATGATCGATAATTTGATAAATACCAATATATCTCGCATGAATAAAATAATTGAAATCAGGCAATTTTCTCTACTGTCGCTTTTACTGATTATCGTTTGTTTTATTATTTCAGCCACTAATGCCCGTGCCGCAGGTATTATTTATCTTCCGGCCGATTACGATGGAACCACCGCCGCTCCCTTCATTACTGATACCGCCGACTTTGCCCCTATCTGCACTAGTACCGGGGGCAATCCGCGTCTGCCTGGTTTGAATTTGGTGCGTGCGTTTGCCGGAGAGCAACTCTGTCCGGGGACAACAGAAAGTAATCGGTTCGCCACCGAGCCCAATTTTGTTTTGCTTATTGACGACACATCCGCATTGTCCGCCTATTTAATAAATTTTTTGCAGACACAAAATTCGCTGCAACAAATCAGCGGTAGGCAAGTGGTCGCTCCCAGTATCAGAAATTTCCAGGTGGAAGGCCAGTCGATCAGTGTAATGATGGTCGGCGAGATGGCCTATCGTGCGGCCAATAGCAACAATGTCTGGTTTGCCTCGCTCGACGGCTTGAGTCCTACAGCAGCGGTTGCCGGCACGGGCGGTGGCGGTGGCGGTGTTTTAAATCGAGTAGATTGGGATACATTTAAGACCTCACCCCAATACGCGCAATTCGTCAGTGCTGTTCGCACGATGAAAGCCAATGGCGATGCCAATGATGCGAATAGCTGGCTTTATTGGGCAAATATTCATGAGCATTCCTGTCCACACTCAACCACTTACTTTCTCGCTTGGCATCGAGGTTACATTCAATTGTTTGAGAAGAAAATTCAGCAAATAAGTAACAATCCTGATTTTCGATTGCCGTACTGGAATTATTATGCCAATCCAGATATGCCTGCGGAATTTACCAACAGCGCGTCCAATAATCCGCTGTATGTTGCGGGGCGTACCAATACTAATGTTGCCAATGCGCTGAACCGCAATAACCCGTTTGCGGCTCAGTTTGTTAATTTTCAACGGGGTCAGCAAAATGCTTTTGAGCCGGTTCTCGAGAGTCCGCCGCATAATCAGGTACACAATATTATTGGACAACCATTTATGCGGACGTTGCAGTCTCCGCAGGATCCGATCTTCTGGGTACATCATGCCAATATCGATCGATTATGGGTTGCCTGGCTCAATGCGGGTGGTGGGCGCAGTGTCCCTGCCGTAACACACGGCTACTGGACTGATAGCCTCCCAGCCACCCGCTCTTCTTCCGGTGTTAATTTCAGATATGCCCACAGGCCTGACATCGCCGGAGTGACTATGGAAAGAAATAAGACATTTGATACTACAACGCATCTTGCATATGACTATGACAATAAATCGGTTCCAACGGGGGCAACCCGCAGGGCACCGGCACGGCCATCACGTGCGCCTTCCGGATCAGGCACTGGCAGTCACACAGGCACTGGCAGTGGTACGGGTGCTACAGTCACTTCGGCAGTTGACCGCGGTATAACGGAAAGTAACGCCATCGCATTGACCAATCAGTCCGCAAGTTTAGTATTGCCGATTTCGTTAGCAATCTCCAGCCGATTAAACGATCTCAAAGCAAATCAGGCCGACACTACTTCGTTCGGAGCGCAGATAGTGTTGGACGGTATTCAGTTAACATCAAAAGGCGAGCAGGGCGGTTTTGGTTATCTGGTATATTTGAATTTGCCAGAGCAGGAATCAGACGCACACCCTGAAGAAAACCACTTTGTAGGCAGCATCGGGCCGTTTGAAATAGCCACTATGGCGCATGAGCATGGCGGAGCAGGGAATGATGGTGCCTATAGAATACAGATCCCGGACATCGTCATGCAGCAGGGCGTGGCGGATGCGCAGGAACTGGAAGTGTCATTCATCCGCATTAATGGCGAGGTCAGCCCTCAGGGAGAGGTGATCATTATCGATGATGTGCGGATTGAATCGGCTGAACCACAGCCGCAGCCCTTTAATAACTCCTGACTCATTTTTAACAGAACGCCAGTAAAAGCTTCGCTGGTGAACCGGCAGCCCTGATCGGTGTTGAATATTTCAGGTGCGCCATATGCCTGTAATGCCTGCTCCAGACAGCCCACATAGAACACACTATCCGGTGTGTTCTATGTCCGGCACCACTTGCGGTTGATCTTGTGCCTCAATCCACGCTGGCAAATCTTTATTTTGCGGCTTCCTTAAAACGTATGCCGAGTATCTTCAAAATCAATCAGCGCCAGTGGGGCGACGGCGTTGACCCATTGACCACGCTTCTCTATTGGCTGATCCCGAATTTTTTTGAGCCAGTCCAACTCCATCTTCAATTCAAGCAACACGGGACTTCGGATATGCAGGACAGGAATCTAATAGCAAAAACCTTATATTCTTAGTGAGCAAAAACTTTTGGTTCTAAATTAAAATTGGCGAGCCAGTTAACTCTAGCCTTCAATAGCGCAGAACAATAAAAACCTCTAGTATTAACGTATAGAATTAATAATTGTGGAAAAAATGATCGACCGTTATCTTTCAATTTGGGAAATCGCCCACCGCTGGCGTGATATTAACTCCGACAAAACAGATCCCGTTGATCTTCCGCTAAGCATTCAAGATACGATCAGATATATTTGTCGTGGAGCGTTAGATGGGAATCTTGCGATTTATTACATGGTTGCAATATTGCAGAATGGGAAAAATGACGGCTCAGAAACTAGTTCTAAAATCATGCCATACCATGTAAAGGAGATGCCTTTTGAAATAGAAGATACGCTTGATAGAAAATACGATAAGGAGACCTTAGACGCATACTTTGTTGAGGCTGAAAATCTCTTTGAATACTGCCTTAAAGAGCAAGGCATAGAATCGCAGTCAAAAAATTCTACTGTGGATTTCCCAGACTGCTGGTCGCACTTCAATGGAGATACAGATATCAGCGAAAGCGAGCCTGATGATTCTGAATCACCGACTGTTGCGTCCCCCCAAGCGCTTCGCCCTATGCAGATAGATAAACTTGTTTGTCAGGCAATTGCAAAAACACTTTGGGATGAGTATTCCCAAATGACTATTACCGCCATGACTAAACACAATGCGATTCAAGAGTATGGCAACGGGAAATGTTACATAGGTAATAACACACTCCGTGATTGGCTTAGTGAAGTTGCGCCAGATAGTGTTCGCAAACCCGGCACGTCTAAAAGCAGCAAGTCCAGTAACAACGTAGATTAAAAATACCCTTTCACCTCAAAAATATTACGTGGCTTCAAGTCGAAGTGCAACAGCCTGTGATTGCTTGGCGTGGCATATTTCCACACCGATAAATACCTTAAGCGGGGTTTTAAATCCGAGTGCTTTTCGAAGTTGGTGGTTGAAGGCTATGGCGAGGTAAATAATATGTGTGGCCGATTCGCACTGAAAGAAAGTCCCCAGAAGCTCAGCGAATATTTCCAGCTGACCGGCGACCTGGAATTCTCGCCTTCCTGGAATATCGCCCCATCGTCTCGCATCTGTTCAATTACTGCTGACAATGACGGGAACAGGCATCTCCACAAGATGCGCTGGGGCTTGATACCGTCGTGGGCAAAGGACGCCACGATAGGCAACAAGCTGGCCAATGCACGGGGCGAAACTGTTGCGGAAAAGCCATCATTCAGGTCAGCCTTCAAGCATCGGCGCTGCCTCATCCCCGCATCGGGTTTCTATGAATGGAAAACAGAAAATGGCATCAAGCATCCGTGGTATATCAGTCTCATGTCTGGTAACCCCTTAGCTTTCGCAGGTCTTTGGGAGAGATGGCACCCTGAAGAAGGTGAGTCCATTGAAAGCTGCTGCATCATCACTACCGCAGCGAATTCGCTCATGGAACCGATCCATAACCGTATGCCCGTTATCCTGAATCCAGACCAATGGATTACCTGGCTGTCACCACAAGAACAGCAAACCGCTAAACAGCTTCAGATGATGCATCCGTGTGAACCTGATTCCCTGCAAGTCTGGCCGGTCACCCGCGAACTCAATCGCGCTGGATTACGGAATGATGCCGGACTGATCGTACCCATACCAAACATAGCTTGACCTGCCAATATGATTATTGTTACGATAATCAAATGAAACAAGGCAACTCAAAATCATCAACACGCGGTGGCGCTCGCACTGGTGCTGGTCGTAAAGTCGGTTCAAGTCCCTATGGTGAAAACACAAAGATCATGCGTATCCCGGAGAGTATAGTCGACACGGTGGGAGATATCCTTGCGGCTTGCAAAGCACAACGGCTAGAGGCACGCTTTAAAAACGAAATTTCATACCCGGCCTTGGATAGCCAGCCCATCCGGCTGCCCCTGTTCAGTCATAAAGTCCCAGCCGGATTTCCGTCACCCGCCGATGATTACATCGAAGCAAGATTAAGTCTGGATCAGCACCTGATAACAAACAAGGATGCAACCTTCTTTGTGCGCGCCAAAGGTAACAGCATGGTTGATGCGGGCATCTTTGATGGTGATTTGCTCATAGTTGATAAATCCTTAACCCCCTCATCTGGCAACATCGTCATAGCCATAATAGATGGCGATTTGACGATAAAGCGCCTGATCCTGCGGGACAACAAAACTATCCTCAAACCAGAAAATTCACGTTTCAAGGAAATCGAACTCCAGGATGGACAAGAGTTGCAAGTATGGGGAGTCGTGACTTCCACAGTAAAGAAATTCATCTGATAGTGATCCATGGCGCTCGCCCTCATCGACTGCAACAACTTTTACGTCTCTTGCGAGCGCGTTTTTCAGCCCAAACTGGAAGGCAAACCGGTCTTGGTGTTGTCCAACAACGATGGCTGTGTCGTCGCCCGATCCAATGAAGTAAAAGCGCTTGGTCTCAGGATGGGCGAGCCATGGTTCAAGTTAGAGAAGCTGGCCAAACAGCATGGCATCATTGCGTTCTCAAGCAATTACACGCTCTACGACGACTTGTCCACGCGGGTAATGTCCATTCTTTCCACGTTCTCTCCCCGCCAGGAAATCTATTCAATAGACGAATGCTTTCTCGATCTTGATGGCTTTGATCCGAAATCGTTGATGGCATATGGTCAAACGATACGGCACACCATCATGCGCAACGTCGGAATTCCCGTCTGCGTCGGTATCGCTAACACTAAGACGCTGGCCAAGCTGGCCAACCACTGTGCCAAGAAAGGATTTTGTGGAGCGGACGGCGTGTGCGACTTCGGATTGCTGGATGATGCCCAGCGCAGTGCGCTCTTTGCCAGCATTCCGGCAGGAGAGGTATGGGGGGTTGGGCGGCGTATCTCCGAGGGACTCCTTGCCATGAGAATCAAGACTGTCGAAGACCTGCGCACAGCCAATCTAAAGAGAGTTCGCAATCAGTTCTCAGTTGTCTTAGAGCGCACCGTGCAAGAACTCAATGGTGTTGCCTGCATCCAGCTAGAAGAAATCGGCAAACCACGGCAACAGATCATTGTTTCACGTTCCTTCGGCACGATGATAACGAGACTGGATGACCTGTCAGAATCGATTGCCTACTTCACCACACGGGCAGCCGAAAAGCTCAGGCGAGATGGTTCGGTTGCTGCCAGCATTTCGGTTTATATCCATACCAATCCGTTCAAGGATGACGCCCCGCAATACAACGGCTCAATTACCGTGCCCTTGAACCAACCCAGCGACGACACGATGGAACTCACCACCGCTGCGATTAGAGGCTTGAAGGAAATCTATCGCAGTGGATTTCACTACAAAAAAAGCGGCGTACTATTAATGGGTCTACAGAGCAAGGGATCGATTCAAGCCACGCTATTTGATGACACAGACAAAAAGGCAAAGTCGGTCAACATGATGCACACCCTGGATGCGATTAATAAGAAAATGGGGAAGGGGAGCGTAACCTTGGCAGCCTCTGGCATCAAGCATCGTTGGGCGATGCGCAGGGAGAGGCAGTCTCCGAATTACACCACCGACTGGTTAGAGTTGCCGATAGTAGAGTAGCCACCTTTGATTACTCGATTTCTGAAATTTTGCCAGCCTTACAGTGTGGAACGTATTGCAATAGTGTTTCTACTTGCCCAGCAGTTTTTGGATTACGTCCAATGCGTGACGGATAGAAACAACATATGGAGATGGTTTTTTCGATTGCTACGAGAGGTATCTTTTTGGCCATAAGAGACGCTCGAAAGATTACATAAATGCTGGCTGTGAAGGAGTGCAATTATAATATTCAACAGGCTCATTCGACTGCGGAAGTTCAACACTTGCAACTAAAACAGGGGTACTTTCTAAGCTTCCTTTCAAGTTTACGTAACATGTGCACCCGCTTTTGATTTGTACTTAAACCTCGCTCAGGCTGAAATGATAACGGGGGTCTGTATCTTTGCTGCAACCGCGCTATAAAGGTCAACATCCGTTTGCGGTGTGCGAATTGAGACGATCAGGCTGTAGTCCGCAGGTAGATTGTAACGTTCCAGTTTTTTGCGAGTGCGCCACCAACCCATAGCGGGATAAACCGCAAGGTATCCTCGGCTGGCCAATTCGGCGGCAGTGCCTTCCCATACATCTTGGTGGAGCGATCCCTTATGACGTTGTTGCTCACCGAGCCACCATTCAGGGTCTTGAGGATTAATATGCTGACCGTTGTTTTCCATGGCAGCGGCAGCATTGATGCGGGCAAGGAAGTTTTCCTCAGACTCTTGGTGATGGCGAACTTTGAAACGCAAGCGGTGGGACGGGTAATGATATTTTGATGCGGAGCCTCGAGAAGAGGGGTTCGGTTCAATGAAGTAGGAGAGCGTGACACGCATCTGTACCTTGGTTGCACCCAGCATTTCCAATTCATCTTTGGGCCAAGGCATCGTATGAAAATTCATGTCGCGAGTCTTGATCGCGCTTCCATCTTTTTTGTAGGGATGAATGCTGTCTTCGACTACCAGTGTCAGTGAATTGGCCGCGCTCCACAATGCGCGTTTCAAGTCAGGCACCCCCCAGCCGCAATGACGCACAAGGTTGATGTAATCGTTCTTGGTGTGAGATTTTAAATACATTTCTCGCATGGCATCCGTCCATTCGGCGGAATGAACGATGAGTGCGCGGATGGTTTCTGGACGTAGCTGTGGATAGGCCGACATCAATTGCGCCGCCATACGGGCACATAAAGCCGATGCAGCGCTGGTGGCGTTTGTGGTGGTGAAAAGTTTATCGGTATGCTTGAAATGCGTGGTCAGTAGGTTGAGGCTGGACATTCCTATGGCACCGAGCGCATCTTTCCCGACATTGCCGCCTTCAAATACAACATCGGGTTTCAGCGGCCAAGCTCTATCCCAAGCTGCCGAAGTCGTCGTGTACGGACTGATTCCTCCCGATGGTGCAACCGGTTCAATGTTAGCTTCTTCGGTTACAGTTTTCTCTGTGAATGCGCCCACCGTCAGCGCGCTCCAGGCTTGTCCGGGATCGTGAATCAGATTGGTTGAAAGGCTGGCAGGGTAAGTGATCCATGCGTGAGGCTCTCGGGTATTACCAGCAGCGAGCACTATTAGCCGTGGAAACAGGCCGCCACCAAATGCATCTGACGCCAATGAGTCCACCATCGAAGACCACGAGGAGGGGCGGCCACGATCCCTGAAATCAGTAGCAGTTACTGCCGAACTGAATACACGGGGCCGCTGTTGAGACGAACTCTCAGGTCGAGCAATTGCTTCCGCAAACAGGTTGGCATGGAATTCATTGCTTCCTGTGTTCGTACCATCTCTACGTGTAATCTTGACTGACTCCAGAAGGTGATCAATTTGTATAGGCAACTCCGTTGCAAGCGCATCAGTCAAATCGCCGTAGATGGCTATACCGGCCAAACCCGTGCCGTGATTGCACTCGTCATCCTTGCCCCATGCGGGTTCAACAGTATGCAGGTCATCACTCGTCAGTGCAGGCGCGAGCAAAGGATGTCCACGGTTTACGCCACTGTCAAGCAGACAGACGCGAGGTACATCGGCAGTGGGTGCAGTAGGCAAGGTTATCCGCGCCAGTAAATCATCCTTCCATGCTTGCTGTTCCTCTGCATCCATTCCGTCAAATAACTCAGCCGTTTCCTTGGCGCGGCGCAATTCGGCCACACAGTTAAGCGTCATGACTGTCTGGGAAAACTGGCGTTCAGAGCCGTGCATCATGACGACAGTTCGTTCAGGAAAATCTACGCGGCTTGCGCTAACCGTGCAGCCAACAGCAGAGGCTAGCTTGCGAAAATCCTCTACCATGGCTTCACGATTACCGCGTTCTGGCAGCCACACTTCCCACCAGAATACCTCGTCGTGGTTCTGCGGCAGAAGCTCCAGGTCATCCGTCCACAGCGCGCGTAGTTCGGCAGCACGTATTGTTTCAATGGTATCAAGCAGTGATCTGTGATCTATGGGATCGCCGTTTTTATTTTTCTTTTCTCCCAAGTATTCGGCAACATATTTTTCAAAATGCGCCAGTTTGCCATCGGGCACGAATACGTTGGCATAGGTATAGCCCCCTTCCTCGCGGATGCTCAGCAACTCTATGTGCTGTGGATCGTTGGCGAGACTCTCAAATGCCAGCGCTATACCGGGTTGGCTTTGAAACTGAATCTGTAAGCCGACACCACCTTCAAGCCCCATATCGTGCTGCATGGCTGCGGCCTGCTCGGCAATTGGCTTGAGTGCTTGGAGTTGTGTTTGCAGAAATGCGCCATGTTGAGTACGATTTAACTCAGGGATATGTGGCGATATTCCGCCACCGGGGGAATGAGCAGTGAACAGTTTGGTATCTGAAGTATTGGATAGAACGAAATGCGGATGCTTATCTTGCGCTTCATTCGCCATGGCTTGGCGGTTCGTTGTTGTTGCTTGAAAGCTTGCCGCTGATCAATTTCCGCTCTTCCAACATGTGCACTAGATCGACTTCGGCAACCGTATCACGGTCGTGGATGATGCTGTCCTTGATCGCCTCGTCAGCGGCTCTCGAAATTTCTGCATGGCTTAATCCCATTGCATGCTCGGCAATTTTGCTCCAGGCAAAACGCTTGGCTTGAAATCCTGTCATTCGCGCCTTAAGTACCGAAATGATTTGTTCCTGATTGGGTAGGCCATACTGAATCATGTCATCGAAGCGACGGAACAGCGCGTAGTCGAGAATATTCGGGTGGTTGGTTGCAGCGATAATCACGCTGTGCGATTGATCTTGTTCAATCATTTGTAGAAAACTATTAAGCACGCGCCTTATTTCGCCCACATCGTTTGCCATGCCACGCTGCGAACCAATAGCGTCAAATTCATCGAAAAAATAAATGCCACGCACTTCGGTAATAGCATCAAAAACCTGCCGCAATTTGGCCGCAGTCTCCCCCATGTATTTTGTGATCAGCGCGTCGAGACGAACTAGAAACAGCGGGATACCCAACTCTCCCGCAAGCGCAGCCGCTGTCATCGTTTTTCCTGTGCCCGGAGGGCCCACAAAGAGGAGCTTGCGCCGTGGCGATAAACCATGTTCTTTAAGCTTGGCGAAAAAGCGTTGCTCTTTGATCGTGCGTTTAAGCTTCATGGACACACTGTCGTCGAGAACCATCTCGGACAGGCGGGTGTGAGGATAAGAAACACTAAGAAGACCGACCAGTTCGCCGCGCGGTTTGTTGAGTGGAACTAGCTTGCCCATCTCGGGCAGGTTCTGGCTGCGAGACTTTGCGGCATCAATCATGTCACGAAGCTCTTCGGCCAGCTTCCCATGACCCAACTTGGCCTCATGTGCGGCAACCTGCATAGCAATAGACAAAAAATGACCCTCATCACCTTCGATGTGTGACCTGAGAAGTGCTTTGAGTTGCTCCGCGCTTGCCATTATTTACTCCAATCCCGCAATTTTTGAATTATACAGTTCTATTGACGAATCCAAAGAGGGGTAGCATCAGTTAAATGGTTCACTAGTCTAGCAGCAGGCAACTTGAGCCCCCTTTATGACCGCCAAATTTGCATTTTTAATATGCACCAAAAATATAGTGTACGTACTATCGTTTGGTGTCCGAAATTACTTGACTACTACAAGGCGCGACATTGAGGCGTATGCCTACGAAGAACTTGTTGCTGAAATCGGAGCGGCGTTTCTGTGTGCCCACTGTGGACTGTTAGCGCGTATGGAGCACGACAGCTGGCTTGATGCGCTACGCCATGACAAACGGCTATCTTTGTTGCTGCATCAGCTGCACAGAAAACGGCGAATTTTGTGTTGGGTTCGTCAGCCGAAGCTGAGGCAGCGACGGTATGAGCGGTGATTGAAAAACGCATTCCACTGATTGTCATCCTGTCTAAACATTTTTATGTGTGCCATATGCATTCACAATTGACAGTATCTATCACGCTGATAGCTTGCCTTAATCATACTTAATCACTATGATTATTTATGATTTAAGGAGACTCAAATGAATACAAAAGTTCTAACAGCACATGTTCCAATCCCACTGGCCGAGAAGATAGACAAAATTGCCGCCCGTATGGAGCGTTCCCGTGGATGGATTGTGAAACAGGCTTTATCGGATTGGGTAGACCAAGAAGAAGAGCGCCAGCGCATGACCCTTGAAGGAATGGCTGATGTTGCAGCAGGACAAATTATCGACCATAAGTCAGTACAAGCCTGGGCAGAAAGTCTCAGCACCGATAAACCACTACCAGTACCACGCTAATGGAATTGAAGTGGACGACCAAGGCGCTGTCGGACTTGGTCAGGTTGCATGAATTCCTGTCACCGTTGAGCAAGCAGGCCGCTGCATCGACTGTTCAATCTCTAACAACAGCTCCAGCAAAACTTCTTGCACAGCCTCGTCTTGGGGAAAGACTGGATGAGTTCGCGCCGCGTGAAGTTCGTCGCATATTCGTTGGACACTATGAAATGCGCTACGAAATTCAACAATCAATCATCTATGTGTTACGACTCTGGCATACGCGGGAAAATCGGTAACGAAGTTGGTTCATCTGACTGAAGGCTTTAACAAACTGGGTGTAACTCACAGCACTGTTCCAAGTTTTCTTCAAAACAGGTGCAATTAGTCTCAATAGGTATCACTGAATATCGTGCAAAAGTGTCACCAAATTCAAAATGCCTTACTCGTTAGGTATTTTGCTCTATTTCCAAAATGGCAGAAGATAATCCTTTGGCGATAATGCCTTTTACCTTTGTGCCAACTCTGATGCTTGGATGGCAATAATCAATTAGGTAGCAGGCTTTATTATTCAACTCTAATTTCCAATACCCAACGCCCGCTGAAGTTTCCATATGATTGTCGTGGTGGCAGTTAAAGACCTTTGATAAATAATCTCCATTGCCACACGCAATAATGAAATCTGGTTCGTAAATAGTTAGCTGCGAAATGATTTCATTTTTGTCATTGAGTACAACTTCTGCAAGTTTGTCATTTGATACCGCGCCTACACCCCATGTTTTTTTCAATTGAACAATGCAGTGATGGCTCAATGCTGTTTTAATCGACAATTGATCTTTAATTTTATCCTTTGAAAGCTCCCAAGAAGCCGAGGGGGTTTTAAGGAAAAAACTCCATTTGGCAATAGTGTTCCACCATGGCGTCGGATTTTTCTCAAGCTCATCTCGTTGGTCGTAGATCCTGTCGTCATAAGTGTCACCCAAGTTGGGTTCGCCTAAATTGCCGTCTTTCAATACGAATACAACTTTTCTGTCCTCTTGGATATAAATATCAGGGTTTGGGCAGCCATCAATAACGAAAGATGCTGTTTCATATTTCTTACGCCATTTTTCAAATAATTTATTTTCTACTTCACGAATGCCCATAATATTTCCCAAATGTCCAATGTAAAGTTAACCAGCCCGCCGACCACTGAAACATCAATAAAGGAGTGAACGTAATGCCAACGAAACACACTGAAAACGAAGCGCGTAGTGACGGGTCTGGGTTGAACGTAAGGTTAGAAGGATGCATGCAACGTGACTACATAAACATGCTTTTTTTTATGAGTCATATACGAGACAAAAGAGATTCAGCGAATACTTTCGTGGCCTGTATGGCTTCAATATATACGGAAAGTTTTTGTTTTGTTGTTTGGTTGGTTAAGTCCTGCGATCCGTGATCGTCTAAGTTTCCGATAACCTCGTCACCAATTGTAACCTCACCATGCTCAATCAAAAACCGTAAACCCATAATCAGTCAGCACTGCGACAAGCTGTCTGTTCTTGGAGTAACCTTGGACGAGACCTTGCATAAAATGCCTTCTAACGTCACGATAACGGGACGGAAAACTGCGCAGCAGTTTGGAGTTCCAAGTCAATTTGCTGGCCGATATTCAACGCCTTGTTAGTTTTCTTTGCATCAAAGTACTTGCCTGAAATAATAAAAATACTACCTAGTACAAAAATGCCCCCGCCAATGTTTGAGTACATTCCTATGTGAGTCCTCAGACGCTCTTGTTCCATTCTGTGGGGAGCGCACTATTCGATCCATTGCCAATCTCACTCGCCGTGATGGCGAGGAATTTCTTAATATCGGCCCCAAGGCAGGAATCAGGACAGCGGTCTAAACCTTCCGGCTTGAGCAGGCCAATGAGGCCCTTGATCGTCTTCGAAATGGCAGCATACGCGGCGCAGCCGTGCTGGTCATGACATCAGAAAATGTGAAGCCGCGCAGGAGAATGCGCAGGTTTGGCATACTGATTTAAATAAAACACGTGCGTTACTGGTTACAAGACGAATTCATCCGTTCACCAAGAAATTCGCCCAACACCTTGATCCATGATTCACGCATAAAAATGAAACCGTCGTTATGGCCACCGGCAAGTTCGAGAAACTGCTTGGGTGGATTGGCCGCAGCAAAGAGCGCATGCCCTTGCTCGAATGGAACGATTTCATCTTCCGGGCTATGGGCGATCAGCACCGGCACGGTAATAGACCGCAGGTATTCACGCGTATCGTAATGGATGCGCGCCAGCAATCGTATCGGGAGATACGGATAGATGTGTTGAGCAAGATCGGGCACGGAAGTGAAGCTGGAAGCGATCACCAATGCAGCAGGCTTTTGGTGAACAGCCAACTGCGCGGCAACGGCGCCGCCCATTGATTCTCCGTACAACACGATGCGGCATGAAGGGGTGTGTCGTTGTTCGGCCAGATGGCGCCATGCAGCCTCGGCATCACGATAGGTGCCCTGCTCGGTGGGAGTGCCGCCGCTGCTCCCGTAACCGCGATAATCGAAGATCAGCGTGCTATAGTCCAGACGATGAAACATCTGCACTGAATCGAGCCGGTGGGAAATGTTTCCTGCGTTGCCGTGCAAGAACAGCACTGTGCCACGCGGCTGCGCGGCAGGGACATACCAGCCGTGTAAACTGATGTCATCGGCAGTTTTCAGATGGATGTCTTCGTATGACAAGCCAACCTGAGCAGGAGTGGCAATCATCTCGCGTCCGGTTCCCGGATAGAAGACCAACTGCGACTGAAAAAAATATAGTGCCAGCGCGAGCCCAACATAAGCCGCTGCCAGAATACACAGAACGTTCCACATCAGGCGCACACGACTCCCTGTTTATGCTTCATTTTATGTCGACAATCGGAATTTCTAACCTCGCTTGCCGCCAATTGCGCGCAGCCGCTCATAGAGTTCTCGTTCTTCGCGAGAAAGCCGTTCCGGAATCTGCACCTCAATGCGAAGATATAGTTCGCCGTGACGATCACTGCCGAATTCTGGCAGGCCTTTTCCTTTGATGCGCAACACCATGCCAGGCTGAATGCCGGATAATATCTTCACGCTGGCCGATCCGTCCAGCGTAGGCACTTCCAGAATGGTGCCGAGCACTGCATCGGTTACGCGAATGGTTTGCAGCAGCAGATCGACCCTGATCCACTCGAAGCGCGAGCACACCACCACGAACAAATCTCCGCTTGTATCGCCCGCTCTCCACGCGAATATACCTTGATTAACGTCTGCTCTGTAATGCTTCTGTATAACGTGTTTTCATTGTTGTCTCCATACCTCATGGTTAAATTTTGACGCGACAATTTGCCTGACACAGGGGGCTAATTGAGCCTGTTGAATTGGTGTGGATCCATTCCTGCGAATTAACCCTGAATCTGCCGCCCATAAATCGGCGAAGGCACGCTTGGATAAGCCCGGTAAACGTGGTTAAACAGCAGTTCGGTCAGCCCCTTGATCTCGTTCTCTTCGTAGCTTTCCTCCGGCAGGCCGATTTTATCATCGTAGAGATAGTCATAGATGCGCTGCCACACCGCATCGCGGGTGCTCTCTTTTTCGCGCCAGTTGTCGATGTTGAGTTTCTCTTTTTTCAGGGTGTCGAGCAGATCGACCGCCACCTTCTTGATGCGCTCTATCTCTTTCTTCGATAGCGCAGGCTTGTTCAGCATATCGAAAAACACCAGCGTTTCATCGCTGAGATTTTCACGCATGGCGCGAGACTCTTCCTCTGTCAGCTCATTGTGAAACTTCAGCAACGCTTCAAAGGTTCGCTCGATGGTGACGCGATCTTTTTCGCTGTTGTAGCCATCCACGATCTCTTCAAAGTGCTTCTGAAAATCGGTGCGCAGTGGGTTTTGCTGCATCAGCTTGGCTAAACGTGCCGCCAAGGCATCACGTAGATTGACCACGGTGGTCTTTTTATTGGCAATACGGGCGAACTCCTGACGCAGTCGCTCGAAGTCGATTTGGCTAATGTCGTAGACCTTGCTTTCACCCACCGCTGATCTCGTCACTTCAACAGAGTCATCCACCAGCTTATGCAGTTCCATCATGATCTGGCTGATGTCTGCACTCTCCCTGTCCTTCTGCAATGCCTTGTAGATGATGTTGATCACATCGCGGTCGGTGCGGTAATCGTTGATCTGCGGGCGGATATTGATGCAGGCCTTAAACTTCTTGAACACCTCCCGCGCCATCACCTCGAACTGTTTGCGGGTCTGGTCGTTTTCGTTGATCGCCTCTTTGGCCTGCATGATGGCAGCATTGCGACCAAAGCTTTTGGCCTCGGCAATCGTGCTCGTTACAAAACCTCGATCCGACAAAAATGTTTTCACCATCCCGATGGCTTCGGACAACTCGGCCAGCAGCTCTTCATTGGGATGAGTCGGGTCTTGCGGCTTATCGCCTCCCGTGCGCCCATCGTCTCCCGCTCCGGCAAAGTCGGCCAGCGCCTTGCGCAGGTTTTTCAGAATGCCGCAGTAATCAACGACCAAGCCGTTGTTCTTGCCCTCCGTCACGCGGTTTGCGCGGGCGATGGCCTGCATCAGAGTGTGCGCCTTAAGCGGTTTATCCAGATACAAAGTTGAAAGCGTCGGCACATCAAAACCAGTGAGCCACATGGCGCAAACGATAGCGACGCGGAAGGGGTGATCCTCTTTTTTAAAAGCCTCTTCTAGGTCTATGCGTTTGCCGTCTTCGCCTTTAAAGCCCAGCTTCAACAGTTTGCGGTGCGGCGTGATGTCCAGCTTCCAGTTGCGAAACTTATCAACCTCGCCTTGCTCCTCACTCACTACCACAGCAATTTGAGTCTCATCCATCCAGCGCACCTGGCGCTCGCGGAAAATCATTTCCTGCTCATCTACACGCTCCATGCGCAGGCGCTTGTCCAGTTGCAATTGTTTTTCGCGCCACTTCTCCGCAATCAAATCATGCATACGCACACAAGTAAGCTTGTCGATACAGACCAGCATCGCCTTGCCGCTCTCCCATCCCGTCACATAATGCTCGACGAAATCAGCGGCGATCTGCTCCAGGCGACTGGTGGCGGTGATGATGTGGTAATCGCGCTTCAGTTCGCGTTCTAGCCGCTGCTGCACATCCACATCTTGAATATCAAACGCTTCGAGTCTTTCGGCGATCTTCTCATTCAAGCCCTTGGGGTCGGCCACCGTAAACTCATCGCCCTCATAGCTAAAGTGCAGTTTCTCACCACGGGCATCGTAGTAGAGCGGCACGGTGGCCTTATCCTCTACCGCCCGCTGAAAATCATAAGTGGAGACATATTTCCCGAACACCTTGCTGGTGATCTCATCGTCTTTCAGCAGCGGTGTGCCGGTAAAGCCGATAAAACTGGCATTGGGCAAGGCGTTGCGCATATTGAGCGACAGCGTGCCGTACTGAGTGCGGTGGGCCTCATCGGTGATGACGATGATGTCGTCACGCTGCGAACCTGTCATGCCCTGATCATTGAATTTCTGGATCAGCGAAAAAACAAAAGCCTTGTGCTGGCCCAGCAACACATCCAAATGTTTACCGCTGGCCGCGCGACAGGGGTCGCGGTCGTTCTCCACCAGCCCGACTCCGGCAAAAGTCTTGTAGATTTGCGTATCCAAATCTTCGCGATCAGTGAGCACCAGAAAGGTGAAGTTGCCGCCTAGTTTGCGATGCACCTTCTTCGCGAAGAAGGCAATGGAATAAGATTTCCCCGAACCTTGGGTATGCCAGAACACGCCCAGTTTCCCAGCCAGACTTTCACGATTCTTCACCGCCTCAATAGCACGGTTCACGCCGAGGTACTGATGATTTCGAGCGACCACCTTGATCAGCCTGCCGCTGGAGTCATCGAAGAAGATATAGTTCTCAAACAGATCGAGCAGATTAGCCTTGCTGCACACCCCCTTGAGCAGCGTCTCCATATCCACCTCACCGGGCTCATCTTCCTCCAGCCGCTTCCACTCATTGAAGTGTTCATACTTGGATGAGAGCGAACCGAGCTTGGCCTCCACGCCGTTGGCGAGAATGACAAAAGCGTTGTGATGAAACAGATGAGGCACGGTGTCTTTATAGTCGCAGAAGTTTTGCTCGAACGCGGCCTTCACATCCTTATGCAGGTTTTTTACCTCCATGAACAGCAGCGGAATGCCATTTACAAAACCCACTAAATCGGCGCGACGGCGGTAAATATCGCCCTTCACCCACAGTTCGCGCACAATTAAAAAATGGTTGTTGGCCGGGCTGTCAAAATCAAAGATGCGCAAAGTCTTGCGCTGGCGCTCGCCCTTGTCGTCACGGAAACTCGCCAGCACACCACTCTTGTAGAGCTTGTCCTTCTCCTGATTGATCGCCAGCAACGACTGTGCCAGATTCACATCCATGATCTGGCGCATCGCGTCGCGATAGGCTTCCATGGGCAGGCCGGGATTCAAACGCATCAGCGCCTTGTCCAGATAACGGCTCAGCACCAACTCCCTCTCACTCTCGCGACCGAGCGTGCCCTCCTTGCCTAGCTTCTCATCCATGGCATAGACGGAATCGTCCCAGTGCAAATCATTCAGCAGATAATCTGCGGTGGTTTGCTGTACCAGCACATCCTCCGTCATTCCCATAGCGCTCTTCCTTTATTCTTTGGCGTGGTTCTTGATGTACTGATAACGAACCGGGCGACTCAGCTTCTTGATATGACCTTCATTAAATGAGCGCTTTAACCAGTCTGCAAGCTGCGACTTATGCAAGCCTGTCTTTTCGATTAACGCCTCAGCACTGATAGGCTCCACCGCCAGCCGTGCCAGTTCGCCGACAAACAAACCGTAAAAATCAGCAGCCGTCTCATTCAACGCTGCGGCTGCTTTCACATCCAGCTCTTCAGTTTCTTTTACATCCAATACCTCAGCCGCTTTATATTCAGCGTCCGGCTCTCGAACTTGAGTGGCGAACAAATCCCCAGACGGACTCGGTTGTGAAAACAAATCCGCAACAAGCGTCTCTTTTTGTGGCGCAACAAACAGCGCAGCCAGATCGAGGCGTTGCAGATTCTCCTCGCACCAATGCCCGCCCTTATTGACCAACAGCTCATTGGCGGCCTCTTTATCTTGCGTTGGCTTTACCCAGAGTGGCACCCATTGCGCCTTCAGGTTTTCTTGAGCGCCACTGAGTGTCCCGCCCGTCTTGCCTGAATACACCACCACCGAGCTATCCGCCAAACAGTAAATATACTTGTTGCGCGCCATGGCATTGCCAGCATTAAAACCCGCCTCGGGATAGAACGGTGACACCAGAACAACCCTGCCATCCATTAAGCCATTGCGCCATTTGGCACTGGTTGCCGCTTTAAGCAGACTATCGGCCATCACACCGATAACATTCCCGCCAGCCTGCATCGCGCCCATCATTGCCGCCTCATCGACTCCCCTGGCACCGCCTGAAACAATCGCCACAGCTTGCGCGGCGGCTTTAGCACCCAACTGCTGGCTAAACAGCAAATCCGCATCGCAGGCATTACGAGCGCCGACCACGGCAATACCACCGGAATTTAACTGCGACTTATCCCCGCAACCGAACAACACCGGAGGGGAATTTGTTTTTAATCTAGCCTTGAGTCGTATCGGATATTCCGCATCCGAACGGGTAATCACCCACAGTCCGGCTCGCTGCCACTTTTCCACAGCCAGCGCCAAACTATGGCCGCGACTCAACAAAGACAAGATACGTTGCTGGCTAATCTGACCATCATGCCAGCCACTTAACAAGGGCAGCGGTTCGGCGATGAGCAGATCGGCGGGGGTGGTATTTTTTTCTTTCAGCCACAAAGCAAAGCGCCCCCACTCCGAATTGGTGAGGGGCTTGGCATCTTCATTCGCTGCTTTGCTGAAGTAGCAGGTGAGCAACAAAGTGGCTTGAGCAGTTGCAGATAAATTCATGAATCACCTACCGAGGCTGAGGCCAAGGCGACCGGAAAAACGTCACCACTTCCTGCCTGTTTTAATAGTGCGGCCAACACAGTCAATGTCCAACCTGAATCGACAATGTCGTCAACCAATAACACCGGCCCCGATGGCACCGGCTGGTTTATCGCAAAAGCGCCATCCAGATTACGGCACTGGTGAAAACGGTTTAGTTGACCCTTTTGTGGCTGGTTATCTCTCACCTTCGCCACCAGGTCAACAAAAGGCAATGCAAGACGAGCCGCAAGACGCCGCGCAAAATCTGGCACCAGCTCAGGATGGTTGCGCGAGGGTACGCAACATACCCAAGTGGGTGCGGGCTCAGGCTGCCAGCGCTGCTGGATCATCTCAGCCATCGCCTCCACCAGTTCATCTCCGAAGTGATTAGCGTATTTGTGTTGCGCAACCATTCCGCCCCATCCGGCATCCCCCCAGCGTGACAACACTCTACCTTCACTCGCCCGAAGATGCTGAGGCAAATTACCGCTAAATCCATACTCAACAAACGCATTGGCGGCAACCTGGACTTTGGGCTTGATAACCATCTCCGCCTGTTTCAAAAAGCTTGCGGCACGATGTGCCAGTGCGGCATCAATTGCGACATCCACCACAGGCTGCCCTAAGCAGGAAGAACACTTACCGCAAGGCATTGCATCGACATCATCCAGCGCACTCCGCAGATAAACCATTTTGCAGCCGGATTCGGACACATAGGCCTGCACCTGCGCCCACTCCTGTTCACGCTGCCCCGTCAGATGGGCGATACGCGCATGATCCATGGCATAAGGCACTGGCGTTCTGCGCCACTGGCTATCTACCTTAAGCACTGGTGCGGGGTTTTCCACGCTGAGCAGTTTTAATACCTTCTCTATTTGGCCATGCCTTAGATTGCTCTGTGCTTCGATTCCACGTATCGACAAGCCATCACATTGCGCCAATAGATGCAGAATCTCGTTTACATGCTCTTCAGAAGGGAACGCCGACTTACGAAAAAACTCATGAATATCCTCATCTTCTGTGCCGGACATCAGCACCCCGAGTGCCTGATCGATCCCGCGCCCGGCACGACCCACCTGTTGGTAGTAGCCCACAATCGAACCGGGTGCCTGATAGTGAATGACAAAACTCAAATCGGGCTTGTCGTAACCCATGCCCAGCGCGGTGGTAGCCACCAGCACTTTCAGCTGATTGACCAGCAACAACCCTTCGAGATACTGGCGGTAGCTATTGCTGTTCTCAAAGCCTTCCCCCTCGACACTGCCGTGATAAGCCTTGGCAACGATGCCGTTTTGCGCCAGCCAATCGGCGACCTGCTCCGCATCTCTTACCGTCAAGGCATAGACGATCCCGGTTCCCGGCAACGTGGATATCACCTGCGCCAACCAGGCCAGACGCGAAGGCTGATCGGGCAATACCAGCGTTTGCAGGCTCAGGCTATCGCGTCCAAGGCGGCCACGCTGAATTTGAATATTGCCGATCTGCTGTTGAATATCGACAACGACCCGATCATTGGCCGTTGCCGTCGTGCCCAGCACTGGCGTATTGGCCGGCAACTGGCGCAGGATATTCACGATGCGTCGATAGTCCGGGCGGAAATCATGACCCCAGTCAGAAATACAATGCGCCTCGTCGATCACCATCAACGCGATACGATCCGCAATCGGTTGCAGCACCGTTTCTATAAAACCATCGTTTGCCAGACGCTCCGGCGAAATCAACAGGCAGTCGATTTCATCGTTCAGAATACGCCGAGTCACCGCCTGCCAATCCTCCGTATTAGTGGAATTCATGGTCTCCGCGACGATGCCCAGACGCTGGGCCGACTCAATCTGGTTGCGCATCAAGGCCAGCAATGGCGAGATGATAATGGTCGGTCCCATGCCCCGGTCGCGGAATATTTTGGCGCTGATGAAATAAACCGAGCTTTTACCCCAGCCGGTACGCTGCACCACCAACAGCTTCTGCCGTTGATTAACCAGCATGTCGATCGCCTCCCACTGCCCTTCGCGAAATCGCGCCGCCGGATTGTCCAAGGCGGTTTGCAACAACTGTTCGGCTTGCGCTCGGTTCATCACTCACTCCTTCGCATCATTGGGGCGGCGCTCGTTCATGGCAAAAGCGGCGCGGGTTTGCAGCATCGTCAGGAATATCGCCGGGAGGCTCATACGACCAGTGCTCCATTCATCAGTCGTGGGAGGAGGATGTCGCGGGCTTCTGAAAGCTGTTTGTTTTGCTTAGACAGGTTCACAATTTGACTATCAATCTCAGAAGCAAACTCTTCAAACTGCTGTTCCAGAGTAGGTGCAGGAATAAGCAGCTCGATATTCTCCATATCTTTTTTCGTCACTGATGCATAAATAGCGCCGCTCCCCATGATGTCTTCCTTGAAAAAGAAAGTCCGCAGCGTGTAAAACAAAAATGACTGATGCCCTGACTTTGCTCTAATAGCCGACAAACCTCTTCCCAATATCATTTTGTCCAGCGTTATGTTTAAGCGGCCAACGGGGGCTCTAACACTGCAAAGAACATCCCCCACCTCAGCAATACGCGTTACTTTTGCGCAATAGGTTTTATGTTCTACAAACCTAAAGCCATAATTAGTCACTCCCTGATGAAAAGGAAGCCCCTCTCCAACATCGTTGTAGTACTCTGATTGAGGACTTTGGCCCATCGTTAAATCTGCTAAGTCCACCAATCTGATACGCGCCCACCCATCCGGCACCCCGTCGATGATTTTGACATGCTCATGACCGGGGAAGCGCAGTTGCACAAACCATTCCTTGTAGAGCAAACGGGCGGACTCTTCCAACAACTGAATGCGGCGGCGGTTGTTTTCGATCAGGTCGTCGTAATTCTTTAAAGTTCTAGCAATGTCTTGTTGGATTTTTAATGACAACTTTGGCATTGCTATTCGCTCTACATCTTTTGGACTTATATTTGCTTGATTAGCGGCACCTCCCGCGTTCAAAGCAAGTTCATGCATCACCTTTTCCTGACGTAAAAAGTAATACAAATAATCCTTGTCGAGCCTCTTCGGTTCATGAACAACTATCCGGCCAGCCCTTTGATTTAGAAGTGCGGCAATCTCATGCCGATACATTGCCACTCTTCCTACTACAGAATTTGGCTGAGAGAGATGCGACCCCGTGAGACAGATCATTACATCACCATTTTTAACTTTAAACTTATCATCAATGCTTAGAAATTCGATTGGCAAATACTGAATAGGATCAAAAACTACGTGTTCATGTTTTATATTTGCGATTTTTAGTACTGGCACCCCATCTTCAACAAAGTCTTTTGATTTGAAGGCAAAGCCAGATATTACTTTCGCAAGTTCACCTAGCAAAACCGTACTTGAACTCATATCCCCAACTCCCGAAAGTTCTGAGCAATCTTTTCCGCCAGCCCCACTGCCTCTTCATTCAATCCTTGCAGCTCGACATGGATATCGCGCAGGGTTTCTTCGAAGTCGAAGTCCTCGTCTTCCACTTCAGCGACGACGCCGACGTAGCGACCGGGGGTGAGGCTCCAGTCGTTGGCTTTGATCTCCTTGATGTCCACCAGTTTGACCAGCCCTTCCACATCCACCAGCTCGGCATCGGGGAAGCGGCTTAACAGCCATTGAGCCTGTTTGTAGAAGTAGCGCAGTTGTTTGAGCTGTTCCACCGCTTCGACGCGGGTGGCCTCGGCTTGCTTCTTCAGGCTGTCACGTCCGGCGCTGATGTGCTTGCCGTCCCAGTTGTCGGCCTCTTTGGCCTTGAGTTCTTTCTCTGCGGTTTCGATCAAACGGCTGGCGAGTTTATAGGCGAGGTCCAGTTGTTTAATCAGATCGCGGCTGGTCTCGGCCAGTTGTTCGACCATGCCACCTTTTTCGATCAGTTTGGTGAGGTGTTTGGCGCTGTCGAATCCGCCCTTTTCCCACTTGGCTACGACCTTGTCGATGGCCTTGTCGAAGGCTGCGCTGTCTGCACTGAGCGTCGCCAGCGTGGTGCTGAACTCTTGCAGATGGGCGCGCTGCTCGGCGCTTTGTTTTTTATAAAACGGCGTGATGGCTTGTTCAATCTCTTGCAGCACTTCGATGCAGTCGCCCATGGGGCGCACTTCGCGCGTCTCGCCGTCTTGCTCAACCTCCATGACGTAGGCATACCAAGCGTGGTCGAGGCAGTTCTGGATGTGGCTCTGTACCAGTGCAATAAAGCGTTCGCGCTGGCCGCGATAGAGCCAGACGATGCTGCTGAGGTTGGCGAGTTGTTCGGGGCTGAAGTCGTAGATTTTGCGCGTGACCTTGCGGTAGACATGGCGCGCGTCCAGCATCAACACCTTGTCTTTATGTGCCTTGGGTTTGTTTTTGTTGAGGAACCACAACTGGCAGGGCACGGAGCGCGTGTAGAAGAAATTGGAGCGGACATCGACCATCGCGTCCACATGCCCGGTTTCGACCAGTGATTGACGCACGGCGGCCTCGCCCCCTCCGGCGCTGGAAGATTGCGAGGACATGACAAATCCGGCGCGACCTGTGGCGTTGAGGTAGCTGTAGAAGTAGGAAATCCACAGGTAGTTGCCGTTGGAGACTTTGCCGCCTTTGTTGACGCCGGGCAGGCCGAAAGGCAGGCGGCGGTCGGTTTTGATTTTGCCCGCGTCCACTTCATCGACGTTAAACGGCGGATTCGCCATGACGAAATCCACATCGCCCCACAGGCCATCGTGCGGGTCGTCGTAATAAGTGAGCACGCCACCGGCGATGTTGCCTTCCAGCCCGTGTACGCGCAGGTTCATCTTGGCTAGGCGGGTGGTGGTTTTGTTTTTTTCGTGGCCGTAGAAGGTCAGCTCGGTGCCGGGATTCTTGTGCTGGTGTTCAACAAAATGCGCACTCTGCACAAACATGCCGCCGGAACCGCAGGCGGGGTCGAGCACCTTGCCGTGACCGGGTTCGATGATGTTGACGATCATCTGCACCAGCGAAATGGGCGTAAAAAACTCGCCGCCATCATGTGCGCCCTGATTGGCGAACTGGGTGAGGAAGTATTCGTAGATGCGGCCAAAGATGTCGCCATCCGCCTTTTTCAACTCGTCCGGGTTGAGGGTGCGCAATAGCTGGCCCAGTACGTCGTTGGGGATGTTGCGGTAATCCTCTTTGGGTAGCTGCCCGGTGAGGCCGGTATAGTCTTTTTCGATGGACTCCATCGCGGTGATGAGCGCTTCGGCGCGGTCGTCGGCATCGCTGAGGCTAACCAGCTGATCGAACTGCGCGGCCTCGTTAAGAAAAATCGCACCTTTCTGGGAGAAGTCTTCCTTGGTCAGCGCACGGGTTTTTCCACCGCGACTGGGCAGGCCTTTAACGATATCGTCTTTGACATTCAGATAACGGCTGTAGGCGTGACGCAAAAAAATCAGCCCCATCACAGGCATGAAGTATTCGTTACTGGCTAGCTCTGAGTTGGCACGCAGCGTGTCGGCGGCTTTCCACAGGCGTTTTTCGATGGCTTCGATGTGCTGGAGTTGTGACATTCGGCTTGGTTTCTGTATGTTATTCGTTGTAGCTATCGCTATAAAACTTCCCTGAACTTATCTTCGTCAGGCCAAGCCGAAAAAGCATTTGCTCATAAGTCGAATCCTAACAGACTTTGTGGATTGACTGACTTCGCCGTTTCCTCGCGCGCGGCTGCGTTGCTCGCCCTAAACCAACTAATAAAGGTTGCAAGCGGATTTTCCGGCAGGCCATACCAGCAGCCTTTTCATGACATCGCCATAGTCCGGTTTTTGCCGAAATGCGGTCACTCTCCCATGATATTTTCTCCGTCTGAAAATTACATCTAGGAGATATACGTACACTACCAGTAAGCGGATATTCAAAACGCAACTACCCGCTCTCAATGCACTTCACCACAGAACCTTTGTGTTGGTGTTGTTGATCTTGATTGTCGGCGCTAAATTGCCAAAATGAAACAGATACTCATCGTTATCCTCGCAATGGCTCTTTTTTACCCAGCATGGGCTGACATTACTGGCTATGTTGTCGGCGTAACGGATGGCGAAACATCACAGTGCTGAACGCAGACAGCGTGAGCGATATGGGTTTTATAAAACCGTGACTGTGGATACCGTCAAGCGTGTTCGCTACGGTCGGGAATTGGGCAAAGTGCTTGCTAGTGGCAAAGATGTGAACCTTGAGCATGTGCCGCACATGCATGGCATTACAAAGCAAATGAGTGCACACAGTCTGTTATTGATAGACAACGCTGAAAACGAATTTAAGACCGCTAAACTTGGGCTGTTGGCTCCAGTGTCATCTTGGGAATGGAGATATAGAAAATAACTTGTGGAAGCAGATTGCAGTGCAACTGGTTGCAGTAGACATGTTTGACAATCAACGTGAAACTCTATCCAGAGTTGAGTGGAAAATAGTGTTGAAGAAGTCTCCTCTCTGAGATGATAAAGTTACCGGCTTTTTGCCGGAGATCTCTGGAGTGATAGTAATGGATATAATTTCCGAAGTAAGAAAGCGACATTTAGTCAGTAGCGTTCATTATGCTGCTCATTTTGAAATGAAGTTTGAGCGTTGCTACTGGATGAGGTGCTTGCAACTATCCACTCAGGTGCTAGCCTGATGCTAGCCAGCATAGAAAAAGGGCTAAGCATTTCTGCCTAACCCTTTGATTTACTGGTGCGCCCGGAGCGATTCGAACGCCCGACCCCTTGGTTCGTAGAAGCTGCATGTAATTTTAATTCATTTATTATCAATAGCCTGCAACGTCCGCCAATATCATTTGCAGCTACACAAAGCTTCGAGCAGCCATAAAACAATAGCATCCAGTTACAATCTGGCTACGTTATAGTACAGTGCCAAAATTCACACGCTGTCATTGAATCTAAACTTCGCTAGCTTCAGCCGTTTGATTTTTTCCGAACATTTCACTATACAAATGGATTTTAAATAAATGCCAACCAACATTGCTGTAGCCGCTTCAGTTGCTGCATTGACAGCTCCGTTAAAGGATCTGTATGAATTTGGGAAAGATAAATTCAAAGACCAGTTGTCAAAGTTGGTTAACTCAAAAAATGTCAAATTATTGGCTACTAAAGTTTCAGCATATGAACAGGTAAAAACTATTTGGCAACGAGACAAAGCAGTTAAGTTATCTAAATTTTATTATCCTGCTAAGGTAAGTTTTGATACTGGCATTACCAAAACCGCTTCAAGCCTAAATGTTTTCCCTCCAACGGGAGGCGTAGTTATTCAAGGTACTGTCGGACAGGGTAAATCAGTATTGCTACGCTACCTTTGCATTCAGGAATTATCATCTCACGCGAGCGGCAGAATCCCAATTTTTTTTGAGTTAAAAAAACTCGATTCAAATTTAAATATAGAAAAAGCGCTTAAAAATACTCTTGAGTCGTTAGGATTTCAGATAACTGATGATTTATTTGAATGCTATGCAAAATCTGGCAAGTTAGTCATTCTGCTTGATGGCTTTGATGAAATTGATGCCAGTCTTGTTAATAATACAATTACAACTTTGGAATTTTGGGCACTTAAATTTCCTCTGATGCAATTCATTATTACCTCTAGGCCAGCGGGAGAAATACAAAAATCCAATCATTTCACTATTATTAAATTAGCCCCTCTAACTCAAGATGAACACCGACCATTTCTTGCTAAGATTGGAGTAAAAGGGGAAGAATTAAATCTATTAATAACTGCAATTGAGGCAAGTCCCAATGAAATTAGTGAATTACTAACCACGCCTTTACTTTTAACACTGCTAATAATGGTTTATCAAAGTCAAGGGGTTATTCCGAATGAATTACCCGAATTTTTTAAACTGTTATTTAATACGGTTTTTATTAAGCACGATAGAACAAAGCCCGCATTTAATCGCCAACTTAAATCTGGACTAAATGAACGCAAGCTTGAACGTTGCTTTGAAGCATTCTGCTTTGCTGTATTGCGTCGGAACTATTCCGTTAACTTAAAGAATGACCAACTCCAAACCGTATTTGACGATGCACTTACATTTTCGGGAGAAAATTGCACGCTTGATGGATTTAAACACGATGTTATAAAGGTAGCCTGCTTACTGCAAGAAGATGGCTTATATACAAGTTTTGTTCATAAAAGTTTATTGGATTATTTTCCAGCCGCATTTATTAAAAACTGCACAGATGAGCAATCGTTGCGCATCTATGAGGCAATTGCACCTAACTGGGAACAATGGCAATACGTACTGAATTTTCTTGCCTATATTGATAAATACCGTTTTGCAAAATATTTTGCTATCCCACATATTAAAAGCTCTTTAATTAAGGTCGGGGCGGTGAATGGGAAGATAACAAAGGAATTAGCACAAAGGCTTATTGAAGGAACCTTTGATCAGCATACATATTTTAAGTTTGTGTTTCAACCAGAATTTCATGAATTTTTCCAAGTAGAATTTTATGATTATCATGACATATTGGATAATTATTTTTTCTCTAATTTTAATGATGGCTTTCGTTCACTTGCAAACCGATTTGAGTGCCTATCGAATCTCGATTGTAAATTTACAGTAGTAGCAGAATACGGTTCAGAATACCACCATGTCTATTGTAAGGAACTAATGACTCCAGAAATATTAATTTCTATCGAAAAAGATGCTGTAAGCATACTTGCTAAGCTTGTTGATCGCCTTAATAAACCCGGATAATCCATTAGGCAATTTAACCAGCCTCCCCCCCCCTTTGAAAAAGGGAGATTTTGTGTCCCTGCAATGCTCAAATCCCCCCTAGCCCCCCTTTTTCAAAGGGGGGAATGCGAAGTCATCGCGCGAATCAGGTCTAATGGATTATCTGGGATAAATATATAAAATTCGTCGAAGATGAAACCGAAAAAGCGGATATTTTGGCTCAGTTTTGTTAAATATAAATAATATCCCTCTTACTCATTGAGTATCTGCATGACTATTAAAAACCTATGGCGAACTATCACTGGAAATACTAAGGAAAATCCGGGGAATATTGTCGCACAACGGTATCATCAGGTATTTGCTGACCATGGTGTTCTTCCAGCACAAATTCCGCGCTTGATGCCACGAATTAGGCTGGCTGATCTCGAATCAGACAAATCATTACTTGCCGCATTGACCCCTGAAATTTTGGATCAAACAGCAAAGCTCTTCGGCATTAGCCTCCAATGGTTAGAAGGTGCCAGCGACAAAATATACGTATACCGATGGTGTTATAAAAATCCAGAAATTTTTATTGAGTTATTTTGTGCGGCGCATAGCCGCAAGTGGTTTGATGATATAGGCATCCCGTTTCGCGTCCTGACGACCAGTAAAAAACTGGATGGATCGAGCAGCAACTCCCAACCACTCATACCTGTCTTGGTCGAAAAAATAGCAAACCTAGACGACAAGTCGATTTATCGTTACATCATTTTTAATGATGGCTTCGATTGGGGTGAGCTACCATGCCGCATTCAGCTTAAAGCAATGGCAAGGATGGCTTATATTCGTGGTCACACTGTCACCCCGTTGCTGATGGTCAAACCAGAAGTATTAAAACGCATTCTGGAACAAGAAATGGTGCCATATGATTTCATCAATTCTGGCTTGGTATCAACCCCGTCACTAGAAGATTTCGCTTTACCCGCAGGAACTCCTATTGCCAAAGAAGTGGCAGAATTTCCGCATGTCTTGGAATACATCGAGGAACATAGGCTCGACGATCTGTTTACCCAATATTCGCAGGATCATGGCAAGCCTGTTGCCGAACCGCCTCAACCTCCAGAAATAGCACCAAAAACCGCACCCAAAAAAATGGGCAAACGAGCCGACAACGATAAAGCCCTTTGGGAGCCTGTTCGAGCTGCTGCCCGAACTTTGTGGGCTGAACATGGGGACTCACTGATCATCGCAGAAGCAATTAAGCAAATCCAAAAAATGCAACATCTTCAAGCAGCCTCAAAATCTGAAAGTGCCATACGCAAGCATATAAACAAATTAGCGCCTGAAAACGTGCGGGGAAAATCAGGAAGAAAGCCTAATAAATCAACCTAAATTTCCATCTCAATTTTCGCCAACAACTTGAAATAACAAGAAAAAGAATTGAGACAAATTATTCACTGTCTCAATTACCACTTTCCAATTTTAATCTCCAATTCTGTGCAGTCTAATTCGTACTCCTTCAACAACTCAGGAGTACAACATGCAGCAGAAACTCGAAGGTTTTACTGGAGCCGCCGCAGCCGCGTTTCCAAAATTTGGTACGGAGGAGCGCGCAAGCGCGCCACGTACCAAATTTAGGGAATGCGGCGAGGTGGCAATAGATCCCGTTCCGCATCCGCTGTCCGTGGAAGAGCCCTCGGGCGGCGCAGCCGCCCCTAGACTTGAAAAGAGGACATATTCCAACACACCCAGCACCGCAAAAAATCGCATTACTTTACGCAATTATGGCAAAGGGCTTGCAGAGGTGTGGTGGTCTTTTGTTGGTTTAAGCTCTACTCACAAAGCTGCTCGTGGTTCGTCAATCCAACGCACTCAAAATGAGGATCGCGCAATTCGCCGCGCAAAATCTCGCCTTCGTCAGCTTATCTTGGGGGCGAACCTCACGCACTTGCTCACCCTCACTTACCGCGAGAATGTCACCGACTTCAATCGCGCATCAGACGACCTGAATCGTTTTGTTCGAAAAGTGAAATTCAATTTGCCCGGCTGGTTGTATGTCGCTGTTGCTGAACAGCAGGAACGGGGTGCATGGCATTGGCACCTGGCGGTTCGTGGTCGCCAAGATGTGGCGTTGCTTCGTAGATTGTGGCGCGAAATTGTAGGGGAAGGAAATATCGACGTAAGCGCCCCCAAAGGCACCCGCAAGGATCAACGGCTTTATCTGGTTCAATATCTCGGCAAATATCTAGTCAAAGCCTTCGTAACAGGCGACAGGAAGCTTAATAAGCACCGTTTCCGCTCCTCGCGCAACATTCAGGTGCCTATGGAGTGTTTTACCCTCTCGCTACGCTCAGAGCGCCCCGTGATGGATGTTGCCCTCGACAAACTGCAAGAGGCATCAGGCGGTTCAGTCGGTTTCGTATGGGATGGAGAAGGCATGCTCGCTGGTTGGGCTTGTTCTTGGAAATAATGCCATGACTACGCTCACCCTGTCACAAGCTGCCGAACTGCTCAAAATCCATCCGGTTACATTGCAAGAGAAGGCTCGCACGGGCGAAATTCCCGGTGCCAAGATCGGCAAATGCTGGGTATTCGTGGAATTTGACCTGATAGAACATATCCGGTCACAATACAAACGGCGGGTGTTGCAGGGTGAACATACGGAGGTTCAATTATGTCACTCTTCCAACGCAAGGATTCATCGTATTGGTGGATCAAAATTATCACCCACGACGGATGACGAATACAGCAAAGCACTGGCACTGCCGACAAGGCAAAAGCCGAAGAGCTGCACGACAAGCTGAAGGCGTCATTATGGGATCAAGCACGGCTGGGGATAAAACCCCGCCATACTTGGAATGAATCGGTGGTTCGATATTTGGCAGAAACCACACACAAGGCTTCTCAGACCAGCGACAAGACGCATTTTCGCTGGCTGGATCGGTTCTTGAATGGTCGTATGCTCGATGAGATCAACCGTGAAATGCTGGATAGAATCATGGCTGCACGCATGGCTGAAAAGGTTAAAAATAGTTCGGTCAACCGCGTGATGGAGGTGGTTCGGGCGGTATTACGCAAGGCATGCAACGAATGGGAATGGCTGGATCGTGTTCCACGCATTCGAATGTTGCCTGAGCCGAATCGAAGGGTTCGCTGGATTACCCAGGAAGAGGCGGGCAGATTACTTGCAGTCTTGCCGAAACATTTGGTGCCCGTGGTTAAGTTCTCTCTGGAAACAGGCTTGCGACGTTCCAACGTCACAGGTTTGCAGTGGTCACAGATTGATCTTGTTCGCCGCACCGCATGGATACACCCGGATCAAGCCAAGACAAGAAAGGCGATTGCAGTACCGTTAAGCGCTGCCGCTGTCATCGTAATACGAGAGCAGATCGGCAAGCATTCAACGCATGTATTCAGCTACCACGGCAAACCGCTTGTGCAGGTCAACACCAAAGCATGGCGGAACACATTGGCGAAGGTTGGCATCGAGAATTTCCGGTGGCATGACCTGCGGCATACGTGGGCAAGTTGGCATGTGCAAGCAGGAACACCGCTTCATGTGCTGCAAGAGCTGGGCGGTTGGGAGTGCGTAGAGATGGTGAGGAAGTATGCTCACTTATCCAGCGAACATCTAACCGAATATGTGGATCGACTATCCAGCTTAAAATTAGTAAGCAAAGATTCAGGGGAAGCGGCTACGATTGGGCTACGTAGCTAGAAAAGAAAAAGGCCTACATTTCTGTAAGCCTTTGATTTACTGGTGCGCCCGGAGCGATTCGAACGCCCGACCCCTTGGTTCGTAGCCAAGTACTCTATCCATCTGAGCTACGGGCGCAAAACTATTTTTAATATTATTGCTTTGGCGGAGAGAGAGGGATTCGAACCCTCGGTAAGGCTATAAACCCTACGCTCCCTTAGCAGGGGAGTACCTTCGACCACTCGGCCATCTCTCCTAAAGGCCGCGCAGATTACCTAGATTCACACAAAATGTCAACTTACATCCTTGTTCATATGGCATGAGTCTGAACGAGAGTCGCATCCCCGAAGATGGATGGGGCTGAGGTGAACAAACTGAGGTTGAATTGAAAAGTAGGTTGATCATAACTAATGATGGTGATCATGGTGATCAACATCAACAAACATGGCTTTGTACGATTAATCAGATCGAGCAATTGTCCACCACCTGCACCCAGATTGAATTTTTAGAGGCGCCCTCTAATTAAAGCCACTTGCGGTAAAATGGTGGTTTTGCCATTTGTGATCTTCTTGTTACCCCTTGACAAAATATATCCGGAATTCTGTGCATGTTGCGATTGACTGAAGTTAAGCTTCCTTTAAACCACTCTGATGATGATCTTAAAAACGCGCTTTTAAAACGGCTGGACATTAGCGCGGATGAGCTTATTGGCTTCACAATATTTCGCCGCAGCTATGATGCCCGCAAGCCATCGGCCATCATTTTTACGTATACGCTGGATGTGGAGGTCAAGAACGAAGCTGCATTGCTTCAGCGCTTACAAGGCGATAAACATATCGCACTCACACCGGATACAAGCTACCATTTTGTAACACATGCGCCGACCAAACTTGCTTCTCGTCCAATCGTGATCGGCACCGGTCCCTGTGGAATATTCGCGGCTCTGATTCTGGCGCAAATGGGTTTTTGCCCGATAGTTCTGGAACGCGGTAAAGCCGTGCGTGAACGTACCAAGGACACTTTCGGTCTGTGGAGGCAAAGCAAACTCAATCCGGAATCAAACGTGCAGTTTGGTGAAGGTGGCGCGGGAACATTTTCTGACGGCAAGCTGCATAGCCAAATTAAAGATCCCAAACACTACGGTCGCAAGGTGCTTACAGAATTCGTCAAGGCAGGTGCGCCAGATGAAATTCTTTACGTGAGCAAGCCACATATCGGCACGTTTCGGCTGGTGGGAATGGTGGAAGAAATGCGGGCAAGCATCGAAGCCCTGGGTGGAGAAATTCGTTTTCAGAGCAAGGTTGAAGATATTGTTATAGACAACGAGCAAGTTCGGGGAGTAGTGCTCGCTAGTGGCGATCTCATTGCTTGCGATCATGTCGTGCTCGCTGTTGGGCATAGCGCACGCGACACCTTTCACATGTTGCATCAGCGCGGCGTATACATGGAGGCCAAAGCTTTTTCCATAGGTTTTCGAATCGAGCATCCGCAAGCACTGGTTGATCGCTGCCGTTTTGGTAAGAACGCTGGTAACCCCTTGCTGGGCGCGGCTGATTACAAACTGGTGCATCACTGCAGCAATGGCCGTTCAGTTTACAGTTTCTGCATGTGTCCAGGTGGCACCGTGGTAGCAGCTGCTTCCGAAGAAGGCCGCGTCGTTACCAACGGCATGAGCCAGTATTCGCGCAACGAGCGCAACGCCAATAGCGGGATTGTTGTGGGTATCACCCCCAGTGATTATCCGGGAGGTCCATTAGCCGGCATCGAGTTACAACGGCACTGGGAAGCGCGCGCCTTCGAGTTGGGTGGCAGAAATTACCATGCGCCGGCTCAAAAAATTGGTGATTTTCTCGCAAGCCGACCTTCCACCACACTTGGGTCTGTTGTGCCGTCTTATGCACCTGGTGTACACCTGTGTGATCTTTCTTCGTCGCTGCCAGATTACGCTATCACCGCGATTAGAGAAGCCATCCCAGCATTTGATAAACAGCTTAAAGGGTTTGCGATGTTTGATGCCGTGCTAACTGGTGTGGAAACACGAACCTCTTCCCCCGTACGCATCAAACGCCGCGAAGATTTTCAAAGCCTGAATGTCACAGGGCTCTATCCGGCAGGAGAAGGAGCGGGTTATGCTGGCGGTATACTTTCCGCTGCAGTTGACGGTATACAGGTCGCTGAGGCGGTGGCATTGAGTATGGTCCAGCATGGCAAATGCTGAAGGGGAAAATTTGAAAACTCATTCAGCCAATTTCATGACTTCAGTAAATTTTACATGTTATTGCCGTGCAGTATCCCTGCTCCAATTATTTTGTACGGCTTGCAACGTTTCATACATCCATCAAGCGAATTTATGAGCGCTCAGACTGAGCATGTAAATACGCTCCTGACTGCAAATTCAGTTAGACACACCACTTGTGATACCTATGCAACTAGAAAATTCTGGCTTTGTGCAAAGAACACGGTGATTCAATACACATGCGAATTTCAATCGGACTATAAATGAATCTGCTTAAAGCTCTTGGTACCATAAGCAGCTTTACGCTAGCTTCGCGCATACTTGGCATCATCCGCGATATATTGATTGCGCGTATCTTTGGCGCAGGCATGGCGACCGATGCTTTTTTCGTCGCTTTCAAGCTGCCTAATCTGTTGCGCCGTTTATTTGCGGAAGGTGCATTCTCCCAAGCCTTCGTGCCAATTTTGGGTGAATATAAAAACCGTCGTGGGCATGAGGAAACCAAGCTGTTGGTCGATCATGTAACCACATTGCTGGCAATCATCCTGTTCATTGTTACGCTCATCGGCATAATTGCTGCACCGATTTTGATCTACATTAGTGCGCCGGGTTTCGCAGCGACGCCGGAGAAATTTGATCTTACTGTCCAGCTGCTGCGCATTTCCTCACCCTACATATTCTTCATTTCACTGGTCGCCATGGCGTCGGGGATACTTAATACCTACAATAAATTTTGGGTGCCTGCCTTCACCCCAATTCTGCTCAACCTTTGTTTTATCGGCGCTGCGCTATGGCTGGCTCCGTATTTTGATCCGCCTGTCATGGCACTGGCATGGGCGGTGTTTGTAGCTGGATTTGTGCAGCTTGCATTTCAGCTGCCATTTCTGAAGAAAATCGGCATGCTGCCGACCCTCCGCCTCAACCTGAAAGATGCGGGCGTATGGCGCATCATCAAACAGATGGGGCCAGCGGTATTTGGCGTGTCGATTAGCCAGATCAGCCTCATCATTAACACCATCTTCGCCTCGTTTCTGGTGGCGGGCAGCGTATCCTGGCTTTATTACGCCGACCGCCTGATGGAGTTCCCATCCGGCGTTCTGGGTGCGGCAATTGCGACTATTCTATTGCCATCGCTATCCAAACATCACGCCAATGGTGATCTGGGTGAGTATTCCAAGCTGCTCGACTGGGGTTTACGCCTGGTCTTTATGCTTACCTTGCCTGCGGCACTCGCGCTAGGCATGATTGGGGTGCCACTTCTGGCAACATTTTTTCAACATGGCGCGTTTACTGCTCACGACGTGCTTATGACGCGCAACGCGCTGGTTGGCTATAGCGTCGGCCTGATCGGCATCCTTTCAGTGAAGGTGCTGGCACCTGCTTTTTATGCGCGTCAAGATATCAAAACCCCAGTAAAAATCGGCATCATCACCTTGCTTGCTACCCAAACGATGAATCTGCTATTCGTCGGCTGGCTGCAACATGCAGGATTGGCGCTGGCCATTGGTCTTGGTTCCTGTCTTAACTCCGCTATCCTGTTCTACCTGCTGCGCAAGCGTGATATCTATCAACCAGAGCCTGGCTGGGGAAAATTTCTCGCCAAGCTGGGAGCGGCAATGCTGGTGCTGGGGTTAACGCTCTGGTTTGGCATGGGGAGTGAGCAAAGTTGGTTTAGCAGCGGCGGCTGGATACGTATCTGGCGGCTAACTGGATTGGTAGTGATGGGCATGACGGTGTATTTCGCCGTGCTGTGGCTGCTCGGTTTTCGACTTAAAGATTTTTCAAGGCGCGGCGCATGAACAAGTTGCAGTCCCGCATAGAATCCAGGGCAGACGTCAAAAATTCGACCACCAACTTATATGTTGTATTTGTGACTGTTCAGCATAGGCTTGCAGAACAATCAGTTATTTATCATACTTCGAGCCATGCGCGAACTCGAACTTCCTGAACTCACGACACTGACCTCGGATCAAAAGGATGATTTGATCCGCCTGTTATTCGAACAGGTTCGGATTTTGACTGCGCGAGTGTCAGAATTGGAAGCTCGGCTATCCAAGGACAGTCACAATTCGAGCA
>Ga0209344_10000684_pt1 | contig 53632 bp, 51 predicted proteins | sample Cruoilmetagenom6_FD_187293 | JGI IMG/M metagenome (GOLD analysis project Ga0209344, IMG submission 187293) | Oil polluted marine microbial communities from Coal Oil Point, Santa Barbara, California, USA - Santa Barbara Oil Seep Sample 6 (SPAdes)... | ecosystem: Environmental > Aquatic > Marine... | reverse complement strand
AACAGATAATAGTCTAAAAGGAATTTGATAAATATTATATTTGTAATCCAAATCTTCATAAAACCATTTTGCAAGAAAATTTAATTAGAAAGCATACTATAAATGAGCTAATTGAAATTATGGGGGACAACCCCCAGAATGACGATTTACACGTTCATATTTCAAAAAATAAATACGAAGAAATTCCTATTACATATCCTTTTAGGACAGATGATTATTCGTTGATATTTGTTGTTAAAGGAGAAATTAAAATTCAATTAAATTTACGTGAAATCACAATTAAAAGCGGCGAAATTATTCCAGTTAAGCCAAAGGTAGCTGTACAATTGCTTAAAATCAGTAAGAATTTAGAAATTATCGGAATTTGTTTTAGCGTAGATTTTATTCTAAAAAACTCTTTTACGAAGATAGAATTCGATAAAATTGAGTTTTTTACAAGAGAAAATGTAGTTAAGCTCAAATTATCACCAACTGAAAGTAAAACAACAGTATCATTATCAAAACTTTTAAAGCAGTATAATAATCCGAAGGAATCTGACATACCTTTTAAGGGGGAATTAATTAAACACACTTTTGGTGGGTTGGTTTTTCATTGTTCTTCTATCTTTAAAAAAAATAATCCCAACCTAGAATTATCTGTATCTAGAAATGAAGAATTAGCACTTCGTTTTTTAAAACTTCTCAACGATAATTTTAAAGTTGAGAAATCTGTACAGTTTTATGCAGATGTTTTATCAATAACCTCTGGACATTTATCTAAGGTTTTAAAAGAGGTATCTGGCAAGACAGCTGGAGAGTTAATTGTAGATACTGTAATTTTAGAAGCTAAAATATTGCTAGGTAATCCATCTCTTTCCATAGCACAAATCTCGGACGATTTACAATTTAGCGATCAATCTTTCTTCGGAAAATATTTTAAAAAACATTCTGGTTTTTCTCCATCTCAATTTAGAAATCTTAAGTTACAATTACAGACTTAGACCAAATGTTATTTTGTTGTGAAATTATAAACTCTTGATATTTATAATATTGTAATTTTTGTAACTTTTCGCTTCAATCTATAAAATCCCTCATATTGACCAATTACTCCCTTTTATGGACCTTTCCTATTTGTAAATATAAAGGCATTTTTGCAGTGTAAATTAGTTTAACCATTACTTGTAGAATTATATTTACTAGTCTCATGGTGAATTTTATATATAAATATCAATAAACACTTTAAATATAAATTAAATGTTACGTAGACCTCTTTTATACTCCATAGTAGTTGGATTTCTATTGCTCTCGTGCGATGACAAAGAAACCTCTAAAGAAATAACACCTGTTGGAGTAGAAACTTTAACTATAGGAAACACCAATAATGAATCTAGCATTACTTCAGAAAGCTATCCTGGAACGATACAAGCTGAAATGGATGCCCAACTGAGTTTTCAAGTATCTGGAGATGTCAATAAAATTCATATAAATATTGGAGACTATGTTGAAAAAGGGAGTCTCATTGCAAATATAGATCCTACTACTTATGTAGAACAATATGAGGCACAAAAGGCACAAGCTGACTTAGCAGAAGAAAATTATACTCGTATTAATGAGGTGTATAAAAAAGGCAGTATTGCCGAGATTAGAATGATTGAAGCTCGTTCTAATTTTAAACAGGCTCAATCTGCGGCAAACGCAGCATATCAAAATGTAAAGAAAACAAAGTTAAGAGCACCATTTTCAGGATATATTGGTAATAAGATGATGGAAACTGGGGATGTAGCAAGTCCGGGAAAGCCTGTAGTAGAATTACTTGATATGGATCAATTACAAGCTATTATTTCCTTATCAGATAAAGAAGTGAATACCTATAAAGTAGGGGATAGTGCTACGGTTACTGTAAGTGCCTTAGACAAAAAATTTACAGGTGTACTTACCGAAATAGCTGTTCAGTCTGGAAGGCAAAACCCTGTGTATAAAGCTAAAATCACTATACCAAACCCAGATAAAATATTAAAACCGGGAATGGCTTGTCAAACTAGCTTTAATAAATCAACAAATAAAACCGAAACTGAAAATAACTTGCAATCGATTGTACTTCCTGTACAAGTGGTTTCTATAACCGATGAAGGACAAAACTTTGTTTATGTAGTAGATACTGAGAAAAATACAGCACAACGTAAATTCGTTGAAATCGGTACACTTTACAATGACGGTATTGCCATAGAAAAAGGTTTGCAAAAGGGTGATGTGATTATTACATCTGGATATCACAAACTTACCAATAACACTCCTGTAAAAGTTCTAAGCAAGTAATTTATGAAAAAGAAAGGAAACCTTATAGAATGGGGGATGAAGCATAAAGCTTTTCCCCTAGCATTAGCTTTCACCTTATTTATTATCGGACTTATCGGGCTATTTAATATGTCCCGAAATGAGTTCCCCGATTTTACAACCCGAACTGGACTTGTCATTGGATCATTTCCAGGAGCAAGTTCAGAAGAGGTTGAAACACAATTGACTTCTAAACTTGAAGAATACTTATTTACGTTTAATGAAGTGGATAAAACTAAAACCTATTCCTATTCAAAAAATGGGATGAGTTATGTGTATTTAGAAGTTTCAGACAGAATTGGAAAAGACGAAACCCAACAGTTTTGGAACAAACTAAAAAATAATTTATTTGTATTTCAGCAACAATCCTTACCTAAAGGAGTACGAGGTATAACCGTAAATAGTGATTTTGGTAATACCGCTGCCATGATTTTGTCGGTTCAGTCTAAAACTAGACCTTATAAAGATCTTCAATTTCATGTAGAAGATATTATTGACAACCTGCGCCAGATTGAAGATATGGCAAAAATCACCTATTCAGGTGGACTTACGGAACAAATAGCTATTTCGGTAGATCAAAATAAGTTGGCTCAGTACGGTATAAGTCCGGGAATGCTAATGCAAAGTCTACAAACCCGAGGAACGATATTACCAGGAGGGACTTTAGAAAATAAAAACTTTGACCGCCCTATACAGCTTGATGCGTTTTTAAATAATGTTACTGATGTAGCACAACACATTATTAGGTCTGATGAAAATGGAAATGTAATTAGGTTAAGTGATATTGCAAACATAAAGAGGGAATATGAAGACCCAGACTCTTACATACAAACAGGAGGTACAAAGGCAATGATTATCACTTTAGAGATGGCTAAAGGGAATAATATTGTACAATTTGGAGAGGAGATTAAAGAGCATTTAGCTCAGCTAAAACAAGACTTACCAGAAGATATTGAAGTTAAAACTATTGCAGACCAGCCTGTAGTGGTAGATCATTCTATAGGCCATTTTATGAAAGAATTTGGCTATGCGCTTTTAGGAGTTATTCTGGTATGTATGCTATTACTTCCTTTTCGGATAGCTTCTTTAGCTGCAGCGACAATTCCTATTACTATTTCTGCTACGCTTGCGCTTATGTATCTTTTCGGGATGGAACTTAACACCGTAACATTAGCCGCTTTAATTGTCGTACTTGGCATTGTGGTAGATGATCCTATTGTTGTAATAGACAATTATGTAGAAAAACTGGATGAAGGTGAATCTAGATTTGAAGCAGCTTATCATAGTGCTGTAGAATTATTCCCATCTGTTTTTACGGCTACACTTGCCATTTCTGCTACGTTTTTCCCGCTTATGTTTTTTATGAGTGGAACGGCAAAGGACTTCTTAAGTACGTTTCCTTTTACAATTTCTATAGCCTTATTTCTGTCTTTAGCAATATCCATTTTACTGGTGCCTTTTCTTAATACCGTTTTTATTAAAAAAGGATTGCATTCAGAAAAGGATGAAGATGAAGCTAAAAAGAAAAAATCTGTGTTAGATAGGCTTCAAGATTTTTTCAATAAGAGTGTAGAAAAAGCTATGAAACATTATAAAATAACTGTTTTCATGGGAGTGCTCTCTGTTGTATTAGGAATGTTTCTCTTTTCGAATGTAAGTCAAGAGTTATTTCCAATTGTAGAAAGAGATCAATTTGCAGTAGAGGTCAATCTCAGCAAAGGAAGCAATTTACAAGAAACGGCAGCTATTGTAGAAGAATTCGAAGAGATTTTATCAAAAGATGAGAGAATCTTAGACTACACCAGTTTTATTGGAGAAAGTTCTCCTCGATTTCATATGGTGTATGCTCCCAATCTTCCAGCAAAAAATTATGCTCAAATATTAGTGACAACAGCTTCAAATGATGCTACGGAAGAAGTATTAAGAGAATACGACGATAAGTATTCTGAAATGTTTCCAAACGCCTATTTAAGGATGAAACAACTTAACATGGTAGGAAAACCTGCCCCAATTGAGGTAAGGCTTTACGGAAATGATATTTCAGAATTAAAAAAGTATGGAGACCAAATTATTGATGTGGCTAGACAAACTCCCCAAACCATCTGGAGTAGAAGCAATTTTGGAGAATTATACAGTTCGGTAAGTATTGATATTAAAGAAGAGCAAGCCGCCCAAGCAGGTCTAACCAAGGAAGATATAGGTAATACCATTGCTATGAATATGGAGGGCTTACAAGCGACTCAAATTTATGAAGATGATTATGCCATTAATATTAAAATAAAGGCAGAAAATCACGCGACACAAACTATTTCAGATTTACGGCAACTTTCAGTGATTGCACCTAACACAGGTAATATTATTCCGTTAAAGCAAGTGGCAGATGTTACTCCTGCTTGGGAACAGGAACAAATTGTAAGACGTAATGGGATGCGTTGTTTAACTATTAGAGTTGATATTGAAAAAGGTGCTGTAGCTAATGTAGTTCAGGGTAAAATGACACCTAAAATAGATGAATTAGACATTCCTAGCCATATAAGAATAAACTATGGAGGTGAGCATGAAATGTCTGAAGAAAACTTGCTGCCCATGGGAATCTCGTTATTGATAAGTGTACTACTTATTATCTTAATTCTTATTTGGCATTTCAAGTCCTTTAAACACGCGGCACTTAGTTTTATCACGATGCCGTTAAGTATTCTAGGAGCTGCATTAGGTTTATTACTTATGCAATATCCTTTCGGGTTTACTTCTTTCTTAGGAATATTAGCACTTTGTGGTATTGTAGTAAGAAACGGAATTATTCTCATTGATTTTGCAGACGAATTACGCCTTCACCATGGTAAAAATGTTCTTCAAGCTGCAATTCTATCTGCGCAACGTAGAATGAGGCCTATTTTCCTTACCTCATCTGCTGCCGCAGTAGGAGTTACCCCTATGATTATTAGTAGGTCTAGCTTATGGGGACCATTGGGTACTGTAATCGCTTTTGGTCTTTTAGTTTCTATGGTTTTAACACTCTTTGTGTTGCCTGTACTTTACTGGTTATTCTTTAGAAATGAAGAAGAAGCTAAGGATGAAAACAATGATGACGAATTAAAAACAATAAACTCATAAAAAATGGACGTTATAAACCATTCATTCTATAAAAAAATAAGCATTTTCTTGGTATTCCTTTTAACATTGGTGACAACTAACGCACAAAATAAGGAGCTTAATCTCGAGAATGTAAAAAAATCGGCCCTAGAATATAGTCACAATATTAAAAATGGAAAGCTTCGTGCTGAAAAAGCTGAAGTAGCTAGACAAGAAGCCTTTTCTCAATATTTTCCTGAAGTAGAGGCTACTGGATTTGCGCTATACGGTTTTGATGACCTTGTTCCACCTATCCCAGAAGCATTACCAAACGGAATTGATAATATTTATAGCATTGGTGCTACTGCTACGCAAGCAATTTATGCTGGTGGAAAAATTAGGTTGGCCAATCAATTAGCTCAAGTACAATTAGACAGTCGAGAGATAGGTATGGAAGAATCTATTGATTCTGTTATTCTTACTGCTGAAACAAAGTTCTGGCAGCTTATTAATATTCAGGAACAGCAAAAAGCTATCCAAGCTAGTAAAGTTTATCTCAATAACCTTCTTAAACAACAAGAAGATCTTTTGGACGCCGGACTTATTGCAAAAAATCAATTGCTGCAGGTTAAAGTGGAGAAAAGTGGCCTCCTGTTAAGGGAGAATGAACTCTCTAATCAAAGAAAGATTGCTTTGTTAGATTTAGCTTTGTACGCAGGAATTTCATACGATACTAGTATGGTGGCTACAAAAAGTGTAAAAACTGAAATTGCCTCGCCAGAATTAAAGTATGAAAATCCCGAACTCGGCTTACAAAGCAATAATATGTATCGCTTGTTAGAAAAACAGGTACAAGCAGCACAATTACAAGTGAAGAATGAAAAAGCCGACTTATTACCTCAATTTGCAGTGGGATTAAATGCTTCAAAGTTCGATTCTTTTAATAATGATTTTGGAATAGATGTACAGCCTATTGCCTTTGGAACAGTTACTATACCTATTTCTGCTTGGTGGGGTGGAGAAAAAAAGCAAATACGACAAAGCAAAATTGAGGTTGAAATAGCAGAAAATAAATTAAAAGACGGAAAAGATCAATTGACAGTTGGTATTATGAAAAGCTGGTACGACCTTCTTAATGCGTATAAGCAGATTCAATATGCAAAAGATAAAGTACTTTATGGCACCGAAAATTTAAAAACTCAAAAAGATAATTACGATAGCGGGTTAAATAATTTAACCGATTTGCTGAATGCACAACAATCTAAAGAGGAAGCAGAGGCGGAGTTGGCAAATGCTTTTGCTAATTATAAACAAAAAGAAGCGCTATATCGCTATAGAACCAATCAATTAGAAATCCCTATAATAGAAGAATAATAAATCAATTTAAAAGTACATACCACGATACAAAAAGAAAAGTTTCTTAAAATACACTCTATAAAGCATCAATTTTAAGTAAAAAATGAATAAAAAAATTAGCCGGTATCTATTAGCAGTTACTTTTGTAATAGGCTCGATTTGTCAAGCTCAATCGATAAAAAGAGAAAAATTTAAAGACTCAGTACAGCAATTACCCTATTTCACTATTCATAAAGATAATTTCTTTTTAACAGGAGTTCCAACAAATACTGCTATTAATAGTAGTTCAGCAGATGCAAAATATCAAGTAAGTTTTAAACAAATCATAACAAGAGATAAACTCCCTTGGGATACTTATTTGTTTTTAACCTATACCCAGCAAGCTTTTTGGGATATCTATGAAGAGTCTTTTCCTTTTAGGGATGTTAATTTCAATCCATCCATAGCTATAGGTAAACCAATATTTAATAAAGATGATGTTTTTAAAGGAATAGCAGGAGTGGCTATAGAGCACAATTCTAATGGTCGTGATAGTATTTATTCTAGAAGTTGGAATAGGATAACTGCAAGTTATACTACGAACATTCTTCATCGAACTACAGCAAATTTTGAAATGTGGTTGCCTTTTGGCTATAGAAATGATAACTCTGATATTTTAGAGTATACAGGTCTTGCTGAAATAAATATAGAACACGAAGTAAAGCAAAACAAACTGTATTTTAATTTAATGCTTAGAAAAGGGTTAAATTTTGATGGGAAAGGAACTATTCGTTCACGAATTTATTATAACCCTTTTAAAAATAATCGTTCTAATCAATATATAATGTTAGAGTGGTATTTAGGTCAAGCAGAAGGCTTGCTCGATTATCAAAAGTCACAAAGCATGATAAGGTTAGGGTATGTAATTAAAACGAATGAATTTGATTTTTTTAAATAGAAATTTGAAATTCTATTTTTTAAAAATATTTACAGATTACTTATTCTGTTAGCTAAACCTTAAAAAACACCCATTAATAAGTATTTTATTAATGGGCGTTTTTTAAAAGATACTTCTTATTAAAATAGAATCACATTCTTTCCAATACTTTTACCAGATTCTTGAATGCGATGTGCTTCTTTAAGGTTTTCTACTGTAAAACCATCAAGTTGAGTAGTCATGGTGCTTTTTAAAGTACCATCATCCAATAACTCTGAAAGATGATTAAGAATATCGTGCTGTCTCTGCATATCATCTGTTTGGTGCATAGAGCGTGTAAACATAAACTCCCAAGAAAAGGTGATGCTTTTATTTTTTAGCAAATTTAAATCTAAAGATTCATTGCTTCCTGTAATGGAAACAATATGTCCTTGTGGTTTTACAATTTCTGTCATTGTTTCCCAATACCCTTGCAGGTCAACAAAATCTAAAACGTAATCTACCTCACTATGACCAATTTTTTTCAGTTCTTCTTTAATGTCCTTATGATGATTAATTACAAAATCTGCTCCCATATCTTTACACCATTCCACTGTATCTTCACGTGAAGCGGTTGCTATAACAGTGAGGTTTCCTAATTTTTTTGCTAACTGAATAGCAATAGAACCAACACCGCCAGCACCTGCTAAAATTAACACAGATTTTCCTTTATCTTTTTCTGAATCAACTCTAATGCGGTCAAAAAGTGCTTCATAAGCAGTTAAGCCCGTTAATGGGATCGCTACAGCTTCGGCAATGCTTAGGTTTTTAGGTTTATGGCCTACAATACGCTCATCTATTAATTGATATTCTGCATTACTTCCGCTTCGTGTGATATCGCCTGCGTAGAAAACTTCATCTCCAACTTTAAATTTTGACACTTTATCTCCAACTGAAGTTACAATACCCACTGCATCCCAACCGATAATCTTGGGCTCGTCTAGCGTCTCATCTTTTGCAGCATTTTGGCGTACCTTAAAGTCTACCGGGTTTACTGAATTTGCCTGCACTTTCACTAATAGATCATAGCCTTTTGGTGTGGGAGTTTCGATTTCAAATTCAATAAAACTGTTTGTCTCTTCTATGGGTAATGATTTTTTAAATCCTATTGCTTTCATTTTCTTTTCAACTTTAAATATAAATTTCTTGTTTATTCTTAGTAAGTTATAACTTCAAATTTTCCGTTTGACCGAATATAAATAACACTTTCTTTTTCTTCTGAAGTAAGTGTATGAACTGAATTTTCAGCAGCTCCAAAATAGGTTCCAGCATCCAAGGTCGATTTATTGTCTACTCCAGAGACTTGGTGTCCAATAGTTCCTTGAATAATAACTGCTCTAAAGTTAGGACTTTGATTTTTGATTTCACCTTTAAAACCTTTAGGTAATTTTATAAGCGAACCATTTAATTCACCTTTTTTATGACTTCCCCATAAAAAAGCAATTTTCGGTTCTTTTTCGTCATTTGAGTTGCCGTCTTGTAAAACCCATTTAATATCTGAAGCATTTAACCACACCAAGTTTGATGTGTCAACATTTACAGGACGTTCACCATTATCAAAGGCTTCATCGGTTGGTTTTACTAAATAAGGACCTTCTTGTATTTCAATGTAAGCTAAGTTTTCTTCTCCTGAAGCTGCAGTAATATGTGCTTCTCCAGCTGGTTGTTGCCAGAATGATCCTGCTGGCAACCACATTTCTTCAGCTTTTTCATCATCATTAAATAACAAACCTTCTATTACCACGCCACGATAGGTAACATTGTGAATATGCGGAGGTGAGGAAAAACCCTTTTTAAACTTCACTAAAAATCCTGAAGCAGCTGTTTCCGTGCGATCACCCCAGAGCTTTCCAGCTGCCGGACTTTTATCGCCTCGTAACGGGTTTAAATAGCCCCACTCAACATCTGAAGTTGTGACTACCTCGTTTATGGATTTTTCCGGATCTGTTTTAGGTGTTTGCGCTTGCATATAAAGTCCAGACAGTATAGCTAATGCAATTAATATATTGTTTTTCATTTTCTTGTTTTTATTTGTTTAAAATATCATTGGTGGTACTTATTAATGCATCTATTTTGTATTGGTCGTACGCATCTTGATGAGCATTCCCAAAATAACCTCTGTCATTGTCAAAATACTTTCCTGTCACGCCATTATACTCATCTGAAACAGCCAAATCATACAATATGTTTGCTCCTTTATCTGCTTCAGAATTATGATGGCCAAAGGTTTCTTTTACCATTTTGGTATTTAATAACGATCCTGGGTTTACGGGAATTACTTGTAGATCAGGTTCTTTTTCCGCAAGGTAAAAACTCCACATAAGTAAAGCTAATTTACTTTGGGCATAGGTTTGTTGCTCCATGGCTTGTTGTTCTCCCATTAAAACAGCCTTTGAAACGGTAGATTGCGCGGCAGAACTTAAATTGATAATGCGTGTAGCTGTTCCATTTTTTAATACCGGAAGAATCTCGTTTGTTAATTTATAGGGTGCCAAATAGTTTACTACCATTCTTAAATCCAACCCTTCCATGTTTTGAGATTGCGAGCTGCCGTAAATCCCTGCATTATTGATCAAAACATCAATTTTTGAAATTTGACTACTGATTTCTTCTGCCATTTTTTGAACGGCTTTCAAATCTGAAAAATCGGCAACAAATCCATGTATGTTTTCATTATTTGATATTTCTTTAATTTCAGCGATGGTGGCTTCGAGTTTATCAGCATTTCTTCCGTGTAGATATAAGGAATGACCATCTTTAGCCAATTTAATAGCGGTTAATTTTCCGATGCCGTCGGTGCTTCCTGTAATTAAAATTGTTTTGCTCATAATATCAATTTTTCTTCTTTATTAGTATGAAAATGAGGTAATACTTTTTCAGCAAGTTGCTCCAATGTTTCTTGTATATCCCTTGAGTTGAAACGAAGGTTTAATGCCACGTGATTAACTCCAATCTCTTCTGCTTTTTGCAAATAGTCAATTAAATAATTAGCGCCAATCCTGAAGCCTAATTGTATGGGTTCTGGTTTAAAATCATCGTCTTTTTCAAGAATCACATACAAAGGCTGCATAAAAGGTTTATCAAATTTCTGATTTTTAGCAATTAATTCTCGCCATTGTTTTATGGTTAACATCTGGTTATACAAATCTTTCGGATAGGACATCCAACCATCTGTATATTCTACATTCCACTCTAAAGTTTGACGGCTACTTCCAGTCATTAACAACGGTATTTTATGTTCTATGGGTTTTGGTAGAACGTCAAGATGGCCTTTTAAATTTCCGAAATGAGTTGTTTCCAAACTTGGAAAACTTTTCTGCGCTTTTCTTATGTAATTATAACTTTCACGAAAACGTTCCCCACGAGATTCAAAATCAATGCCCATAGCGGGATATTCATCTGGTCTGTCGCCAGATGCCACTCCCATAATTAATCTTCCGTAGGATAATTGGTCAATAGTTGCTGCAGATTTTGCCACGTGAACCGGATGGTGCAATGGCAATGCAACACTTGCAATACCCAAAGCAATTTCATTGGTTTGTCCAGCAAGATATCCTAAATAGGTGAATGGATCGAACGTTTGTCCTGCATCACCAAAAGAAGGCACATTAAAAGGTACATCTCGAACCCAAAGTGATTTAAAACCCAATTTTTCTACAAGCTGTACCCGTTCTATATGATCTTTCATTGTGGGTACGGGTCCCATTGCGTAATGTCCAATGGGAACCACTATACCTACGCTTAACCTATTGGGTTTAAAAACGCTGTTATAACCTTTATTTATTTGTTCGAATTCAGTCATGTTAAAAGGATTTTAATAGCTTTTACTATTAATTTTCCACAACAACTTTTCCTATAGCCTTTCCACTTTCTAAATGAGTATGTGCTTTTCCTACTTGTTCCAATGAAAAATGATGCTCATCAACTACGGGTTTCAAATTACCAGCTTCAATAATCTGGGTGATTTTGTTTAATATATCTCCGTGCTGTTCTCTTTTAAAATTGTGCAGCATAGGAATAAGCATAAAAACAACATGTAACGATAATCCTTTAAAGTGAGCAGGAGAGAGGTCTAATTCACATAGCGATACGGTAGTAGAAACCTGGCCATTCAATGTCGCTGCTTCAAATGAATTGGTTAAGTTTGCTCCCCCAACAGTATCAAATACAACGTCAAATCCTGCTCCGTTCGTGTAGGCTTCAACATAATTTTCAACTTTTTCATTCTTATAGTTTATAGCTGTACCATTTAATTCTCGAATTAAAGCTATTCCTTTATCATCACCTTCAGTTGCATACACATCTGCACCAAAATGGTTGGCAAGCTGTATTGCAATGTGACCTACGCCACCAGAACCTCCTTGGATCAATACTTTTTGTCCTTTTTGAATATTTGCGCGTGTTAAACCTTCATAAGCTGTAATAGCAACCAGAGGTAAAGCTGCTGCTTCTCGCATGGAAAGGTTTTTCGGCTTGTGTGCGATTAGTTTGGTGTCTGCAACCATATATTCTGCTAGTGTTCCTTGTAAATCTGAAACCCCTCCGGCACAGCCATAAACTTCATCACCTAAAGAGTATCCTTGCACATCATCACCCACAGATTCAATAGTTCCTGCGAAATCCATTCCTAGAATAGCGGGTGCTTTTGGAGATAATGGAAGGTCTGTTCCCATTTTACGAATCATGGTATCGACCGTATTCACACTTGATGCTTCAATTTTTATTAAAACGTGTCCTGATTTTACTTCTGGTTTTGCAACTTCACTTACTTCAAATGTTGCATTTTCACCGTATTCTTTAATTAGCATTGCTTTCATATCTCTTATTTTAATTATTTACATTACAAAGATACTTTGAGTTTCAAGTCATTTTTTGGTATAAAAAATGGGTTTTTATGTATTTTTAAAGGTTTGTTATCTTAAAATAGAGTTATTTAAGTTCTTTTTACATAAATTTGGCCATAAAATATGATAAAATGCAAGTATTAGAAGCATACAAACCTTTTGAAATACAAGAATTGAAACTGTCAGAATGGAAACAACGTCCTGTTAAAAACAATTTTTTCGAACTCGTTTTAATTAAGGAAGGAAATGGAACACAGTGTATCAATTACAATCTTCATCCCTATAAAGAGGATAGTATATTTTTGCTTCCGCCATTAAAGTGTCACTCTTTTAACATTGAATCCGCTTCCACGTTTGTGTTTTTAAAGTTTACGGATGCGTTCTTTAAAAACTCTAATCGAGTTTCTGTAGATAGATCAGAATGGTTTAGTGAGGCTGCATATATCCTTTCGAATTACAATCAATTACCTGGCGATGTGATTAAAAGCGATGTGGATAGACAGCATTTAAAAAGGCTTATAGCGATGATTTTACAGGAATCGAGAAATTACGGGGAAGAGTCTATTTCTTTGGTATCCAGTTTAATGACAAGTATTTTAGAAATATTAATTAGAAACATTAAAAAGGGTAGTCACTATGAAATTGCAGAAAAGAGTACCGATGACAGAGCTACCAGAATGCTAACCTACATTAGTGAGAATATTAATAAAACAGAACTTCTGAAAGTAGAACACTTGGCAGAAGAATTTTTAATGTCGCCAACTTATGTAAGTGAATTTTTTAGAAAGCAGGTTGGAGTATCATTACGGGAGCACATTATTAAAGCTAAACTAAAATTGGTAGAAATACGACTTTTAAACTCAGATTACACACTTACAGAAATAGCTGACGAGTTAGGTTTTACAGATGTAAGTCATCTTTCTAAAACGTTTAAACGCTATGTGGGAAAATCGGTTCGGGATTTTAAAAACCATGGAGAATATATGCTTTTAAAACGAGCTGAATGCGCAACTTCTTAACACTAAGTTTTAAGAATAAAGCTAACAAACGAATTTAAAATACAAATTTTATTATGACAGGCAGCATCCTTTTTCAGTCCATTGTTTTCCTAGCTGGGGCGATATTATGTGTACCCATTGCCAAACGTTTTGGCTTAAGCTCTGTAATTGGTTATTTATTGGCAGGTATGTTAATTGGTCCATATATTTTGGGCTTCGTAGGCGAAGAAGGAGAAGACATCCTCGAGTTTGCTGAATTTGGAGTAGTAATGATGCTTTTTATTATTGGTCTGGAAATAAAACCCAAGAGTTTTTGGCAGATGCGAAAGCTTGTTTTAGGAATGGGTAGCATACAGGTTTTTGGAACTATGGCCCTCACTTTTGCCGTCTTGTATACCTTCGGAATTGAATGGAAATTGTCATTAACTGTTGCAATGGCTGTGGCACTTTCATCTACGGCGATTACACTTCAAACCAATAAAGAAAAAGGCTTGATGCAAACTATTTATGGTACTTCTTCCTTTTCAATTCTATTGTTTCAAGATATTATTGTTATTGTAATGTTAGCGATATTGCCATTATTATCTAATGTTTCAGACAATGCTGCAGTTGAGACAGGTGGGCACAGCTCTCACGAAAGCCTTCTCGAAAGCCTACCACTAGGATTACACGCATTAGGTATCGTATTATCTATTGTTCTTATCATTATAGCGGGCAGGTATTTAATCGTACCTATGCTGCGAATTGTTGCTAAATCGAGGGTTCGCGAATTATTGGTAGCTTCGGCATTGTTAATTGTAGCTGGAATTTCTTTTTTGATGGAATTAGTAGGATTAAGTCCGGCATTAGGAGCCTTTTTAGGAGGCGTAGTTTTGGCAACAAGCGAATTTAAACACGAACTGGAAAGCACGCTCGATCCTTTCAAGGATTTACTGCTAGGGTTATTTTTTATGGCAGTTGGTGCTTCTATTAACTTTGTGGTTATAAGTGAAAATCCACTATTGATATCAGGCCTGGTAATATCTGTAATTATAATTAAAGCGATTGTACTTTTTGTAGTAGGAATTATTTTTAAACTAAAAATAGACCAACGCTTACTGTTAATGGTAGGTTTAGCTCAAATTGGGGAATTCGCTTTTGTTTTGCTTTCTTTCGCTTTTCAGCTGAATATTTTTGAAAGAGAACAACTTGATATCATGTTGGTTGTTACTGCACTTACAATGACGCTAACGCCAATTCTTTGGATATTGAATGAACACATATGCTTACCTAAAATTGGCACAAAAGAATCTGAAAAAAGACCCATGGACGACATCCAAAAAAGTAATAGGACTATCTTAGTTGGGTTTGGTCATTTTGGTAGTACTATAGGAAGATTTCTTCGGGCACATGGCATACCCACTACGGTTCTTGATATAGATTCAAATAGAGTAGATTTTTTAAGAAAAATGGGGTTTGAAGTTTTCTATGGAGATGCCTCACGGATGGACTTGCTTGAATCTGCAGGAATTGCAGAAGCCGACTATTTAATTTGTGCCATTGATAATCCAGATGCAGCCCTTGGCATTGTAAAAAAAGTAAAGGAGAAATATCCAAATGTAAAATTAATGGTCCGAGCGAAAAATCGCTATGATGCGTATGATTTGCATAATTTAGGTGTTGAACATATTTATCGGGAATCACTAGATACATCAGTAAAAATGGCTAGTGATGTACTTCACTTTATGGGTTTTGATAGAGAAGCTACAAACGATCAAGCTAAGAAATTTATAAATCTTGATGTACAAAGCCTCAAAAGATTGGCAACTACTCCAAAAAATGGAAAGGAATACATATTTAAAGCAAGGGAAGAAATTGAACAGCAAGAAAAGCTATTAGTAGACGACTTGAATATTGGTAGTAGTAAAGTTGAACCTTTAAAAACTAGTTAACTGATTAAAAACACTTTAAAGTCAATAAAACAAAAAGATAATCGCATACTATTTAGTATAGATTATTAATAGCAGGAAATAGCACTTAATTCAATTCTTATTTACTGATGAAGAGCCAATTGCCACGAATAGATTTTGATAAGACAAAGCCTTTAAATATTGAGGTAATGAAGCTTTCGGAAATATATGAACGAATTACGGCCAAACTAGATCACAACCCATTTTTATCACACCGGATAGATTTTTATATAATCTTAATGGTAACTAAAGGTAAATACTCCCATTTTGTAGACTTTAAGTCATATAAACTAATTGAAGGGAGTGTTTTATTTATTGCAAAAAACCAAGTACATCATTTTACAGAAGATTTAAAAAATGTAGAAGGATATTTTATAGTTATCAATGGTAATTTTTTTGAACAAAATTATATTTCTTCCAAAAACCTAAAACTTTACAGGTTGTATAACTATCATATTGAATCTCCAGTTATTCATCAAGCAGATATGCACCAAGATGACTTTAAGGTTGTTTTTTCAGAAATCTATTTTGAGTATCGTTACCCCGATTCTTTTGCTAAAAATGAAATACTTAGGCATAATCTCCATTTAATACTTCTTAAAGCAGAGCGGATAAAAAATAACGTACCCGCAAAGGCTCTAAAATCAAGATGGATTGAAAAGTTTACAGAGTTCAAAAATTTATTGGAAAGAAATTATGTGCAAACTAGAAATTCAAAGGTGTATGCTTCAGAATTAAATATATCTTACAAACTTCTAAATGAAATAACGAAATCCCTCCGAGGAAAAACACCCAAAGCTTTTATTGATGATTTTGTAACCACCGAAATTAAGCGTTACCTAGCATCTACATCCTATACTGTTAAAGAAATTAGTTATATAACTGGATTTGATGAACCTGCTAATATGTCCAAGTTTTTTAAAAAGAATGCATTACTTTCTCCGCTTCAATTTAGGACTTCAAATAATTAATAATAGGTTACACTTTTACACTAAATAGGTAATTTTTTACCTTTTCTAAAAATAGTTAACACGCTACTTTTGAAGTATGATTTTTTTGTTGTCAAAAGAATATTAAAGAACGATAAATTAGTGTAGTTCAGGTTATTATTAAACAAAAAACAGAAAGAAATATGAAAATCGCAGTAACATCAGCAAGCGGTCAATTGGGTACAGCAATTGTAGAACATTTGATTACAGAAGTAGGAAAAAACAATGTTATTGGTATAGCTCGCACTCCTGAAAAAGCAAACCATCTTGGAGTAGAAGTCCGAAAAGGCGACTACAACAGTCGAGAACAATTTAATGAAGCCTTACAAGATATTGACACTCTGCTATTGGTTTCAGGAATGGATAAACCTGAAAAAAGAATACAACAGCATAGAAATGTAATTGCTGCTGCAAAGCAAAATGGAGTAAAAAAGATAGTCTATACAAGTATTGTTGGTTCAGAAGAAGGTAATGCTTTTAGTCCCATTGTTAAAAGCAATAGACAGACAGAAAAAGATATTGAGGAATCAGGTTTGCAATGGAGTATTGGAAGAAATGGTGTCTATATTGAACCAGACCTAGAATATATAGATCAGTACGTAAAAGAGGGTGAAATTAGAAATTGTGCAGCAGATGGAAAATGTGCTTATACCAGTAGAAATGAATTGAGTTTTGCCTATTCCCAAATGTTAACAGATGAAAAGCATAATGGACAGATTTACAATTTGGTAGGGGAGGCTATTACCCAAACGGAATTAGCTGAGTTTATTAATCAGGTTTACCATACAAACCTCTCGTATCATCCTGTTTCTGTCGCGGCTTATGAGGAAGAAAGAAAATCAGCACTAGGGGATTTTTTGGGTACTGTAATTGCCGGTATTTATGAAGGGGTAAAAATAGGTGTAAACAATGTCCCGTCAGATTTTGAAGCTGCATCCGGTAGAATCCATAAAGCAATTCCTCAAATAATTTCAGAATATAAATCAGTAAATTAGTTAAATATGTCAGATGTAAGAACGTGCCCCACTTGTGGAGCCAAAGCAAAGTATAAGGAAAACGAAGGTGATGCCACCTATAAAGGACTCCAAGACGATGATCTTTTAGCGAAGGTTGGACAAATGAAAAAGGCCTTAACAACCTTTAAAGAAAAAGCCGAACGCCTGGAAAAGGAAAATAAGCTTCTAAAATCTTAATAAATAGAAGTATGTGGAAATAGTTATATTACAGGAATTTAATGATAAAAAGTAGAAACAAAAGCTTAGATAGATTACTTTTTGTAAAACTCATATTTTTTTGCTGCATTACATTTCTATCTTGCACTACGCTGCAGTATAGGAAAACTGATACTGAAATTATTGAAGGATTTAAAGAAAAAGGTGTTCTAACAGAGTTATCCTTTTTTCAAGTAGATAGCTTAAATCTCAATATTCGGATTCAAAAAGTTGCTTTATCAAAAGGAGAGATCAATGTGGTCTTTTTTCACGGGTCACCGAGTTCCCTTACTGCTTGGCATGCGTATATGGCAGATAAAGAGCTAGCACAGGCTGCAAATTTATATGCTATTGATAGACCTGGTTATGGCTATTCTAATTTTGGAGATGAGATGCCTTCCATTGAAAGACAGGCAGAATTGATGAATGCTGCTGTAAGCGATTTGCAGTTGGATAATATTATCGTGGTAGGAACATCTTATGGAGGTCCTTTGGCAGCACGATTAGCGGTGATTAATCAAAATGTAAAAGGGGTTATACTTTTATCTGCCGCAATGGATCCTCAACAGGAAAAGGATATTTGGGCGTCTCGACTTACACAATGGTGGGTTACACGATGGTTGGTCCCAACAGGGTACCGGGTTGCTGGCGACGAAAAAAGTGTTCACGCAGCAGAATTGTCAAAAATAGAACAAGATTGGCATACCCTTAAAATTCCAATAGTACATTTTCACGGCTCTAAAGATAATGTGGTTCCTGTAGGAAATATAAAATATACAGACAGTATATTTTCAAACAGCACCGTAACAATCATTCCAAATGTAGGGCATAATTTAGCTTGGGAACACATTGATATTGTGAAGCCCGAAATACTCAAGTTTATTGAAGTTGTATTCAAGTAAACAGTCCACTTGTTGTAAAAACTATTCTAATGAACACAAAAGACAACAAAGAAAAAGCAATTGCATTTTATAAAACCGCTTACGAAGGCAATCCTAAAAAGGCAATTGAGCAATATGTTGGTGATGTATATATTCAACACAATCCAGATGTTAGTGATGGTACACAAGGCTTTATAGACTATTTTGAGAAAATGCAGAAAGAATAACCTAATAAGTCCATTGAATTTGTGAGATGCATTTCAGAGGGAAATTTAGTGGCTTTACATACGCATCAAACTTGGCCAGATAATGATGAATACATTACAATGGATTTTTTCCGCTTTAATGAAAACGGGAAAATTTGTGAGCATTGGGATTCAATTCAACAAATTCCGAAGGAATCGATGAATGGAAATAAAATGTATTGATAGTTTCACATTAAAGACGATTTATACTTGCCTTCATATTTTGTATTGAGCTTATTTAGATAATTATTTTCTAAAGTTTCGGTAAAATTCGACTTCCCATTTCGTTAAAACAAAAATTGGTCAGTTTCTATTCTAACCAATTTCGTTTCTAGTTCTTGTTTAAGCTATATGCTTTATTCCTTTTAATTAATAAAGTTTCTTGTTATTCAAAGACAGTAGGGATTAATGTTTTTATTAAGCTGTTTTACAGTCAACTATTTTCTTTTAGATAAAGTTTTATAGTTTTTTTCAATTAATTCTAAAAAGGAAAAAATCAATCCTCTTTCTTTCCAATATTAGAATTAATCTATATATTGGGCTCTAACTAAGAAAAAACTATGGAAGACAAAATAAAATACGAAATGGAATTTCCTATACAGGTTTCTCCATCATTGTTATATCAATATATTTCGACTCCTTCAGGAATGAGTGAGTGGTATGCCGATAATGTAAATTCTCGTGGTGAATTTTTTACTTTTATGTGGGAAGGAAGTGAAGAAAAAGCTAAACTGCTAGGAAAGAAGAGTGGCGAACGAATAAAATTCCGTTGGTTAGATGACGAGGATACCGATTACTTTTTTGAACTTCGTATTCAGGTAGATGAAATCACCAAAGATGTTTCCTTAATGATTACTGATTATGCCGAAGAAGATGAAATTGATGAAGGGAAAATGCTTTGGGATAACATGGTTTCAGATTTAAAACAGATATTGGGTTCTAAGTAACAGTTCCGCCTAATTTATAATATCTTTGCGCCGCACTATTTTGAAAAAATTCAGAATAAAAGCGGCTTTTTTATGATCAATTTTAACGGAACACTACAAGAAAACAATTCAACAACTTTACCGGATAACCGCGGATTAAACTACGGGGATGCTGTATTTGAAACCCTTCGAGTTTCTGGCGGTAAAATATATTTTTGGGAAGACCATTATTTTCGCCTAATGGCTTCTATGCGTATTTTACGTATGGAAATACCCATGAGTTTTACTCCAGAATATTTGGAAGAGCAGGTGTTGAATACCATAGCATCTTCAGAAAATAAAAATGGGGCCTTTCGAGCAAAAATATTAGTGTGGCGTAAAACAGGAGGGAAGTATTCTCCAACGACAAATAATGTAGCATTTTTAATTACTTCTGAAGAACTTGCGAATCCATTTTATACTATGGATGATACTTTCTATGAAATAGAATTATTTAAAGACCACTATATAAATTCAGGCTTGCTTTCTACGTTAAAAACGACCAATAAAGTATTGAATGTTTTGGGAAGCGTCTATGCAAAAGAAAACGATTACGCCAATTGCTTGTTGTTAAATGAAAAAAAGCAAGTGGTGGAAGCTTTAAATGGAAATATTTTTCTGGTAAAAGATTATAAAATAAAAACACCACCAATTACAGATGGTTGTTTAAATGGTATTCTTAGAAAGCAGATTATCAAAATTTTAGGTCAGATGCCAGATTATGTTTTGGAAGAAACATCAGTTTCACCTTTTGAACTTCAAAAAGCAGACGAAATTTTTATTACCAATGTAATTACAGGAATTCAGCCAGTATCTAAATACCGTAAAAAGGAATATAGACAAGAAGTGGCTAAAGAATTGTTAGCTAAATTGAACGTAAAAGCACGGTTGGGTTAATTATAGGCAGGATTTTCTGGTGAGTTAGACCAAATAAGGTAATCACCGCCAAACTCAATCATTTTTTCTTTCCAAAAATTGGTGTAAGGTTTACCAATTATTTCATTTTTATAATCATTGGGTGCAACCACCCAGCTGTTTAGCTGTAATTCTTGATTAAGTTGTGTGCTTTCCCATCCAGAATACCCTAAAAAGAATCGTATTTGTGATTCATCTATTTTATTTTGAAGCAATAACTCCATCACCGAATTAAAATCACCACCCCAATAAATACCACTTGATATTTCAATACTCTCAGGAATCAACTCAGGTATTCTATGAATAAAGTACAAATTATCCTGCTCAACAGGCCCTCCATTGTAAACGGGAAGTGTGGAGTCTATTTCAGAAATAAAGTCTTTTAAAGTGTACTCGAGAGGCTTATTTAAGATAAAACCAACCGATCCCTCCTCGTTGTGTTCGGCCAAAAGCACCACAGACCTATTAAAAGAAACGTCACCTATAATAGAAGGTTCAGCTACTAATAACAATCCTTTGGCTGGTTTAAGAGTAGTCATGAAGTTAGTTTTGTAAATTAAATCTAAACATTAATTTTTGAATATCCAACACTTAAGACAATTGATGTGGAAAATATGGCTATAAAAAAATCCCACCGAAAGGCAGGATTTGATTTAAGTAGACAATTTCTTGCTTAATTTACAGCACTCTGTAAATCTGATCCTGCTTTAAACTTAACAACGTTTTTAGCAGCGATTTTAATAGTTTTACCTGTTTGTGGGTTTCTTCCTTCACGGGCAGCTCTTCTAGATACTGACCAAGAACCGAATCCTACTAAAGATACTCTGTTTCCTTTTTTAAGCGCTCCCTGTACGTTTTCAAGGAAAGACTCTAATGCCTTTTTTGCAGCTGCTTTTGTAATTCCGGCATCTTCTGCCATTGCGTCGATTAAATCTGATTTGTTCATAGTTTAAATTTTAAAATTAGATTGTTGGTTAAACTTTATTTAATTGCTCTACAAATTTAAACGGATTATCGGTTCATGCAAGGAATAGCGCACTAAATCGGGGTATTTGTTAATAACTTTGGGTGTTTGTTAACAACCAAAGCTTTTTTTTTACTCATTTTAACAAAATCAGTAGTGACAAGGGATTACACAAGTTTCGCTTCTTTTGCAAACGAAAAACCATTTAATAGAGAGCCAATATCCATTTTCCGTTTTCCTGGCAGTTGCAATACCTTAATATATATATACCCGTTTTTTGCAGCTACTTTCATATTTTTTTTATCTGTTGTAACAGTACCAGGTTTTTCTGAATGTGCAACCATTTCTTTGGTCGCAGAATAGATTTTTGCTTTTAAAGTTTCTCCTTCATTTTCTAGCATGCTCCAAGCAACCGGATAAGGGGAAAGTCCTCTAATAAAGGCGTCAATGGTTTCAACCGATTTATTCCAATTTATTCTTGTGTTTTCTGAAGTAAGTTTGGGCGCATCTTTTATAGTTATATCCTTAATTTGAGGAATTGGGTTAGCTTCATCAATTTCGATTTTAGAAACCGTTTTCACTACCAATTCGCTACCAAGCTCCATTAAGGTATCGTGAAGACTTTCAGCAGTTTCGTTTTCTGAAATAGAAACTTCTTCTTTTAAAATAATGGCTCCGGTATCTATTTTTTCGTCTATAAAAAAGGTAGTAACCCCGGTTTTTTCTTCCTGGTTAATAATTGCCCAATTAATAGGTGCAGCACCACGATATTGTGGTAGGAGGGAAGCATGCAGATTAAACGTACCATAATCTGGTAAGGACCAAACTACTTTTGGCAACATACGGAAAGCTACGACAATTTGCAGGTTGGCTTCAAGATCTTTTAATTTAGTTAAAAAATCGTCGTCTTTTAAGTTTGTAGGCTGTAAAACAGGGAGGTTTTTAGACAACGCAAATTCCTTTACCGCTGAAGGTTTTAATTTTCGTCCTCTCCCGGCAGGTCTATCAGGAGCTGTTATTACTCCGACTATATTTTTATCTTCTTCTAATAGTTTTTTTAGAACCCCAACAGCAAAATCTGGTGTGCCCATAAAAACAATCCGTAAGTCTCTCATGAATGTATATAATATTGGTTTTTGGTATTCAGTTTAATCTTGCCGTTATCTAGCAATAACCGTAATACGTGAATCATTTTTTCGGTTGCAAAAGTACTTTTTTCTGAAAGCTCCCGCCCATCCATTTCCTTTTCTTCTAATAATTGTAATATTTTTTCTGAAATAAGCTTCATTTCGCTTTTGCTTACCACTTTTTTTTGTGAAGCACAAACAGAGCAAACTCCACAAACGTTAGCTTCCACATCTCCAAAATATCGTACCAACTGCACGCTTCTGCATTCTTTGGTATTTTCAACATATTGTAATACCGAAGCTACTTGCTTTCGCTTTTTTTCATTGAGCGCTTCAATCTCTTTGGCAATTACATTGATGGTTTTATCGTCTTCTCTGGGTTTTAAAAATGTGATGGTCGCATCGGTTACTTTTAGCAATAGATCAATCACATCATCACGTTCCATTTTTTGTAATACTGAAATTATAACTGTAACCGATTGTCCCGTTTTTTTTGAAATAACATCCAAGTCAACCCCTGTAGGCATTTCAAAAATACCACCGTATAGCCGGAGTATTGTTTTTCCAATAACTGAGGTAGTTATATCTCCTGAAAAATAATCCAATACTTTTTCTGAAGGCCATAAAAACTGTACGGTTGACTTACGGCCAAACTCCTTTGATAGTTGTATAACCGCCAATCTATCCAGTGAATTTAGGGCATTGTAAGCTAATAAGGTGTTCAATTTGTAGGTGCTGCAAAACTCGGTAAAACTAAAACTGAATTGTTCAAATTCTCCTTCTCCATATGAAACCTGAAAATAATTGTTCAGTTTTCGGTAGATTTTTTTTAAATGTTTAGGTGTTGGTAAAGCATCAATAAACTGTTTTTTCACCAAAATTTTATCGTACTCACTATACAATAATACGGCTTGAGCATAATTTCCATCACGGCCAGCGCGACCTGCTTCTTGAAAATAACTCTCTAGACTTTCGGGTAATTGAATATGGATGACAAACCGAACGTTTGGATGATCTATTCCCATTCCAAAAGCATTGGTAGCTACTATGGTGGGAATGCTTCCCGTTTGCCATTGTTGCAAGCGGTTGTCTTTTTCCTTTTTTGAAATTCCGCCGTGATAAAATGTACTACGAAACCCTAATTGATTTAGGTGACTGCTGGTCTCAACAGCACTTTTTCGGCTTCTCACATACACAATGGCCGATCCGGTATTGTTTTTTAAAAGTTGTTCTATGTGGTATAATTTGTCGTCAACTTTGTGTACTTGGTATGAAAGATTAGAACGGACAAAAGAGTTTTTATAAACAGCGGGAAGTTCTAAATTTAATTCTTTGATAGTATCTTCTAAAACTTCTGGCGTTGCCGTGGCAGTTAACGCAATAAAAGGAGCCAAAGGTTTTAGTTCTCTTAAAACAGTAATGTTTTTATAAGCTGGCCGAAAATCGTTGCCCCATTGCGAAATACAATGTGCTTCATCTACAGCAATTAGACTTACGTTTAATTGCCTAATAGTATTTTGTACCAACTCTTGTTGCAAGCGTTCGGGGGATAGGTATAAAAACTTATAATTTCCGTAGAGAACATTATCCATACTGGTTTGCAATTCAGAAAAAGAAATCCCTCCCGAAATGTGCATCGCTTTAATACCACGATCTTTTAAAGCGTTTACTTGATCGGCCATTAAGGCAATTAATGGTGAAACAACAATGCAAGTTCCTTCTTTTAGCAGTCCTGGAATTTGAAAACACATTGATTTCCCCCCGCCAGTAGGCAGCAGGGCAACGGTGTCTTTATCGTTTAATACCGAAGCGATAATGGCTTCCTGCATCGGTTTAAAGGAAGTAAAACCCCAATAATTTTCAAGGATTTGCAGTGGTGTTTTCAAATAGTTTACTTCAAATTATCAAGTATGTATGTAATTCGTTCTTCTACAGTACCTACTGGAACTAATTGAACGTCATATCCATAATTTTCATAGCCCTTCAACAGTGCAGTATGAATTTTCTTAGCTTCTTCAAAATTTTCATACCGTTCATTGTCTTGCTTATATATTTTTTTCCAAGGTGGTAATAAAAAGACCGTATCGTATTGATTATCGAGGCAGCTATTGGTAAAGCTTTCAGGGTATTCTGTTTTAAAGTAATCCATATAAGCGGTTACATCTGGTAGTCCACGATCGTAAAATAAATACTCTTTTTGGTATGCCTTAGCTTCTATAAATTGTGCTAATCTGCCGTCTAATAATCGTTGACTAAAGAGAATAGGATCGGTTAAAAAAAGTTGTTCAACTCCCTCTTCTTGCGCTTTTTTAGTAATTTCTCTAGACACTTCGTGTAAGCAAGTGTAGCCTCTTTTTTCCAGTTCATCTATCAAGGTTGTTTTTCCCGTTCCGGGGCCTCCGGTTATTACAATTCGTTTAGTTTTCAAGCGGAATGATTTTTGTACAAAATAAGCAAATATTTATTGATACTGAAAAGTGTATCTTTGTGTAAAAGAAAAAGAAATAAATTGATGAAAGACGAAAAAAAAACTGAAGACTTCTATAATCGTCTTCGAGAGCAACTAGAAGCAGACACCACTTGGCCTGCAGCATATTTGTATAAATTCATTGTTCCTTCAGATTTAGAAAAAATAGCTGAAATTGAAGCCGTTTTTAACGAAACAGATGCTGAAATTAGTACTCGTGACTCTTCAAAAGGTAAATATACTAGTTTGTCTATTAAAGTAACTATGGATTCACCCGATGCTGTAATAGAGAAATATTTGCAAGTTTCTGAAGTGGAAGGTGTCATTTCGCTATAATTTTAGTATTTTGCAATCATAATTACTTCAAGAAGAATACTTCCTTAAATTTTTAATTTTGTTAGATAACATAGAATACAATACAGAACGCACGCATTTAATTATTCCTGAATATGGTCGCCATATGCAAAAAATGGTAGAACATGCGGTTTCTATTGAAGACCGCGATGAAAGAAATAAGGTTTCAAAAAGCATTATTTCGGTGATGGGTAACTTAAATCCACACTTGCGAGACGTGCCTGATTTTCAGCACAAACTTTGGGATCAATTGATTATTATGTCCGATTTTAAATTGGACGTAGATTCTCCATTCCCGAAACCTTCGCGTGAAGAGTTAGCTGAGCCACCACAACCACTCCCTTATCCTCAAAACCATCCAAAATATAGGTTCTACGGAAATAACATTAAGCGTATGATTGATGTTGCTAATAGCTGGGAAGAAGGCGATAAGAAAGAAGGTTTAATCCTTAACATTGCCAACCATATGAAGAAATGTTTCCTTAACTGGAACAAGGATACTGTTGACGATGAAGTAATTTTTAAACACCTTTTTGAGCTTTCTGAAGGAAAAATAAACCTTAAAAATAGTGATGAGGATCTATCAGAAGCTAAAAACCTTTTAAAGAACAAAAAAAGGTATAATAGTAGCAATAATAAAAAATCACACAAAAATAGCCGTGGTAGAAAGCGGTACTAACCTCTATTAATCAATATTAATGGGAACTTTTCAAATTGAAGGCGGACATAAACTGAAAGGTGAAATCCGTCCGCAAGGTGCCAAAAACGAAGCCTTGCAAATACTCTGTGCCGTATTATTAACTCCAGAAGAGGTAATCATTGAAAACATACCGGATATTCGGGATGTCAATAAATTGATTGCAATACTTGGAAACCTTGGCGTGAAAATTCAAAAACTAGGTAAAGGAAAATTCGCTTTTAAAGCAGATGATCTTAAGTTAGAATACTTAGAGTCTGAACTTTTTAAACAAGAAGGAAGTTCACTACGTGGTTCTATAATGATTGTAGGACCTTTATTGGCGCGCTTTGGTAAAGGCTATATTCCACGACCTGGTGGCGATAAAATAGGCCGAAGACGTTTAGACACCCACTTTGAAGGCTTTATAAAATTAGGAGCTAAGTTTCGTTATAACAAAGAAGAACGGTTTTACGGCGTAGAAGCCCCCGAGGGATTAACGGGAACTTATATGCTGCTGGATCAAGCTTCGGTAACCGGAACTGCAAATATTGTAATGGCTGCTGTTTTGGCAAACGGAACGACTACCATTTATAATGCAGCCTGCGAACCATATTTACAACAACTTTGCAAGATGTTGAATGCCATGGGGGCCAAAATAAGCGGAGTTGGATCAAACTTATTATCCATTGAAGGCGTAGATAGTTTAGGCGGTTGTAAACACCGTATCTTACCTGATATGATCGAAATAGGAAGTTGGATTGGCCTTGCTGCTATGACACAAAGCGAACTGACTATTAAAGATGTGAGTTGGGAAAATTTGGGGCTAATACCCGACACCTTCCGGAAATTAGGAATAACTCTTGAAAAGAAAGGTGATGACATTTACATTCCCGCTCAAGAAGAATATGAAATACAAGGGTATATAGACGGTTCTATTTTAACCGTTGCAGATGCTCCTTGGCCAGGCTTTACACCAGATTTGTTGAGTATCGTTCTTGTAATGTGTACGCAAGCAAAAGGAAGTGTGTTAATACACCAAAAAATGTTTGAAAGCCGTTTGTTCTTTGTAGATAAATTGATTGATATGGGCGCTAAAATTATCTTGTGCGACCCACATAGAGCTACTGTAATTGGTCATAACTTTCAATCAACCCTTAAAGCAACAACTATGGTGTCTCCAGACATACGTGCTGGAATTTCATTATTAATCGCAGCACTTTCTGCTAAAGGTACTTCGACCATCCATAATATTGAACAGATAGATCGTGGTTATGAAAATATTGATGAACGATTACGTAGAATAGGAGCTAAGATTACTAGAATAGAGTAATTACCTAAGGTAACGAATAAAAAAAGCCGCGATAGATTCGCGGCTTTTTTGTTTTACTTATTTCGGTTTTTATTAACCTCATCTTGTAATTTGCGTCGTAGCTTTTGTTCTCGCTCTAATGATTTTTGACGATTGGTTTCGAGTTCCATTTCGGTCTCTGCCAATTTTAGTTGAGAGTCTTTGGTAACTTTATGGCTATTTTTAAATTTATAGAATATAAATGCCAGCCCAACTAATAACAATACAATTATTGACCACATAATGGTATTATAAGTAGATTTTTGAGTTAGAATTCCTAAAATTTCAATACCGTTTTCTTTTTCTTTGGAAACGGAAAGGTCTTCTTTAGTAGTTTTTAATTTACTTGTAAGCGAATCAATTTTCTTTGCTTTTTGGTCAATTTCGGTTTTTGAAGTTGCTATTTTAGACTCTAAATCGGAAATTGAATCTAAAATATTTTTTCGGAGTTGATTAATCTGGTATTTTTTAATCACCTTGTATTCTTGGTAATTATTCGATTCGTCAACCACATCTTTAAACTGTCCTTCTATACTATTATCTGTTGCCTTCGTTTGGGGATTTTCTTGGGCAAAGAGGATTACGGTACATAAAAGTAAGGGGAGTAGGGTTATTAATTGTTTCTTCATGGTAATTTTGTTCGGTTTGTTTGTTATTTAACACCGCAAGAGTAGAAAAATTGTTTCAAATAACCCAAATTTTAAACCTAATTAAAATTTATTTAACAAGGTACTCTTTTTAATTGTAATAAAAACGGAGTGCACTTGCGTGATATTTATGTATTTGTTTGATAATATGTTCGGTTTCAGCAACATCTAAATTAATCTAAGGAATTACCGAAGTCTGGAAAAATTCAGAAAGTTGTTGAGCACATTTTCAGCATGAATAGATTTATTTGGGTTAAAGCCACTGTCATTTTACATTGATAAATTCATTGACTACTGTTTCCATAAGTATTGATTTGGGGATAATGCAAACTAGTAACTAATAGAAAATCAATAAATAAATAAATGAAAACTCGATAAAGTATAATTAATTAAGAATATTCTTATGCTGAAATTTAAGAAACAGCTCTTTTATAAGTAGCTAAAGCGCGTTCACGAGCTTCTTTATGATCTACCATTTTATCAGGGTAGGAATCGGTATTGTATTCTTCAATCCACTTTTCTATATATATTTTGTCTTTATCAAATTTTTCAATTTGAGTAGTAGGATTAAATATTCTAAAATACGGTGCTGCATCAACACCACTTCCTGCTGCCCATTGCCAATTGCCTACGTTACTGGAGAGTTCGTAATCTAACAATTTTTCAGCGAAATAGGCTTCTCCCCAACGCCAATCAATTAATAGGTGTTTACATAAAAAGCTTGCAACTACCATCCGTACTCGATTGTGCATATAACCAGTTTGGTTTAATTGGCGCATTCCAGCGTCTACCATTGGGTATCCGGTTTTACCTTGTTGCCAAAGTTCAAACTCTTCTTTATTGTTACGCCATTCTACACGGTCGTATTTTTTTCTGAAAGCGGTATCAACTGTTTCAGGAAAATGCCAAAGTATTTGCATAAAGAATTCCCTCCAGATTAATTCTTGCCAAAAAGTTTCATTTTTTTCGGCAATGGCTTTTTTTATCATTTTCCGAATGCTCACTGTTCCAAATCGAAGATGTGGGCCTAAATGTGATGTAGCATCCTGAGATGGAAAATTTCGTTTGTTTTTATATTGCTGAATGGTAGTGGGTGTCACATCGTAATCTGGTATTTCTACAGAAGATTTTTCAAAACCTATATCGCTCAAGTTTAGATTGGGCAATCGGGAATGTTTTACAAGGTTTTTTAAATGCTCATTAGTGTAATATATTTTAAGATGCGTATCAGCATCGAAAGTACTTTTCCAAACTTTCATATAGGGCGTATAAACCACATAGGGATCACCGTCGCTTTTTACAATTTCATCTTTTTCAAAGATCACTTGATCTTTATATGTATAGAATTCAATATTTTTTTCTGAAAGAAACTCTTTTACCTCCTTATCACGTTTAATGGCATAAGGCTCATAATCGTGGTTGGTAATAACGTTTTGCACATGAAAGTCTGAACAAATCTGTTTAAAAACCGCTTTTGGTTTACCATGATAAATGGCAATACTACTATCGTGTTCCTGAAGCGTATCACGCATTTTTTGAAGTTCATCAAATATAAAAGTGACGCGAGCATCATCCTTTGGTAATTCGTTTAAAATTTCAGAGTCAAAAATAAAGACAGGTAGTACAGGATATTTACCGTGCAGCGCTTTATAAAAGCCTATATTATCATCAAGACGCAAATCTCTCCTAAACCAAAAGATATTTAATTTATCTTGCATTGTAAAATAGTATTATTGTATTTCACCGAAAAGCTCTATAAGTTTGTTTCTTCGGTATTCAAAAATTTCGTCTAATTTGGGTTTTACCAAAATAGGATGTGCCAGTTGGCCAAGAAAACCCATAGGAAGTTTGTAGTGAACGATATCTTCCATTTCCACACCGCCGTCAATTTCTTTAATAAAATGTTTGTGATGCCAAAGCGAGTAGGGGCCAAAACGTTGTTCGTCCACAAAATACTCAAGGTCTTTCACGTGTGTAATTTCGGTAACCCATTTTGTTTTAATACCTAAAATAGGTGTGACGATATACTCAATTATTTGACCGGGGTACACGGATTTTTCTACACCTGAAAGAATATTAAAACCCATGTAATCTGGAGTTATTATCTTCAGGTTTTGAGGTGCTGAAAGAAACTCCCAAGCTTCTTCTTTTGATATCGGGACATTTTGTTTGGTGTGTAATTTATATAGTTTCATGTATGCCTTTTACAGAAATTATCTACGCTTGTAAGATAACTTTCTGTTCATTCGCATAAGTCTATATATCTCAACTTTTACAGCCGTTTTTTCTTTTCTGAATTTGAATAAATTCTTTAAAATAGTAATCATAATTTTTCTTTTAAAAATACGACTGTTTTACGAATTAAAAAATACTTTAAACAAAACTTAACAATTTATTGATAAACGGATTAGGTATTAGAATACGTCTAAGTTTACATTGATTCAGTATTAGGGTTTAGATTATATTTAAGGTTTTGTTAACTATTAAAAAAGAGTTAAAGTGTATTTTAGTAGATTGAAACAAATCAACAAAAATCATTTTATGAAAAATCTATTACTATTAGCTTGTACTGTGCTCTTTTCAGCAGGAATTTATGCACAAATTGAAACACCGCAACCCAGTCCGTCACAAAAAATTGAACAGACTGTGGGATTGACGGATATTACCTTAGAATACTCCCGACCAGCTGTGCGAAACCGAACCATATTTGGCGGTCTAGTACCTTACGGAAAAATTTGGCGAACAGGAGCTAATAAAAACACTACAATTACATTTGATAAACCGGTTATGATCGGGAAAACTGAAGTGAAACCAGGTTCATATGCTATATATACTAAACCTAATGAAGAGAATTGGGAAGTGTATTTTTATAGCGATGCAAACAACTGGGGAACTCCAGAAAAATGGGATGAGAGTAAAGTAGCTGCTAAAACAACTGCAGAAGTATATCCTATGCCAATGAAAATTGAATCGTTTACTATGACGTTTGACGATGTAGCTCATGATTCAGCTAATCTTGGGATACTTTGGGAGAACACTTACGTAGGTGTTCCTATAAAAGTGATGACCGATAAAGAAGTTTCGGCATCTATTGACAAGGTTATGAATGGACCAGGAGCTAATGATTACTATTCTTCTGCTGTTTATTACTTAGAAACAGGTAAAGATATTAACCAGGCAAAGACTTGGATAGATAAGGCAATTGATATGGCTGAGAACCCTGCTTTCTGGCAGTATAGACAACAATCATTAATCTATGCAAAAGCTGGCGACAAGAAAGGAGCTATTAAAGCTGCTAAAAAGTCTATAGAATTGGCTAAAAAAGCCGGTAACGATGACTATATAGCATTAAATGAAAAATCATTGAAAGAGTGGGGAGCTATGTAATATGAGACCTCAATAAAAAGTAAAAGCCCCAGATATTTGATTATCTGGGGCTTTTTTGTGTTGTGGATTTAACCTTATTTAGAAATTAGAAAATGGTGTACCCAAGAATAAAGGACACGCTGTTATAGTCTGAACCCCAAAAAAGATAATTATTCAATATGCCTCTGCTAGTGGCTACGCGTACTTCTGCACTATACCGGTCGTTAAAATTATAACCTATACCAAAAGCAAAATTGGTATTAGACTTTATGTCTAAGTCTGTTGATTCTTCAAATTCAATTCCTGAGTTTAAGGTAAAATCGAAAACGTAGGAAGCATTAATGAATATTTTAGATTTGTCATTGAGGAAAAAGTAATGTCTTAATCCCGCTGGCACTTCTATAGATTTATAATCAACATTAATAGTTTGTTGGTTTTCTTTTTCTGTTTTTAGATATTGATAAGTTGGTTCAACGATTAAAGCCCATTTATTTTTATTGAATGGTAACTTAAATTCACCTTCAATACCTATAGAAAAAGAAGTATTATTTCCGAAATCTGTATAGGAGGAAGTGCGTATGGAATTGTTAATAACCAAGGTTGAAAACCTTATCCCCGGTCTAATACTGAAATTAAAAATCAATTTATTTTGATTTTTAGTGTAATTATAATATTGGGCATTGACACACTCATTATAATTCACAAAAAACCTAGTTAAATCACTAGCGGTATATCCTATTTTGTCAATGCTACTCATTGAATAGCCTTCGCATTTCAAATTATTCCATAATTGTTGTTTGTACCTATTATTCTCGGCTACTTTATAGGTTTCAATTTTATATTTCTTGAAAACCAACTGTTCTATCTCGTTTGTTTCAGTTTTATAAAAATAACGACTTAAATTACTGTCTTTGTATAGGTATAAAGTTGCATTTCCTTCAACCAATACTCGTAATAAAAGCTGTTCTTCTTTAAAAGTGGGTTCTTTTTTGTAGTTTATCCTACTTAACACATCACTGGACCTATCTATTTCAACTATGTGACGTTCGTATTTTTGTGATTCTGAAACTTTAAACTCTTTAATTGTAGTAATGGAAGCTTTCTTTACTTTTTCGTTTACAGAAAGTTTATATTCAATTTCGGTGGGACTATCTCTCCAGTCCATATTTTTTATTAGGCAATTGGTTTTTATGCCTTGATTGTTTATAAAATAGCCCTTTTCAAATTTAATTTGTGCAAATGTGTGGAGGCTTAAAAAGGATACTAATAGAATGAGTATTGTTTTTTTCATGTACAGGTATTGTTTTTAGGATATTTATAGGTTTACAAAAAGAGTTATTATAATTTTTAAATAATAACCTTTTTGAAGCCTTTGATTTTAAAAATTCGTGATGTAGCGAAAATAGTGTAATTATTTTATTTAGGCACACGACTAATAAAAGAGTGTTTTTTCTAAATTTATTTAATAAATAAATTATACTCTTAAAACACCTCGAAACCCTCTACTACCATAATAAGATTGAGCCCCGTTGTGGTATATAAAAACAGTTGCAAAGCGATAATCGCCAAATAGGGCTCCGCCAAGCTTCCTAATTTTATCAGGTGTTTTAATCCAACTTGAGGTTTTAGTATCAAATTTTCCTAGTTGTTGTAATCGCTGGTATTGTTCTTCAGTTAAAAGTTCAATATTCATGGCGGTAGCCATATCTATAGCAGTATTTTCAGGTTTAAATTTCTTTCGTGACTCTAAACCTTCGCGATCGTAACAAACACTTCTACGGCCTTTGGGACTTTCTGGAGAACAGTCATAAAAGATATATTCATCATTATCAAAGCCAACTACGTCGGGTTCGCCTCCAGTTTTCTCCATTTCATTTAAGCTCCATAGTTTTTCAGATTTTGCTTCTAACTTTTTTTGAACATTTGTCCAGTCAATTTTTTTATGACGATTTATATTTTCGTTAAACCGGGTTTTTAATGTGTTAAGCAGTTCTTTTTTCTCTTCCGTAGTTAGTTTTTTCGATTTGTTAGCCATGTTGTGTTCAAATTTATTCGACAACTATTTTATTTACTATAATTTCCTCTTCTGATATTAACTTAAATAAATAAACTCCTTTTGATAAGTTCGATACATTAATTTGATGTTGAGAACTTAATTTGCTAATCAGTTTTCCTGAAAGATCGTAAATAAGTATATTATTTACGGTTACATTTTCTATATTCAGTATTCCCGTGGTTGGATTGGGGTATAGTATTGGCTTTTCTTGCTTAATATCTTTATTACTCAGTAAAGGACCTTCAATTTCGACGGTTTCGGTGTAATCAGATTCTACCTGGCCCGGATTATAAACAGCAGTTACGTGAGCTAAAAACCCTTCTCCTTCATTATAAAATAAAAAATCAATATCACAATTTGAGCCTTCCTCTAGATGATAAAGTGAGTTTTCAGTTTGAAACCTATATAATTCGTCCCCACGGTAAATATTATAACCAATTAATTCGTCATGAGGTGCCTCTGGTTCCGCCCATTTAAGTTCAAAATAATTATTTGGCGTCACATAATACTGATCCCAAGTTAAATTTATGACTGGATTAATTTGCCCAATTAAATGACAAGTGAAAACTAAGAAAACTCCAAGTGTGAGTATTGTTTTATTCATAATTGTAATTTTTTATTTGAGTATATGAGACCTTATTTAAACCTTCATAAACTTTTGAGTAATAGTCCTTCCATCCACAGTTAATGATACAAAAAAGAAACCTGAAGACAGACTAGAAACGTCTATTTCATTAGTGCTTGCTTCAGAAATTAGTTGCCCCTGTAATGAATAAATCTTGATGCTATTATATTCTAATTCTGTACTTAATATCAATGTATTTGTAACTGGGTTAGGGTATATGCTAAATGTGATCTCTTTTAAATCGGAAATACCCAAACTACAATCTTCGCTATAAACAGTATTTGGTTCTTTACACCAAGCAATAGGGTCATCACCACAGGTTTGACTATTGGCATATACTACATCGTCCACTTGAATGCACCGTAAATTACTACTATTATTTGCCACCATCAATTCAAGGTTTTCATTATTTCCGTTTTGAATGTTTAGATATTCCAAAGACTGATTACTATCACACTCTAACGAAATTAAATTTACATTAGCTGAAAAGTCAAGAGTAACAATCTCATCATTATCCCAGCAACCCAATACTTCAAGATTTAAAAGTGCTGAAAGGTCTAATTCGGTTAAAGCATTATCGGTACAAAATAGAGTGGTCATATTAGTGAAAGATGAAATACCTTCAAGAGAGCTAATATTCTGAAAACTTACGTCTAAAATTAAAACAGCTTCTGCCTCAGTAAATTGTATTTCTCCATCATTATTTAAGTCGGCATTTGCATCTGCATCACCATCTCCATTTGTATCAACACATTCGGTATTTAGTAACGCGTTTTTAAAATTGGCATCAGGAATTGTTACTATCTGTGCGTTTAGAAAAGAAAAGGAAAATAGAAAAATTATAAAGTACAGTTGTTTCATAAAAATAATGTTTGTTTAAAATATGATTAATTGCGCTAAAGAAAACCTTTGTTAGCTAATTACGTAAAACAATAACTAAAGAAACTAGTTTAGGTTTAAATATAGTTAAATTATTACGTTTTTTTGAATAGTGAGTAGCGTCATAATACTATTGTTCTTCTAATGACTTATAATTAAACATTTCCTATAAATCTTTAATACGTACCTAACACACCTCTTTATAAAACTAAGTAAGTTGTATACTGGTAAACAATTATTGTATAAAAAGTATACACTTTTAAGTTCAACAATTGCTTATAATCTCCTAGAGCACCAGTAAAACTGCATTGGCATAGGTATTGCCATATATACGGCGAACGAAACTTACTAATCTATAATAAAACAGAATTACGCATAGATGAATCTTAAAAAAACTACTTCAGAAACTAAAACGAATACTAAACAGAACGTTACTATGAATACAAGTAAAAGTTCTATATCACCAGAAAAGGCTACTAAAGCTTGGAATATTCTGGTGCTAATTAATACCTTCCTACTTCTCGCAGGAGGTGCTTTTTTGTTGTTTCAAATGCAAAATGACTTTGCTCAATTTAGAATGGAACGCATTAACAGTACGTGGGGACTTATTTTCTTTGCGATAGCTACTTCATTATTTGTGTATAAAGCAGGGTTTTTTATCTATCAACTCTACCTATATTTTAGGTATAAGCCAGTTAAATCGGTTACCGATGATGAACTGCCAACTGTAACCGTTATTGTTCCTGCTTACAACGAAGGGAAGCAAGTATGGGCTACTTTAAAGAGTTTGGCAAAAAGTGACTATCCTGTTGAAAAGATTCAACTATTGGCTATAGACGATGGAAGTAAAGACGATACGTGGTATTGGATGCAAGAAGCTAAAAAACAATTGGGTGATCGAGTAGCAATATATCAACAACCTGAAAACAAAGGAAAACGTCACGCTTTATATAGAGGTTTTAATATAGGTGATGGAGAAGTATTTGTAACCGTAGATAGTGACTCTGTTGTAAATACAGATACCTTACGAAATCTAGTAAGTCCATTTATCACTAACGAAAACTGTGGTGCAGTAGCTGGTAACATCCGGGTGTTAAATAATAGTAAGGCATTGTTACCTAAAATGTTAAACGTAAGTTTTACGTTAAGTTTTGAGTTTGTACGTTCTGCTGAAAGTAGATTAAACTCGGTGTTATGTACACCTGGAGCTTTAGCTGCTTATCGAAGAAAAGCAGTGTTTGCTTGTTTACCAGAATGGATTAACCAAACTTTTATGGGGAAACCATCAGATATTGGTGAAGACAGAGCGATGACCAATATGATTTTAAAACAAGGATACCACGTATTGTTTCAACGTAACGCTTATGCATATACTAATGTACCGGAAAAATACAAAGGCTTGTATAAAATGTTTATTAGATGGGGTAGAAGTAACGTACGTGAAAATATTGCGATGGCCAAGTATGTATTTACCGACTTTAGAGAAGGCTCTAAAGCAGGATCAAGATTACTGTTCTTTAGTCAAGCCAGTAAACTAATTATGTGCTACCCATTTTTACTATTTATGTTGTACTTTATATTGGTACACCCAGTACTGTTTGTTACTTCAACATTGGCTAGTATATTGGTGTTATCAAGCTTTCAGGCGATTTTTTACGCCAATCGATATACATTCTCTGAATCATTCTGGGCATACACTTACAGTATTTTATATACGTTTAGTTTGTTTTGGATTACACCGTATGCTATTGCTACTGCAAGCAGAAGTGGTTGGCTTACAAGAGAGTTGCCACAACAAGGGTAGTACGCCGAGATTAACAATAAAAAAAAGACTGCCTTTTAGGCAGTCTTTTCCTATTACTAATTAGGATACTAAAATTAGTTTCCTTGGTTTACCATAGAGGTATTGTTATCTCCCATTTGGTTAACATTACTCATGTTCATGCTTCCATCTTGCACAATGTTAGTAGTGTTTAGGTTTCCATTCTGCATGATATTTGACATATTATCGTCTCCTATTTGGTTAGACCTGGCAATGTTACCATTTCCTGTAGTTCTAATAAAACCACTGTTATCGTTTCCATTCTGAACAATTTCAGCAACGTTATCATTACCAACAATGTTAACGCCATCTCCAGGAAGTGTTGAATCACCACCGTTATTACGGTTTCCATTTTGTGAAACATCAACATCGTTATTGTTTCCTGCAATATCAGTTAACATATCGTTTTCTTCACCTATTTGGTCAACTCTTACATTGTTAAAACTAGCACCTCTTCCTGCAATTTCGGTCACGACATTATTATTGCTTCCTGCTTGGTTAACATATGTTTGGTTACTGTTACCAAAAGCACGCAAAACATAGCGGTTATCTTCACCATCTTGTATAGCTTCATCTGTGTTTGAATTTCCATTTTGATTAATTCTTGCAAGGTTATCCATACCTGATTGTGTTACCGAAGATGTATTTAAATCACCTCTCTGCTTAATGTCAGCGTTATGATCAGAACCTGTTTGGTCTGCATCTGCTTCATTGTTATCACCCGTCTGTGTTTGGGTAATTACATTATCAAAACTAGTACCCGTAAAGGTCCCATCTTGTCGTGCAGTTGCATTGTTACCATTTCCATTCTGTGTTTGGGTAACAGTATTGTTGTCGCCCTGCTGTGTAGAAGCTACAGTATTATCATCTCCACTCTGTACTTGTGTAGCAGTAGAGTTGGTTGTTGTAATTAACTGTATTGAGCTAGCATCATTATCTTCACCTGTTTGGTTTTGGTTAATTTCGTTACCAAAAGTACTAATTCCACCACCTGATCCTTGTTGACCATATGCAGTGTTATCGTCACCAGTTTGTAACTGAGTAATTACATTGTTTGAAGTTCCTGCATTTTGGTTACCAGTGGCAAGATTATCATCACCTAACTGATCTTGGTCAATTAAGTTACCACCTCCACCAAGGCCACCTTGGTTAGCTTGTGCTTCGTTATCATCACCTAATTGATTTTGGTCTATTATATTATTGGTACTCTTTGTAGTTTGAAAGAATCCAGGAAAAAGCTCTCTTGTATTCCCTTGCTTGGCATTAGCAACGTTACTATTACCTTCTTGTACTTGTGTAACTACATTATCATCTCCTATTGTTGAAATAGTCGCTTCGTTACGTCTTCCGTTTTGGTTTATAGTAGCCATGTTATTGTCAGAGTCTGCAGATGAAGTACGTGCATCCCCTTGTGAAACAGTGGCTTCGTTAAAACTTCCGTCTTGTAGTACGTTAGAGGTATTTGCGTTACCACTTTGGTCTACATCAACTTCATTAAAAACAGAACCGTTCTGTTCTACAGAGGAAACGTTATCGCTTCCGCTTTGGCTTACATTAGAAGTACCTAAAATAGCGTCTTGAAGCACAGTTGATTCATTAGAATCTCCATCTTGATTTACGGTGGACTTATTTCCAGTTGCACCAGTTTGAGTAACATTTGATACATTGCTGCTTCCATCTTGATTTACCAATGACTCACTACTACTACCAGTTTGAGATACATCAGAATCATTAGAAGTACCGTCTTGGTTTACCGTGGAAACACCGTTAACCGAAGATTGAGCTACATCAGATTCATTAGAAGTACCGGCTTGGTTTACATTAGACTCGTTCCCTGATCCGCTTTGCTCTGTAAATGAATCGTTAGAGGTACCGTCTTGGTCCACATTTGAAACATTGTTAGCACCACTGTGTAGTACGGAAGCTGTATTGCTCGTTCCGTTTTGGTTTAAATTTGAAGTATTTCCAATTCCATTTTGGTCTGCATCGGCATTGTTTAGTGAACCGTTTTGCATTACATTATTTGCATTTCTGCTACCATTTTGTAAACCAGTAGAGAAGTTATCATTTCCAGATTGGGTTACATCACTCATATTGCCAATGCCACCTTGGTTTACATCAGCCTCATTAGATTCACCGTCTTGAGAACTTACAGAAATATTATTTTGTCCACCTTGGTCTACGTCTGTAAAGTTTAAACTACCACTCTGTGTAGCGTCTGAACTGTTGTTAATACCATTTTGGTCAATGTCTGCGTCGTTATTCTCATCGCTTTGTGATACAACTGAAGTATGATCAAAACCGCTTTGGTTGATGTCAGCTTCATTTGAAAAACCACTTTGGGTAGCATCTGAAGAGTGTCCTCTTGCACCTTGATTTACTACAACGCTATTAAGTTCACCATCTTGATTACTTGTCGAGGTATTTTCGTTACCTAGTTGATTAATATCTGCCGTGTTGTTAGGCTCAATAGTTCCTGCACCGCCAGCTTGTGTAGCGGAGGCACTGTTTAAATTACCTCGCTGATTAATATCTGCCAAATTAGAAGATCCAGACTGCTCTACGGAAGAACTGTTTTCGTCCCCATTTTGGTTTACAATAGCTATCTGGTCGTCCTCTGCTTGTGTTACAGAAGAGTTGTTTTCGTCCCCATTTTGCATCACGGTTGCTTCGTGATTCCTGTTTTCAGGATTTGCATCTTCTCCAGTTTGCGTAACGGCAGAGATGTTTGATTCCCCATCTTGTGCTACGGTTGAAAAGTTGTATTGTCCATCTTGATTTACATCAGAATCGTTTAGAACCCCTTCTTGGTCTAAATCTGAATTATTAGAAATACCATCCTGTAAAACCACAGAAGAGTTTTCATCTCCATCTTGGTCCACGTCCGATATGTTTGTTAATCCAATTTGAGTAACAGAAGAACTATTTCCGTTTCCCTCTTGGTTTACATCACTTACGTTTTCCTGTGCAAAGACCATTGCTCCACACATTAATGCTGCTGCGCTTAATAAAATTTTTTTCATACAATAAAAAGTTTTTAAATTATTAAAAATTAATACTTACAGATTTTTAAACGTATTGAATCATTACCTATAGGGTATAAAGTTTTACTCTAAAGGCATGAACAATCTGTTCACACTTCTGTATTAACGGGGATAATAAAATTTGACATCAATGCGCTCAGGTTTATAAGCGTATTTGATTATAGAAAGGGTTTTTTTGTAGTTTGCAGTTCAATTTAATACATATCCAAATTGTACTACATCATAAATATGCAAATAAAAATAGGATATACAAGCAATAGGATTTTCTTGTTAGGGTCTAAAAATCAATATGTAAGAATTTACTTCAGTTTACTTGGTAGGTTTATAGATTAATCAGAAAAATAAATCGATTAATTACACATTAGAGGTGAAAAACGCTAAATTGTTAATTTTTTGTTAAACTATATCTTAATGGAATTTGAAAGCACAATTTAATACACTAAAAATTAGTGATGTATATATTTCAATTTTTTAAATAGATTTAACTGCTACATTATAATTACGCTAGTCTAAGTATGGTAGAGTTTAACTTCCAGGTCAGGTTACTTTACATTCTCAAGTGCTTTTTACCCCATTTTTCTTTACTCACTTAGAGGTCTTTTAAGCTGAAAGTATGCATCATTGAGCTTGGTGCTTGCTTCGAACTCTTGCCTCTCTTTTAGTGTATTTGTTTTTATGAGTTCAATCCCTAAGCAAACATAATATTTTGAAGAGTCACCTACTGCGTAAAGCATTATTTCAGCTTTTATACTACAGAAAATAATTCGGTTACCTTTTTAAAATCAGTTGTCGGCGTAATTTCATAAAAGTAATCTAGTTGCCATTGTTGGGTTTTTACGGCTTGTTTATTAGTAGTTGTGTCCCAAGGAGGATACACCCGAAAACCTCTTTTTCCTTCTTTCTTAGGAGTCGAAATTATTCCTTTGTTAAGAAGGATGTTTTTCGGAAAAACAAACTGACCCATTGTGTCATTGGCACTAACTGTTACAACATAAAAATCAAATAGGTCTTTATTAGAGAAAGGTTCTGTAATTCCGTTTTCATTTCGTTTCCAAAACGTTACAAACTGTCCCGTTTTTTTAGGAGTTATTTTTGCATTTCTGTAGATAATATCCCATTTGCTTAACTGAAACCGGCACGCAGCATATTCATTGCCTTCAGTTTCTTTTTTATAGCTTGAAAGCGTAAACCCGCACATAGCGTATACTTTTTCGTTAATAAAGTTAAGATTATCTTCCATAAAAAGAGAGCTACTGTGCTCTCAAGCTTTTTTTAATTATTTAGCGGAAATGTTATTCCAACGGCAAACGCTCCTGCATACTGTTCTACAGATGGCTGAAAGTAATAAGCCAATCTTAAATCAACATTATTATTTTTTCCCAATTCCAGTCCAAATGTAAAGGGGATGTGATAAATAATCCCGCTTTTATCAATGTTATCAAACGCTGTTTGCGTTTCAAATGTTCCAATTGATGTTCCTATTCCAATTTCAACGTAGGGCGCCACCCACGGAATTGGTGCACGTACTCTTGTTTTACCACCAAGTAAAAGGGCTTTTGATTCTGCTTTTTCATCAGTTGGATTATCATTTAGGTCTTTGCCATTTGAGTTTGTCAAAATAAAACCGGCATAGGGTCTAAATTCAACCCAAGAAGCTACTTTTAGCACTAATTCTCCTTGTGCAAAAAATCCGCTATCAACAATTTCATCAGCACTATTGTTTGGTGCGCTTACACCATATCCAATTTGAGCGTGTATTGATTTTTCTTTTATAAATTGTGCTTTCGCTAAGCTTGAAGTAAAGACTATTAATAGTAGCAGTATAGTTTTTCTCATAATGTATTGCAATGGTCTCGTACAACCGTCAATTAGGGGCAAATATAGTTTTTTCGGTTTAAAACCGATATGAGTACAACCAAACTTATACAATTATTGAGTACCCTTCTACATTAGTATCTTGTGAACTCAATTATTGCAAGTGGATTATTGTTTTTAATGCATTTTATAAATTGTTATCGGCCTTTTTGCTTTTCCAGGATTTTGACAATCCTATTGTTTATTATTTCTGACAAGTTCCACAAATATAGTTTAGGGTCGGTGGTGCTGTAAAACGCAACAACAACGGCATCAAGTTCTTTGTGATAGCTTGCGAAACTTTGGTAACCTGGAACCCACCCAGCATGTTCATACTCGTAAATAGAGGAATATAGTTCCCGTTCTCCCGCTTCAAACAACGATCCATCGTTTAAAGCCCTTATAAATTTCCCCACATCTTCAGCCGTGGCTAGCATACCATGGTCGTCGGTTTTTAAATCTAAAGGATGGCCTACGTGATAGCCACTCATCACATTGTCTATATTCACTTCTTGTAGCGAACCGAAGGTATGGTTTAGCTGAAGGGGTAGTAGTATTTCCTCCTTAATAAACTGGAAATTCTCATACCCCAGTTCATTATCCATTATTTTATTAATCAACAAATAGTTTGTGTTGCAGTACTCATAATCTTCCCCGGGTTCAAAGTTAGCCGGTTTGTCCAGAATCAAGGCAAGGCTTTCTTCATAGGTGGCTGTAGGGTTTCCCCAAAAGTTTGGGGTGTCTGTAAAATTGGGGATGCCACTTTTATGCTGTACGAGCATTCGCAAGGTGATTTCATCTGTATTTTCAATCCTTCCTACAAGTTCTGGTAAGTATTCGGAAAGGGTTTTATCTAACGAAAGCCGTCCCTCGTGTACCAATTTGGTGACTGCCACCGCATCGTAAAGCTTGTTAATGCTAGCCAACTTAAAAAGCGCCTGTGGGTAGGTAGAAACCTTTGCTTCCCGATCGTGCCAACCAGAAGCAATATATTGAGGTGCTTTGCCAGCTTGGTCTATATACACAATTACTCCTTCAAAATCATAATCAATTGCTTCATCTACTTGTTCCTGAAGGGTATCTGGTAGTGGTAAAATCCAAGCTTTCACTAAAATCCATGGTACTAAGAATAAAGAGCCTATGCTTACAATAATTAATACTATTCTGAGTATTCGTTTTGTTTGTTTCTTTTTCATGTTTTTTCAGAACAATGTCCTATTTTGGTTTTTTGTAGTGAGGTTAGCTTTTATTTAAAGTAGATACGCTCTGGGTTAAAAGGCTGCATAGCAGTATGGTACATTTGTTGATTAGAGTTTAAATATACAGAAACCTTTTTATTTTTTCAGAAATATTGAAAATCGTGTGAAGACTTACGGGAACTCCATCATAATTATAATTACAAATATTATAAACTGCTGTTATTCATTAAATTATATTATAAAATATTGAGAAAAGTTTTATATTTATAAGCTATAACCTTATCAATATGAAAGCAGAAGAGCCCACAGATAAAAAGGAGAAAGATATAATATCTAATGAAAATGATTCAGAAATATCTGAACAAGATAAAATAGAACCTCGTTATACTCAAGGTAAATCTCCTATTATTAAAAGCTTTATCGAAATGTGTGGCCGACATCCATTTGCAACAGGATTATTTGCTATTCTTGGATTAATAGGCCTTATATTTTCTATATATGGTTTTTTAGTTGATAGATCTGAATCAATAAGCACCACCAAACAAATAGATTTGGTTGTAGATTCTATCAATCAAAAAATTGTAGAATCTGATCCCGTAACAAGAGATAGGTCTTTAAAAAATCCTATTGAATTAGACTTAAGAGGAGATCATGACAATAAATATATAGACAATATTGTATTCCCTGCTTCACAAAATGTTATAATGAAAGAACTTAAACTGAGTGAAGCTAAGTCCTTAATGAATAACATTATTTACAGTAAAGACTATTCCACCTATGATCCTTTTTACGGATTCTCAGTAAGTTCTATATCTAATAAAGGCTTTGTACAGATCGCCCCGTATCTTTTAATAGATGTGATGAAGGTAAAATCTATTGATGAGGATTTAGCTGGCTTCTACTTTGGAGAGCGAGGTGGCGGTGCAATTCTTAGAGAATTTAAAGCCAATATTTTTCCTAAAAAAGGTATTCAAGTTGCACCAATGATTAATGCTACGAAAGGACAATATGTGAATAGCATCGATTACATTTCATTAATGCCGGGAGAGGTTGAAGAGTTTATGTTATATCTAGATTTTTATCCAGGGTTTTATTACGACTTAAGGATTGGTTTACAAATTAAGTTTAATGGCATTAATTCTGTTATTTGGGATACGAATAGTTTTCATCGTGGCGTACCCTCGACTAAAATGCCTATCTACGATTTTACCTCTACTAAATTCAATGTAAAGTATCATCCGGATGCAGAAGGTTTTGCTGATTATACCGACAATTTTTTAGAACGTATACATTCAGATATAGACGCTTATAACAGTTCACGTGTATTTAATATGAAAATGGCTGATTTAGCAGGTCCTGTTTCTCCAATACAGCTTTAGCATCAAACTACTATTCTTATTTAGCTAGACATTTGATTTGTCTTGATTATTCGTACCGCTATAGCTATCGCTTTTATATGGTTTAAATAGGGGAGGCGCTAATTCTAACATTACTAAGCTTACTTACACACGTTATTATTCCTTGTCTTCTGCTAAAGGGGATATCATTATGTGCGCTCTATGTGTTCCAGGGTTCATAATCCAAGGGTGGTTGGAACCTATAGGCTTTTCAGGAAGCCCAGTAGATTTAGCCGTAGCAAATGGCATATAGACGACATATCGGTATTTAGCGTCTTCCACTTTAGATGTTTCAGGGTCGTAGCGTTCACCATCTCCAAAATAGATGTGTAGGGCAGATCCTTGTTTTCCCATATCTAGCGTACCTGCTTTTGCCTCTTTTTCTCTAATGTCGAAGATTTCTCCTGCTGATTTTCCTTCGGCTTTTAGTTCTCGGCCTCGTGCCATAAAAGGTTCTAGGTCTTTGTGATAGCAAGCTGCACTAAATCCAGATTTTTTAGGGTTATCTGCTAGCACTATAAATTCGTTATTGCCTTCTTTAAGTGTAACAAACTCTCCAGCCATATTATAACCTATCACTTTACAACTATCTCGGCTCGCTTTTGGAGCAGCCATTAATGCCGTTGCAATCAAAGCTTCGTCAGTATCAATAGCAACATATTGGTTTTTGTCAGCATTTGATGTACTGTCTGTTACTGTTTTTTTCGCAGTTGGTTCCTCTGTAGCGACTTTATTCTTGTTTGAAGTATTACAGGAAATCAAAACTCCTGTTAATGCGATTGCTATTATAAGTTGCTTCATTTTAATGTGAGTTACGTTGTTTGAACACCTAATTTAAGAAATAAAACCGAACTTGCCTGACTATAGGCAGATAGAAAATCAGAGAGAGTGTTTTGTAAGTAAGAAAGAAACTAGCAATTAATTGTATACAGCTTAAGATGATTTTTAGTGAATCAATTAACTTTAGTTGGTCTTATTGTTATAAACCTTTCCATCTTTCATTATGAATACAACGTTTTCTATGGTAGTGATAAAACCATTCATAATATCTCCTTTTACAGCTATAATATCTGCTTTTGCATTCGCTTTTAAATGGCCAATTTCATTTTCTTTCCCTAAATGAAACGCTGAAATATAGGTGCTGGATTGTAATATATCTAAAGGCTGCATTCCTGCTTCTAGATAATATCTAAACATATCTTTGGACGATTTTCCTCGGGTTATTTTTATATCGGTATAATTATCAGAACCGGCCACTATAGGAACTCCTTTTTCAATTGCTCTAGTAAGTCTTTTTTTCGTTCTATCGGCATAGCCATCAATCCAATCCAATTCATTCTCGTTATAACCAGCGAGTTTTGCATAAGTATGCATATATGATTTGCTATTTTCAGTAGGTACAAGAAAGATTTGCTTCTCTGCCATTTTAACTAAAGTGCTATCTGCTAGATTAAAGCCATGTTCAATTCCATCTACACCTGCTTCAATTGCATTCCACGCGGACTGATTTGTTACGGAATGAGCTGTGACTTTTAAATTATAAAAATGAGCAGTTTTTACAATAGCCTTTATTTCATCTATTGTTAAATACGTTTTATTGGGAATATTATCAGCGCAAATTTTAATTACATCTACATTTTGATTAACGTGTTCCCGCACAGCATTTTTTGCATCTTCTGCACTTGTTATGATTCTATATTCTAAGTCTATTATATTTTGGTGTTCAGGGAGTACACCATAAACCTGTCCACCATTTGCTGCCAAAATAGGGCCTGAGGCAAAAATACGAGGCCCCTCTATCGTTCCTTCGTTAATAGCATCCCTTAGGGCAACATCCAAAAATAAACCCGAATTTCCAAGATCTTTAATACTAGTTATTCCTTCTGCTAAATAACTTTTAGCTCTTTTAGCCCCGCGAAGCGCTCTTAAAGCATCACTTTCCATTGTCAGCGATTGTATGCTGTGTGCTGCAAAATCTTCGTTGGCCTCTTGAGAAAATAGTACATGTGTGTGGGCATCAATTAAGCCGGGAAGAACCGTATAATCGGTTAAATCTATTACTTCACTATGGTTAGGTAGCGTTTTAAATTCACCAATAGAGATAATTTTTGAACCTCGAAGATGTATAAGCTTGTTTTCTTGTAGCATATTGTTTTTGCTATCATATAAAACCCCAGCTTTGATATAGGTGTCTTTTTGTTGTCCTATCAATTTTACTTGAGAGGAAATAACAAGTATGAATAAAAATATAAGCGCTCTGTACATATTTTTTTGTTTAAATGGATGCCAACATAATTGTGTATAATTTTGTTGCCTGTTTCAGCAACTACCAAGCAATTGCTTATAGCAGCAATGAAAAAGCAGAAGATTTCCGTTTCTTTAAAGTACTATAAAACAATAAGATATTAAAACTGTATCTACTGCCCAACCAAAGTTATATATGGGGATTGACATTCACAAACGAAACTATAAAATACACTGTGCCGAGGTGTTATTCTTTGGTAACTCTTTTACCATGCTGGCCAAGCACACCTTGCAGCCAACAGTCTTACTGCTTAAGTAAATGATCAACGATTACTTTTGCGGCAATTTCACTGCCTTTTAGAGAAGGATGGAACCCATCATCACCATAATATTCATTATTTTTTGCTGTATCACTGTATTCTTTCCATACGGTACCAACAGGCAGCAATATGGAATTATTGATGGAGGCTGCATCGGTATGGTTTTTTATCACACCATCAAACGTATAGTAGTAGTGTAAAGAGGGCCAAACCATAAAGTAACAAAGCTTGGCTTCGTTTAATTTGCATAAACGAGTATATTTTTTACCGTATTCAATTAGCATGTTTCTACCATCACTCTGTGAGGAAGGCCCTTGTTGAATAATAACAAAGTCATATGTTTTACTTGATGTTAGTTTTTGTACCTGCCCATCATTCCAGTGATCTTGAATGGAATAGTTAGGGAAGGCTATCATTTTAGTAGTAATAACTATGTTTTTTGAAACTGCGTACTCCTTAACAAGCGCAGGCAAATTATTGGTGTAGGTAAGGCTGTTCCCAATAAATAAAACAGTAAATGCTGTTTGGGTATTAGTAGAAGTTTTCTGTTGACTATAAACACTACAATACGTACTTATTAGTACAAAAAATAGAAATAATGATTTAAGCATGTTTTTTTAGTTTAAATACCGACATTAATAATTCCAAGTAGATTCAGCCTGTCCTGAGCGCAGCCGAAGGGTAGTCGAATCCGCTGACACGAGCAAAGCGAACTAGCGCAAGCAAATTGCAGTTATAGATTATTGTGCACAGTTTTTAATTTTTTAGTTTAAATTGATCCAAATGTTTTATTTCTGGCTCAATTAAATCTTTTATAAATGAATGATCATTCTTCAAATAACCAGATGAAATCAGAGAATATATAATTTTGTTTTTTCGATATATTAAGAAAACCCCATTGGGTTGGTTTTTATAATTTCTAACTGCGTAAAAATTTTGGTCTCCACTTGAAACTACTGAATCATACTCTACTATATTTTCGTTAGTACCGGAAATCCAAGAATTTTTGAAAAGTAATTTTGTTGAATTAAATTCACCTACTGCCTCTTTCTCTGAATTTCTTCCACTTATGTCGATTGAATAGTATAGAGGTTTTTTATTATTATCAGAATTAGCCAAATCATATGTATATGTGAAGTCATATGAACCGTCATTCCATTTTTTTACAAAAGCAGTTTCTGAATTCCCACTAGTATCTAGATTGATTTTATAAAATTCACTAACTTCTTTTGCGGTTGTCAACAATTCATATTTTTCAAAATCAACATTTCTTTCAATCGTACAGGAATTGAAAGTAATCAGTATTGCGATAAATATAGTTTTAAAATTTGTCATTAAATTGATTAGAACGGTTTCGGCTATGAACAGTTGGGGTTTTATGTCCGAACTTTTCGGTTTGGAATCGACTTTTGTTTTATATCCATACTTTGGTTTATCACTTTTACCACAATTGTTTATAACCATTGTTAGCTGCTGGATTTTTAAATTACAGGAAGTGAAGCTTTTAAAATGTTTTGTGCTTCAACATTTATTTTTAAAAAATCCAAAGCTTTGAAACGATATGTATTAGATTTTAGAAAAAATAAATCTTCGACAACACCTAATAATCCTTTATTATTATAAATCTTAATTGCTAATTCATAATCCTTATCTGAAATAATTTTTTCAATTAATTGTACTCTTTCAGAATAAATTGCTTTAATATTTAAATTATCTATGAAGGTTCCAAGATTTGATTCTACGCTTGGAAAATCATTACCTTTTTTAACGTGTGACTCAGAAAAATTGTAATTTATATTGGAAGATACATAATTTGAACTCTGTGAGACTTTATTATTTTCAAGAAGCTTTAAAACTTTCTTTTCCAGTTTTTGTAAATCAATATCTTCTTTTTTATAATCAGCATATTTTGAAACAAATTCTTTAATTAAAAAGAGATTTTCGATTTCTGCAACGGAGTAGGAATAAATATTTTCACCTTCTAATTTATTGAGTTGTTCTTGAACTCTAAAATCCCTATCAATAAATCCAATTGCTTCTACATTTCTATTAGGTATTTTGTTAAATGAACGTACATAATTAATAACATCTGTACAGCTTGACAATGGCGTTATAGTGTAATTTGGAAATAGAATTTCAAATATACTTATGTCCAAACTGTTATATTTTCCTTCGCAAAACAAAATTCGCTTTCTGCTACCTAGAAGCTTCATTAGAAGATTTTCAGGAATTTCATTTTCAGGTATATTTTCTATGTCCCATTTAATGGGAAATTTGAAATTTTTAATCCAATATTTTTTAGCTTTTCTAGATGAAGCAAAATCTAAATCGTGTGTTAAATAAATAAAAATGCAATCTTGTTTTAACACCTCTAATTTGTCCCAAAGTTTATTCACTATAGCCTTATGGAGATACATTTCCGGCTCATCAATTATAATTAGTGAATCAGTTTTTGTTAATAAAACTCGTCCAATTAGATAAAGTATAATTTTTTCACCATCACTCATTTTATAAGCTTGATAAATTTTATCATTTGATGGGTCTTTAATCATCAGCTCATTACTTTCATTGAAATACATTGTACGATGTTCTATCAAAGAGTTCCAGATTTCAATTGCAGTATCTAACTTACTGTGTAAGTCATTTTTATTTACTTCTTTATCATTAGAAAAATTTGTGCAAAAAACGTTTCTAATATGAGCTCTTTCAGCTATCAATGTTTTTAAAACGTATTTGTATTCTGAACCAAATTTTTTAGTTTCTGTGTATGGTATGTCGTCAGTTTTTGAAGCATTATAAGTGACCTTATTATCAAAATAATTTTTTTGATACTCATCGTATTCTTTACTTGAACTATTGTAATTCGGAGTATTATCAAAAGTTGGAAGAATCAATAATTTTTGAGCAGGAATAACTATTCCATCTCTTTCATCAATAATAGTTTTTAAATTGTTAGCTAGAGTTGATTTTCCAGAGCCATTTGCGCCAACAATTACGATATTTTCAGAAAAAAAGCCTAAGTCTTTATAAAATTTGTAAGTAACAAAGGCTCCTAGTGAATTTAATGAATTACGAGTACAATAGGATTTTAAGGTTTCTTCATTATATACATAATGGGGATTATTAACTGTATTGAACAAATTTCTAGTGTTAATTGCAGAAATATTGTTGTGTATTTTGCTGTAAAAAATTTGAGGAATTATATCTTCACTTAATTCGTTATTTATATCGAGGAGATATTTATGAGTAAAAACTAGTTCTTTATATAAATCAGATATTATTTCTTCCTTAAAGCTGAATGAATCAAATTTCTCTTTAATCGTTGTTATTTCATTCTGCTTTTCAGATATTAAATTGACTATTTTCTTTTTATCCATTTGACTCATTGAGTTTTGTTTATCTTGCAGCTAACTAGTTTATATAAGCACTTTTATTGCTCTTATCAACCTTATTCGGCATGCTACGAGCAGCTTTTGCTGCTTTTAAGCTGTTGTTATTTTTATAAAATATAGGGGGAGTATCCTTCAAATATAGATAAAAAAACCAAAGCACAAAATTGGGCACTTTTATGCCGTATTGGTTTTGGGTTTTCCTTAGGTTTGGTTCGAGGCTGGTTCGATATTCCTTCGAGGATTGTTCGAGAAACACCTGCTTTTACTGGCTAGTGTCGAAGGATTCTCGAAGAAAACTCGGATAATTTAAGCAATATGTGTTTTGTACCTATTTATTTGTTCTCCTGTTGCCACGCACGGTATTGTTTGTCTAGAAAGCGTTGCCCGTCCTCTTTATATTCTGGGGTAAAGACGGTAAAATGATCGCCAGGGTAATAGTCAATCTCAATAGTAGATTCTAGCTTTTTCATTTCTTCATCAAACAAATGCACGGCTTTGTGTAGGTGAAAGTTATCTTGTTCGCCTATGGAAATACGAATGTCATTATTAACCACATCTTTATAGTTTTCCCAATTGTTTCTAATTTGATACGAAAGGTCGTAGCGTTTAAAAAGCGGTAAGGCTTCTTTGTTAATATCTCCAGTTTCCGCATCTACCAACCGGATAATCTCTCCATCGGCATCGCGACTACTGAATACCGCATCGAACGACCGTATTTGACCGCCACGGGAAACTACGGCCTCTACTTGGTACATATCTTTAGCCGCAATAATAGGGTAGCCACCGCCCATGGTGATATCGGCTAAAATATTTCCGTTGGCGTCGTAGTATAGATTATCAACTTCATAAATGTCTTCGCCTTGCCAGTTTCTGAAATCCACCTGATCGGGTGCACTGGCCCAAGCTCCTGAAAAAGTTTCAGGATAGTTTAACTGAAGCCATAAAGACGTCCAACCTCCGCTACTGTGTCCAAATACAAACTTGGCACCGTTGGTACGGTATTGCGTTTCTAGAGCGGGTATAAATTCTTTTACCAAGGCATCGCCCCAAGGGCCGTTTATATCGCTATTGGCATAGGTGGAATGCCCTTCGGGACTGTTACCGTCTAAATATACGACTATTACAGGCGTATCGGCCAGATGGGTAAAGGCATATTTTTTAGATCCGGAATGGGTTTTGTAATTCGCACCAAATCCAAAGACCGAAAACAACACGGGATACGTGGCATCTGGGTTTTCATGGTATTCTTTTGGTAAGCTTACAGCTCCTGCTATGGTGACTTCCTTGTTGTGGAACTCACTCAATACTTCCGATTTTATGGCGAGTTCTTTTAGCTGTTTGGTTTCTTTAAATGGAATTTCAGGTACCACTTGATTGGCTTGTAGGGTATGGGTGGTGTCAAAATTTTTATCGAAGGTTAGTTGCTGGGGTTCAGAAAAAAGATTCCCCAGACTTTTCCCCATGTCTTGTCCGCCTAAATTACGGTCGAACACCACTTGCACATAATACGGGCCGCGTTCAATATTGGTAAGGGTGTTGGGATATGAAATAGCTGAGTCGTCAATCACCACTCCTTCGTTGGGTTTTAGATTGGTAACCTGTACACGATACACTGGCGGTAACTCTAAAGGAACAAAAGCATTTTTCGGGTTTTTGTTTTCTTGCGAAAGATAGAGCAGCACGTCTCCGGTAAAGGGTTCAGAAAGAACATCTTTAGAGAAAGAAACATCAAATTGTTGTGCCTGTACAGATACGGTAAGCAGTAAAGCGGTGCAAAAGAGTAGTAATTTATTCATAGCAGTGGTATTGGTTATGGCTATTGGTTTTGTATTTGTTAGTGGCTTTAAGGTGTAAGTGTCCATAAAACCTACCCAAAGATACAGTTTTATTAGTGAGAATTAATAGCCGGTATAACCCCCTGAAAGTCTATCTAGTATGAGAATAGAACTGGAGGAAGGATGGTTTTATTTAGATTGCCTTGTATTCCTTACCTATGTTTAAAGTGATCTTTAGTGCATTCTGTATTACTTGATTAGTGTCGTGGGCACGTGAGTTTACATACAACTGTACTTTTTCGGGCAGTTCGATAAACCGAACGCCTTTCGTTTCGGCTTTTAAAAAAGATTTAGGAAGTATAGACACCCCAATCCCTTTAGCAACAAGAGTTAAAATCATCCCACCAAAATCTGATTCAATATGAATATTTGGGCTGAAACCGTACACATTAAACATGTGGCGTAGTAAAGAAGCGAAATAAGTAGTGTGGTGTAAACCCGAAATAATAAACTTTTCGTGTTGTGTGTCTTTCAGATTTGTGAAAGTACTTTCGGTTAGCGAGTGTGCTTCTGGTACCACCAAACATACGTGCTCGGTATACAGTTGTTGCGAAACAATCGCCGGGTTTTCTATATGGTCTCGGGTAAAAGCTAGATCCACTTGATGATTGAGCAATAAGGTTTCGTGTGTATTATCGGTTACTTCTTGTAGTTCTACCTTTAATTCGGGGAGGGCAGTGGCTACCTCGTTTAATAAACTAGGAAGAAAGTTGAAAGCAATAGAGCCGGGGTAACTTATACTAATCATCCCCGACGTACCATCGTGTATTTTTTTCGCATGCCGATGGGTACGGTCAATTTTGTCTAATAACCCGGTCCATTTTTCTTGTAAAAAGAGGCCAGCTTCGGTAAGTTTTACGTTTCGTTTATCACGTTCAAATAACTGGACGCCTAATTCATCTTCAAGCGATTGTATTTGTCTGCTTAAGGAAGATTGTGAAGTGAATACCTTTTCGGCAGTTCGCCAAAAGTGAAGTTCTTCAGCCAATACTAAAAAATACCTTATTTGTTGAAACGTCATGCCTTTTATTGCAGTTTATGCATTAGTTGTTGCAATATAACTATTTTTAAAGAACTACATTCTTTTGTTCTTTGTGCTGTAGTACTACCAATAAAAAAGTTGGTAAAAACTATTTATAAAATAGAATGTTATGATAGGGATAGAGAACTTTGCTGCTTTTTTAGCTACCGCCTTTTTATTTATAATGACCCCGGGTATCGATACGGTATTTGTAATTAATAAAACAATTACACAAGGGCGAAAACCTGGATTATACGCTTCTTTAGGCGTCAATTCTGGGATATTGGTGCATAAAGAAG
>Ga0209344_10000683_pt1 | contig 53817 bp, 40 predicted proteins | sample Cruoilmetagenom6_FD_187293 | JGI IMG/M metagenome (GOLD analysis project Ga0209344, IMG submission 187293) | Oil polluted marine microbial communities from Coal Oil Point, Santa Barbara, California, USA - Santa Barbara Oil Seep Sample 6 (SPAdes)... | ecosystem: Environmental > Aquatic > Marine... | reverse complement strand
CTTCGGGCGCGACAAAGCCATCATCAGGGAAAGGGAGAAGATCAAGAAACTGACAATCCAAAGCCGCCGCTTGCAACATCAAAAACAGGCGGCATAATCAATCACGCTAACGAACCAGAGCCTCCAAAGCTCAAGCCGCTAGGATGTTCCATTTTATATGACGACGGACATGGTTACGGTGTCATTCCGCTTTGGGGTAGATCGAAAGAGCAGGTGGCCACCGGTATTGACGAGCTTCGGGAACTGACCGATCGGAATTTTGCGGTCAATCTGAACTTGTCCTTCCCCTATGAAGATCAATTAGAGATGTGCATCGCCAAAGGCGTGCATGGGGTATCATTGTTTTGGGGCATGGAGCCATCGGTCATTGCGCGCGCGAAGGCAGGCGGCCTGACCGTTTTAATGAGCGTCGGGAACGCTCAAGAAGCCAAAACGGCGGCTCAAGCCGGTGCCGACGTGATCGTTGCTCAAGGATGGGAAGCTGGAGGCCATGTTTGGGGGCAAGTGTCGACCATCGCGCTAATCCCAGCCGTCGTGGATGCGGTCAAAGTACCGGTTGTAGCAGCGGGCGGCATCGCCGACGGACGTGGGATGGCGGCGGCCATGATGCTGGGAGCATCAGGTGTCTGGATCGGAACACGATTGTTGGCCAGTTCAGAGGCGACAATCCATGAGGTTTATCGCAACCGAATTCTGCAAGCGTCAGAGGCCGATACGCAATGGGCTCATGATCTCTATCACGTCGGTTGGCCTGACGCACCCCATAGAGCACTGTCCAATTCGACCTCGCGGGCTTGGGTGGAAGCAGGGTGTTCTGAGCCCGGCAACAGACCGAACGAAAAGGAGCAGATTGGGCAACGTCCTAATGGTGATCCGGTCGTTCGGTATCAGAGCTATACACCCTTGCCTGAAACATCGGGCGACGTAGAGGCGATGTCGCTTTGGTCAGGGCAAGGCGTATCACTGGTGCGTGAAGTGATCCCCGCAGCGGATATTGTTGAAGAGGTTTATCAAACTGCCAGGACACTCCTGCAAAGTGGCAACTCAGCACTTTGATTTCAGCTAAATCCATTAGCCGGCTATAGCCAAACTTTTCGGCTGTAGACCGAAGAGCGGACATCTGCTCTGGTGTAGCGAAAGCTGGCTATGTCCCGCACTGCCGTCGCTCGCTTCTCGAAAATGCTGCGCGATGCATCAATGGCTGGTCTGGGCCGAAACCCACGTCGCCCCCACCCAACCTCACCCCCTCAAAACTGCCCGCCCGCAATCTCTATCGCCTGACCGTTGAGGCTCTGCGATCCTGGACCACAGAGCCAGAGCACGGCCTGTGCCACCTCGTCGGGGTCGACAAGGCGGTTGTGGCGGTTGGCGCTGACCATCATGGCGCGGGCCTCGTCCTCGCCTATCCCGGCGCGCTCGGAAATCGCCGTGACATTGCGGCTTACGATCTCGGTATCGACATAGCCCGGACAGATCGCGTTGAAGGTAAACGGCGTGCCGAGGTAATCCTCGCTGAGCGCGCGAATAAGGCCGATCATGCCGTGTTTGCTGGCGCTATAGGCCGTCGCTCCCTTGAGCCCCTTGAGCCCGGCAATCGAGGAAATCGCGATCACCCGGCCCCAATCGGTGCGCCGCATGCCGCCGAGACATTCGCGTATCGTGTAAAACGCGCCGTCAAGGTTGGTGGCCATCATCTGCCGCCAGAACTCCGCGTCGGTCTTGTGCAGCGCGCGCCCCTCGGCGATGCCGGCATTGGGGATGCAGATCTGTACCGGGCCGCGCTCTTCCACCGCGCGGGCCACGCCCGAGACAACCTGCGCCTCGTCGCTGACATCCATCGCCAGCGGGTAAAGCCCGTTGCCTGCAACGCTTTGCAGCACAGCGGCGCGCCGCCCGGTGATGGTGACCTCTGCGCCGGCCCCGGCGAGGGCGCGGGCAATCGCAAGGCCAATCCCGCTTCCGCCGCCGGTGATCAGCGCGTGTTTTCCGTTCAGTGTCATCTTGCCTCCGCCATATCTGGCGTTACTCTAACGCTCTGCCGCGATCTGGCAACCGTCGGGCGGCGATCACAGAGGGAATGAACAGTGCTGAAATGGATTGATCTGCCGCCGGTCTGGCTCCTGGCGTTTTTGGGCGTGGCGTGGGCGCAGGCGACGTACCTGCCGATGTGGCTTGATTTCGGCGGGGCGTGGTCGGATCTGGCCGGCGGTCTGCTGGTGGGCGGTGGGGTGGTGCTGATCGCGCTGGCCGCCTCCGAATTTCGCCGTTTCCGCACCACCATCGTGCCGCATCGCGACGCGGAGCGGTTGATCCAATCGGGCATCTTCACGCGCTCACGCAATCCGATTTACCTTGGTGATGCTCTGATCCTCGCCGGTTTTATCCTGCGGTGGGACGCGGTTCTGGCGCTGCCGCTGATTCCCGTCTTCGTCTGGATCATCGAAAAACGCTTCATCATCCCCGAAGAAGACCGGCTAAGACGCAAGTTTCGGATGGATTTTGCCAAATATTGCGAAAAAACCCGGCGCTGGGTCTGATAACCGCGACAATCTTGGTGTCGCATCCCGGGATTTTGTGTGAAATAACGACCTTCGGGAATAGGAAACCGGCACCTGCAAAACGCGGGGCCACAAAATACGTGATCTGCCAGAGGGGGACACAGCATTGAAGATCGGAACGCCTAGGGAAGTTATTGAGGGTGAGAATCGGGTTGGTATGACGCCTGAGTCAGCGTTGCAGTTGCAAAAGCTGGGGCATGTCTGCGCGATTGAGGCCGGGGCCGGTGTGGCGGCGGGGTTTTCGGATGAGGCCTATGCGGCGGCGGGGGTCGAGATCATCAAGACCGCGGCGGCGCTGTGGAAGGCGAGCGATATCGTCGCCAAGGTGCGGGTGCCGACCGACACTGAGGTCAAGCGGCTGCGCGAGGGCCAGACGCTGATTTCCTTCTTCAACCCCGGCGGCAACGAGAAACAGCTCAAGCAGGCGGCCGACAAGGGCGCGACCGTGGTGGCGATGGAAATGGTGCCACGGATCAGCCGCGCCCAGAAGATGGATGCGCTGAGCTCGATGGCCAATATCGCCGGTTATCGCGCGGTGATCGAGGCGGGCAACAACTTTGGCCGCTTCTTCACCGGTCAGATCACGGCGGCGGGCAAGGTGCCCCCGGCCAAGGTTCTGGTGGTTGGCGCCGGCGTTGCCGGTCTGGCCGCGATCGGCACCTCGACCTCGCTTGGCGCGATCACCTATGCGTTTGACGTGCGCCCCGAAGTGGCCGAGCAGGTTGAATCGATGGGCGCCGAGTTCGTCTATCTTGATTTCGAGGAAGAGGCCAAGGACGGCGCCGCGACGGGCGGCTATGCCTCTGTATCTTCGCCGGAATTCCGCGAGGCGCAGTTGGCCAAGTTCCGCGAACTGGCGCCCGAGGTCGATATCGTGATCACCACGGCGCTTATTCCGAACCGCGAGGCGCCCGAGCTCTGGACGACAGACATGGTCGCGGCAATGAAGCGCGGCTCGGTCATCGTCGATCTGGCGGCGGAAAAGGGCGGCAATTGCAAGCTGACGGTGATGGACGAAAAGATCGTTACCGAGAACGGCGTGACGATCATCGGCTATACCGATTTTCCAAGCCGGATGGCGGCGCAGGCCTCTAGTCTTTATGCCACCAACATCCGCCACATGATGACGGACCTCACGCCGGACAAGGACGGTGTGGTCCATCACAACATGGAGGATGACGTGATCCGCGGTGCGACCGTGACCCATGATCACGCGGTGACCTTCCCGCCGCCACCGCCCAAGGTGGCCGCGATTGCCGCACAACCGAAGAAAGAAGCGCCCAAAGAGCTTACCCCAGAGGAAAAGCGCGCGGCGGAACTGGCCGCCTTCAAGGCCCAGACCAAAAGCCAGGTCACCCTGCTTGTGGTTGGCGCGGTGCTGCTCCTGGGCGTGGGGCTTGTCGCCCCGGCCAGCTTCATGCAGCACTTCATCGTCTTCGTGCTGGCGGTTTTTGTCGGCTTTCAGGTGATCTGGGGCGTGTCGCACAGCCTGCACACGCCGCTGATGGCGGTGACCAATGCGATCTCGTCGATCATCATTCTGGGCGCGCTGATGCAGATCGGATCGGGGTCTTTCCTGGTGATCGCGCTGGCGGCGCTCTCGGTCTTCATGGCCGGTATCAACATATTCGGCGGTTTCATGGTCACACGGCGCATGCTCGCCATGTTCCAGAAATCGTAAGGGGGCAGGTTTAATGGATTACGGTTTTACAACGGCCGCATATGTGGTCGCAGCTATCCTTTTCATCCTGAGCCTTGGCGGTCTGTCGGGTCAGGAAAGCGCAAAACGCGCGGTGTGGTATGGCATTGCCGGCATGGCGCTTGCGGTGGTGGCGACGCTGATCGGGCCCGGCGCGGGGCTGTGGCTTTTGTCGCTGCTGCTGATCGCTGCGGGCGGGACCATCGGCTATTTCGTGGCGATACGGGTGCAGATGACCGAGATGCCACAGCTTGTGGCGGCGATGCACAGCCTTGTCGGCCTGGCGGCGGTCCTGGTCGGCTTCAACGCGCATATCGAGCTTAACAATGTGCTGGCCATGGGCCACGATGCCCGCGAGGCGCTGACCGGATTTGCCGCGCTTCTGGCGCATAAGACGCCGGTGGAACAGTCGATCCTGCGGGTCGAGCTGTTCCTTGGCATCTTCATCGGGGCGGTGACCTTTACCGGCTCGATCATCGCCTATGGCAAGCTTGCGGGCAAAGTCGACACGGCGGCGAAAAAGCTGCCTGGCGGGCATGTTCTTAACGCAAGCGCGGCGGCGATTTCGCTGCTCTGCCTGATCTGGTATTTCAACACCGGTGGCTTCCTGCCGCTGTTTCTGATGACGCTTTGTGCGCTGTTCATCGGTTATCACCTGATCATGGGGATCGGCGGCGCCGACATGCCGGTGGTGGTGTCGATGCTCAACAGCTATTCCGGCTGGGCGGCGGCGGCGATCGGGTTTAGCCTTGGCAATGACCTGTTGATCGTGGTCGGCGCGCTTGTCGGCTCTTCCGGCGCGATCCTGAGCTACATCATGTGCAAGGCGATGAACCGGTCGTTCATTTCTGTGATCCTCGGCGGCTTTGGCGGCCCTGCCGGTGAGCAGATGGCGGTTGAAGGCGAGCAGATCGCGATTGACGCCGATGGGGTTGCCGCGGCTCTGAATGAGGCCGACAGCATCATCATCATCCCCGGCTATGGCATGGCCGTCGCGCAGGCCCAGCAGGCGGTGAGCGAACTGACCAGCAAGCTTCGCGCCAAGGGCAAGAACGTGCGCTTTGCCATCCACCCGGTGGCGGGGCGTCTGCCGGGGCATATGAACGTGCTCTTGGCCGAGGCGCGGGTGCCCTATGACATCGTGATGGAAATGGACGAGATCAACGAGGATTTCCCCGACACCGATGTGGCGATCGTCATCGGCTCGAACGACATCGTGAACCCGGCCGCGCAGGAAGACCCCAACAGCCCGATCGCCGGCATGCCGGTGCTGGAATGCTGGAAAGCCAAACAGGTGTTTGTCAGCAAACGCGGCCAGGGCACCGGATACTCGGGCATCGAAAACCCGCTGTTCTACAAGGAAAACACCCGCATGTTCTATGGCGACGCCAAGGACAGCGTGTCGAGCCTGTTGGCGAAAATCGACTGATCGCGGTTCTTCGCGGATCACGAAAGGGGGCGCTCCGACCGGGGCGCCCCTTGTTCATCCGGTGGCGCGTGGCGGGAGCGGCGGGAATTGAGTATTTTTGCCAAGAAGAAGCCTAAAGCCCGTGCAGTATACCGATGTGTGCCGCTAAATCATTGAAATCGAGGGAAAAACCCTTTTGCGTGGCTGGCAGGTCGGCTATGAAGCCGGGCCCTCGGGGGGGGGCTTGTTCATCTCGATCGAGACATCCAGACCTCATATACCTCTTCGAGAACGTCATTGTTCAAGAGCAATAGGGCCAGGCTTTCCGATTGGGATGCGCAGAGAATTGCTTGCCCACCATCGGGATATCCGGCGTATATGACGCATTGGTCAACAGGGCCAGGATGCGTCTCGCTCTGTAAAGCGGCGGCATTCGACACACGTTCCGCGCGTGCCAATGTCTTGAGAGGATACAGGTGCGCATCCGACCCGTGCTCAACCGTGACACTATTGCCAACCATGAGCAAAGCAGCGCAAGAAATCGGCGCGCAGTCTTCCAGGAAATCCTCCAGGAAATCCTCCGAAAGGGGCGATTCCTGCGGCGGGGGGGACTTGCCGAGGTCCTGAAAGAGGTCGTCGAGCGAAATGCCCACATCGGGCGCCAACGCATCGGCTTGCAAGATTTGAACCTCGACCGATAATTCGGTGCGACCGGAGGTGAATTCGGCCACGACGGCGACAAGTTTTGAAATCTGACCTTCGGCCAGTTTTGAGATATCCTGACCTGAAACGTCGGCGAGGTTTTCCTGAAAATGCTCCGAAGTTGGGGGCGACACTCTCAGAATACGGCCTGACGCAACGTCGAACGCAATTTTTTCGTTGCGATCATTTCGAAACACAAGCCGTCGCAGGAGTTGGGTTTCGGCAATTTCCGAGCGCATGGCATGACGGGCATGCGTGACCCCGGAAGGCATGAGGTCGCGAAACCTGCCAGAGATCGAGCTTGAGCCATGTACAAGTTTATCCAGCCTGTCGTGAAGCGTTTTTATGTCAGACATGGCATGCGGGAGATTGTTCGACTGTCATCTGTCCTGTCCGATCTTATCGAGATGCCGGCGCGCGCCAGCAAGGAAAGGCCCCAGTCTGATCGAGGGCGAGCAGACGCAGCACAAAGCCTCTGTCGGGCTCATCGTGGATCTGAGGAAAATACCGACTTCTGTCGGCTCGATGATGATGACCTGGAAAATATCTGTATCGCGTCCTTCTCCAAGAACATTGCAAAGCTGCGACGTTGAATGCCCGCCAAGCATCTCGACTGCCGTATTGCAAAGAGAATTTATGTGCTCCTGTCGCAACGCTATTTCTGCGCTGGTCGACAGAACCATGTTGGTGGAGATATCTGCGTAGGCCACTGTTTTGCACTCTGGAAACTCGAGTCGGACACATTCCAATCTTTCGGTTATAGTCATCAGGGCACTCGACGTATTGAAGCATTGGCTTGAGGGGCGGGGCAGGCGAATAAAGACTACGCCGCTATCGGTTTTCATTGCGTGAATATCCGGAAAATGACATGGCAAGCCTATGAAAGGCGCCCTGTTGCGCGCGCCCTATGCAGGGTCTGGTCCTGGTCCGACGGCGATATGCGCACTCTGCGCGGTGTGATCCTGGATGCTGTCTCTTGGGGCGCGGGCACAGGGGCAGGTGCGCTTTCTGGCGCCACCAGCCCGGGAATTCTGAGCGCTTTGCCCACCGGTTTTGTGTTGTCATTTTCAGGGCCAGCACCGGTGTCCGCTGCGAGCCTGTGCAGCAGATCCACGAGGTGTTTTGCAAAATCTTCGGCGCCGCTCTTGAGCCAGACGTCGTAGTCGTCTTGCCGGGTCGTCGCCTCCAGCAGCGAGATCGGCAGGCATTCCAGAAACAGACCATCGGTTTCTGTGCGCACGCGCCTTATGACCTTCTGGCGATCGCGGTCAGAGGTTATCTTGTCGATGCGTGTGAGCAGCAACAGGCTGCGCTGATAAAGCGCGGGCGGAAGGCTTGCCCAGACCGCGGCCTCGCTCTGGCGCCAGGCCTGGGTGGCATGGCTGCACCACAAGACGCCGTCAGCCTTTGAAATCATCCGTTGCCATATCTCAGAGGACATATTGGGATCGGATATTCCCGGCATATCCAGAAGATCACATTGCAGCAAAAGATCCTCGTCACAGAAAATCCTGATATAGGCCGTCTCCTCCAGTGGCGCCTCGGCAAGGTTGTTAAGGTCGATCGGGACTTGATTGCCCTCAAGATCGACGCGAAAGGCGGGCGCATCGCCATGGCTGATCCAGACCGGGGGGAGTTGCGTGGCGATGACCTGTACAGGCAGGGGATCGGACCCGATCAACAGGTTGGCCAGGGTGCTCTTGCCTGCGCTGAATTCGCCCATCAGCGCGATACAGGGTTTGCGGGGGCCTTTGTCGATATCTGTCATGTGGTGTATGCATCCAAATGTCTGTGCGCTTGTTTAAGTTCCGCATCGCGCGCGTTCAGCGATTGGCGATCAAAAAGCCTGTCAGTCCCGTCCTTGGTCAGAGATGACGGCGTGATCGTATTGAGCAGGACGCCGGATTGCTCTGTCAGGAAGGTGTCGACCTCGGCAAGGATGGCGTCATGCAAGACATGGGCCTGATTGGTCTTTAAGTCGTTCAGGAACGTGTCGGTTTCTTCTTTTATCAACCTGTGGAAATCGGCGGCATAGGCTTGATATCCACGGCGCCTGAACCACCAGCTTTTCCACCAGTTGCCTTTCAGGTCCAGGGCGATCGTCTGCCCGAGGGAGACAGGGGGTGGCACGCGCGGCGCGGGCGGGGCTTTGATATCAAAGAGGTTTTCCGGCAGTTTCAGCGCCTCTTGATAAAGCGTCACAAGCTCGGTGATATCCTCTTTTACGCAGCGCTGATAAGCCGCCTGGGACGTCCTGCCAAAGGACTTGTAAGACGAACTCAGAAGAATTCTGAGGCCAGAAGGATCATACTCCCAGATCGAATGCTCGCCATAGGTTTCAAGGTGAAGGATCAATGCCTCTGTGGCGCGCGCGAGAAAGCTCTCGTGGACGCGCTCAAGGCGGGTCGAGAAATCAGCCTGAATACCGTCCAGATCGCTTTTCAGGGTCTCCAGACTGCGCGTGCGCAGGCTGGCCAATGAATGAGCGACATGCTTCGGGTCAAGATGAACGGTGATTTCACCGACCTGTGCCTTGGCCGCGAGATTGTCGCTCAATTGGATGGCGTTGATCAGGTTGCGCGCGCTTGCCGCTATTTGCAAGACGGCTTCGCCGCCCACGCCCTGTGCGATACGCTCGGAAATGGCGGCATATAGGTCTGGTAACCCCGAGAGGGCCCATAATATCTTGCGCGCGTTCTGCTTTCGAAGGTCGGGGTCAGCGCTGGTTGTTGCCCAATTGATCAGCGCGGCCTTGCTCGCCTCGGGGAGCGCCGAGAGAGGACCGGCCATTGCGGTCTGAGCCCAGAGGGCGCTGCCGAAAATAATCTGTGCGTCTGCGGGGCCGTTGTGTTTGCTCAGGGTGTCCAGAATGCTGTCTTTGATCTGCGGGACCTGCGTGGCAGGGGCCGACAGTTCGTCAATGCGGTTCACAAAGATGATTACATCGCGCGACTTGACGTTCGCGATCAGGCGTAGAAGCGCAAGGTCAGTCGAGGAGAGCGCTTGATGCGCGGACAAAACGACGACGCAGATGCGGCTATCGCGGATCGAGCGGATGGTGATCTGTTCGCGCATCATGAAGGTATCGTTGACACCCGGGGTGTCACGAATGCACAACCGCATGGGAACCGCGGGCTGATGAAAATGCAGATCGGCGGATCGGGTGATGTCGGCAAATCGCCCCTGGTCATCCGAGGCGGTCTCGTCGAAATCATCGCCGAGGCAGACATAACGTTCGATCAACTCCTGATCGAAATACCCGTAATCGTGGTGCTGCCCCAGAAGAACCTCGAATTTGCGCCCAAGGCGGGCTTTGGATTTCTCACGCATCTGCTCGACCTGGGCCTTGATCTTCGAGAGCTCGTCCTGCGCACCTGCGCGGTTTGCCAATTCGCCAACTCGCCCGCCCCCGGCGATCAGCTTGTCCCATTCGTTTTCCTCGAAAAAGCAGAATTTGGCATGGGCCTCGGGCGAGAGCTGGGTCGGGCTGAGGTGGAGCGAGGTCACCACCGAGGTCCAGGGATTTACATCCGCCGGAAGCAGGTCCGGCCAGCCGATCATGCAATTGACAAGCGTGGTCTTGCCAGATTTGATCTGGCCGATCATCGTTACGCTCGGCTCCAGTGCCTCCAGTTTCGAGTGCAGGCGCAGCGCCAGTTTTCGCTCGGTGTCGTCGCCAAGGGTTTTTGCACTTTGAATGGCCTGTCGCAGCGGGATCAGCCCTTCTGTAAATGTACTCAGCCCGTGCAGTGAAGAGCGCAGCATAGACTGTGCCGGGGTAAGTTGGCTTTGCGGGCTCGCGGCGGTTTGAGGTTGCATGTTCATGCGAGACCCTCCCCGGTGAGGCACGGGAGTACAGGTTTGCAACAACAGATGGCGGTGTTCATGTCTGATCTCCGGGGCGCATGTCCGCCTGACCAACAACCAGGAGGTCTTTGCAGCATCACCACAGATTGATTGCCATCTCGTAAAGAAAGCCCCTTAACAGGCAATCTGCACCTCCATTTCACGTCGGATCTGCAAGAGCGTGGTGACGGCTGCAACGGCTGGCGCCACGCCGCCTTCCAGGGACATGAGCAGGATCCTGTCGGCTGCCGAGAGCATGTCTTCCCTGATCTCGACAAAATCCGGATCACGCAGGGGGCTACTTGAAAACACATCGGCCACTGCGGCTGATGTCTCCTGGGAAATCGACAGAATGCGCTGCACATCCGCGTCCTCGCTGGCCGTCACAAGAGGGGCAAGGGCTGCGATGTGATGGCGCAATGCATCCAGTGCCGTTCGATAGACCCCGGTCACGACCTCGCGTGTCTCTGGCCCGTCGCGGGCGGAAGGGGGACGGGGTGGCACGGCGGGATCTGGCGGCCCGGCCTCTTTGCCCTGATGGAGCCTGAGGAACATCTGCGCAGTGTCGGCGTCGGCCTGCACGCCCAACCGCACCATGTTTGCAACCTCGCGTACCAGCCCCTCAACCCTATCCCACTGTGGGTCTGTTGTCCCGACCCCGGTCACAATGGGAAACAGGCCATAGAACTCTTCGGTGGCGATATCCCCAAGAGCAGTCAGCCGGGCTTGGCCAAATGCGCTGTCCGTGTCAGCGGTTGGAACAAGAAAGCCATGGTCCTTGAGCCTGTCAGGCGCGGATTGCCATTGCTCTGCCTCGGCATGCTCAAACCCTGATGTGACCCAAAGGCAGATGTCCGCATCCTGAAAATTGACATCATCCCCCCAAGCAACGAGACGAACCTCTGTTCGGGGCAGGGCACGCGCCGCCAGGACCTCTTGCAGATAGTCTTTGCCTTCGGTCTCGGGGCCCAGAAGGACCACGCAAATATCCGAACTCAGGCGGTTCAACACTCTTTCGCCGGTCTTGCGCGGCTCATCTGCCAGGGTGCCAGCGTCCAGAAGGTGCCGGAGCTGTCGACAAATATCCTTATGTCCGGCGATATCAATCACGCGCCAGCCCTGCTGTTTCGGCCTCAGCCGGAAGAGACCTGAACACCTTTTGGAACAGCGATTGTTTTTCTGGTTTCTGCGGCGCCCTTTGGCGCATATGGCTCATGCCCGAAACACTCTCCTTCGAATGTCTGACCTGGATCACGGTGAGGGACACATTATCGAGGTCGGGATCGTTCAGGTTCTGCACGCCGCTCATCAGCGCATCGGCGATTTCGCTGCTTCTGCTGAAGGGCCTGTCCTGAAGAAGGGTCTTGATTTCCGCATCGGTCAGAAACTGCAACCCGTCGCTGGCCACGATCAGAGTATCCCCGGCCCGCAGCTCGGTGGGCTCGGAGGGGCAGTCGATTTCCGCAATCGGCTCTCCGAACAGGACAGAAGTCAGCACATTGCGGTCGGGATGGTTCTCGCCGTCCTGGGCGCTCAGAACCCCGGTTTTGACCATCGTGTCGATTGTCCGGCTCAGGGAATGATCTTCGTTCAGCTGACGCAAGGTATTGTCGCGAAACAGGAAAAGAGGTGAATCGCCGATCGATATCCAATAAAGCCTTTCATCCAGAATGACCGTGGCGACTAGGGTGGCCCCCATGCCCTTGGTTTCGGGATGTTGGGTGACATGCGCCTTGAGCGTCTCATTCGCCACCAGTGCCGCCTTGCGCAACATCTCACAGATGCAGGTTTTCGACGCCACCATTTCAGCCCGCATAAAGGTCAGCTCGCTGAACATCTCGGTCACGACGATCTTGCTTGCGACGTCGCCTGCGGCATGCCCGCCCATCCCATCGGCAAGAACCACAAAGCCAAGCTCTGCGCCATTGGAAAAATCGGAAATCAGGGCGTCTTCCTGATAGTCGCGCGCGCCCTGGCTGATGGCTGATGCGGTGTCAAAACTGAACGCAGGTGTTTTACAGCTCGTCATTGCCAGAAGGCCCCCATGTAAATTCTGTTCCGCAAAGGGCAACGAAACGAAGTGTGGTTTCACCGATGCGAAGGCTGTCGCCGTGAGAGAGGTCTTCGGTGCTCAGAACCGGGCGCCCGTTCAACCGCACAATGTTGGATTTTCCGCCGTGGCCCAGGAAGAACCTGTTCTGCTCATCGTCATAGGCCACAGCCGCATGTTTCTCGCGCGATATGCTTGTGTCGCCAAAATCCAGCACCACGGATTGATCTGCGCCCCGGCCTATGGTCGACACGCCGTTGAAAATCGCGAATGAATGGCCCTTTCCGGGGCCGGCAACGACAACCATCCATCCGACAGGATACTTACGGGTCGGCGCATTTGCCTGCGTGCCCTGCTTTGCAAACGGGTCGGTGACCGCATCAATACCCTGATCAAACCCCAACATTCGGGTCCGGACACGCCGCGCCCCGCGCCCCGGCCGGGAAGGGGCGGCCGGTGCATCGGCTGCGTCACTTTGATCTGCTATGCCCGGCGGGGCACTATGCTCTGGCGTTGGTGGTGCCGCGCGCATGTCATCAGCAGGCGTTTGAGCCACCCGCCGGTTTTGAGAGGTTTCGATCTCTCTCTGCGCCTGCGCGGCGCGTTCCGCCATATCCGGGTTGAGCGCCGGTTGGTGGCCGAGGTCATGATGAAACGGCGCGTCCGGTTTGGCGGGTTCGTCCGAGGGGGCAACAGGAACCGCATGATCGAAAGGCGGCTCTTCCGCCGGTTCCTCTGCGAAAGCCGCCATGCCCGCGATCAAATCGTCGTCAAATCCCAACTCTGCCTCCGGCCCTTCCGGTCGGGCCGAGGGCGTTGGCGTGATGGCCTCGCCATTTGTGTGGCTGGCGAAAACTCTCTTGAACAATGTCATCTCGTGGCCTCTCGGTTCGTGCTGTTTCAACAGGGCGAAATTCAAACGGTCAGACCTTCGCAAGGCTGGCGATATTTTCCTGTGCGAGGCTCATCACCTGCTCGACAAAAGGGGCGATGAATTCTGCGAAGGTTGCGGCATGCCCATCCAGAATCAGAAAGATCAGGCTCGCAGAGAGAAGCAGTTGCGCCGCCGTCCGCGGCCCGGATTTTCGTGCTCTGGCAAGGCGCCTCGCTTGCTTCTGGCATTTGGCGATCCAGACATGTTGGTCGCGCGCATTCATCAGATCCTGTGGCGGTTTCGGATCGGGGCGAAGCGACAGGTGTTCCAATTGAATTTCGGATCTCGCGCCATGCGAAGCGACAACGGTCTGCTCTGGCTTTGATCCGCTTTTGGGGGCCGCGACGGAAAGGCTGGTCTCTGCCTCCTGTTGGGCGTTGCGGATCAACCGGGTCACGGTTTTTTCGATGTCCCGGTCACCCTTGGCGCAGGCGAGGGCGGCCGCCTTGCGTTTCTGCGCGTCAATGCGCAGAATCCAATCCTGTGCGGTCTGAATACGATCCTGGGGAAAGACATTCATCGCCATGTCGATGGCTTCGAGAAATGCGGCAGGACAGCCCTCGATCCGGCCTGCAAGGGGCTGGTAGGGATCCGGCTTTTTCGAGGCAATCGCGGCCAGCCGGGTCTGGCTGTTGGGGGGCGCCTCGCCCGAGATGAAGTGGACAAACGTCGCCGCCAGAGCGTAGAGATCGCTGCACGGGGTCTGTTGGCTGCCCGCGATATAGAACTCCTGTGGCGAATAGCCGTCTTTCACCACAAGCACCGCAGACAGCGCGCGGCTCTTTTTGCTGGCCTCTTCGCGGGCCGCGCCGAAATCAATCAGGATCGGGTTGTCCCAGGCATCAATCAGGATGTTGTCGGGTGAAATGTCACGGTGAAGCATGTCCTGATCGTGAATTGTCGAAATCGCATCCAGCAGCTTCAACAAAATGGGCTTTATCTCTTGGTAGGAAGGCCGCTCGTCGCTGGCCTCGATGATATCGAAAAGGTCTTTGCCGTCGATCAGGTCAAGCGCCATATAGGCGGTTTCATTGTCGCGAAAGACCTGATGCACCCCGACAATATTGGGATGCTTCAGTTTCGCGATGCTGCGCGCCTCGCGCACGAACATATCGACAAAAGACCGGAACTCGCCCTGATGGCTGTGCGAGCGGGCCATGACGGTTCTGTTCTTTCGGCTACAGAACGCCTCGGAGAAGCATTCTTTTATGACCACGCGCCGGTCAAGGCTGTCTCGTGCAAAATAGGTGATGCCGAAGCCACCGCTGTTGAGATAGCGTTCGATGACATATTGACCGTTGAGCAGCCGCGTGCCGTTTGGCAGGGTTTCGGTGCCGAATTGATCGTCGCCATCTGCGAGTGTGAGCTCCATTGGACCTATCCACCAAATCGGGTTTTGCGTGCAGCCGTCGCGATTGCAACGATCTGCGTCTGACACCCATAAATGTGCCCTGAATTGTGGTGCAAAGGTGGCGCGCGCCTGGCTCTGGCCTGAATTGAACGCTCAATTTAATTCGGATTTGACGTATTTGCGCTTGCGATGTGCGGCAGAGACAGGCGGATGGCGCAGGCCAATGGCTGTTCAGGCCTCAGCCCTCACATCTGATGCACATATGTGCCGGGAGCCGGGAAAATCGGTGCAAACCCGGCTTGGGGATTGCCCATTTGCGGTGGATCACAACTGGTTTTATTCTTCCCGGCAAGCCATGCCGCGTATTTTGGCCACCACGATCCAGGCTCGCTCGGGTGCGCGGCAAGCCAGGGCTCAGGCCCCACAAAAAGCGCGCCCGGCGCCCGACGCGAAAATGTTGGTCGGGATGTCGTCTTTGCCAAGGAAATACCGGTTCACCGCGCGGGTATAAATCAGATCCTCGGCGCGGATCGAGGCAAAGGTCCGTGTCATCTGGGGGCGATCAAGATATCCCTGATCCCACATCATGTCTTCGATAAAGGCAACCTGACTTTCGTCGACGAACAACAACAATTCGCCCGCCTCGGCGAAATCCACCTGCGCCGCCATCAAGGTCACCGAGGCTAGCCGATCATCCCCGGCGCGCACCTTTTTGGTCCGGGGCGTGTATTGGATCAACTCGAAAAGGTCGTTGCGAAACACCACCTCGCCCGGTGTGCAGGCAAGATCGCTGCCAACCTGATAGCCCTCGGGCGCGGGTTTACGGGCCTGGGTGAGGGTTTGCATGAAATCCTCGGTGAAATGCGTGGCGCTTTCAATCAGATTGCGCCCGCCTTGCCGCGTGGTTTCTTCGATGATCTCGGGATTAGTTCACGCAAAATTGGAGGGCGACATCAGATCAAGCATCTGGCGCAGCTGAAAGCGGGTTCGCTCGGCATCCTGCGGATCAAGGCCGCGCATGGTGTCGGTGGCATGTTTCCACCAGTCCTGCACCGCCAGAAACCCCTGTTTCCAAAGGTTGAACGGGGGATTGGCCCATGCGGCGTGGGCAAAGCGGTGGTCATGGGCCCTGGCGGTGAATGGTTCGACCGTCGTCTGGCCCGTGAGGGCACTGGCCGCGCAGGACGTTACCTTGAGGGCATTGGCCTGCGCGCGTTCTGCAAGCTCAAGCTGGCGACCGGGCGAGCGGCCAAGATGCAGCGCCCAGTCGTTCCTGGCCTGCGATACCGAATAGGGCGAAACACCCCCGGTGGCATAGGCAAGCGCGGTGACGAGGGTCAGAAAATCCATTGAATCGATATCGAATTTCTCGCGCAGATCCTGCGTGCGGTCGATATCCTCAAGCCCGATATCAGGTGCGATACGGTGCAGTTCTTCGCTCAGGGCGGTTTCGATGGTCATATCTGTCATAGCGTGTCCGGTTCTTGCAGGTGCCTGGCTATGGTCGAGAGAAACAGGGCGCCACGGTGGCCATCGGTTAAGCGCGAAGGCAAGAAACACCTGACGCTGGCCCTCGATGGTGAAACTTGGCGTCGCCGGAAAATGTTGACCGCCGAAACCGACCAGACGCATCAAGCCAGTCTGGAAGCCGCTCCTTCAGACTAGCTCAAGAGTGTAAATGCATGATTATGAAAATCCGCGTTTGCACCAATTGTGTTCTTCAAGGCAGGATTACTCATCTGCGCAAGCGCCCGGCGCCTTGAAACAGATCATCGAATGGCGCGGAGCGCCTGAGGCGATCAGGGGTGACAATGGCCCGAAATACGACAGTGGAGCGCAGATGGAGTGGGCTGAGACCAGAGGTATCGAACTGTCCGGCGCGAATGGCCGCGTAAATTTTGCGATCAAGCCCCCGTAAAGATAGGGGATTACCGCGTCAACATGAGAGAAGCGGCCTTCTACTTGGGAAATTTTGGAGAGACATAAGACATGGAAAAGTTCCAAGCCCTTGAAAAGCTACGCGAATGTCGGCTGGTATTTACTGTCACTTCCGGACGCAGCGGCAGCAAGCTGCTAACGCAACTGGCGAGCAAGATCCCAGATATCAAGGCCGTCCACGAAGGTAGGCCTAGGATGAACTACGTGATGCGGGGCATACAAGGATATCCTGAGGCTGCAAAATGGTGGCTGGAAAGCGAAATGTACCCGACCATCGCGACGGAGCTTGATCAGCCGGTCTATCTGGAAACCTCCCATCTGTTTTGTAAGGGCTTCGTCGAACCAACGCTTGAACTTGGCCTCAAGCCGCAAGTCATTCTTCTGACAAGGCCCCCAAACGAGGTGGCCGCAAGCCTGTATTCAATTGATTGCATCCCCGAAAGGACCTGCAGTGGGCGGCTGGTCCTTCTGGGGCCGTCCGACCCGGGCGTATGGAAAATTCCGGCCTATGAGACACTGAGCGATTATCAGCTGTGTTATTGGTACGCTCGCGAAATCGAACGGCGGCAGGCGCATTACGCACGTGTCCTCCCCAAACAGGGGTGCGCTTGCCTGAACCTTAGCCTTGCGGATCTGACAGACGCGTCGCGGTTTATCGACGTTGCACGCTTTCTGACGGGAAAATCCGAACCAGGTTTTGATCAGCTTGAGATCAAGGCTGTTCTTCAGTCAAATCAGAACCCCAAATCGGGCCTGGCATCGACTTCGAGGACCCAATTAGGTGCGGCCGAACGTGCGGATGAGGAAACCTTTGTTGACCAGCTTATGGCGCAGCACCCGGTCAATTGATCTGCAGAGCGAATAAAGATTAAGTGTAATAAAATCAGTGGATTCCCGTGCTGACGGGTCTGCGAACAAAGCCCCCTGTTTTCTGCCAACTTCGCATGCCTCTAAATGAGCCTGTTTTAGAAACGGCCTGAGCGGGGGTTTAGGAAATCCGTCATCCCGTTCAACGGGCGACCTGATAGGGCGTCATGTTCCCCAAAAGTCGCCGATCTCACACCATCCTAGAGTGTCGCCCCGGCGCCGGGATGATCAGGATCAATCCGGCCTCGGGCACCGACCTAACCAGCCCGCGCCATGCCATGCAGGACGGATTTATCCGGGTCCGGCCCACCATGCCCCTGCGATAGCGCGAACAGGGCCTGAGGCTGCAAGGCGACAACAGTGTGGACATTGTTGATCGCGATGATCCCGCTCTTGCGAAGCTGGCTCAGGGTGCGGCTGACGGTTTCCGTCGTCAGACCCAGAAAATCGGCAATGTCCGACCGACTCATCGGCAGCAACGCATGGTTGTGTGGCCCGAGTTCTGTGCTCATTCTTTCGATCAGAACGCATAAAAACGAAGCAACCTTTTCGATAGCGGATTTCCGCCCAAGCATCATGAAGTGATCCTGCATGGCGCTTATCTCGTGCAAAGCCGCCTGGAGCAGCGCCTTGTGCAGATCCAGGTCGCCGTCGCCGTTTTCCAGACTCGAAACAGGATAGGCCTGTAGCTGCGCATCCGTCAGGACATCGCAATCGGTGTGATAGAGGCCATCACTGGGAAATCCAACAATATCACCGGGATAGCCGAAAGAAATAACCTGACGGCGGCCATCCTCTAACAGCCGGGTGAGGCGCAGAATGCCAGATCGCACCTGATACAGACGCTCGACCTTATCGCCTTCGTAATAAATATTGGCACCCATTCTGAAGGTCGATGTACCGGTTTTGGCCTGCGGGTCTGCGGGTGGCAGTGACGGCGCGTTGAGTGACTGTCCGGACAGAATTGTGACGTACATTTGCAAGACCCCCATAAAGTGTGATGAGGTCAACTTGGAAGGTCTTTGTAATTTGGGTTAGAGTTCACATGCAACGTTTTGCATCAATTTGTATCAGAGGGGTCGCACGGCCCGCCGGACCGGGGTGACGACAGCTATTTGACTTAACCGATTTGCAAGAAAAGTGGGACAAGCCATGGCGCAAAAGATGATCCTTGTGGTTGATGATGATCCAAAAATCAGAACCCTCTTGCGCAATCTCCTGGAGGCTGAAGGGCTTGCCGTGTCCGAGGCCGGGAACGCCGAGGAGACATTGGCACAGCTCAGGGCCTCTGCGGCTGACCTGATCACGCTGGATATCAATCTGGGGGTCGATAACGGCCTGGACATCGCGCGCCGGATCCGCGCCCTGTCTCAGGTTCCGATCATCATGGTGAGTGGCAAGGACGACGTGATTGATCGCGTGGTCGGATTGGAAATCGGCGCGGACGACTATATCACCAAACCCTTTTACGGCCGCGAAGTGGTGGCCCGTGTGCGCAGTGTGTTGCGCAGAACAAGCGGCTCTGGCGTGGCGGATCACCCCGTGGCCGACGCAACCGGGCCGACACAAATCGAGACCGGCAGCAGGTTTTGCTTTGACGGGATCACCGTTTTGCCGGATCACCTTGAAGTGCTGGACAGGGATGGCACCAACTGTGCACTGACAACCGGCGATTTCAAGCTGCTGACGGTGTTTCTGGAGCGCCCGAAGCGTGTCTTGTCACGCGATCAGCTGATGGACCTGACCGGCGGCATAGAATGGAACCCGCTTGACCGCACAATTGACAATCAGGTTGCACGGTTACGCAAAAAGATCGAACGCGATCCGTCAGAACCCAAGTTGATCAAAACCGTGCGCGGCATCGGCTATAGCTTTGTCGGCGACGTCGAGATTTCTCAATCCTCGGATCGCGAGGCCAGCAGCAGCTGAAGCCGATGCGCCAGGTCCGCATAGTGATAGGGCTTGTGCAGGATTTCCTGGCGCTGCGCGTGCGGCATTTTTTCGGTGACCACATCGCTGGCATAGCCGGATGTCAGCAAGATCTTGACCGAAGGAAATTCGGTTCCAATTCTGGCGGCGAGTTCATATCCGCTCAGGGTGCCGGGCATCACCAGGTCTGAAAAAATGACATCAACCTGCAAGCCCGCTTTCAGCATTGCGTAAGCGGCATCCCCGCTCTCGGCCTCTTTGGTCTGAAAGCCAAGCTTGCGGATGCGATCAACCGCAAGCTTTCGGATTTTCGCGTTATCCTCGACGATAAGAACAACCTCCCCATCCCCACGTGGCAGGGCGTCCGGGGTGGCGTGGTCTGCTCTGGCGGTTCCGGTCTGGGCGCTATTGCGTGCAACCGGGAAATAAAGACCGAAACTGGTGCCATGCCCGACCTCGCTATAAAGCGTGATGTGGCCGCCGGACTGACGCACAAAGCCATAGACCATCGACAGGCCAAGACCGGTGCCGCCACTGTCGGCTTTTGTGGTGAAAAAGGGTTCAAATGCGCGCCGCTGTGCCTCGGGGGACATGCCCTTGCCATCGTCGCTCACCGACAGGCGGACATATTCGCCAGAGGCAATATCGGTTTCCTGCGCCATATAGGTATCGTCGATGGTGACATTGCCAAGGGAAATCAGCAGTTCCCCCTTTTCGGCCATGGCGTCGCGTGCATTGAGCGCAAGGTTTATCAGGGCCGACTGCAATTCGACCGGATCGACCATGACAGGTTTCAGCCCCGGTTCAAACTCTGTCTTGATCGTGTAGGCCGCGCCAAGCGTGCGCTTCAGGATGTTCAGGGTGCCCTTGCAGAGATCTCGAAGGTCGGATTCCACAGGTTTGAGGTTGCTTTTGCGCGCGAAAACCATCAGCCGCGAGGTCAGATCGGCGCCAAGTTCGGCGGCCTCCAGAGCATCGCGGATCAGCGGCATCTGTTGGTCGGTCGCGTCGCGCATTTCCAGCAATTCCAGATTGCCGATCACAATCGTCAACAGGTTGTTGAAATCATGGGCGATGCCGCCTGTCATCTGGCCGATGGCATCCAGCCGCTGAGACCGGGCAAGGGCCGCCTGGGTCGTATGCCGATGGGTCAGGTCATGCAGGATGCTGACGAACAAGGGATCCCCGGCCACCTCTGCTTCGCCAACGGAAATATGCAGCGGGAAAAAGCTCTGGTCCTTGCGCTGGCCGTCAACATCGCGGCCGATGCCGATGATATCCGTTTCGCCGGTCTGTGTGTATTGCGACATGAAACCGTCATGCAGCGCGGCGAAGGCATCGGGCATCAGCACGCTCACGCTTTGCCCGATCATCTCGGGTATGTCGTATCCAAACATCTGCCCGGCTGCCCGATTGGCGCGCAGGATGACGCCCCGCGCATCCGTGACCATCATCGCGTCAACGGCGGCGTCCATGATTGCCTTCAGCAAGGCGCTGTCCTGGGCGGTGTTTTTCAAGGGCTGTCCCGTCTCGTTGTCCAAAGATGCCAATATCTCAAGGTTTGACGCAAGCCACAATTGGCTTCGCGCGCTGGTCCCGCTCATGATTTCGGGGCCAGCGTCACCGGGTGACCAAGCAATTCCGAGAGGTTGAGATAGGCCGTCAGATCCGCCAGCGTGATGACACCAAGCAGCGCGTGATTGTCTGTTACCAGAAATTTCCGCCGTCCGGTTTTTGCAATATGGGACATCAGGTCACGGATCGGCATGTCAGAGCGTACTTTGGCGGCCCTGTCCAGAGTGGTGAAAACATCGTCAACCCGGGTGCTGGCCCAGTTTTCCCGGTCGATCCCGCCAAGCACTGCCGTGTCGATGTGACCAAGCAGGGCGCCATCCTCGACCACGGGAACAAAGCTGATGCGATGCTGCAACATGACCCGGTTGACCAGGTCGTCGAGGGTCATTTCCGGCCCGGCAACCCTGGGGTTTGCGGTCATCAGCGACTGAACCGTCTTTCCGGCAAAAGTGGTGCGCATCAATTGCGTCTGATAGCTTCCTCTGGCGGCAAAAAGCACGAAACCGCCAATCAGCAATTGCCAGAGCCCGGCAACTGTCGCGCCCCGAAACAGGGCCATCAGGCCGAAAGCCATCAAGACATAGGCAAAAACCGTGCCGGATTTTGCCGCCGTTTCGGTGGCGCGCAGCATGTCGCCGCTTCGGTGCCAAAGATAGGCCCGCAAGACCCGCCCGCCATCAAGCGGAAAGGCCGGAACAAGATTGAACAGCGCCAGCACCAGGTTGATCAACGACAGGTAGGACAGCACCTCGATGATCGGCGCGGGCATTGACACCATCGTGACGACCCCGGCCAAAACCCAGAACCCAAAGGCGAGTGCCAGGCTCATCACCGGCCCCGCCAGGGCCACCTGAAATTCCACCGCTGCGGTTTGCGGCTCTGCCTCAAGCTCGGCCACGCCGCCAAACAGGAACAGGGTGATGCTTTTGATCGGCACGCCGTAACTTCGGGCCACGACCGAATGGGCCAGTTCGTGCAACAGGAGCGAGCCGAAAAAGCACAGCATCGCAGCGATCGCCATGACCAGATAGACACCGGGCGTCTGCCCCGGAAGGACAGCCGGAAAATACTGTCGTGACAGGCTCCAAGTGATCAGCGCCGCAATCAACAGCCAGCTTGGATCAACCTTGATGTCAAACTTGTTCAGCGTGAATATCCTGACGGCTTTTGCAAACATCTGCCACCCCCGATCTCTGTTTGCCAGTTTACCGGGCGAATGCGCGGCTTTGTTGATTTTGCTCAAATGGCGCGCTTTTTGTTTGGTAGACAGCGACGCGAATTTGCGCCTTGCGGCTGATCTAGCGGCGCGTCGGAGAGGGCGGGATTTGTGTGCTGTGCTCAAGCTGCTCGTTCAGCGCCGCCGCCCCGAACACAAACAGAGGACAGCGCGAGACCTCCAGCAAGCGACGCAGTTGATCCGAGGTGTGAACCGGGCCATGAGAAAGGTGCAGAAGCACCGCCTGCACGTTCATGCGCGCCAGCGTGACCAAGGCCTCTTCCAGGCTTGCGAAGGCAAATGATCCGGCTGATCCGCCGGATAGATCACCGACCGAAAACACAAGATGCTCGGCCGACAAGCTGGTCGCCAGCCGGTCAGAAAACGCGTTCAGCGCGGCATCGGCACCGGTCGCGGCCCGAAGCGAAATGACCTTTCCCCGCATCGGATGAACGCTTCGGTGCCCGACGACGGTGATGTCCCAACCGGCAGAGGCGGTCAGCGTCTGCTGCACAAGATCGCCGATGGATTGCTCGAACGACCAGGCGGCGCCAACAGGTCCGGCAACCTCTGCCAATGAGCGCCGAAAGGCCTTGGCATCGGCCGCCATCAGGGTGCGAAGTTGCGACGGGCTCGGGGCGCAGACCAGCGAGCCGCCGGCCGATACCACCCGCTGATTCGGCAGATGACACATATCCAGCGTGTCACGGTCTTCGATCAGAAGTCCGCCGAAGGTGACGTTCACACCAGCCGCCAGCCGGGCCACGATCCTGAGGGCGGCGGTGGCATCGACAAAGGACCCGGCACCGATCAGGATGCGTGTTTCAGCGTGCGGCGGGACAGTCATTTGCCATCCTCCGCTTTTGGCAGGGCCTCGATGTCCTTGGCAAAGCGTCGGCGGGTCTCGGCGAACGCCCTTAGCTGTGCTTCTACAAGCGCATTGATGCTGCCCTCGGGAAAGTCGCCGCCGCGTTTGCGTTTTCCCGCCACGCGCCCGGTCAGCGCCTCGATCCCCTGGTCGATGGTCTTGATCGCAATGACCCTGAATTTGCCTGCCCGGGCCGCCTCGACGATATCGCGGCGCAGCATCAGGTGCTCGACATTCGCGGCCGGGATCAGAACGCCCTGTTTGCCGGTCAGGCGTCGCGCCTTGCAGGTATCAAAAAAGCCTTCGATCTTTTCGTTGACGTCGCCGATGGCCTGAACCTCGCCGTTCTGGTTGACCGATCCGGTGACCGCCAGCCCCTGGCGGATCGGCACGCCCGACAGGGCCGACAGCAGCGCGTAAAGCTCGGCAGACGAGGCGCTGTCGCCGTCAACTCCGCCATAGCTTTGTTCAAACACCAGACTGGCCTGCAAGGACATCGGCACGTCGCGCGCATAGCGAGAGGCCAGAAATCCACCAAGGATCAGCACGCCCTTTGAATGCAGCGGCCCGCCAAGGTCAACCTCGCGTTCGATATCAACCACCTTGCCCGCGCCCATCCTGACGCGGGCGGTGATCCGCGTTGGGCGGCCAAAGTAATACTGCCCGGTGCCGATGACAGAAAGCCCGTTCACCTGTCCAACCGCCGATCCGACAGTGTCGATCAGAATGGTCTTGCGCGTGACCGCCTCTTGCAGGCGTTCGCGAATGCGCGAGGCCCGTCTGTCGGCCTGCGCGATGGCCTGAGATATGTCGGCATCTGTGATCGACGCCGTGCCCGATTGCCCGGCATAGTGGTCCGCCTCGCGCATCACGTCTTTCAGCGCCCCAAGTTGAAGCGTGAACTTCTTGCTGTCATCCGCCAGCCGCACCGCATGATCCAGCAGCGCCGCCACGGCACCAGCCGTCATCGGGCGCAGGTTTTCCTGCCGGGCATAGCCCGCCACCACCCGCGCCATCAGGCGGGTATTCTTTGCCGTTCTGGGCAGGTCATCCTCAAAATCGGCCTTTAGCTTGAACAGCTCATTGAATTCAGGGTCGAGCAGGCAAAGCAGCATGTGCAGGCGCCTGTCGCCGATCAGCACCACCCGCAGATCAAGCGGGATCGGGTCAGGCTCCAGCGAAACGGTCGACACCAGGCCAAGCCGCTCGCCAAGCGAACTGATCGAGATCGACTGGCTTTGCAGGCTACGCTTGAGCGCCTCCCAAGCGTAGGGCTCGGATAGCAGGCGTGCGGCGTCAAGCACAAGAAAGCCGCCATTCGCCCGATGAAGCGCGCCGGGCTTGATCAGGGTGAAATTGGTCGCCAGCGTGCCCATTTCCGAAATATGCTCGATCCGGCCGCTCAGGTGATGCAGGGTTGGCATGTCTTCGCTGACAACCGGCGCGGCGACATCTTTGGACAGGTCATGCGACACCATGATGTTCACGGCGTATCTGTCAAACTGTGGCTCAAGATGGAATTTGCGGATCACTTCGGGGAAGGGACCGTCGTTCGTCTCTTCCTTGGAAACAAGGAACAATTCGGCGTTCGAGATCATGTCCTTGCGAACATGCTCCAGATAGGTGCCGATTTCGGCATTCTTGCGAAACTGATCCGCGACCTCCTTGACCCGAAGCGACACGACACGCTCGGCCAGTCCCGCGTGCAGGCCTTCGATCCGCTGGCGATACTCTTTTTCAAGCTGTGGCCCGTGTTGCAACACCTTCGCGAGATGCTCTTGCAGGCGTTCGACCTTGGCGTCGATTGCCTTGCGTTCCTCAGGGGCAAGCGCCTCATAGACCTCGGGCTTGATCGGCTTGCCGTCGACAATTGCCGCCAGCATGAACCCCATCGGAGTGCGCAACAGGGCGACGCCCTCTTTCGCGGCACGTTCGGCAAACTCGGCTATCGGCTCTTCATGTCTTTGGCCGAATTCCTCTTCGATGGCGCGGCGCTGTGTCTGATATTCCTCGGACTCAAACAGCGCCGGAATCTCATTGGCCAGGTCGTCGACCAGATGCTGCATTGCGGACTTCAGAACAAAGGCAGAGCCCGCCGGAAGTCGCATGGCGTTTGGTTTGTGCGGGGCATCGAAATTGTTGACATAGACCCAATCCGACGGGGCGGGGCGGTCTGCGGCCTGTTTGGAAATGAGCTTGGACACCGTATCATGGCGCCCCATCCCCATGCGGCCCAGAACGTAGATGTTGAAATCCTTGTGGCTGATGCTGGCCGCGAGGTTGATGGCGTCGATGGCGCGGTCTTGCCCGATTGTCATCGGGGACGGCCCAAGCTCGGCGGTGGTTTCAAACCCAAGCTCCGCCGGATCGCACGCCACGCGCAGCGCCTCGGGCGCCAGCCCTTTCGGCAGCACCTCCGCTTTGGATTTCTTTTTTGCCATGACTGCGGCCTCTGATGTCAGGTATCTGTTCGCCCCCGCGTTGAGGGGGCGTGTTTCAAGTGTCCTGCGCCCCTCCGCGAGACTTTCTTTATGGCATGGATCGGGTCCGAGACCTTTGATGTTGATCAATCAGACCTGATTGCAGATTTGACGGCCCGTTACTCGGTGACCGGTTGCGCCGTCGCCAGAACAGAGGTCAAAAACACCGGGTCGGCATAACAGCTTTCTTTCTCTTGGCCGCCAAACACATAGATCTTGTCGTTCACGGCGACCGCCTTGGCATAGCGTCGCGCGACGGGCAGGGGGGATTGCGTCTGCCAGTCCAATGAACGCAGCCCGAAAAGCCGGTTGAGCTGCCGATAGAACCGCGCGTTCTTCGGCACATGTTTCCAAAACAGAGACGGCATGATCACTCTCCGTGCGATCTGTTAAATTCGCGCAGACCACGCGCGTGCTGATACGTTGATCCGCTCCTCCGACCCCCCGTATTCAAGGGCACGGCCCGAAGCCCATGATGTCGTATTTCCGGCAGCCTCAAGTTGATTTGCCTCAATCGGCAAAGACGGGTGATCCGTGGTCAGACCTGCGGGGGGCGGAAGCAACAGGACGCAGGCAAAGCCTGGTCTGGCGTAGCTTTTGCGGCGGCGGCATGCAGAAAATCAACCCGAGATTGATTGTAATCAATTTTGTTCAGCCAATTGCGCATAGGCTTTTGTGACTACAAGAAATTTTATTGGAGGAACTCGTTATGTCGATGATTGTTCAATATGTATCACGTCAGAGGGGCCGGTTCAGGCCGCTTTTGGTCGCCGCCTTTGGCGGGCTTTTCATTGCTGCCGCCGGTTTGCCCGATCGCGCTTTGGCGCAAGACGATCCGTGCAGTGGCCTGCTGTTTTCCACCTCCGAAGACTTTCTGACGCGGGGGCCCAAACCCGCAGATGGCAATCCGATCATCTCGGATGGTGATCTTTTGGCCTGGCATGTGTCGGTCGGTGCGCGGATATGTCGACGCAATGCCGACCTGATCCGCCAGTTCGATATTTCGCGGGTGGACCTTGGCCTTGATGCGGTCGCGTCGGTCGGCGAAAAACGCGATCTGCTTGCGTTTTCAACCGAGCTTGACAGCCCCAATGGCGATCAGTTCACTGCGGGTGATCTGCTGTTCACGAATGGCGGGGTTATTCCCAATGCGGCCCTGCTGGCGCGGTTCAAACTGCCGCGCTCACTTGATCTTGGCCTTGATGCCGTGACCCTTGTCGGCAAGGAGGACGGGCTTCGCCGTTTTGCAGAGCTTGCGCGCAGTGGCAGGTTCCGGGACAATCCCGATCAGCTTGCGGGGATCCTGAAAGAGCTTGATGTCGATATCTGGTTCTCGACCGAGGGCACGCCACCGGAAATCGGCAAGCCGATGTTTCTCGATGGGGATCTGCTGTCGGCGCGCGACGGTGTGATTGTCCGCTCGAACGCCTCGCTTTTGCCGGCCTTGCCTGCGGGCATTCCGGTGCGTGGCGCGGATTATGGGCTTGATGCCTTTACCCCGGCGCTCGACCCGATCGAGAACGTCCCGGTCGAGTTGATGTCGACCGAAATCGTTGGCTTCGGGCGAACCCCCTTTACCGATGGCGATGTGCTTCAGCCGGGCCCGTCGATCTGGCTCAAGGCGGGGGATCTGCTGAAAACGCTGGAGCCGGCAACCCGCGATCTGGGGCTTGATGCCCTGCATGAGAACGTCGGCGACGTGGTGCAATGCGCGCCGCCGTCGATCACCTTCATCAGCAATGTCGAGGTCGGCGTGATTGACCCGACAAGCGGTCTGGCCGATTTTGCAGGCGTCACGCAGCGGCCGTTTGCCAATGATATCCGCATTCAGGGCTCGATGCCCGAAGTGGTGAATTGCCCCGATCTTGCCAAATTCGAATACCGGGTAGAGGTCGATCAGGGCGCGGGGTTTCCAACTTTTGCCGATCCCGGTGTCGTGCATCCCGCCAGCGACAACTGGCGCCGGATGGTGCGTCCGACCCCCGCATCGCCCTGTCCGATTTCGCGCAATGACGTTTATGACAGCGATACATTGGGCTGGTTCACGGTGACCGATTACCGCCGGTTCGACGGCTGCGGCGACCCGCCAAGTCTGGCGGTCTGGGATTCAACCAAAGGGGCAAGCGATGCTTTGGTTCGGGTTCGCCTGGTGATGCGTGAAATCGGGGCCCCGGCCCCCACCTATGTCAGCGGTGCTGTGCCCATTCAGATCGACAATGACCGCATCAGCCTGCCTGACAACCTGTTGCAAACCTCGTCGGGCACCGGCGACATGTGGTTTGACATCTATCGCGCCTCCGCGACCTCGCCGCTTGGCGATCAATGCAAGGTCGACGGTAACGGTCAGGATGTGGTTCTGGACATGAAGGGCCGGATCAATGACGATCATTTCTGGAAATACGATCTGCGTTGGTCCGGTGGGTTTGTCGTGAACGCCCATATGATCACCACTGCGGCCGACCAACCCGAATTCGATGACGGTCGGGCCGATCTTGACGGCAAGGGCACACAGCCCCCAAACTCAATTCTTGTGCCGCTCAAGACCGGGTTTGATCTGACAGCGGCCTATGCATCCGTTGCGGCGGCGCAAAGCGTTCCGACCGAATTGCCGGATGTTTGTGGCTTTACGGTGCATTTCCGGGCCTGGGATCGGGCGATCCAGCTTAACTTTTCGCCTGCCGCGAATTACTTCGGCCCGGTCAGCCGACACACAACGATGTGGCGCTCTTTCTGCGTCTCTCGTTGAGGCAACTCAGGGCGCATTCGGCCCCCGGTCATATCTGGACCGGGGGCCGTTTTCGTGTCGGGGCCGGATATGACGCCAGTCAGACCGCCAGATAGCGGGCAATCGCCGTCGAGATCGGTTGGCCGGTGTTGGCCTCGTAATAGGAATAGGCGGGGCTTGGGTTGACCTCGAAGCAGACCCAGTCACCCCCCGGTGTTTCACGCAGATCAATGCCGGCCAGCGGCAGATCAAGCATCTGCGACAAGGCGATGGCGCGTTTCTCCACCTCGGGCGGCAGATCGAACGGCTCAAGATCGGTAGAGCCGCCTTCGTCGCGGCTGGCATAGCGGTAATCGACGCCGGTCGTGGTGATGCGCGTGGCAAAGACCTCGTCACCCACCACATGCACCCGCACATCACGGCCCTCAACACGCTCCTGAAACTGTACCGGGCAGATGCGCAGGCGATCAAGCCGGGCCAGATCTTCGTCCGTCACGCTGCGCACGATCGAGCGCACCGCACTGGCGGATTTGAAGATCACCTCACGGTCCTGCGCCCTAGCCTCCTGCACGAAGGCCCGCGCGCGATCCGGCGCATTGGTGATCAGGGTGCGCGGAATGCCAAAACCTGCGCGCGCAATGATCTGCGCCTGAAACGGTTTGGAATTGTTGGTGCCCATCCCCGGTGTCCGGTTCAGAACCCTGCCGGTTGAGAGATCGGAAAACACCGTGAAAAGCGTCACAAACCGCCCAAACCGCACCCGCGCCGGAGCGTCCCGCGACAACTCACACAGCTCGGGAAAGCTCTCGTCGGAATGCAGCCGCTGATAAAGGCCGGTGACCGTTTCAAGGGCGATATCCTCTTCCCCCGCGCAGCGCAGTGTGCCCTGCAACACGCCCTGGGCACCCGCCGGATCAAACGACAGGTGCAGATCGGCGTGGCGGCGCTGGTCGATCATGCGAAAGGCAATGCCCAGATCATCAAGCGCCGTCGCGACACGCGCAATGGGGGGCTCATCGGGCAATCCGGCCAGAACGATCATGGCGCGCCCTCCTGAAATATCTGCGCCACCTGGGCCAAAAGGCCCGGCTCCGCGCGGCTCAGGTCCGGGAGTGGCGAGGCATGCGAAAACACCGCGCCCGTCGGTCCCCGCCCGAACATCACCTCGAGCATGTCGAACCCGGCATAATATGCCAGATCGCGGCAGGCCCTGAACAGATCGGGCGGCACAGATGTGCTGTGGCATTGGTCCTTGCACACGATCACAGAGTGCACCGGGGCAGGTGGCACCGGATCAGGCAGGTCAACGTCATAGAGCATCGGCGCCGATGCCAGACCTGCGGCGGCGGCATGATGGTGCCAGATGGCGGGATGAAACAACGGCCCAGTCACGGAAATCGCCGCTGGCCGGTTGATCACGGGGCAGGGCAGGGCGCTTATCCAACTGGACCAGATCGCCAGCAACTCCTGCTGAATATAGGCGCGGTCGGTCGCATTGACCCGTGCGAGATGCGCGTCGGGCAAATACTCCAGCCGGTTGACCACACCACGGATCGAGCCACTGTCCAGCCTGCCGTGCGATGTCAGGGTCACGCTGCCAAAAGTCTCGGGTCCGTCAAGGCGATGCTGCATATCGGGGGCATAGACCAGTTCCTGCGGGGTGATGATCTGAGCGGCAACACCGTGATGACGCCGCAGCGCCGCCACGAACCAACGCGCCGAAACGTCGTTGGGGGAGCATAAAAACAAAATCATATCAATAGCTTTCGCCGAAAGAAATGGCCCCGCCGACAACGCGGCGAGGCCAGAATGGCATCAGAAGTTTTCGGTATCCTTGCCGTCCTTTTCATCCTTGGCCACCCGTGCCGCATGCTCGGGGTCATCGTATTCCCCGGCATAATCCTGCGCGCCCTGTGCCAGATCTGGCCGCAGTTCCGAGGTGATGAAATGCGTCAGATCGCCCACCATCGCCTCAAGCGAGGCAATGCGGGTCTCGATGTCACCACCGGTCGGCGTCAGGCCGCCTTCGCGTTGTTTTTCGGCCTGTTTCTCGATCTGTTTTTCCACCTGCTTTTCGACCCGTTTCTCAAGCTGCTTGTCAAACCGCTTTTCAAGGGCCTTTTCATAGCGATCCTTGTCTTTTTCTTTGAATTCCTTGATCTCCTTGTTGTCTTTGCCCTCCTTGAAATCCTTTTCGCCGATCTCCTTGATGAACTCTTTGCGCTCTTTGATCTTTTCGATCTCTTTCACCGTTTCCTTGGTGATTTCCTTGGCCTTGATGATGGGGCCAAATGCACAGCGATGCAGCGCCTTCAGGTCTGGCCGGTTGCCGATGCGCTGTGTGCGCGGGCGCCCCGGAGCGTCGGTTTGCGCAGCACCGGTCGTGCGCAGGCACTGGCGCACCTTGGCCGGGCTCAGAACCGCCGTGCCGCGGGCGCGGGCCATGCCCTGCAACGAGCCGATGGCGCCCACCACGATGGGCGAGGCCGATGATGTGCCCGAAAACGTATCGGTGTACCAGACATCCTCGCCGCCGCCCTGAAGGTTGCCGTAGCCGCAGGTTGTGACCTCGCGGCCCCAGCCCTGCGCATCAATCAGCGCGCCGTAGTTCGAGAAATCGAGCCGTGAGCGGTCTGGCCCGTGGTTGCGCCCATGGGTGCCGGGCGGGGGCGCACCGGCCCCGACGACAATCGCCCCGGAATCCCGGTTCGAGCGGCGGAACGGGTTGGTCCAGCTGCCGGGAAATCCGCCGGGACGCGTTTGATAGAGGTTGTCATCAAGGTTCTCGGCGCCGTTGCCGGCGGCCTCGACCACGATGATCCCGCGCCGGGTTGCGGCCAGAATGGCGGCGTAATCGTCCTCCCACCATTCAATCGCGATATATCCCTTTTGGTCGCCGCGCGACTGAAAGTTGTGACGTGGCCCCGGGCGGTGCAATTCAAGCAAAATCACATCGCCGCGCCGCAACCGCGATGTGGCGTGGCGGATCGCCCCCGCCGAGCCCATGCCGCCAAAGATCGACACCGCCGATGCCGTGGCGTGGTCACAGATCCCCGAGATGCCAAAGCTGTTGTGATCACCGGAATATTCACCCAGCACAGCCGTCCCGTGGTTGCGCCAGCCGATATCGGTGGATTGGGTGCCGCCGACCACGCCGCCCTGCATCTGGCGCAGATCCTCATGGGTAAAGCGCCAGGCACCTTCGATGTCTATGATGCGCACGTTTTGCCCACGCCCGCCACCGCGTGCCCAGGCCCACCTGGCATCAACGCCGGTCGGTGACGGATCGAGATAGCCCTGACGCGACACGTAGTTCGGCGTTACCGGAGGTTCTTCCTGTCCCGGTGCCGGGCCGTCATCCAGCATCACCGGCGGCTCGGCGCCGGGTTTGACATAGGCGGCCTCGACCTGGCTCAGCTTGGCGAGGGCCTCGGCGGCCTCCTCGGCCTTGGCGTCGTCCACGTCCAGCCTGTAGAACCGGTTCAACTCTGGCATGGGGGCATCGCCCTCGGCGGATTCCTCCATCATCTCCAGTTCGACACGTTCTTCGGTGCTGCCGAACATCGGCAACATGCTGGCCTTGTATTTTTTCAGAACCTTTTCAAGGTCCGAGACCGGCTCGGCCGTGGTTGTCTCAAATCGCCCGGCCGAAGACCGCAGGCCCGCGTCGGGCTGCATCACAACGATGGTTTCGCGCGGCGATGCCGGCGCGGTGTTCAATGTGTCGTCGGTCATGTCTTGAACTCCTCCTTGGTTGAAAATTAACTAGGGAAGCGCGTCAGCTGGCTTTCTGTAACTGGTGTCAACAAACGCCTTGCCCAAAAGATCCGCAATCAGCGCGTCTGCCAGAGCCTCATCAGAGGTCAGAACAGCCGCAAACCGCAGGGTTTCCGCGTCGGTATTGACAGGGGTCTGCACAGTCACATTTCGAGTGGCTGCCCAGTCTTTCAGCTTTGTAAATGCATGAGCCATCGTCGCGGTGCCGGACGGGTCCGGCACGGGTTTCAAAATCACGGTCACTAATACGGGCTCAGTCAACTGAAACACTCCTGTCAGACGCGTGGTGAATGCAACCTAAGGGTAGTGCTATTCCGCTTGTGGCTTTTGACAAATGTCAGATCGGGCCTTGATTTGCGGCCTATGGTTTCCTGAACCGGCAAGAAATGGCCGATCACCCTGTGGTTGCCGCATTGCGGCGCGAACTCGCCGATATCCGTGGCATGCTGGGCGGAGGCCCCAAATCATGGTTTTCGGGACTCAATTATTAAGGGTGTTTTTTACGCCGGTTTTTGCCCGGTTTTCGGGCCTCACTTATAGATCCAAAGGTGCCTTATGACACAGCAAATCACACTGTCCGAGCTTAAAGCCAAAATTCGCGATATCGACACCTCGGATGAGGAAATCGCCGCCTATCTCATGGCCGCGCCCGACGCCTCTGATGCCTTTGCGCCGCAAGTGCAGATCAACCCGGACCTGGTTGATGACGAGGGCGTTGAGGCCGACGTCGCGATGCGGTTTTTCAACGCCATGTCGAGACGGCGGCGGCAAAGGAGATACCATCGCAAGATCCAGGACGGCTGGAGCGGGCTTCGGGTCGTGTCCGAAGGCGACAGCTGGTTTCAGTATCCCTTCCTGCTGCGCGACGTGATCGACCAGCTGTTTGACGACTACGCGATCTATAGTCTCGGGGCGGCGGGCGATCTGGTGCAGGATATGCTGGATCAGGACGAGATTTTGCAGGCGGTGCGCCAGCAAAATCCGCATGTCTTTTTGATCAGCGGCGGCGGCAATGATCTTTTGGGCGACGGCATGCTGGCAACCGCGGTGCATCCGTTCAAATCGGGCAGACCGGCCAAGGACTATCCCAACGCCACCTTTGGCAAGCGTCTCAAGGACATCATCGGCGTCTATCGGTCGATCTTTACCGCCTTGCTGGCCGAATTCCCCAATCTGAAAATTCTGTGCCACGGCTATGATTACGCCCAACCCGACAACGCCCGCTGGCTGGGCAAGCCGATGGCCAGCCTTGGCATCAAGGATAAGGCGCTCCAGGCCCGGATTGTGGCCGAAATGATCAACCGTTTCAACGCGGCACTGGTCGCGCTGGCGGGCGAATTTCCGGGCTCGGTCGTGCGCGTCAGCTGTCTGAATGCGGTGGGCGGCAACTGGCACGACGAGTTGCACCCCAACAACACCGGTTACGCCGCCGCTGCCGGTAAATTCCGCGCGGTCATCGCCTCGATGTTCGGATCGACCACCGAATTTGAGGCCACAAGCCCGCTGTCACCGGGCAAGGAGGCGATGATCGACGCACAGGATCTTGAACCGCAGGCGTTTCGCGAGTTGGTCGATTTCCGGGGCCGCGAATTGCTGGAAACCCCGTTGCCGCCAACCGAAGACGAAGACCGCCGCAAGGAAATCGAACAGGATATCTCTCTGCACTTCGAGAAAATCTCGGGCGGGGCCGATTTCCTGCCGGCCAGCTTTCTCTATCGCGGGGCGGATGCGGCGGCCTCGGTCTGTCGCGTCAACCTGCCGGGCGGGTCCGGCACCGGGTTTCTGATCGCCACCAGCAAGTTCATCATGACCAATAACCACGTCATCGCCGACAAAGAGGAAGCCCGCGAGGCCATCGCCGAATTCCGCTTTGAAGAGGGCGGCGCCAGCCTGATGGTAAACCTTGAACCGGACCGGTTTTTCCTGACCTCAAAAGAGCTGGATTTCACCATCGTTGGCTGTGGCGATCCGGCGCTGGATGAATTTGACCCGATCCCGCTGTTGCGCAATCCCTCGACGGTGACGCGCGGTGAAAAGGTCAATATTATCCAGCACCCGCGCGGCCGCCCGAAAGAGGTCGCGCTTCACAACAACGACGTGCTGCGGGTCAAGGACAAGGTGGTCTGGTATGAAACCGATACCGAGCCGGGATCGTCCGGCAGCCCGGTGTTCAACAACGCCTGGGATCTGGTGGCCCTGCACCATGCGGGGTGGATCGAAAACGGCGTGACCACCAATGAGGGCGTGCGCATCGCCGCGATCGTGTCGCATCTTGTGGCCCGCCAGCACAGCGAGGCGACCGGCTCACCTGGTCTTGTGGATCTGCTCTCGACGATCCCCGACAGTTCGCCGCATCTCGGGTTCTTTGATATCGCGGGCATCACCGGCTCCAGCACCCAGGAAGTCGAAGTGCCGGAATACAAGGGTTCGCTTGAGTTTGCCGATATCGGATTCTGGAACATCGAACATTTCAACGATGCCATTTCCGATGCGCGGGTCGATACGGTTGCGGGCGTGCTGGGGCATCTGTCGATGGATGCCATGGGGCTTGTCGAAGTGCAAAAAGACGCGATGGACCGCCTGATCACATCGCTTCAGGCGCTTGGGCAGAGCTATGACTATAAATACCTCAACGTCAGAGGGCGTCAGGATCTGGCGGTTCTCTATGACAGCAAGACCACCGAAGTTAACATTTCCGCCAAGATCATGAACCGCCACAAGGCGGCCTGGGCCGCGAAAACCGGATCAGGGCGCACCGCCTTTCCGCGTCGCCCCCTGATCGCCAACATCAAGGTTGCGCCCAACACCAAGGGCGGCGAGCCGGTGGAATTCATCATGATTCTGCTGCACCTCAAAGCCTTCGGTGATCCGCAAAGCAAGGCCCGTCGCCGCCTTGCCGCCGAAATCCTGACCGAGGTGATTGCCGATATCCGCGAGACCGAAAAGCTGCCTGTCGTGCTTGGCGGGGATCTTAACGAGACGCTGAACAATGACGTGCTTGGCCCGCTGACCGATGCGCCGGATCTGTTCACGCTCACCACCGATGACGCCGCCGAGAACGCGCTGTCTTATGTTGGCGCAAGGTATCGGTCGCTGATTGATCACATCGTGGTCAGCAAAGATGTCCACATGTCGCCGATAAGCGGCGATGACGCGGCCATCGTGCGGCTTGACAAAACGGTGGCGGATTTCACGCGCGACGTGTCCGATCACGTGCCGCTGGTCATCCGCATGGTAAGTCGCGATGCCCCGATGCAGGTTGGCGACGCAGCCAAGACGTAACGCCAGAGCGCATGCGCCCGCCCGCCCGCACTCCTTTTGAGGGTCATCATCAGGGGCGGGCGGTGTCGCCGAAATCCGCGTAAGCCAGAATGCTGCGGGTTTTGAACTGGACAGGTTGCAGGATTGGCGTCTAGGCTTCCTTACAAAGTTATTTTTGACGCATTTCTGAGAACAATAGGTTTATCGCTGACCAGGTGGAGCCCGTGTCGGATTTCGTAAAAACAGTATTATCGAAATTGGCGAGGTTCATTTCGCCATTGAGTGCCGCAATTCAGGATGAACAGGCGCTTGAGCACTATCTGCTGAGGTTCGGCTATTCGATAGATGTCACGGCGCTTGGCGGCGCGGTCAACAGCCTTGGGCCGCTGGCGACGGCGGCCGGGGATCTGATCGCGCAGGTTGACAGTGATGTCGCGCAGGGCGGGATCGACAACATTGACGTGGGCGCCGTCATCGCCCTTGCGCAAGCCAGCTTTACCAATCTGGATGATTTCGGTGATGCGTTCAGCTCGCTACAGGATCTGGCGGGCCTGCCCAACAAGGCCGAAAACCTCGGCAAGCTGCCCGGGGATGTGCTGGCGGCGTTGCTCACCGACTATCTGCGGGACCGGGCCGATACCGGGCTGCGGGTGCTTCAGTTTCTCGGCGTCCATGAAACGGTCTCGGTGTTGGAGCAAACCGACCCGCGCTGGCGCGGGGCGATCTATCATTACAGCCGCTATAACTGGGCGCGATTGGGGCAGCTGTTTCGTGACCCCGAGGGCTGGGGCCGCGAGGTTTACGGCTGGGGCGTCGATTTCGACAGCAACACGGCCCTTGTCCGGCTTGGCGCGGTTCTTGAAACCATCGCGAGCCTGACGCGGCTGGAACAGATGACGGATGTGCAGATCCAGCATTTTCTGCCCGGTGCCGCGGGCGACGGCGACAGCCCGAAAATGATCGTGGCCCCGGTTGCGGCAGTGGCAGGCAATACCAGTCTGGCCGAGTTTGGCGCGGCCTTGTTTCCGGTTTCCGGGGCCGGGCCGCAACGCCCGGCCACCGACCGGGGGCTGGCCGTCGGCCCCTATTCCATTGGCACCCTCAACCAGGCCATAAGCCTGTTCGGCGGGCAGGGCGCGCTGACGGTCGAGGGCGGTGTCGGGGCGCTTGGCGGGGTGGTTCTGTCGATGCGGCCCTCGGGGTTCAACGCCGATTTCGGCGTCGGGGCCGGGGCGTTCAACGGTGAGTTCGGCGCCGAAATGACGGTTTCACCGCCGCAGGGTCAGGACAAGATCGTCTTGATCGGCGAGGCGAATGGAACACGGGTGCAGATTGATCAGGTCACTGTAAAGGCCGGTGGGTCGGCCGCATCGGGACAGGAGTTTGACGGCTATCTCGCCGCCGGTGTCAGCCAGTTTGCAATGGTGATCGACCCTTCGGATGACGGCTTGCTTGGCGGGGTTCTGAGTGGCCCGCTTGAGATCAACGCCGGTGATCTCGCCCTTGGCTGGCGCCCCGGCAAGGGGGTGTATTTTGAAGGCGGCTCGAACCTCGGGATCGTCATTCCGGTCGAGCTGAGCCTTGGCCCGGTGAATATCTATGATTTCGGCATCGAGCTTGAGTTTGACGATCCGATGACGATCAAACTTACCACGACCGGTGACCTGACCATCGGCCCGCTGTTCGCCTATGCCGAGGATATCGGCGTGTCGGCGTCCCTGATCGAGGCCCCCGATGCGGACGGGTTATTTGGCGGGACAGACCTGCAATTCGGCTTTGTGCCGCCGTCGGGCTATGCGCTCGCGCTGCAAAGCGATGTGATCACCGGTGGGGGATTCCTGTCAATCGACGAGACCGAATATCGCGGCGCACTGGCGCTGAAGTTCCAGAGCTTCGGGTTTTCGGCCTTTGCCATCCTCAACACCGAATTGCCGGGCGCGCCGGGAACCTTCAGCTTTGCCGCCTCAATCTTCGGTGAATTCAGCGTGCCGCTGTCTTTCGGGTTCTTCCTGACCGGCGTTGGCGGTTTCATCGGCATCAACCGCACCATCGACAGCGACGCCCTGCGCAGCGTGCTTTACGAGGGGCGGCTTGATAATCTGATCTTCCCGTCGGACCCGATTGCGAACGCGGCCTCGATCCTTGAGGATATGGCCAATGTGATGCCACCGCAAAGCGGGCAGCACATCATCGGCCCGGTGGTCAAGATCGGTTGGGGCCAGCCGGTGCTTTTGGATATCAAGCTTGGGCTGATCCTTGAGGTCGGGCAAGAGGTGCGCATCATCATTCTTGGCGGGCTTGGCGTCGCGCTTCCCACCAAGCAGGCGGCGATCGTCGAGATCAGCATTACCTTCTTTGGCGAGATTGATTTCAGCGCCCGCACCATCAGCTTTGATGCCACCCTGCTGAATTCACGGATACTGACCTATACGCTGTCGGGCGATGCCGCGATCCGCACCGGTTGGGCGCCCCGGCTTGAGCATGTCGCCTCTTTCGGCGGGCTTCATCCGGCGTTTCCCAAACCGTCGAACCTGCCGGATTTGCGGGCGATCACGCTGGCCTTTGGCACCAACAACCCCCGCATCACGATCTCGGGTTATACGGCGATCACCTCGAATTCGCTGCAATTCGGGGCGCGCGCCGATCTTTATGCGCGCGGGCCTGATCTCTGGATCATCGGACAGCTGGCGGCAGAGGGATATATCTATCTTGACGCGCTGGTCTACTTTGACCCCTTCGCGTTTGACGTCGCCCTGGGCGGCGGCCTAAGCCTTTTGCGCAACGGCAACAGCGTGCTGAGCCTTGGCTTCGATCTGCGGCTTCAGGGGCCGAATACCTTTTATATTTCGGGCAAGGTCTGGGCCACGATCCTGCGCAAGAAGGTCAAATTTTCGATCACTCATCGCTGGGGCGCGCGTCAAAGCCTGCCGGCGCCCTCGGCCGATCCGGTGGCGCTGTTGCGCCAGGCATTGGAAAAGGTCCGCGGGTTTGAGGCGGTCGCCGCGCTCAACCGCTCTGGCGGGGTAAGCTTTGTGGCCGCCGAAGAGGACGAGGCCCTGATTGATCCGCTGGGCGGCGCGCGTCTGATGCAAACTGCGGTGCCGCTTGACGTGAGCATTCAAAAGGTCGGCGAAGGCCAGATTACCGGCGGGCCCGCCCGGCTTGACCTTGCGGTTTTTGATGCGACGGGTCAAAGCGTTGCTGCCTCGCCGGTCAATCAGAGCTTTGTGCATGGCCATTTCTTTAACCTGACCGATGCCGAACGGTTGCGCGCGACGGCGTTTGATACCCTCAAGGCCGGGGTTGAAATCACTGGTCCGGGACTGATCGGGGCCACGAGCAAGGCCATCGAAAGTCACTATGAATACGAATACGTCGAAATCCCGGTCGAGACCGATGCGCCGCCCGTTGCCGCCGGTTTTTTGACGCCGCAGATCGCTGTGGTCACCGAGATCGTCGATAGGTTCAATGCCCGCGAGATGGAGCTTCGGGCGCAGGTTGGGCGGGTTGACAGGCTATTTGTGTCGCCAGGCCCGGCGCCTGCACCGGTTGGTGATGTGTTTGTGGCCGAGGCAGAGTTTGACGAGATCGGAGTGTTCTTTGACGACCATCAGCCCGGCCCGCTCGGGCGGGGGCCTCAGCCGGATATTCGCGACGATCTGATGATGGCAGAGATTGGCGTTGGCTCATTCGCGGCGGCCTCGAATCTGGTGCAGGGTCTCGATCAGCCGCTTGCGGTCGATGCCCTGCATGAGGTGAACCCGGTCATGACCGATTACATTTTTGCCGCCGGTCGGCTTTAGCGACGGGGGAGGGGCCGATGCCTGAGAGATTTACCTTTCTGCCCCATGCGCAATCCGGCATGGCCGCCCTGGCGACAGCGCCGGGCGCGGGCGAGGCGCGCCTCAAGCTGAGCTATGATTTTGGCATCGAAAAGGGCGGGCAAGCGCAGGGCGCGCGCGTCGCCGTCAGCTCTGCGTTGCGCGGGCCGGGTGATGTGCACAGTATCAACCGCAGCGCGATTTCGCGGGTCGAGCCGCGCCCCGGCCTGCGCGGGTTCGAGCCGAATTACTTTCCCGCAATCGAGTTTGGCGATGCCGATTTCCCCTGGCGGTTTTCCCTGGATACCGGCAGCGCGTCGCGCAAAATTCCTTGGCTGGCATTGATTGTGCTTGAGGCCGGTGAATTTTCATTCGAGCAAAGCGGCCGCAGCACGCTCAAGCGCATTCAGGTCAAGGACGGGTCGCTGTCCCTGCCTGATCCGGCGTTTCTATGGGCCAGCGCCCATGTGCAGGCCAATATTCCCGATACGGCAACCGGCACCGCGGCGCAAAACGCCCAAGCGGTGCTTGAGAGCGACGCCGACGGGAACTTTGCGCGCATCATGTGCCTGCGCAAACTCAGGCCGGTGACAAGCTATCACGGCTTTCTGGTGCCGGTCTATGAGGCGGGCCGCCTGAGCGGTCTTGGACAGACCGGCACGGCCTCGCCCTATGATGCCTTTGCCTGGGGCCTGTCGGCGGGGCCGGTTGAGTTGCCAAGCTATTTTGACTGGCGCTTCACCACGGATGCGCAGGAAGATGTGGAGCTTTTGCTTAGGCGCCTCAAGGCGTTGGACCTTGATGACCTCGCGGATTTGATCGGCGATACCGGGGTCTCGGCGCAGACGCCCGGCTATTATGACATGACCTTTCCCAAGGCGACATTTGCCCGCCAGTCGGCCATGCAGGTGCCGCGCAAAGACCCACCCGAGATTGACACGCCGAAAGACCTGATTGCGCCGATGATCGACACGCTTACCGAGGTGATGACCGGCGCGAGACACACCAAGGACACCGATGAGGACCCGCTGGTGGCTTTCCCGCCCTATGGGTTTCGTTACAAGCCCGAGACCGACATTTCTTATGCGGACGCCAAGACCCGCGCGTGGTTTGATCAGATCAACCTTGATCTGAAATTCCGTCAGGTGGCCGGGCTTGGCACAAAACTGGTCAAGCGCAATCAGGAAATGTTCGCCCATCTGGCCTGGACGCAATACGACGAGATTGTTGAGGCCAACGAAAAGCTGGCACGCTTGCAGGCGGCGCAAAAGATGGCCGAGGCGCTGACCAGACGCCATTTTGAACGGCTGCCAAGTGATGTGTCGCTGGCCTTGTCGCAAGGGCTGCATCGGGCCGTGGAGGTGGTGAAAGGCACGAGCGTGTCACAGCGCCTGGCCGAGAACGGCGTGCCGCTGAGCAATAGCGCGCGCAGTTTAAGGCATGTTTCGGCCAAGCGTAGCCTGGCGCTGTCGGGGCGCGCGCCCGAGGCGCGGGATGCGGTGCCGATGCCATCCGCGCCTGGCGACACATCGGCCGCCCTGCGCGGAGAGACCCCGTCAAAAGATGCGCCCAAATCCACCACCAAAGCCCTGAAAGACCTCGCGTTCAAGGGCAAGCTGTCGGTTGAAATCGGCGAAATGCTGCGGCCGATCTTCAACATGGAGATATTTGAAGGCCTCAAGGAGGCGCGCGTTCCAACGGTTGCCGTGCGCCGCTTTTCCAGCGTTGATCTGGTAGCGCCGGTGGCAAATATGCTGGCGCGCTTGCCTGTCTATAAAGCGTTTGTCAGCATTCGCGGCTTGACCGAAGACGAGCGCAAAACCGTCACGCCGGTGTGGCGCGCGCCCGAAATCGCCTATCCGATGAGCGGGCTCTTGCAACAGGTCAGCCAAACCGCGCTGTTTGCCGGGGCGGAAAACCTGCCGGATAATTCGGTCGCCGTGGTCGAGGAAAACCGCCCCTTTGTCGAGGCGTTCCTGTTGGGCATGAACCACGAGATGAATCGGGAATTGCGCTGGCGGGAATTTCCAACCGATATGCGCGGCACCATTTTCAAGCGGTTCTGGGACCGGGGCCACCCTGCGGGCGATCCCAGGGGCGACGATATCGCGCCAATCCATCAATGGCAGGCCAGGCTTGGCGGCAATGTGCCCGTGGGGGCCGGGAATGCCAGGGAGAACCTGATCGTGGTGATCCGTGGCGACATCGTGCGCAAGCTTGGCGATCCGGTTCTGGCGATCAATATCGCCGAGGATGATGACGGCTTTAAAGTGGGCAAAGGACAGGATATTCCGCCAAGCTTTGTCGGCAAGATCGGCGGCGATACCAGCTATTTCGGCTTTGAGATTTCGCGCGAAGAGGTGTTGGACCCCTCGATCGAAAACCGGGTTTTCTTTGTGATCTACGAGCCTGCCGGCCGGTTGCGCTTTGGTCTAGATGTCGGATCGCTTGCCGTGCGGCAGGCGCGGCGCGATGAGGCGGTAATGACCTATGGCTTCAGGATGAAAGGCATGCAGGACCGCCCCTATCGGCCACAATTGCTATTTGAGGGGCGCAAACGGGTTGCGCAAGCGGATAGCGCGCCGCCGTTGAGCCAGATTCAGGGCTGGGATGAGTTGTCCTGGGCGCATCTGGTGCCGCTCGCGACAGGCTATATTGATGTGTCACAAGATAAATCCGTGCCGCTTTCGCCCAATCATCTGGGCGCGTCCAAAACATCGGCCTCGATGGCGCGGGCGTTCTGGCAAAAACCTGTGGCGGGTGTTTTGCCGCTCAAGAGGGTGCTGTGATGGAACGAGGGCCAAGGAAACCGCGACGTATCGCCGACCGAAACGCCAAGACTTTGCGCGGCAAAGTCAGTAAGTTAGAGCTCGATATTAAGGTGAAACAAGGCAAGATTCCAGAGGGGATCAGGCAAAAGGCCCCGCCGCTGGCGCTTTTGCCGCTGTCGATCGAATACCGCTTCATGCAGGTCAATGCGCCGGTCGTGATCAAAGACACATCGGCGCTGCGCGATGCTCTCAGGCCGTTTGACAAGGCACGAAACCTGAGCTCGCTCAAGGCGCGCAAAAAGGCAGCGACCGAGATCAAGCAGGCCATCGGGCAGGCGCAGGTCAGGCATAAATTTGTAGAGCGGAAATTCACCGAGGCCGAGGAACTTTGGCTGCGTTGGTATCCTGACGAAAGTTTTTCCGAAGAGGGCGTTGAGCCGATCACCGAGGACGAAGCCACCGCAAGAAAGACCTTCGAGACCGAGATTGGCGGCAAACCCTGGTGGGATATGGGCGATGCCCAGGTCTCGGCGCACTGGCAGCATTTTGCCAATAGCGTCGGCGCCTATCGCGCGGTTCACCTGATGCGGATCGGTGAGGAAAAGGGCGACGACAATTACCAGCGGCGCCTGGGGCGTATCGCGGCCCTGCCGGGCAAGGTGGCGCTTTTCGCTGTCGTCAATGGCCGTGTCGAGCCTCTGGCAGAGGGGCGGGCGATCCCGAAAAACACGGCGCGCGCGGCCAGCGTGGTATCCTACACCCCCGAGGCGGCCGATCCGGGCGGTTGGCTGGTTGATTTCGAAACAGCCGTAGAGCACGGCATGGGCATCAAGATACGCGACCCCGAGACGATCAAACGCGCCAAGGCCGCGGATTGGATCATCGCCATCGGGCTAAGCGGCACTCAGTCCCGGGACGAGCTTGCGGCGCTGTTGAAAAGCCATGTGGCAACGGGCGAATTTTCGGTGATCCCGCAGGACAGTGCGACCAATAATTCGCCTGATGCCCTATCTTATCTCAACCGCCCCGAGGTCGATCTTGAGGGGTTTACCAAACGCGCCACCGCAATTGAGCAAGAGGCGTATGGCGCGGGCAAGACCTATGCCGCCGATTTGCTGGCCGAGGCGTTTGACCTGCCCAAGGCCGATCTGCGCCGGGCGGTCGATGGGGCCGACACCGGCTTTGAAGACGCCAGGGCGATGCTTCGGGTGATCGGCCCGGCGCTGCTTGACAGCGCACTTGACGGCTATAGTCAGGTGGCCGGTGTCAGCGAGGATGACTTCATCGAGGTGATGGCCGGCGCGATTGCCGCGCGCGGCGTTTTGCCGGCGGTGCGCTTTGGCGACAACGCGATGGGCGTTCTGCCGATCACCAAGATCCACGACTTCAGGGCCGCCGAGCTTGATCAGGGTGAGACGGCGCGAAAGGTGCATCACTTTCTCGCGCTCTATTCGCGGTTCAACCGGGCCTTTCTGCCGGGTGCGGCCGATGAGACGGTGCCGGTCATTCAGCCCGCAGACCCGGACAGCGCCGACAAGCTTTTCGATATCCTGTCCACGACCCGCGTGTCGAAACGGCTGGATGTCTCTGGCGTGGGCGCCGACATGGACAAGATCAGCGGCCTCGGCTGCCCCTATGTCGATGGCACGCGCGCGCAATTCCGGGCCAAGACATATCTGAAAGCCCTGCGCGAGCAGCCGCTTGAAAAGCTGGTTGATCCCGATAGCCGAAATCGCGGCTGGCCGCTGCTCTATCGTCTGGCGCGGCTGACCTTGGAGCGGAACATCAAGTCGCTGGTTTTCAGGGATGTTTTCAACAGGTTTGACCGCCAGGGGCCATCTGAGGCGCCGGGGCGGCGCGACATGGACGTGGATATAAAGCAGGTTCAGGATGACCGCCTGCGGCGTCAATTATTGACGATGGATCAGACCCTGTCGCGGCTGAGCGCCCGATCGGCGGGCCAGATCAGGCCGGGCAACCTGGCGCTCACAGCGATTGACAGGGATATCATTCGCAAGGTCTCGGTCCTCAATCAAAGTTACGCGGCGGCGCTGAGCCATCTTGAAACGGTGGCCGCCCGCCCGCAGGGCCGCGCGATCCTTGAGATATTGCTATGCGAGGTTGTCGATCTTTTTCAGCACCGGGTTGATGCCTTTGCCACCGGGCTTGCCTATGCGCGGCTCAAGGCCGACCGGCAGGCCGGTCAAACGGGGCTGGCGGGGGGCTATTACGGGTTTATCGGCAAGCTGCGCCCGGCGTCGAAAACCGGCGGTAGCGATGGCTATATTCAGGCCCCGACGGTGCCGCAGGCGTTGACGGCGGCGCTGCTCAGGTCGGCGTATTTGCGCCATCGCGGTGGCGGGGCCTTTGAAATCAACCTAAGCTCGACTCGCACGCGCCGGGCGTTGAAACTTTTGGATCTGATCGCAAAGGGGCACGATCTTCGCGAGGGGCTTGGCCTGCGCGGCGAGCGTTGGTTGCATGATAACAAACACGATACCTTCATCCTGCAATTGCGCGCCCGCTATCCTTTGCAAGGTGAGCGGCATGACAACATCGGCGCGCGCCGGGTGTTCGACGGCCTGGCCTTTATCGCGGATGAGCAGCCGCAACCGCTCAAGGATTTGCGCCGCCTGCTTGAGGATGATCTGGATGCGCTGTCAGATGTCGTGATGGCTGAGGCTACGCATCGCCGTGCCCTGGGGCAGGCGGATGCGGCCAATGCATGGTTGCAGGTTCTGTCGGGCCACCCGCCCCCCGGTGTGCCGATTTTCCTGAAAACACAGCGTCAGGGGCAGGGGTCATCCTATCGGGTGAACATCCTGATGCCGGAAATCGCGCCAGACCCGGCGGCCACACCGCGAGAGATTGGCGAGCCCGGATTGGCGGCTTTTGCCCGCCGCGTGCTTGACGGCTTTCAAAATGCGCGGCTTGAAATGTCGATTTCGTCGCCTGACGTCGCGGGCACGGGCACGCCGCCGAGCACCACGGTTTCGATGCATTTGCACCGCGACCTTGGCATGACGCCGCTTGATCTTGTGATCGGCGGGGTTAGCGAAATTCAGGTTCGCGCAAAGGCCGGGATCGCCCGGCACCTTTCGCAAAACCCACAGGCGATGGCACAGCTTGGCGCTTTGGCCTCACCTGCGGGTCTGGCGTTTGACGTGAACCTGAATGCCGGAACCCCCTCACTGGAAGAGTTGTTGCAGCGCGCGGAATTGATCCGCAAAACCGCCAAGACCGGGCGCAGTCTGGATCACGGCGACCTCGCTGCAAGCGCCGATATCCGCAAGGGCGAGCTGTCTGAAGCCGAGGCAATCACCGTGGTGCAATACGGGATCGACGCCTTGCGACAGCGCATCGGCATCTTAAGCAAGCGGATGCAAACCGATCTGGGCGCCGCGACACATGCAATTTCGGTGTTTGAAACCGAAGTGCTTGAGGCGCGCAGGCGGATCGACAGCCGTGACGCCCAGGCGATGATCGACGCGCAGGTGGCGCGGGCAGAGCAGCACCGCACGGTTCTGATCGGTCGGTTTCTGGAGCCTTTGGCAGATTACGGCGCGCCCGAGGCGCTGCGCCATTTCACGACCCAGGAGGCGGTTGATGATCCTGAGGCGGTGATCGGGCGGCTGACGGATATGACGGCGCGAATTGCCAGGCAACAGGCGCGGTTGGCGCAGGCCATGCAGGATCATCCGGCATCCGGTCATGCCACATTGGCCGGGGCAAAAGATGCTCTACAGGGCTGTGACGGCGCCTTGCGCCAGGCATTGGATGGCGAGGCGATGATCATCCTGCCCCCCATGCCCCGCACGGCGACGAAATTGCAGCCCGTGTTCGAGCCGGAAATTCCGGCATCGGATGGGCTTGCCCCTTGGGATGAGCACCGCCCGAATATTGCGCGCGCCGGGCATTTGGCGCGGTTGGCGGGGCCATTGAGCGCTTTCAGGTCGCAGCGTGCCGCGACAATTGACCCGAGCGATCCACAGGCCGATCCGCGCCCGCCCGAGGACGCGCCAGAGGTTCGCCATCACGGCACGTTCCTGAGCACCAGAAAGCTGATGGAGGCCAAAACCCCGGTCTGCGGCATCGTCTGCGATGAGTGGAGCGTGCAGCGCCCAAGCCAGACCCAGCCGACAGGGATTGCGATCAACTATGACAGCCCGCAAAGCGAGGCCCCGCATGCGATTCTGCTCGGGGTGGCGCCGAACAACGCCTACAAGAGCTGGACACAGACCCGTGCGGCAGAGCTGGTGGTTGAGGCAATCGACTGGATGAAAATCCGTGCCTTGTCGAGCCATGTTCGGGCCTTTCCGGGCGCGGCGCTGCCCGGATCAAACGTGATCGCACATAAGACATCCGGCAAGACATCCCAAGCGCGCCTTCCGCGCCAGCAACTTGTGAACACCGTGAGCGGGGGCGCCCTGAAGGGCCTGTCGCTGCACCTGGTTGATACGGCGGGCGATCTGAACCTCAAAGGCACCACTGCCGCGGCACTCTTTGAGCGTCGGGGCTTTGGTGTCGTGAAGGAGTAACGTCATGGCAGGACAAGACAAGCAACAGCTTCACGGCTCAAACCGGTCGGTCAACATTGCCGAGGCGCTGTCAGCGCGGGTAAAAGACCCGCTCTGGTTTCTGGCGCGGCAATGGCAGACGGGCGAATTCGAGGCGGAAAATGGCGGCGCGCTGGCCGATGTCGAGGTGCAGAGCCGACATTTTCCGGTGACGGTCCTCAAACGGGATGGCAAGGCGCAAGCGATTGACCGCAAACAGCCGCTTGAGCCATTTGTCGAGGGTGAAACCGGCGAGGACGGCGATGCACCGGCCTGGAAAAGCGAGGCGCTGGAATATGAATTTGGCCTTGAGACGACAGGCCATAGATTGACCGCCACAGCCTATTCCGGGTTTCAGCTTGATTGGTATCAGTTTGATCTTGTGGAGAAATTAAAGAACGCAGAGCCGGTACATGACGATCCCCGGACCTATGTGCCGACGCAAATGACATTTCGCGGAGCGCCTGATCCGCGATGGTGGAAGATCGAAGATGCGGGGGCCTATTTCGATACCCCGCGCGAGGCAGAGCCAAGTATCCTGTCAACGCTTTTGCCCGAGTTTTTCTATACCGATATCAACAACTGGTACATGATCCCGGCGCCGATGCCGTCGGGATCTGTGCGCGAGATCACGTCGCTGAAGGTGACCGACAGTTTTGGGGTGACGACGACCCTCAAGCCGATCAAAGACAAGGCGTGGAAGGTCTTTGCGCTGGATCAGGTGACGGGCGATGATGGCCTCTCGGGGGCCTCTATTTTTGCACCCAACATTGCGCTTGATGTGCTTTACAACGACGTCCTTGAGGATGTGCGTTTCGTCCGTGACGAACAGGCCAATCTGGTTTGGGCGTGGGAGCATGCCTATACCACGCGGGACGGCGAAACGATCCTGAACGGCGATGCGCAGACCGATGCAGACACTCAGGCCGAGGGCGACGAAGAAGCCGCCGGTTTCAGGCTGATGTCGGAGGTGCCCGTCAACTGGATTCCTTATGTGCCGGTGCAGATCAACCTGACGCCCACCAACGGCGAGATATTTTTGCGCCGCGGGCGCACCGACCCCGATGCCAGCCGCGAAAACCCGCAATACCGCTCGAAGATCGTGGATGAATCCATACGTCTGATGGAAGAGGAGGTGCCGCGCACCGGGCTACGAGTGCGCCGTATCAGGAAATTCGCCAGCGGGGCGGGGGAGGCGGACAACCACTTTTGGGTGGGCCGCCACAAGGATTCAGGGCGCGGCCATGCCGGGCCGGGGCTTCAATTCGATTACATTGAGGGCGAGGATGAACCCTAAAGCGTGTCGAAGATAATGTCGGGCGCATTGGGGTCGGGCGGCACCGGGCTCTGCGAAAAAATCGGCCTGGAAAGGGTGCCTCTCTGGAACGCCTCGACCGCCAGAACGCCACTTGCATTCCAGGATCTGATATAGTGCGGTACGAGGGTGAAGAAATCCACCACCGCATCATTATAGGCCTCGCCATTGGACGTTCTTGTGCCATTGGCCGTGGCGCCGGGGATCTGGTCAAGAAGGTCGGGATTGGCGGCCGCCACCTTGACGAAGGTCTTTTGCTGCACGCCTGCGGTGTCAACTTCGCCGTCCTTGTAGGTTTCGACATAAAACGGCTCTGCCGGCAGCATCGGATAATAAAACTCGGCGGTGCCTTCGCTAAAAACATCCGTCTGGCCATACCGCAACGACGCCCCGCCAGAGGTTGACGGGGTGATTGCGGAAAGCGCCGAATTGCCAAGCCTGTTGACCCAGAACATGACCCACTTTGGCGAGCTTTGCTTTGCCAGATCAAAGACCTTGTCCTTGAAGAAACTGCGCTGTCCGGCGGGCCAGGCGGTCGAATTGCCAAAAGCGCCGTAAAGCTTGCCGATGCTGGCCTGTCCGGGGGCAACGCTCCTGATGCTGACTTCGGTTAGGGCATGCGCCCAGCTCAGGCCAAACCGGGTGTTTATGGCGGCTGCCTTTGCCACAACACGGGCGTATTGGTCGGTTAACAATGACGCGGATGGGTCTTTTTGCCAGTCCTCGTAGTAATCGAGCCCCAGAACCGCGATACTGTTCAGGAAGGTCGTGTAGGCGGCGTTTGCTCCGCCGGTGGAAAAGTACCGATCCAGATCGCCCTCAAGTGCGTTTACACTTGGCTTTCCGTTGATGCAGAACACAAATTTCAAGCGCGATCGTTTGTCCTGATCGACCGCATTTTGCACAGCGGCGACCATGAAATTCCATAGAAATATGAAATTATCCATATATGGCGCGGCGGTGGCCCCATTAGCCTCGCCCCACCAGAAGTAACTGATGTTAGGCTCGTGAAAGAGGCGGATGTAAATGTCCTTTCCGGTCGCCATCGGGTGACTTAGCAGATCATTCACAAACTGCCCCATCTCACGGCCACTGCGGTCTACGGTGGCGCTTTGAGCGGCGAATTCCGCTTGAAACTGTCCCGAACCGAGGTGCGTGTTTGACTGGCCGGTATGATATTTCAAAGGGTCTGCCCCGGCGCTGGTTTCGGCAGGCGTGATAAACGGGTTGAGCATGTGATAGCTAAGACAGATCTCACCGCCCAATGCATAGGCCGATAGCATCAGGTCTTTCATCATCGCCTTTTCCGATGGAATGCTGGGCGTGCCGGGGCGCTGGGCCTGCGGGAGCGTGGTGATCAGCCGCTTGTCAAACCTCTCAACGCCGTCAACCATGCCAAGAGACACCTCGACGACATCCGCCACACGACCGTAGTCAAAGCCATAAAGCTTGGGGCGCAGGCTGGTGGCGCATTCCATGTCGGTAATCCATGAGTCGACATAACCGCCGAGGTCAACAGCAGAATGCGTGGTCGGCGGATTTGAGATATTGACCATGCTTTCGCCGGGAAACACCAACCTGTTCGCGGCCACCTGTGAGGCATAGCCATGCGGAACCTTCAGATGCCACAGCAGGCTTTGATACAATACTTCCTGCGCACCGAGCCAGGGTTTGGTCATGATCTCAATCCAAATAGTTTTTATAAATCTTCCCAAAGGATGCGCCCGAGGCGGCAAAAATTCAAGAATTGAGTGGTGGCGGCTCTGCGCCTCATGGTAGGTCAGTTCAGGTTCGACCGTGCGGGCAACTCTCAGAGAAAACGTCAAAAGTCCACTACGCTCAAAAAAACCGACCGGGTGCACACCCGCCATATCCTCGAAGATACGGTGTTTTTCTTGGGGCATATCGTCGTTGCCCAAGCGCCAAAGTGAGCAGTTCACCAGAAGCTGCAAAAACTTCGCATTGATCCGATCTTCAGGGGGCAAACGCAATGGAGAGAATATCGAGATTTGTGCAGCCTGCTGCTACGGCGTTCTTGAATGGAGATACGCGCGCAGAACTCGTGGATGATCAGGTCGGACAAGTCCTCGAACTGTCAATCATAGATTTTGCAGGTATAATTGGTACGGCGCGATTGCCCTATGATGTTCTTGATATGCCGCCCTTGCGTCCTCTGGAGGGTTTCGAAAATCCCTTTGGCGAAATCGTTGATTTGGAAATTGGACGCCTCTTGCAACCCGATCTTTAACGCATGCCAACACCGACCGATGGTGTTTGGGTTCTGGGTATGGGTAAGTTTCAAAACGTAAATAACGCCGACAACGATTTGTATTTCGAAGTCTTCGCGCAATTGTACGATCTGTCTTCCCGACCTGTTGGTGACTTGAATATTGCCGGTCTGGCAGGGGATTTTTCCTTATCTTCAGAAGCATCGTCCCCTCCGCAGATGAGTGTCGCTGACTCAGCCTTCGGCGGTGGCGTTGACAGCTTCCTGATCCGGGTCGTGACCCGGACACCGGCGAGGAAAATATTACGAATGGCGGCAACGGGTTGCAGAGCTTTGTTGATGCGCTGAACATCACCGACACGGCGGCAGGCGCGCAGATGGATATCGGCGGGCATCTGGTGACCGTCGAGGGCGTGGCCGCGGCCAACCTCACGCTGGACGATTTCAGCTTCGTGTGACGCGCAATCCAATCAGGCTGAGATGGGGGGCGTGATGACCTATTCCACCTCTCACGCCTCCATCGCCCCACTGCCGTCAATCGCCTCGCGCATCCATTTTTGCAGATGCATAACCGAATGTTCCGAGCTCACGCCACATTCGGGGTCGATCACCAGAGGCCCCGGCACATAGCCCCGCGATTTAAGCCCGCGCTGAACGCTTTCGACAAGGTGAATATCCTCTTCGGCGGTCGTTGCGCGGTCTTGCAGGGCCATGCGGCGCACGGTTTCATTGTCCTCGCCGCCGATCGAATACCAGCCGCGCCAGACGACGACGTGATCGGCATCCACCGCCCGCCAGTGATAGGTGTTCAGCAGGTCTCGGGGATTTCAACCCATTCCAGCGGTCTGAGATCGGCCCAGTTTGGCACAAAGCCCTGCAACTCGGCGCGCACATTCGGGAACCAGTCGTCCATTGGCTTGGCATCCCGGTCCAGATTGACAAAGATGAAGCCAAGAAAGACCTCTGTGCGCACCTCGGTCAGGCAGACACTGGACCTGTCGAACCCCGCGATCGCCTTGATGTTGGGCCCGACGCGCAATTCACCCGTCAATTCATAGGTCCAGGCGTGATAGGGGCAGACCACGACGCGGGTTTGGCCAGAGCCCTGCAAGAGCTGATGCGCACGGTGCTGGCAGACGTTGTAAAATGTCCGCAGGCTGCCATCGCGGCCCATGATGCAGAACAGGCTTTCGCCGGAGATCTCAAACGCAAAATAATCACCGGCGTTTTCCAACTGCGAGGCATGGCCTGCGAAGTGCCAGGTCCGCGCCAATAATCCGGTGATTTCATCGGCATAAATGCCCGGATCGGTGTAATAGCGCGCCTCAAGCGAGCGCAGGGGCGTGGCGGCATGGGTCATTCCTGATCCCCTTGATACAGGCCAAGCTGATGGCGGCGGCGGTGAAAGCTTTCGACCCGCTCGACAATTTCGTCACTGGCGAGCGCAATCACAAAGCTGAGCAATGTCTCGAGCAGGGCGATCGTGGACACCGAGGATGGAAAGAATTGCGGGGTATCGGCGGCCACGACAAAGCTGTGCTGTGCGACGCGGACAATCGGGCTTGCCGGGCTGTCGGATATGCCAATGATGCTGACGCCTTGGTCACGGGCGATACGCACCGCCTCGATCACTTCGGTGCGATAGGGCCGACAGGTCATGGCGATCAGAACATCCTGCCCGTCGGCGCGCGCCAGATCGTCAATCGCGGTCGAGCCAAGTTGCGGAATTGCGTGGAAATCCGTCATTCCCGTCGAGGCAAGATAGGTGAAATTCCGGGCATTGGCGTTCATCACCCCCACCCCCAGCACAAAGACACGCCGCGCGGCCCAGATCGTTTCGGCGGCCTCTTTCAGACTGTCTTCGGAAATATTGGCAAAGCTGTCTTCGATATTGCGCAGACAGCCCTGCACCATATCGGCATAAAGCCCGCCCAACCCGCCGGATTTGCGGATGCTTTGCAGCCACCGTGCCCGGTCAGGAAAATCCGCAGCCCCCTGCCGGATCGCGTCGCGAAAGGGTTCGCGGAAATCGTCATATCCCTCAAAACCCACTTGCCGGGCCATGCGCACAACGGTGTTGGGTTTGACGCGCGCGGCCTTCGCGATTTCGCGCACGGTCGATACGCCGACATCGCGAGGGTTTTCCAGCACATAGGTCGCGGCCTTGCGGGCCTCGGGCGTCAGGCCGCTCAACACATCGGCGAGCCGCTCCAGAATCACATTTGATACATTTGTTTCATTCATGAGTGACGATGGCACGTATGTACGCTTAGCCTGTCGAGATAAAAGTCGAGTCGAGGAGAGCCAGGTGTGGCCAGCGAATTTCCGACAAGCGCCCGCGTTGTCATCGTTGGCGGCGGCGTCATGGGGGTGGGGCTTGCCTATCATCTGGGGCACGAGGGCTGGGGCGGTGATACGGTCTTGCTGGAAAAGGCCGAGCTGACCAGCGGCAGTACATGGCACGCGGCCGGGCAGATCACTCATTCCACCAGTAGTTTCGGGCTTGGCAAATGTGTGGATTACAACATCGGGCTTTATTCGGACGGGCTTGAGGCCTAGACAGGCCAGCCGGTCACATGGCATGGCTGCGGGTCGTTTCGCCTGGCCTATACGACAGACGAAATGGACTGGCTGCGCCACACCTTGCCGGTGGGGCGCGCGCTTGGGTTCAATATCGCCCTGGTCGGGCCGGAGCAGGTCGCAAAGCTGCACCCGTTCTATAACCTCGACGGTGTTCTCGGCGCGCTTCATACCCCGGATGACGGCCATGTGGACCCCACGAATGTCACAATGGCAATGGCCGTCGGCGCGCGTCAGAAGGGTGTCCGCATCATCCGCCAATGCCGGGCAACCAACATCTCGCAAGCCGCCAATGACGAATGGGTGGTCGAGACCGAGAAAGGCACGATCACCTGCGAGCATGTGGTCAACGCCGCTGGCACCTATGCGCGCCAGATCGGCGAATGGTCTGGCCTGCAACTGCCGATGATCTCGATGACGCACCATTACTTCGTGACTGAATTTGTCCCTGAATTCAATGATCTGAAGCGCGAACTTCCGGTGATACGTGATGATCGCAAAGTCTCGAGTTATATCCGGATGGAGCAAAAGCGCGGGCTGATCGGGATTTATGAGAAGGAAAATCCCAACTCTGTCTGGCATGATCATTGCCCGTGGGACCATGAAAACTGGCTGTTTGATGCAGATTATGACCGCGTCATGCCGTGGCTGGAAGAAAGCCTGAACCGGATGCCGATCTTTGCCGATCTTGGTATTCAGCGCGCAGTCCATGGCGCAATTAGCCATCCGCCCGATGGCAACCCGCTGATCGGCCCCGCCCCCGGCGTGCGCAATTACTGGTGTTGTTGCGGCACGCAGATCGGCATCGGCTGGGGGCCGGGGCTGAGCCGTGAACTGGCGCGTTGGATGGTGCATGGGGCGGCGGATATTTCCATGCGCGACTATGATCCGTGCCGGTTTGGAAGTTACGCAAAGAAAGAGTGGCAAGTCATTAAGGCAAAAGAAGATTACTGCCTTCGTCACGAAATTCCTTATCCGCTTTTCAACCGCCTTGCCGGGCGGCCGGTCAAGCCGTCACCGCTCTATGACCTGCTCAAATCCAAGGGGGCGGTGCATGAAGAGGTCTACGGGTTCGAGCGCCCGCGCTGGTTTGCACGCGACGGCGTGGCGCAAGAGGATCATTATGCGTTCCGGCGCACTGTCGTGCATGACATGGTTGCCCGCGAGGTCAGGGCCGTGCGCGAGGCGGTCGGGATCATGGATGTCACCGCCTTTACCAAGGTTATGGTCGAGGGCCCGGATGCCTTTGCCCTGCTCGACCGTCTAACCGCGAACCGGATGCCGCAAAAACACCCCTCAAGTCGCGAAGCGGTAGGGGAAACCCGGAATGGCGGCTCGATCACCCTGACCCATATGCAAAGGC
>Ga0209344_10000682_pt1 | contig 53867 bp, 45 predicted proteins | sample Cruoilmetagenom6_FD_187293 | JGI IMG/M metagenome (GOLD analysis project Ga0209344, IMG submission 187293) | Oil polluted marine microbial communities from Coal Oil Point, Santa Barbara, California, USA - Santa Barbara Oil Seep Sample 6 (SPAdes)... | ecosystem: Environmental > Aquatic > Marine... | reverse complement strand
AGTTTTACTATCAAGGTTACCCGTAGGTTCATCTGCCAACAACAAGGCTGGACGAGTCACCAGTGCACGTGCCACGGCTACGCGTTGCTGCTGTCCTCCAGAGAGTTCATCTGGTCTGCGTCCGGCACAATCTTCAAGACCGACTTCACTGAGCAGGCTGAGGCCAAGTTCATGTTGTGCAGCACTTGGCTTTCCATGGGTCACCATCAAAGGCATAAGAACATTCTCTAGCGCTGTAAAAGCCTGAATAAGGTGGTGAAATTGAAAGACGAATCCAATACTGCGACCACGCAGTGCGGTGCGCCTGCTTTCATCAATCGTCCGAGTTGCCTCACCTAAAACTTTAATTTCACCCGCGGTCGGCGTATCCAATAACCCAACCAAATTAAGCAAGGTGCTTTTTCCTGAACCGGAAGCACCAATCAAGGCCGCGAAATCACGACGTTGTAGGGTTAAATCGATTCCATGCAACACTTCTGTTTCAGTTGGCAAACCCAAGTGATAACTCTTTCTAACCCCTTGAAGGCACAACACCTCTTGGAGCTGGTTATGATTATCGGTTTCAAACATGGCGTATGGCCTCAACTGGATCCATATGTGCAGCACGTCGTGCCGGAATCGAAGCTGAAACAATTCCAGTCACAGTAGCCAGTACAGTGGCTGCCAACAATAGATTTGGGTCGACTGGAATGGTAAACAGGCGTGGGCCAAAAGTATTAAAAACCCAAACCAATAAATAACCACTGATTCCACCCAACAAAGAACCAAACAGACCGAACAACGCGCCTTGTATAAGGAAAACACGCAACATTTGTGACCGTGCAATACCGATGGCACGTAGAATTCCAATTTCACGCGTACGTTGCACCACACTGACTGAAAGCACACTGGCAATACCTAAGGCTACACTCAGCGCCACGAACACACTGATCATATTGGTAGAGAGGCTTTGACTTTGCAAGGCATTCAATAATTGTGCATTACTTTGCATCCAACTTTCAACTTTTTGGCCGGTCAATCGTTGTATCCTCATGGCCGTAATATCAGCATTAAAAATATCACTCACCGTCATATCGATAACGGTGGCCGCACCAGGTAAGTTAAGCAATGACTGAGCCTGACTCATGTCTAGATAGACATAACGAGCATCCAGTTCACGCACACCCAATTCAAAGATACCCGCAACACTCAGCACACTGTCCCCACCTTGTCCCGTTTGAAGACGCAACTTATCGCCAGCACTGATACCGAGTTCAATTGCCAGTTGCTTACCAATTACGGTTTTACCAGCCCCGACCTCAAACACGCCTTCAATCATGTCTTCTCTGATTGGTAATATCCGTTGATAGCGTTCACTGTTAATTCCAATCAATGCCACTGATTCAAGCGCCTCACCTCTGCGAGCGAATGCAGGCCCAGATATGATGGGTGAAACAGCTGTGACTTCACTCAATCCATCCAACACATCAATCAACTGTATCCAGTTATTGATAGATCTCAAACGCTGTGCACGCTTACTTTCCAACACCAATTGTACGCTGCCATCAGCGAGTGGAAGGATGCGATTCACTTCATCAGGCGCTGATAATTTAATGTGAGCCTGGGTGCCCAGTGTTCGCTCAATGATGTTGTTTTGCAAACCAGTAATCAGTGCCGTTATAAACACAATAACGGCCACACCAACACCGATTCCAACCAAAATCAAAGCACTTTGTGCTCGACCTTCGCGCAGAAATTTAGTGGCTATGACCCATTCAGTCCACATAAAGACTAATTAAACTTGACTGGTGTTTCACCAGCGGTAGATGTATCTAAATTATTATTTTGTGCAGGGTCTCTGCGCTTTCGTACACGGCCACCATCAACCAAAGAAGCATCTGCATTGGTCACAATCCAATCTCCGCTGGCTAAACCGCTGATGACTTCAGTCATCGCCAAACCACGCAAACCAAGCGCAACTTGAACACGTTGCACTCGACCGTCATTGAAGCGCCAAACCTGAGCTTTTTGAACATTAACTCCCTCCAATGCATCGTTAGGAACAACAAGGGCTTTATCGCGTCGACCTGTTTCTACATTAACAGTGACCGTCATGTCTTGACGCAAAAAATCTGGTACGGACTCCAACTGTAACCGAATATCTACACTTCCCCGCTGTGGGTCCACTGCGGGTGCAATGAAACTAACGGTAGCTGGAAACGGCCGATCAGGAAATGCATCAGTCACACAAAGCGCTTGTTGTCCAAGTCGTAAAACCGATAAATTCCTTTCATCCACAGGCACCAATAATTCAACTTGCCCATCACGGGCAATTTCAAAAAGCACGCGCCCTGGTTGCACCACATCACCTGGTTCTGCATTGCGTGTCAGCACTGTTCCACTCACTTGGGCTCTGACGACTGTTTTATCCAGCACCGCCCGAGCTGCCGCCAGGCGCTCACTGGCAGCCACTTCACTGGGGTTGCCAGCAGTCAACGCCTCTGCAGCTAGCTTTGCTTGTTCAAGCGCAGCCAGCGCCACAACGTTCTGCTCCTCTGCCAGCTCAAGTGCTTCGTTGGCAATCAGTTTGCGTTTTAATAAATCCTGTCGACGTTTTAATTCTCGGCTGGTCTGTTCATATTGCGCTTTCGCACTCATTAAAGCGGCATCAGCCTGGGGCTTGCTCGATTGACGCATCACATCAAGCTCGGCTTGCGCCTCACCCACATGTGCTAACAGGTCATCTGCACGTAATACTGCCAGAACTTCTCCAGCCTGAACCTCATCACCCTCACGAACACGACGTTCAACAATCACACCCGTAATTTGAGCCCCAACTTGTGCACGTGATGCCGAGGAAACACGTCCAGTTGCTACCACAGTCTGAACCAATGACTGGTTTTGGATTTGATACATTACTAATTCTGGGCCCTGTTGCTTACGCATCCAAACAAACCCAACCATGACCAACAGCATAATAATGAAAACAACAAAATAGACAGCTCTTCTACCGCTTAACTTCATAGTGGTCTCCAAACCAAAATTACAGAACAACAACCTAAAGTAAAACATTTATGGGAGCAGCATTGATTAAAATTCAACACTCGCATGAACTTTTTTCGAAAGCGAATCACCCAAAATTGATCAGTCATGATTAATTAGGTATTGATACCAAACACAATATTAAACATACATTGTAACACCCTGAATTTAAATTCATTCAATATGATACATTATAAAATAACGCCCTAGAATCGGATGATTGCCACAGCCTTCAACAATAAATGGAGTGGCTTAAATCAAATCATCCCTGCTACCACGCTAAATGACAAAGGTCCAGAAACAAGTTGGGCTCCTTTTAAGAGCCCACAATTTATCAGCATACTCAGAACCAGACTTAGCGATGCAGTTCACCTGCCCTCTCTGGCTGGTAACTCACCTCTTCAATGATGACCTTAAAGAAGCCGCCACCTGGTTTAGGCCATTCAATTTCGTCGCCTTGTGACAATCCAAGCAAAGCACTACCGACTGGTGCCAAAATAGATATTTTATTGCCACTGGTATCCATGGCTTTGGGATAGACCAGGGTTTGTTCAAACACCTCGTTGGTTGATTCAATCACAAACTTGACAGTGGAATTCATAGTCACTGTTGTCGGAGGCATTAATTCTGGAGCCACCACCTTGGCTCGATCAAGTTCCAACTCAAGTTCCGCTTTACCAGCGAAGCTATCGTTCGGCAAGGATTCAATCAGACTATACAGTCTATCTGCATCTAAGGTAGAGATGGTTATATCTGGTCTTGTACTCATTTTTGCTCTCAAAATTATGTGAATAAATGTGGGCCCAACAATACTGGCCAATCAATTGACTAACCCTATATTGTAGCCTAATAATTCATCATGTTTAACGTTGTCTTCTGAAGTTTATACTCAATCTTATATTGTGAGCCAGATGACTAAACAATTGATAGTAATATTTACCACTGCTTGATTCACAGGCCTTAAACAATGATGCCTGCTTGTTAATTGGTCATTACATTTAAAATGAATCAATGCGCTTAATATGGGTAATTATTGGTAGGGATTGTCAATTGCTAATTCGGCCAACAAGGCAACTTCAAGCGCCTCCATCTCTTCTGCATCCACATCATCTATATGATCATAGCCTAATAAATGCAAGGTGCCATGAATACACATATGAGCCCAATGGTGTTCGGTGCGTTTGTTTTGTTCAGCAGCTTCTTTGGATACCACCGATGTACAAATGGCCAGGTCTCCCAAGTGGGTTGATTCAACAAAATCAGGGACATCAGAGGGAAACGAAAGCACATTGGTTGGCTGGTTCTTCCCACGGTAGGTATGATTTAAATTTTGGCTTTCGGTTTCGTCAACAATCTTGATACAAATTTCGCCAGAGATACCGAGCTTTTTAGCCAGTTGATTCAACCAAATTTGAAACTGGCTTGAGTCAGGTGCTGGCAACTTGTCTTCGTTGATTAAATCGAGGCTAATCATGTTAAACCTGCTTACGCTTATTTCTTCTGATTATCGTAGGCATCGACGATTTTTTGTACCAAGGAATGTCTGACCACGTCTTTAGATTTAAACCAACTAAAGCTAATGCCCTTGATGTCTTGTAAAATTTCCATCGCATGTTTCAAGCCTGATTTTTCACCTGGGCGTAAGTCTACTTGAGTGACATCACCAGTAACCACCACGGTGGTATTAAAGCCCGTTCGGGTCAGGAACATTTTCATTTGTTCAACGGTGGTATTCTGAGCTTCATCCAAAATCACATACGCATCATTCAAAGTACGACCCCGCATAAAGGCCAAAGGTGCTATTTCGATTTCGTTCTTTTCCAACATTTTTTCTACTTTGTTGTTACCTAACATGTCGTACAAAGCATCGTACAAAGGACGCAAATAAGGGTCCACTTTATCGCTTAAGTCACCTGGCAAAAATCCCAGACGCTCTCCCGCTTCTACTGCAGGCCGAACCAGTACCAAACGGCGCACCCGATCATTCATATAAGCTTCAACCGCACAAGCCACCGCCAAATATGTTTTACCGGTTCCAGCTGGGCCAATACCAAAATTGATGTCATGGGTGACAATGTTATGCAGGTATTCTTTTTGATTGTCAGATCTACCCGTAATCACTCCGGCTTTGGTCTTGATCGCCACTTCCTGTGGCTCATAATCAGGCTTGCTGGCATTTCCAGCCAAAATGACATGAACTATTTCAGGGTTCAAGGCTTCTTTACGGGCCTCTTTAACCAACAACAACAACATTTTTGCAGCATGTTCTACATGACTGACGCTGCCTTCAATTTGAAATTGATTGCCACGGGCATGAATGTCTGTTTTGGTGTGCTCAGACAGCTGTTTAAGATGAGCATCATGGTGACCATATAAATTAGCCAAGGCACCATTGCTTAAATCAGAAATTTCCATATTACGAACGGTTGAGCTCGTAGATTCCTGCTCTTTATTTTCATTCATCATTGATTAGAATACGACCTCTTAATGAGTTTCTTAAGGCTTCGGTGATGACCACGTCAACCATTTCACCAACCAAACGTTTAGGCCCCGCAAAATTGACCACTCGATTGCTTTCAGTTTTCCCGGACAGTTCTTCATCAGACCATTTAGAAGTGCCCTCAACCAAGATTTTTTGCGTACTACCAACCATTTCTTGACTGATTGTTGCTGCCATCTCGTTGATGGTGGTTTGTAATTTTTGTAAACGGGCTTTTTTCTCATCCAGTGACACCAAATCAGGCATCGATGAGGCCGGCGTACCGGGACGAGCTGAATAGATAAAACTGAAGGACTGATCAAAACCAATGTCATTGATTAATTTGATGGTGTCTTCAAAATCTTTATCAGATTCACCAGGAAAGCCAACGATAAAGTCCGAAGATAAACTGATATCTGGTCGTACTTCACGTAATTTTCTGATTTTTTGTTTATATTCCAATGCCGTATGACCACGTTTCATCATCGATAGAATCCGGTCAGATCCGCTTTGTACCGGCAGATGTAAATAATTAGCCAATTCTGGAACGTCACGATAGGCTTCAATCAAACCATCAGTAAATTCAACCGGGTGAGAAGTGGTGAACCGAATCCGTTCAATACCTTCTATCGCAGCCACATAATGAATTAACAAAGCCAAATCAACGACATCACCATCATGTGACAAACCTCTGTAGGCATTGACATTTTGACCCAATAAGTTAACTTCTTTAACACCTTGTTCTGCCAATTGCATGATTTCTGATAACACACCATCCATATCTCGTGACATTTCTTCACCACGGGTATATGGCACTACACAGAACGAACAATACTTACTACAACCTTCCATAATAGATACAAACGCCGAAGGCCCGTCTTTGCGTGGTTTGGGTAAGTTATCGAATTTTTCAATTTCAGGAAATGAAATATCAACTTGTGGTTTTTGTTGTTTATTGCGCTCGTTTAACAACTCGGGTAAACGATGAATGGTTTGCGGACCAAACACCAAGTCCACATAAGGCGCTCGTTTGATGATGGCCTCACCTTCTTGTGAAGCAACACAACCACCTACGCCAATAATAACGTTGGGGTTTTTCTCTTTGATTTTGCGCCAACGGCCCAATTGAGAAAACACTTTTTCTTGTGCTTTTTCACGGATTGAACAGGTGTTGATTAAAATCACATCAGCCTCTTCTTCCACATCTGTGATGCTTAAGCCATGCGACTTCAGCAACACGTCTTGCATTTTGTCAGAATCGTATTCATTCATCTGACAACCATGTGTTCTTATAAAAACTTTACCACTCATAAGCTTATTTATTTATTCTATCGACTAATTGTACAATGATTTGTGCAGTTAAGCCCCAAATCACATCACCTTTGTATTCAAAAACATAATAGTGACGATCACCTAAAGGCGTCTTCACTTTGTTTTTGACTCTATTGTCTCGATCTTGAAAGAAGGAAAATGGCACACCAAATGCCCTATCAACCTCATTCCGATCAATTGCTATGTTATTCACATCCTTAATTTGCCCCACAAATGGTGTGACATGAAAACCGCTGATTGATGGAACACCATCTAAAAAACCCCAAACATCAATTAACTTTGAATGAATTCCAATTTCCTCGTGGGTTTCTCGCAAAGCCGTTTGCTTGATATTCTTGTCATGGGTTTCATAACCACCACCTGGAAAACTCACTTGCCCCGAATGGTGTTTCAATTGCGCTGTTCTCTTGGTCAACAACACCCAGGGTTCATTGTCTTTCAAATAAAAAGGAAACAGCACCGCCGCCGCACGATCCATTTCACCAGGTGCGCCAGCCCACAGGTCATTATCAATCCATTCTTGATTAAGGTGTGGTTTAATTAATTGCCTAAAATTATCCATAGCAGAATGCAAAAAAGGCAAGTTCTACAACTTGCCTCTTCGAACTTTCAGTGTGTGTTGCGTTTACTTAATTTCAAGTAAATGCACATCAAATACCAACACTTCATTTGGACCAATGGGTCCTTGTCCTTTCACGCCGTATGCCATTTCAGGTGGGATAAATACTTGCCATTTATCACCGGCTTTCATCATTGGAATAATTTCTCTCCAACCAGGCATACCAATTTGATTCATGTCCATTTCTAAAGGCTGGCCATTTTTATAAGTGCTGTCAAATTCTTGATAGTTATCATAAACGTCAGTACCAATTAACTTACCACTGTAATGTATAACAACCACATTATCTAAACTGGCATTTTTACCAGAACCGGCTTCGATCACACGGTATTGAATACCAGATGCCAATTCTTTAATGCCTGTTTTAGATCTGTTTTGCGCCAAAAAAGCATCACTTCGCTTTTGACTTTTCTCAGCCAAAGCCATGTATTCTTCACGTTGGAACAATTGCAGTTTTTGTTGGTAGCTAGCGTAAGCTGCAGCCATGGCTTCTTTTTCGATGCTGGGATCCTTCTTAGCGGCCCCTTCTCTCAAACCTTTAATGGCTTGTTCAATATCAACATCAAAATCACTGCCTTCACGGCCAGCCATTTGTAAGCCCATTCTAAAACCAATAGCATATGAAGCCGCAGACTTATCAAATGTGATGTCTGAGCTTTTAGGTATTTCTTGTTCATTTTGAGCTGAAGCAACAGAAACAGTTGCTAAAAACATCAATATCATTAATTTTTTCATTCAAAACCTCTTAACAAATTCAGCCGCATATTGTACGTCAGCTATAAGAGTTAAACAAGACACGCGTCCAACTAATAAGTTCATTTATTGAATTGATTTAAGCCTATTTTGTTCGCTTTTAACAAAATCATAATGAATTGGGCCTCATCCCTATTTCTTGGTATAATTTCAATTCCTTAAAAACAGTCTAAGTAATCATGGCAAACGTTCTATCTCAGCTTGAAAACAACATCTTAACCATTACCATCAATCGACCTGATAAATTAAACGCACTTAATCAGGCCACATTAAAAGAATTGGACACCCAGATCCAAGCCGCAGCTGATGATAACAGCATTGCATGCATCATCATCACGGGCTCAGGCGACAAAGCCTTTGTCGCAGGTGCAGACATCTCAGAATTGGCCACAACTGATGCCATGACAGGGATGAAATTTGCTCGCTATGGACAATCCGTTTTTAACCACATTGAAAACTGCGGAAAACCAGTTATTGCAGCAGTTAATGGTTTTGCGCTAGGTGGCGGCTGCGAACTAGCCATGGCTTGTCATTTAAGAATTGCATCTGACAATGCTAAATTTGGCCAACCTGAAATTAAATTAGGCGTGATACCTGGTTTTGGCGGCACCCAACGATTAACGCGATTGGTCGGAAAAGGCAAATCAATGGAAATGAACCTTTTAGGCGACATGGTTTCTGCAGACAAAGCTGAACACATAGGCCTGGTTAACTGGGTAGTTCCACAAGGCGAACTGATGGCAACGGTTAATAAAATGGCTCAACAATTAGCGTCGTCTGCACCGATTGCATTAAATATGACAATCGACGCCATTAATAAAGGGTTGGAATGCTCATTGCCAGATGCACTGGATTATGAAGTCAAAGCCTTTGGAATCTGTTGCGCATCTGAAGACAAAAATGAAGGAACCAGTGCCTTTTTAGAAAAACGCAAAGCCAAGTTCCAAGGCAAATAATATTGAATCGCCAGTGATTAATAAAACAGGGCGTATCAAACGCCCTTTTTATTGGCCAATTTATTAACTTCTCAAAACTTTACTGTAAATATAGTAAATCACCGCAACAAACACTGCCACACCACACCACCAAGCTCCACTGAAAGTTAAATAGGGCACCATTCCTTGGAAGCTGACTGCAGCCACTGCAACCAATACCCCCATCAACGCTTCTCCAGTAATTAAACCTGAAGCCAATAACAAACCACTGGATTGTCTAAGCTGTTGCTTATCAGTTGCTTCTTTGGCTGTTTTTTTCTTCAGAATATGGGCTAACAAACCTCCAATAAATATGGGAACAGAAAGTCCCAACGGTAAATACACCCCAACGGCTACCGCTAAAACTGGAAAACGAAAATCAGAACCTCGTTTTTCTTGAATTTTATCTAAAACGATCAACACCACCGCCAAACCAAAACCAATAAAAATAAAACCCCATTCAATACCTGCACCAAAAATCCCACTGGCTAAGGCCTGCATCAAACCGGCTTGCGGTGCAGCCAGCATGGTGGCTTCGGGATTAAGCGGAGACACACGACCAATACCATAACCCTGATCCAAAATATTCAGCACAAATGGAATCACCAACGCCGCTGCCACCACACCCACGACTTGAAACACCTGTTGTTTCCAAGGTGTGGCACCGATCACATGACCACATTTAAGGTCTTGCATATTATCCCCTGCAATGGCAGCTGCAGAACATATCAAACCAGCCAAAAATATCACTGCGATTGGCCCCAAGGTAGCCGCCATACCTTCATTACCCATCAACTGTAGTAAAATCAACGCTGACACAATCACAGTTGCAATAGTCACACCTGAAATCGGATTATTTGATGAGCCGACCAAGCCAGCCATATAACCGGCCACTGAGGCAAAGATAAAACCAAATACCAACATCAATACCGTCATAATACTGGCAATAAAATTAGCATCAGGATAGGAACCCAATGCATTTTTAAAGATCAAAAACACCGGCACAATGGCAATCAACACCACAATACCTACATAATGAATCGGTGTATCAAATTCAGTTCGGGGCAAACCACCACCTTCAACCTTACTTTCTTTGTACGCTTTGATACTGGCTGCCACACCCTGCCACAAAGGCTTGGCCAAGCTGATTAACGACCACAAGCCACCTACCATCATGGCGCCGACACCAATGCGACGACAATTCTGCCACGATTGACCCGCAATTTGTCCCCACTCGGCGGAACTCAAATCGGTCATCGATTTAGCCGCGTCTATCCCAGTTGCTAACATGATGGCATCGGCATTAAAAGCCCAGTTCAATGGCACCCCAAGCAAAGTGCCAAGCGCACCACCCAAAAACACCAAAAATGCGATATTTAAGCCGACAATATAGCCCACACCCAACAAAGCCGGACTCAAAGTGACATCACCCATAAACAGGTATTTGCCGCCCAAGAATGCTTTGGTTGCAGAGACTCCAGAAGCCAGTACGCCCAAACCTGATTCAAGTAGTTTAACCACGCCACCAATCAAAGCTCCTTTGAGTAAGGTTGCAAAACCCGCATCAGCAATTTTATTGGCAATTTTCTTACTGCGATCATTTTCTATCCCTCCGGTTTGTAACACTGCCGCGGTAGCCACCCCTTCAGGAAATTTAAGCTTGGCTTCAACAATCAACGCTCGACGTAATGGGATAGTAAAGGCCACACCCAAAATACCACCAACAATTGCAATCGCGACCATCGGTCCATACTCATAACCAGCCCAGGCTTTCATCATCACCAAAGCCGGGATGGTGAAAATAATCCCTGCCACCAACGACTCACCGGCCGATGCCGCCGTTTGCACCATATTATTTTCTAGAATGGTTGACCGTTTAAACATACGCAACAAGCCCATTGACACTGCTGCCGCTGGGATTGAGGCCGAAACCGTTAAGCCAACCAATAAGCCAATATAGGCATTGGCGGCTGCCAACACCATTGATAACAAAGCACCTAAAATCAGTGCCTTGATGGTTAATTCTGCAATATTTCTGTCAGCGGAGACCACTGGCTGTTCTGAATTCATCACTAAACCACCCCTCTATTATTTTGTTATAAGAGCCAATGATTATAGCCAAAAAAAAGCGTCATCAGAATTAAAACATTGAAAATAAAAAACGCCCGAATCATCGAAATGAAACGGGCGCAAAAAGGTCAATAATTGTGGGTAATTAATCTTTTTGTTTTCTGAACACCTTTTGCACCAGTACATAAAACATCGGTACAAACAATATGGCCAAAACAGTGGATGCAATCATACCGCCCATAACAGCGATACCAATGGCGTTTTGGCTGGCGGCTCCTGCACCGTTTGACAATGCCAATGGAGTCACGCCTAAGATGAAAGCCAACGACGTCATGATGATGGGTCTGAAACGCTGTTTAGCAGCTATAGCTACCGCTTCTAACAACTCAACACCTTGGTCTTTTAGTTCTTTAGCAAACTCTACAATCAAAATGGCATTTTTTGATGCCAGACCAACCGTGGTCAATAAAGCCACTTGGAAATACACGTCATTGGACAAACCAAACATTCTACTGGCAATCACTGCGCCTAAAATACCCAAAGGCACGGCCAGAATCACTGCAAAAGGAACAGCCCAGCTTTCGTACAAAGCCGCCAAACTCAAGAATACAATCAACACAGACAAGGCATACAAAGCAGGCGCTTGAGAACCACTTTGTTTTTCTTCATAGGACAAACCCGACCAAGCCAACTCAATCCCTTCAGGTAACTGAGCAACCAGTTCTTGTACCGCATCCATGGCTTCGCCAGTACTGACACCAGGAGCCGCCGAACCTTGTACATTAACAGATGACTCTCCATTGAAACGCTCTAATTTCGGTGAACCATAAACCCATTCGGTTTCAGCAAAGCGACTAAAGGCCACCATTTCACCTTGATTGTTTTTAACATACCACTGCTCCAAATCTTCAGGCTTCATTCGATGCGAAGCATCAGATTGTAGATAAACTTTTTTGATTTTTCCTTTATCTAAGAAATCATTAACATAGCGAGAACCCCAAGCAATTTGTAAGGTGCCATTGATGTCACTTAAAGACAAACCCATCGAAGAGGCTTTTTCATTGTCGATATTGATTTTAAATTGAGGCACATCATTCAAGCCATTAGGTCTAACCCCAACAAGCTGAGGATTTTGTGAAGCCGCACCTAGAAACTGATTACGGGCATTCATCAACGCTGCATGACCTATTCCGGCTTTATCGACCAATTGAAAATCAAATCCAGAGGCATTACCAAGTTCTTGAATGGGCGGTGGAAAAAAGGCAAAAGCACTGGCGTCTTTTATTTGCGTAAAAGCACCATAGGCCTGACCTGCAATTGAAAATACACTTTGGTTATCATTCGGCCTTAAGGACCAGTCTTTTAAACGCACAAACCCCAAAGCTGCATTTTGTGCTGCGCCACTGAAACTAAAACCGACAATAGTAAACAAATGCTCAACATTATCACCCTGCTGATCCAACATATAGTCTTCAACTTGTTTCACTGACTCCAGGGTTCTTTCAGCTGTCGCACCGGCGGGTGCATTAACCATCACAAACATAGTGCCTTGATCTTCATCCGGCAAAAATGATTTTGGCAAGCTGACAAATACATAACCAACAATCGCCAACAACAACCCATAAAGTAACATAAACCGCATGATGCGTCTGGCCATATAAGATATACTTTTTTCGTAACCAGACCTTAAAGCGTTAAAGTGACGATTAAACCACCCAAAAAATCCTGTGGTCTTCCTTCTGTGCTCATCTTTATTTTGTTTTAATAAAGTAGCACATAAGGAGGGAGATAACACCAATGCCACCAACACAGATAATCCCATGGCTGATACAATGGTGATCGAAAACTGTCTATAGATTGATCCAGCTGACCCAGCAAAAAAGGCCATGGGAATAAATACAGCAGACAACACAATAGCGATACCAATCAAAGCGCCCGTTATTTGTTCCATTGATTTTTTAGTGGCTTCTTTAGGTGACAAGCCTTCCTCGCTCATCACACGCTCCACATTTTCCACCACCACAATGGCATCATCCACCAACAGTCCAATCGCCAGCACCATGGCAAACATGGTCAATACATTGATTGAAAAACCAAAAGCAGAAAGTATCGCAAAGGTACCCAATAGCACCACTGGAACAGCAATGGTCGGAATTAAAGTGGCCCGTAGATTTTGTAAAAACAGCAGCATCACAAAAAACACCAAAATTACCGCTTCAATCAGCGTTTTGACTACTGAGTCAATCGATAACTTAATAAATGGCGTGCTGTCAAACGGATAAATCACATTGACACTTTCAGGTAAAAACTTAGACAACTCTTCAACTTTAGCTTTAACTGCATTGGCAGTATCTAAGGCATTGGCGCCAGTAGCCAGTGAAACAGCCAAACCAGTGGCCGGTTGTCGTTTGTATCGGGCAATGGTGCCATATGATTCTGAACCCAGCTCCACCCTGGCTACATCACTTAAGCGAACTTGGCCGCCGTCTGTATTAACTCGCAGGATAATATCCTCAAAATCAGCAATCGTTTGTAATCTAGACTGGGCCGTAACTGTGGCATTAATCTGCTGGCCTTCGACCGCAGGCAATGCACCCAACTGACCGGCAGAAATATCCGTATTCTGTTCTCTGATTGCATTTTGAACATCTACAGGCGTCATCTTATAACTAAATAGTTTTGCTGGATCCAACCAAATACGCATGGCATGTTGTGAACCAAAAACCGTGACGTTTCCGATGCCATTAATTCGAGACAGTGGGTCCCTGAAATTTGAAGCCAATATATCACCCAAATCACCTTGAGAAACACTGCCATCTTCACTGTAAATACCAACAACCAATAAGAAGGTATCGTTTGATTTGGTAACAGTTACACCTTGTGTTTGTACTTCTTGAGGCAACAAACTGACTGCGCCCTGTACCTTGTTTTGTGTTTGTACTTGTGCAATGTCAGGATCAACACCAGGTTCGAAAGTAATATTGATACTCATTGAACCATCTTGGCTGCTTGAATTGTAATAACGCAAACTGTCAATCCCAGTTAAACGTTGTTCAATCACTTGGGTAACTGCATTTTCAACCGTCTCAGCGGATGCACCTGGATAGGCTGCTGAAATAGATACTGTAGGAGGGGCTATTTTAGGGTACTGTTCAACTGGCAAGGTTCGAATTGCCAAAATACCCGCCAACATAATAATGATGGCGATTACCCATGCAAAAACCGGTCTGTCGATAAAAAACTTAGCCATAATTATCCCCCGTTACCTGCGCTTGAGTTCAACGCTGGCTCCCAGACAGATACTTCTACTTCTGACCCAGGCTTTAACCGTTGATAACCTTCAACCACAATTTGATCACCTGCATTTAAACCACCTGTTACTATCCACGAATTGTCTTGTGCTTTATTAACTTCAATCACTTTTGGATTCGCTTGCTTGTTGGGTCCGACGACCCAAACAATAAGTTCACCAGATGAATTACGTGTCGTGGCCCTTTGTGGTACCAATATATGTTTTTGTTCAGGTAAAGAAATTTCTGCATTAACAAATAAGCCAGGCAATAATCCACCTGTTTCATTTTCCATCAATGCACGCAGGCCAACTGAACCTGTGGTTTCATTCACCGTCACATCTGAAAACTCTAAACGACCCTTAATATTTTCATATCCATGGCCCTGTAAAACCACATCAATTTCAGCTTCTGAATTAATTTGTTGTTGCACCCATAACGAATCAGTTCCAGCCACTTGCATATCAACATAGATTGGATTTAATTGGGTGATGGTTGCCATACTTTCTGCCTGACCGGCTGTCACCAAAGCACCAACAGTTAAATTTGATTTACCAATGCGACCAGAAATGGGCGCATAAACATGCGTGTAATCAACATTGATTTGTTCTAAGTCCACTGTTGCTTCAGCCACTGAAATAGCCGCTTTTGCTTGATCCAGCTGGGCTTCAACATCGTCTAAATCTTGTTGACTTACTGCCTTCTTCTCTAGCAACAACAGGATGCGGTTATACCGAGCCTTAATCGCTTTGTAGTTGGCTTTGGCGCTAAGTAGATTTGCTTTTGCACTGCTCAAATTGGCTTCATACCTCGCACCATCTAATTGATACAGTTGCTGGCCCTTTTCTACCAGCGAACCTTCTACAAACATCCTTTCCTTAATAATGCCACTAACTTGAGGCCTGACTTGAGATTGTTTATAGGCAGAAGTTCTACCTGGTAAAACTATTTTCAAAGTGACGTCTTGTGGAAATACTTCCTTGGCCGTCACCTTGACTTTCATCGGCCCTGCTGGCGCAGATTGTTGTATTTCCGACTGTCCATGGTTATTTGTATAGTACCAATACCCGACGACTGCCAACACTAAAATAATGAGAATTACGACCGTTTTGTTTTTCATTTTAAAACTCTAATTTGATGTGTAAGTGTTATGTATTTAACGGTTAACCCAGCGTCTACTGTATTAACGATTTAAATCATATGATTGTAAAATATTCAGCTTAAGAAACAGCTGGTGTATAAAAAAATTTAATTATACATACACGAATGTATGTTGTCAAACTAAGTTGTTTCTGATACACTAGAAATCATGAGAAAGACCAAAGAAGAAGCACAAAAAACCAAAGAGAAAATTTTGTATGGCGCATTAGACTGTTTTTCAGAACAAGGCTATTTCAACACATCCTTGGATGAAATCGCCAAACGGGCAGCGGTTACGCGTGGCGCTATATACTGGCATTTTAAAAATAAAGCAGAAATATTTGATGCCTTGCACGCACTATTACACGAACCGTTTATACAATTGATACTTGAAGATTTGCAACATGAAGATGAACAACCAATCAGCCAATTAAAACAGCTTTGCATCAAACTCTTGACAGATTTGGATGAAAACAAGACCAAGACTCGCATCATGAAGCTATTCTTTGAATGTGATTATTCAGGCGACTTGGCTCAATTCAAAGAAGCCCACCAAGACTCAAAATTAAAAAGTCTAAAATTATTTGAACAGTACTTTGAACGCGCCCAAAGAAGAAAACAGCTCAACCTCCAAGCAGACCCTAAAATTCTAACCCTTACGTTACATTGTTTCTTAAAAGGCATTTTATTTGAGTACTTCAGTGGCTTTGAAATAATCAGTATTCAAAAACATGGAAAAAAAATCATCACACAATTTTTTGAAGGCTTCAACCAATGTCACAAAACCACTTAATGTCACAAAACCACTAAAAGACTAATCTATATCAACACCTGTCTACATCAATTGAATCAAGTTAACCACAGTCCCCCACTTCTAAACATTAAAAGCCAAACAGCAATCCCGAACACTTGATCTACCGACCTAACCATGACAACTCATTCTGACTTGTAGAAATAATGGCAATTTCTATGCTGCAAATAACATTCAACAAAACAACAGATAAGTTATGCTTTATACTAATAAGTCAAATAATAAAAAACCGACTGTATGAAGAGAATATTCACCTGCCCACTAAAACTCCTCTGGATACTATTATTATGTAATACTTATCTGACTTCTACCGTTCAAGCAAATGATGAGCTTGATAAAGTTCTTGGTTTAATTGACCAAAGCAACGCCATCGATTTAACTGTACTTGGTCCCAAACTTGAAACACGATTGGGACAAGAACTTGAAGCCAGTGAAAAATCAAAACTATTGAAAGTTTTGATTAATGTATATTTTGCAGATGGCTACCAACAAAAATTCAAACAATTAGCGCAAACACTTAAACGACACGGAGAACAAACAAAAAACTCAGATGATATCTACATCGCGGAACTGTTTTTACTGGCAGATACCTTACAGGTAAAATTCCAAAGCCAAGATTTTCACCAAGCATTACTCAACAAGAAAGCTGAACTCAATGTAGAACCACTGAATGAAAAACGGCTGCAGCTGGATTTAATGCTGACTTCTCTGGCTCCTAAATCATTTAAATTTTCACAAGAACAGACTCTGATTAACCATTTGGCTACTATCCAACAAACCAATACTGACACCCTTTACGAATTCCTTATTTACAAAACATTAGCAATTTCAACCTCACAAATTGATCAAATGTTACTCTATTCACAAAAATTATTACACTACGCTGAAACACATAACTTACCCGTAAATCGTTTATCAATTTTACATAACATCGGCTACTGGTACCACTTTCGAAGAATGACGAACAACGCGCGCCTGTGTGTTGATTTGCAAAACAAAATTGCCCTGCAGAGTCATGATGCTAAGGAAATATTTTTTTGCACAGGTTCGAGAAGTTGAACAATTGGATCAAGAACAAAAATACCGAGCAATGAGTTCACTGATTGCTAAAATCAAAGCAGCTGATAACATCCCAGCTGGTTTCTGGCAAAACTTCACTGATTACTATGAAGCCATCGCATTGGCCTATTCAGGGCAAACAGAAGCCGCAGAACAAACCCATGATCGCTTATATGATTTTTTATCCAGCAACGAATTAGCACGTTTTGCATTGCCACAGTACCTACAAGCACACATTGCGTTTAACCAACAGGATTATGAACGCTCAAAACAGCTGTTCAATGACTACTGGTGGCATCGCTACAATCATGTACTACTAACACAGGAAAATCAGGTCAATGCAGTACGTACCAAACTACAAGATGTGGTCAACGATAAAATTGACAGTATCTATCTAGCCGAGCACCGATTGTCATTATTCAAATGGGCCACCGCGCTATTACTGCTGCTGTTCGTTGTTATTATTGTCCTCATCATAAAGTCCCTTAAAAACACGCAAGCCTTGGCACAACATCGAGACCAGCTCAAAATTTTAAACAGAACTGATGACCTGACTCAAATGTACAATCGCCGTTATTTACAAAAAAGACTGTATGAAGAATTTGAGTTGCAACAACGCAACAAAAGAGCCGACAGTGTTTTGGTGATGATTGACATTGATAAATTCAAACATATTAATGACACTTATGGGCATTTGGCTGGTGACTTGGTCATCCAGGTGATTGCTGAAATGATTCAAGAACGATTACGAAGCACAGACATTTGCGGACGTTTTGGCGGCGAAGAATTTCTTATTTTATTGAGAAACACCAATGCCGTGAATGCCTTTAATCTGGCAGAACAATTGCGAACAAACATTGAAAACAAAGTCATAAAATACGACGACCGAATCATTAAAAGTACATGCAGTATAGGCATTGCACCTTTTTCTGACAGCATGGACTCCTGTCATGATTGGATTCAGCAGGCTGACGTGGCTATGTACCAATCAAAAGCGAATGGGCGCAACCAGACCACAAATTACCAAGCACTTGAAAACTAGCAATTAACCACAACAATAATCGGCGCACTGCCTGTTTAATTACTTGTTTAATTACTCGATGAACTTAAGCGCAAGCTTATTTTGATTGAGGCGGATGGTTTTTTCGTTGTTTAAAAACTTTAAACCAAAACCACAGTTCAACTGCAAAAGCCGCTATAAACAGTGCATAAGCACCCGTTTCAATACCTGCCATATAAAGCGCCAAAGCAATTAAAGCCAAGCCAAACAAAATCAATGATTTACGACTCATAATACAGATCAAAGTAATCAAAACATCAATTATAACTCAAACGCAACAACCCTACTCAGTAATCGTACTATGTAGCTGATACCTCAGAAAATTTAAAACTGTAACCGCGCCACCAGGCATTTATTTGTCATTTTATCAGTCATAAGGCTGTTACCAACAAAGGTGAATTAATTAAATTTATCCACATCCTGTTCACGCTTTTTAGTTAAAATGATCGGTTTGATTGGTAGTTAACCTGAATGAAAACAATCTCGCTGCGAGGCGTCAGAACCCACAATTTAAAGAACATTGACATTGACCTTCCACGTGATCAATTTATCGTGATTACTGGCCTGTCTGGTTCAGGCAAATCATCTTTGGCATTTGACACCATTTACGCTGAAGGACAACGGCGATACGTCGAATCTTTATCGGCTTATGCGCGACAGTTCTTATCCATGATGGACAAACCCGATTTGGACCACATCGAAGGCTTGTCACCAGCAATCTCAATCGAACAAAAATCAACATCCCACAACCCTCGATCCACCGTCGGCACCATCACCGAAATTTATGATTACCTGCGTTTATTGTATGCACGCATCGGCACCCCACGATGCCCCGATCACGGCATCTCATTGGAAGCCCAAGAAGTTTCTGAAATGGTTGACAAGGTTTTGGCAATGGAAGAAGGCCGAAAGCTGATGCTGTTGGCCCCTGTGGTTCGCAATCGCAAAGGCGAACATGTTTTATTACTAGAACAACTACGTGGCAGTGGCTTTGTCAGGGTTCGCATTGATGGTGCGATGTACAACATCGATGATTTACCCAAATTAAACCCCAAACAAAAACACCACATTGAAGCTGTGGTTGACCGCTTTAAAGTCAAAGCAGGTATTACCCAGAGATTAGCCGAGTCTTTTGAAACAGCTTTGGCTTTGTCTGAAGGTTTGGCTATGGTGGTCTCGTTTGATGAAACAGACGAAGAAGAGCACATAGAAATGCTATTCAGCTCTTTGTTCTCCTGCTCTGTATGTAACTACTCACTGAGTGAGTTGGAGCCCAGGCTGTTTTCTTTTAACTCACCCAATGGAGCCTGTCCTGAATGCGATGGTTTGGGTGTGAGTCAGTTCTTTGACCCTGAACGAATTATTTTAAACAAATCACTGTCGATGGCTGATGGCGCAGTTCGTGGCTGGGATAAGCGCAATGGCTGGTATTTCCAGTTACTACAAGCCGTGGCCAAAACCTATGATTTTGATGTCAATACACCGCTAGAAGACCTGCCACAAAAAATCCAAGATGTGTTGTTCTTTGGCAGCGGTGAAAAAAACATCAAATTCACTTATTACAGTGACAAAGGTCAATATGAACGCAATCACCCATTTGAAGGCATAGCGAATAATATGAAACGCCGCTATCAAGAAACCGAGTCTTCAATGGTCAGAGAAGAGCTGAATAAATACATCAGCAAAAAGTCATGCCCTGTTTGTGAAGGTCAGCGACTTAACCGCAGCGCCCGCAATGTGTTCATAAACGACGTGGCACTCCCACAGATTAATGCACTCTCTATTGCAGGGGCATTGCAACATTTTAAGGACATTAAATTAGTTGGTCAAAAAGCTCAAATTGCAGAAAAAATTATTAAGGAAATTAAAGAAAGACTGAGCTTCTTAGTTAATGTAGGTCTGAATTATTTAACTGTTGATCGCAAAGCAGATTCTTTATCTGGTGGCGAAGCACAAAGAATTCGACTGGCCTCACAAATTGGTGCAGGTCTGGTTGGGGTGATGTATGTATTGGACGAGCCTTCTATCGGACTACATCAACGTGACAATGAAAAATTACTTAAAACCTTGGTTAACTTAAAAAACTTAGGTAATACAGTGATTGTTGTAGAACACGATGAAGATGCAGTAAGAATGGCAGACTTTGTGGTTGATATTGGCCCAGGAGCCGGCGTTCACGGGGGCAACATCGTGGCACAAGGCACACCACAAGAAATTTGTGACAACCCTAACTCCATCACTGGACAATACCTTACCGGTAAATTAAAAATTGATATACCGAAAAAACGTTTACCCGTTGATAAAGACAAATTATTTAAGCTCAACGGCGCTTGTGGCAACAACCTGAAAAATGTCAACATAGAAATACCAACAGGCTTATTAACCTGTATCACCGGTGTATCGGGATCAGGTAAATCAACCTTAATCAATGAAACCGTTTATAAAGTACTGGCCAATCATTTAAACCGCGCTTCACACCAAGCGCAAAAATATGACAGTTTCGAAAACATTGATTTATTTGATAAAGTTGTCGATATCGATCAAAAACCAATTGGCCGAACACCGCGTTCAAACCCTGCTACATACACCCAATTATTTGGTCCTATACGCGACTTATTTTCTAATACACCTGAAGCCAGAACCCGTGGTTATAAACCGGGACGCTTTAGTTTTAATGTCAAAGGTGGTCGCTGTGAAGCCTGTCAGGGTGATGGTTTGCTTAAAGTGGAAATGCATTTTTTACCGGACGTTTATGTCACCTGCGACACTTGCAAAGGTAAACGTTATAACCGTGAAACTTTAGATGTTCAATACAAAGGCAAAAATATTTACGAAGTACTGAATATGACGGTTGAGGATGCCCTGCCGTTCTTTTCAGCCATTCCTACCATAGCCACTAAATTACAAACTTTACTGGATGTGGGCTTAAGTTACATCACCCTGGGGCAAAATGCCACCACCCTATCAGGCGGTGAAGCCCAGCGGGTTAAATTGGCTAAGGAATTATCAAAAAGAGACACCGGTAAAACTGTTTACATTTTAGACGAGCCGACCACTGGATTACACTTTGCTGATATCAAGCAATTACTGAAAGTATTGCATCGCCTTAGAGACAATGGCAACACCATTATGGTGATTGAACATAATTTAGACGTAATAAAAACAGCCGATTGGATAATTGACTTAGGCCCAGAAGGCGGAAATGGCGGCGGCGAAATCATCGCAACCGGCACGCCTGAAGATTTAATTAAAGTGAAAAAAAGTCATACTGGGGCCTTTTTAAAATCTGTGCTAAACAATGGATAAGCCATGGTCATAACATCACAGAAAAATATAAGTTACAATTAACTTCATGCAGCCATTAAAAGACGAGTTTTTAGCCGAATGCCCCAATGAAAATGGCTTTCGCATGCGAGGCATGGCAATGACACGGATTGAAGTGTTCGTAGATGCCGCTTTTGCTTTTGCGGTCACCATGCTGGTTATTTCAATTGATCAGATCCCTCGCAGTATGGCTGAATTGATTGAAATAACTAAATACATACCAGCATTTATCTTGAGCGTGGCTCAACTGGTTTTCATTTGGCACAATCATTCAGTTTGGAGCCGAAAATTTGGATTAGAAGATGCCAAAACAGTCTTTTTATCCGCCAGTTTATTAATCGTGGTGTTGATTTACATTTACCCTTTAAAAATCATGTTTGAAGGTTTATTTACATGGATTTCTCAAGACCAGCTTCCCAGTACCTTCAAGCTACAAAGCTTTGCTGAATTACGCTACTTATTTTATTACTTTGCAACTGGCTTCTTGATGATCAGCGTAATCTTTTGGGCTTTGTATCACCATGCGTTAAATCACCAAGCCAGTTTAAAATTATCCAGTTTTGAAACGTACAGTATCCAGACCTCCCTACAAGTCAAACTGTCAATGATTGCGGTCTGTATTTTCGCCTTATTCCTTCCTGCTGCATTACCAGATGACAAAGTCCCCTTCGCCGGTTTTGCCTATGTATTATTGTGGCCAGTAATTACTTGGACATATAAAAGAAGAGCCCGACAATGGCATAACATCAATCAATAATTTTCGATTTCAATTCAGGACTTTTGTTACATGTAAAGCAAACAAAACTCTGTCATAATGATTACAGTTAATAAGCAAATACACTATGAAAAAACTAATTCAATTTGGCCTAATGTCATATGCCATGGCATCCATAGCCGCCAATCCAGAACCTGTGTTGTTTGGCACCGCAACTGACACCAACGGCAAACAAGTGACTGGCACCATCAGATGGGGCGATCAAGAAGCATTTTTGAGTGATGTATTTAATGGCAACAAAATTCAAACAGTCGGCATTGAACATTTATCAGACAATGAAAAAGAAAAATTGGAGGCACATCAACCTGGCCCACAAGCAAGGATTGGCACCTTACAAATCACCTTTAAATCATTTTTTGGCAAGGAACTTAAACGTCCTAATTTCAATGTACCTTTTGGCTCGATTGCTAAATTAACGATTGATGAAAGCAAAGATTTATACCAAGCCACATTACATGATGGTAGCGTGATTCAATCGAAAAGTGACAGCAATGATTTATCCGATGAAATCTATATCTTAACCCGTGAGGGCGATACCATAGAATATGACTTAACCGACTTATCTTCGATAGAATTTGCCAAAGCTCCTGAAGATGCCAAGACTTTTGACCTGGCCATATATGGCACAATCACTTCTGACCTTGGTACCTTTGAAGGACGGGTTATGTGGGACAAAGATGAACGCATGGTCAGCGAAGAACTGGATGGCCATGAAAATGGCCAAGAATATAACCTCAAATTTTCTGAGATCCGCAGCATCGAACGTAAAGGCGATAAATCATTGGTTAAACTAATTGATGGCACAAGCCTGATGTTAGGTGAAACCAATGATGTTGACAATGGCAATCGAGGTATCTGGTTAGACAACCCCAGCTTAGGAAGAATTGAAATTAACTGGGCCCAATTTCACAAACTGGACATTCATGAAGTGACCGTAAAGTGGATGGATTTCGATGATTATCGAGCCATTAACAAAACACTCAAAGGATTGGTCACTTTGAAAGATAAATCAACAGTGATGGCGGATGAAATTTCATTTGACTTGAATCAACAAAGTAGCTTAGAGATGCTGGATTCAGAAATCAAAGAGTCTAACTGGCTGATACCATTTAAAAACATCAAAAAGCTAACACAGGTTAATAAGTCTGGTGTTGAATTAGTGTTAAATGATGATTCAAAACTATTTGCCTATGGAACCACCAGCGTTACCAGAGATAACAACGGTGTAATGACAAAATCTAAAGGGCAGTATCGATGGATCCAATGGGCTGAAATCGAATCAATTGAATTCAAATAATTGAACAAGAGTTGTAAAAGCCACCATTCATTTGTGGCTTTTACAATGTGTGAAACAGGATTATTTAATTAATGAGCTAATTTATAGCCCACACCCCGCACTGTCTGAATCCATTGATCTTTACTGTGTTTTTTCAATGCTTTGCGTAACCTCAGTACATGAACATCAACGGTTCTGTCCTCAACAAAGGTATTTCGGCCCCAAATATGATTCAAAATATGTTCTCGGGCTAACAATTTATTCGGATTGTGCAGAAACAGTTTAAGCAGTTTAAACTCAGTAAGGCTTAAATTGATGGCATCACCTTCAATTTTTACTTCATGTGCATCGGTATCCATAACGATGCCTTGAAACTCAACACTGTGATTCAACTCAAACCCCTTCGACCGACGTAAATGCGCTCTGATTCTGGCCATAAGTTCAAGCATAGATGCAGGTTTAGTCAGGTAATCATCAGCCCCTCGCTCTAGCCCCTTAACCTTGTCAGCCTCTTCTGCCCTAGCGGTTAACATGATAATAGGCACTTCCTTAATCACATCATCACGACGAATCATATCAATTAAATCAATACCACTCATATCTGGCAGTCCCCAGTCTATAACAATTAAATCAGGATGGACTTGATTCAACTGCTCCAATGCTTCATGACCAGACGCGGCTTTATAGACTTGAAAACCTTCCCTGCGCAGAGAAAATGCCATCATTTCACGAATGGCCATGTCGTCTTCAACAATCAATATGTTGTTATTCATTTCAGGTGAATTAGCTATAAAAGACGTCATAATAAGTAAATATTATGACAGCTTGATGACAGTCTTGTCATCTATTTGTTTTAAATGCCATCTATAAATAAGCAGCCAGACAACAAAGGCCGCATCAGCGACCCTTGTTGCAACTAAAATCGGTTCAACCTAAAAATGGGTAACGGTAATCAGTTGGTGTCACAAAAGTTTCTTTAATCGTTCTTGGAGATAACCATCGATATAAATTCAATGCGCTGCCTGCTTTATCATTGGTGCCCGAAGCGCGGCCACCACCAAAAGGTTGCTGCCCAACGACGGCTCCTGTTGGCTTGTCATTGATATAAAAATTACCAGCCGCATTTCTTAGCCTGTCGGCCATATGGTTAATCACAAACCGATCTTGCGCAAAAATCGCACCTGTCAGCGCATAGATGGAACCCTTGTCACATAGATCCAAGGTATCCTCAAAATCATCCTCTGCATAAACATAAATGGTTAATACAGGTCCAAAGATTTCTTCTTTCATGGTTTTAAAATGAGGGTCACTGGTTACAATGACAGTCGGTTCTACAAAATACCCCTCTGATTTGTCACAAACCCCACCAACAACAATCTCAGCGTCGCCAGCATTAGAAGCATAATCAATATATGACTTAATTTTATCGAAAGAGCGTTCATCAATAACCGCATTAATGAAGTTACCAAAATCACGGGTACTGCCCATTTTGAATGATTTCACATCCTCCACCAAATGATCTTTAACCTCAGCCCAAATAGAGCTAGGGATATAAGCCCGTGAAGCCGCTGAACATTTTTGACCTTGATACTCGAAAGCGCCACGAGCCAAAGCTGTCGCTACAGCAGCAGGGTTCGCTGATTCATGAGCAAATACAAAATCTTTACCTCCCGTTTCTCCAACCAATCTTGGGTATGAATGGTAACGACCAATGTGACCACCCACTTCAGCGAAAATATGCTGAAAGGTTGGCGTTGAGCCCGTAAAGTGAACACCAGCCAGTTCAGGTCGAGGTAACAAAGCAGCACCAGCCACTGGCCCATCAGCAGCCACCATATTAATAACCCCATCAGGCAGCCCTGCCGCTTTAAAAACTTGCATGATGACATAGGCTGATAACATCTGAGTACCAGAAGGTTTCCAAACCACAGTATTACCCAACATGGCTGGTGTTGCCGGTAAATTTCCAGCGATTGCGGTAAAGTTAAATGGCGTAATTGCCATCACAAAACCTTCCAATGGACGCCAATCCAATTGATTCCATACACCAGGTGATGAAACCGGTTGCTGTTCCATAATTTGTTGATAGAAATATGCATTGAAACGTAAGAAATCAATCAGTTCACAAGCCGCATCAATCTCAGCTTGAAAACAGTTTTTTGATTGACCATGCATGGTTGCGGCATTGATGATATTTCTGTAAGGCCCTGCTAATAAATCAGCGGCTTTTAAAAAAACGGCTGCACGAGATTGCCAACTTAAAGCCGCCCATTCCTTTTGTGCTTTAATCGCAGCATCCGCCGCATGGTTAAGTTCTTGATGCCCACCTATATGAGCTTGACCAAGGACATGACTGTGGTTGTGCGGCATCACTACATTTTCAACTTGACCAGTCCTGACCTCTTTACCACCAATGTAACAAGGAATATCAGCGTGTTCAGAAGACATGTGATCCATAACTTGTTGTAGTTTAATCGTTTCAGCACTTCCTGGACGGAATTCACTGATTGGTTCATTGTTAACTTCTGGAGTTTGTGGGATGTTGGCACTGATCATGATACAAATCTCGTAAAAAACGTAAATTATACGGATTTATGTGCTATTGAGCAAAAGCATCCGATTAATTCCCTTCAAGTTCAGCAAAGCAGATTGAATGATGGGTTGATATCTTTGCTTGATACATGGCACGATCAGCAGCCCGTTTTAAATCATGAAATTTTTGACCATGAACGCCATATAAAGCAATACCTACACTCACCCCAATCGACAACTGCTGTCCTCTGAATACGAATGGACTGGAAACTTCAGAAATAATACGCTCTGATCTTTTTAGCAATTCATCATTGTTATTAAAATGACTCAGAAGTACCATGAATTCATCACCACCCAATCGGCAAACAAAACCTTCAGATTTAATCGCTTTTTTTAATTGACTGGCTACATGCATCAAACAAATGTCTCCAGCATCATGACCATACCGATCAAGCACCAATTTAAATTGATCGACATCTAAGAACAACACGGCCAAAGCCTGATTGGCCAAATCATTTTTGGTTAAAAATTCATCAAACTTCAACATGCACAATTTAATCAATGGCAAACCAGTCAAAAAGTCATGATTTGCCAGGTGTTCAATATCTTGCTTTTGTTGCTTAACTTCAAGAAAAAGTCGACTCATGGTATTTCTGTATTTAAAAATTGATACGGGTACAAACAGCATCAAACATGCCAAACAGACTAAATACACAAGCCAATGATCTACGCTGTTAAATATCGTATTGGCATCAGGTGTTAATGAAAAATACCCTATATTAAAGGCATACCCAACCCAAGCGATGAAAATCAAAACCAAAGAAGCAAATAATAAAACGAAAGCCTGGGTACAAAATAACGACAACAACAATGCAGTCATAGGTAAAAACAAAATAGCAGGCGCCATGAAACCAAACTCAAATACACCCATAACAGCGACCAACAATAAAGACAGTGTGAAAAAAGTGACTTTTATATAGGTATGAATCTTATGGCGAATCGCAGTGACCAACAGCATCAGTAGATACAAAATAATTAACGTATTTTCTTTAGCTCCCCAACCAGTCAATTCAGTACGCAATAAGGTGAATAGAAGGGCTAATGAACTGAGCACGATCAATATTAAAATCATCGGATTTATCAACTGATTGACCAGTTTTATTTCTTCATTGATGATTTCTTTGACATTATTCATAGGTACAAGAATTGCAGATTGATTCGGTTCTATCATAAGTGCTGATCACCGAAACTTTCAATGCTTATTGCATATAAAAAAACCGCCAACAATGTGGCGGTTTTCTTGGATGATTTATCGATAAATTTCGATTAAAACAAGTGCTCTACTGCTGATCGTTCTTCACGCAATTCAGCTTCAGTGGCATCAATTCTATTTTGTGAAAACTCACTCACAGCCAGGTCTTGTACAATGCTGTACTGGCCATTGGCACAGGTCACTGGATAAGAAAAAATAATGCCAGGAGCTACACCATAACTGCCATCACTTGGGATTGCCATAGAAACCCAGTCACCGGCATCGGTACCCAATGCCCAATTTCTCATGTGGTCAATAGCTGAAGAGGCTGCTGAAGCTGCACTGGAAGCACCTCTGGCTTTGATAATCGCAGCACCACGTTGTTGTACTGTTGGGATAAAGTCATCCACGTACCACGCTTGGTCGAGATCAACTAAATCACTGCCATTAATTTGTACTTGAGACACATCAGGGTACTGAGTAGAAGAATGATTCCCCCAAATTGTCATGCGTGATAATTCATTGGTTTGTACATCAAATTTACCAGCCAACTGAGCCAATGCACGGTTATGATCTAAACGAGTCATCGCGGTAAATTGAGCTGGATTAATGTCAGGGGCATTTTGTTGTGCAATTAAAGCATTGGTATTGGCTGGATTACCAACCACCAAGACTTTAATGTCTTTAGCCGCATGGTCATTCATGGCCTTCCCTTGAACCGAGAATATTTTGGCATTGGCCTTCAGCAAATCACTGCGCTCCATTCCAGGGCCACGAGGCATCGCACCCACTAACAATGCATAATTGGCTTCTTTGAAAGCCACATTGGCATCATCGGTTGCAACTACACCATGTAATAAAGGAAAGGCACAATCTTCTAATTCCATCACCACACCTTGAACCGCATTCATCGCTGGTGGAATTTCAAGTAAGTGTAAAATGACTGGTTGATCAGGACCAAGCATATTGCCGGCTGCAATTCTAAAAAGAAGCTGGTATCCGATTTGTCCTGCAGCGCCAGTAACAACGACTCTAACTGGTTGTTTCATTAATGTCTCCAATTGGTGATATGTAAAACCCCACCTGAGTTAATCACAGTGGGCTTAGCTGGCGCGATTATATCAATCATGGTGACTTATTTAAATGATAATTAAATAAACTAAAGATATATAGGATTAATTGACTGCATTTAAACTGTCCTAAGCATCAGCGATGACAGCACTACATTAAACCAATATATTTAATTTGATATGGATACCAGAAGGTCAATCAGCTTATCTTAAAACAATACCTATGAGCTGTTGATGTTAGATGATGGTCGGAACGAGAGGATTCGAACCTCCGACCCCTACAACCCCATTGTAGTGCGCTACCAGGCTGCGCCACGTTCCGAAATAATCTGCGTATTCTATCACAAAGAATGGGGATTTAAAGCGGTAAAACTGGTAATTTTTTAGACTGGATTAAGCAACAATTGTTCACTTCAATAAATCGAGAACTTCTTCCAATTCAATTCGTGTTTGTTGAATAACTTGGTATGATTTACTGGCCTCTTTTTCTGAGACTTTACCATTGAGCTTTTGTCTGGCACCAGAGATTGTATAACCGTGATCATACAATAAACTACGAATCTGCCTAATCATCATCACATCATTGCGTTGATAATATCTGCGATTGCCTCTTCTTTTGACAGGATTTAAATTGTCAAATTCATTTTCCCAATAGCGCAACACATGTTGCTTTACATCGCACAAAGTTGACACTTCACCAATGGTGAAATATCGTTTTGCGGGGATGGGAGGCAGGGTCTTATTGTGGCCTTGATCCAGCATATGTCTCTATCGTATTCCTCAATTTCTGACCTGGTTTAAACGCAACCACCCTTCTGGCTGAAATAGGTATTTCTTCCAAAGTTTTGGGGTTTCTACCCGGTCTTGATTTCTTATCTCGTAATTCAAAATTACCAAATCCAGACAACTTAACACCATGCCCATCTAACAACTGTGCTTTTATTGTTTCAAAAAACACACTGACAAACTCACTGGCCTCACGCTTGTTAAGACCAACTTCCATATATAAAATTTCTGCTAAGTCAGTTTTTGTGACTGTTTCTGTCATGTTCTTACTTCTGCGTTAAATTGCTCTGCTAAAAAGGATACCGCTTTTGACACCAGTTTGTCCACATCTTTATCTTCTAAAGTTCGATTATTTTCCTGAAAAATCATAGCCATGGCGAGACTTTTATATCCTGTTTCAATGTTTTCACCTTTATATACATCAAATAACCTCAAGCTATTCAACAACGATTGACTCACACCCAGACTGTCACTAACCGCCTGTGACACTTGATCCCAAGTGATGTCATCCTTTAATACTATTGACAAATCTCGTCTTACTTTAGGAAATTTAGAAATTGATTTCCATGCAGGTAAACTGATGTTTTGAATCGATTTAACATCCAAGTTAGCAATGTACACATCTTGTTTTATTTTTAACTGCTGACAAACTGAAGGATGCACCTGACCTATATAACCAATAATTTGGTCAGACATTTTCACAACGGCCTGTCTGCCTGGGTGTAAAAATGCATATTCTGAACTGACATACTCAATCGACTCTGGAGCTGAAGAAAGCAAATACTCAACATCGCCTTTGATGTCATAAAAATCTACTTTTGCACTGTTCTTGCTCCACTGTTCAGGTGATTCGAGTCCTGTTTTAGCAAGCAACAACTCATCAGTTTGAACAATACCATCAGCCAAGCTAAACACTTTACCCATTTCAAACATTGCCAAATCATGTTCTTGCCTGGCTAAATTTGATTTAATATTGGCCAGGATTCCAGGTAATAAATGGGTTCGCATAACAGCCATATCCTTATTTAAAGGATTGGCTAATGCAAACGCATGTTCAGCTAATTTCATATCAGCCAACTGTTTCTCAGCCACGAAAGAGTAATTGATCACTTCTTGATAAGCCAAGTCACTCAGTAGTGACTGAATCGAACGGGTCTGTCTTATGGCCTCAGGAATGACTCTGATTGCATCAGTTGAATGTAACCGATGTGAAGGCATTTGGTCATAACCAACGACCCTGACAACTTCTTCAATTAAGTCTTCCGCAATTTCCATATCAAAACGCCATGATGGAGAAACCACTTGCCAACTGTTGTCTTGATACACGGTTTCAAAACCCAGTGAGTTGAAAATTTGAGTGACTCGATCAGCAGCAACCTCAAAACCCAACACCCGAACCAATTTATCTGCAGTTAAAGCAATGTTTTGTTGCTGAGGCAGATCTTCAGCCACTTCAGTCACATTAATCGGTGCTACCGTACCACCACAAATATCAACAATCAACGCCGTTGCACGGTGTAAAGCATCAACCTGTAAATTCCAATCAACACCGCGTTCAAAACGCATAGCTGATTCAGTATGTACGCCCAGCTTTCGTGACTTACCCATAATGGTTGCAGGGTCAAAATAAGCAGACTCTAAAACAATATCTTGCGTATCATTCCCTACGCCACTGTCTTGCCCACCAATCACGCCAGCGACTGCCAAGGCTTTGTTTTGATCTGCAATCATTAAAAATTCTGTAGTCAATTCTGCAGTACTGCCATCGAGTAACAACAAAGACTCTTTATCCTTGGCCATTCTGACCACAAGATCACCTTCAATCTTAGCTAAATCAAAAGCATGCATCGGTTGACCCAACTCCAGCATCACATAATTAGTCACATCAACCACTGGATGAATTGACCTGATGCCAGACCGTCTGAGCTTTTCTTTGAGCCAAGTTGGGGAAACCGTGTTGTTATCTATTCCCTTGATGACACGTGAAGCATATTTAGGACACTGTTTAGTCGCTTGCATAGAAACCTTAACTTGATCTTCAATAGTAGCGTCTTGCTCTACAATTATTGGGAAGTTAATGGTCAAATCATTCAATGTAGCCACGTCTCTGGCCACCCCTCGCATACAGAAACAATCGGCTCTGTTAGGAGTTAAATCTATATCAATAAGTTGGTCATCTAATGCCAAATATTCACTGACATCTACTCCGACAGGCGCATCACCAGCCAACTCAATAATGCCATCAGACTCTTGGCTGATACCCAGTTCAACTTCTGAACACAACATGCCATATGAATCAACACCACGAAGTTTTGATTTTTTAATTTTAAAATCACCAGGTAAAACAGCGCCGATTTTAGACAAAGCTGTTTTCAATCCTGGACGGGCATTGGGCGCACCGCAAACAATTTGCAAAGTTTCATTACCTGCATTGACTTGGCACACTTGTAACTTATCTGCATCAGGATGCTTTTCACAGGAAACAATTTCAGCCACAACCACACCGGAAAATTCACCACCAGCAGGTTCAACACCGTCTACTTCTAAACCCAGCATGGTCAGATCAGACGCCAACTGTTCAGTAGATGACTCAAAAGCCACCCATTCTTTCAACCAATTCTCACTAATTTTCATCGTATTTCTTTCCTAATCATTGGAATTGGCGTAAAAAGGCCATGTCATTTTCAAAAAAGTTTCTCAAGTCTTGAACGCCATACCGCAACATGGCAAATCGCTCTACACCCAAACCAAATGCAAATCCTGTATATTTCTCAGGATCTATACCACCTGAACGAAGTACATTAGGGTGGACCATGCCACAGCCCAGCACTTCAAGCCAATCGATAGAGCCGTCTTCTTTCTTCCACTCCACATCAACTTCAGCTGAAGGTTCCGTGAATGGAAAATAGGAAGGACGCAACCTGATTTGCAAGTCATCCTCAAAAAAAGCATTAACGAACTGATTTAACACACCTTTTAATGAAGCGAATGTAACATTCTCCCCAATCACCAAGCCTTCGACTTGATGAAACATAGGCGTGTGCGTCTGATCTGAATCACTGCGATAAACCTTACCAGGGGCAATGATTTTGATTGGCGGCTTCATGGTTTGCATCGCTCTGATTTGTACCGGAGATGTGTGTGTTCTTAATAAATGACCATCCGGAAAATAAAAGGTATCATGCATCGCACGCGCAGGATGATGAGCGGGAAAATTCAAAGCTTCAAAGTTATGAAAATCATCTTCAATTTCAGGCCCCGTCACCACATCGAACCCAACTTGTGAAAACAAATCAATGATGCGTTGCATGGTCCGACTCACTGGATGCAAACCACCCTTATTTTGTCCTCGCCCAGGCAATGTGACATCAACTGATTCAGCCATCAACTTTTGATTCAATTCTTGTTGCATTAAAGTGGTTTTCTTGGCTTGTATGGCGGTAAACAGTTGTTGTTTAATTTGGTTGATTTCAGCACCGGCTGACTTTCTGTCTTCTGGTGCCAACTGCCCCAATTGCTTCAATTGTAATGTCACAGTTCCTTTTTGACCCAAGAATTGAACCCTCACATCGTCCAATCCCTGTACCGTAGCTGCAGACTCTATCAGTTGCAATCCATCGGCTAAGATTTGTTTCAAATCACTCACTTTAATTCTCGGTTATTTATATGTATGTATTGATGTATCAATGTATATGTAGCGCTTTATTTCAGGCCATAAAAAAAGGAATCAGTTATACCACTGATTCCTCTTTTCAATCTATTGACTGTCAACGTCCCTCAGGGACTAATGACTATGACAATGCGGCTTTGGCTTGTTCAACAACAGCAGCAAATCCTGCTTTGTCGTGTACAGCCATATCAGCCAGAACTTTACGATCTAAAGAGATATCAGCTTTTTTCAATCCATTGATAAATCGTGAATAGCTCATACCGTTGTTACGTGCACCCGCATTAATACGTGTGATCCACAAAGCACGAAAAGCTCTTTTTCTGGTTCTGCGGTCACGGTAAGCATATTGACCTGCTTTAATGACAGCTTGTTTTGCAACGCGGTAAATTTTACGACGTGCATTATAATAACCCTTGGCTAACTTAAGGATCTTCTTATGTCTTTTGCGTGCTGTGACGCCTCGTTTAACTCTTGCCATGATGTTTCTCCTTTAATTAAGCGTAAGGTAGTAGTCTTTTCACTGATGCTTCATCAGCTTCATGCACCAGGCTGGTGCCACGTAGATTACGTTTACGTTTCGTACTCATCTTGGTCAAGATATGGCTTCTGAAAGCATGCTTTCTTTTGAAGCCACTGGCCGTCTTTCTGAAGCGCTTTTGTGCGCCCTTTTTGGTTTTCATTTTAGGCATAATGCCCTCCTATATTTTATTTATATACTCCAGCAAGTAGCCTTCAAGAAGGCTTTAATCATACTTGACTCACTGGTCAGCTTTTTTCTAATTAGGTGTTTAAACCTGTTTTTAGTGTCATCGTGACCACTTTACCTACACGGATGTAAGTCGGTAGCTATACTGATGGCTACACTTTTTACCAATGATTATTTAGTCGGCTTTGGAGCCAACAACATAATCATAAATCGACCTTCCATTTTCGCTGGTCGTTGTTCAACAACCACTTCTTCCACTAAATCTTTTTCTAATCGATCCAGCATATTTGAACCAATGTCTCTGTGTGCCAATTCACGTCCTCTGAACATGATGGTCACTTTGACCTTATTACCTTGGTCAATAAACTTCCTTAGATTTCTAATCTTGACTTGATAATCAGCTTCTTCAGTATTCGGTCTGAACTTAACCTCTTTTAACTGAACTTTTTTCTGTTTCTTTTTGGCTACTTGATTTTTCTTGGCCTGCTCAAACTTGAACTTGCCATAATCCATAATCTTACATACCGGCGGTGCCGCTTTTGGCGAAATTTCCACCAAATCCAATCCCGCACCTCGAGCCCTGTCTTGAGCTTCTGATGTCGATACAATTCCAACTTGCTCACCATGTTGGTCAATCAGCCTAACTTCAGGAACCCTTATTTGGTTGTTCCTGCGTACTTTGTCATTTCTAGCGATTAGTCAATCTCCTAATAATTATTTTTTCTCGTTGATTTGCAAATTCATTAATTGAATTAAATCATCAACTCTCATTGAACCCAAGTCTTGACCATCATGTGATCTCACAGTAATGGTTTCACTTTCCAATTCATTGTTGCCAACAATAACCAAGTAATTTGTCTTGTTTAATGTGTGCTGGCGAATTTTATAGCCGATCTTTTCGTTTCTCAAGTCATAAATTGCTCTAAAGCCCTGATTTTTCAATTTTTCGCCTACTTTTTCAGCATATTCGGACTGTTGGCCCGTAATATTCAAAATTGCGACCTGAGTTGGCGCTAACCACAAAGGCATATTTCCGGCATGATGCTCCAGCAAAATACCGATAAATCTTTCAAAAGAGCCTAAGATGGCACGATGTAACATCACTGGTGTGACTCGGTCTCCATTTTCATCAATATAGGTGGCTTCTAAACGATCTGGCATTGAAAAATCAATTTGAATGGTTCCACATTGCCACACCCTACCCAAGCAATCTTTTAATGAAAACTCAATTTTAGGGCCATAAAACGCACCTTCACCAGGCAACTCTTCCCAATCAATGCCCTTAGCATCCAAGGCATCAGCCAAGGCTTTTTCAGACTTATCCCAAACTTCATCACTGCCCACACGTTTTTCCGGACGGGTTGAGATGCGGTAAATAATCTCATCAAAACCAAAATCTGCATACACTTCATGTAGAAAATCAATGAACTGTGAAACTTCACCACCGACTTGGTTTTCTTGACAGAATATATGCGCATCATCTTGAACAAAACCACGGACACGCATCAGTCCATGCAGAGCACCTGAGGGCTCATTTCGATGACATGACCCAAATTCTGCCAATCGAATAGGTAAGTCACGGTATGACTTCAACCCTTGATTGTAGACTTGTACATGACAAGGACAATTCATTGGCTTAACAGCAAACTGACGATTTTCAGACTCTACACTGAACATGTCATCACCAAATTTATCGGCATGGCCTGATTTTTCCCACAAGCTATATTCAACCACTGAGGGGGTATTAATTTCTTTATAATCTCTGGCGTTTAACTTGTTGCGCATGTACTGCTGTATAGATTGATAAATTGACCAACCGCGGTCATGCCAAAACACCATTCCTGGTGCTTCTTCTTGAAAATGGAACAAATCCATTTTCTTACCTAATTTACGATGATCACGCTTTTCAGCCTCTTCCAGCAAATGTAAATAAGCTTTAAGTTCTTTTTTATCACTCCAAGCCGTGCCATACACACGTTGTAACATTTCATTGTCACTGTTACCACGCCAATAAGCACCAGCGATGCTCATTAATTTAAACACTTTGATTTTCCCAGTGTTTGGTACATGAGGCCCTAGACACAAATCAGTAAACTCACCTTGTCTGTACATGGACAAAACTTGATCTTCTGGAATGTCTCTGATGATTTCAGCTTTATACTTTTCACCTTTTTCTTCAAAAAATGTGATGGCTTCATCACGTGACACTTCAAACCTTTCAACCGGTAATTTTTCTTTAACGATCTTCTTCATTTCTGCGGTAATTTTGGCCAAATCATCTTCATGAAAAGGCTTTTCCGAAGCAAAATCGTAATAAAATCCATTTTCAATCACTGGCCCAATGGTGACTTCCACCTTGGGAAACAAACGCTGTACAGCTTGCGCCATTAAATGGGCTGCTGAATGCCTAATGACTTCCAAGCCATCTTCGGTGTTACCGGTCACTATCGTTAATTCCACGTCCTTATTGATGATGTGTGACAAGTCAACCATTTTCCCATCAACACGCGCAGCCAAAGCCGCATTGGCCAACCCAGGCCCAATGTCTTCAGCCACTGCTTGAACAGTTAATGCTTGATCAAATTTACGCTGAGTTCCATCAGCTAAAGTTACAGTAATCATGATGTTTCCATTGATAAAGGGACAATCCCCTAATCTTAACGTTTCCAGTGGTTAATAAAAGGCGGGAAATTATAACATGTTAAAAGACTGTTATAACGAATTAAGCACATATTTTCAGGTATCTTTTGATTACTTCAGCGACGCCAAACTCCAAGGATTCAACCGTCAATGCATGCCCAATTGATACTTCTAAGATATTGGGAATGGTTAAAAACTCAGACAAATTACTTAAATCCAAGTCATGTCCTGCATTAACCCCCAAACCCAAATCTTGTGCCGTGCGAGTCGCCTCCGCATATTGAGCCAACACCTCAACACAGTCCCCTGCTGAAAAACCATGCGCATAGGCTTCTGTATACAACTCGACCCTATCAACACCGGCTTTTGCAGCCAATTGTATTTGTTCCACACTGGGATCAATAAATAAGGAGGACCTCACGCCTAAGGAATTCAATTGCCGTGCCAGATCAGCCACCCATTCAAAATGTATCGTCAAATCCCAACCATGGTCAGAAGTCAGCTGATCTGGCGCGTCAGGAACCAATGTACATTGATCAGGCTTGGTTTCAGCGATTAGTTGCATAAACTGATCAGATGGATAGCCTTCAACATTAAATTCAACTTCAGGGTGCTGCTGGGTCAGTCGTGACAAATCTCGAGTGTCTTGCTTGGTGGCATGCCGTTCATCTTGACGAGGATGTACGGTCAAACCATGAACGCCCATACCAATAAGCTTCTCTCCATACGCAAGCACATTCGGATAATCCCTGCCACGTGAGTTTCGAAGTAGCGCAATTTTATTTAAATTCACACTGAGTGCTGTCATTGAAATATTCAAACTGAGTCTAAAGTTTGAATTTTACATGATGAGGTAACAATTGAGAATGTTTAATATAGATTGAAAAGAAGTCTTAAATATAACAAGGACAATACAGAGAGAAAACGTCAACCCACAAAACTCTGTATTGCCTCGCTGGTGTAGGATTGTTTAAGTCCCACGATTTGGAGATAATTTTGACCTCCCCCTGTTCGTTTCACATATTGCGAAATGAGATAATAATGATGTATCAACGTACAGGTTAAGTAAATTGTACATGAATAAACGTGTATGATAATATTGCGTACAAATATGCGCGCAAAATACTATGGATAAAGACAGAAGACACTTGGTTCAACTACAAAAAGCCCTGATTCCCGTCAGTAAGATGGTGATTAAATTCGGTTTGCAATGCCAAGAATTTAAAACCAATATACAAAAGGCGTACATTCAAGCCGCCGAAGAACTGTTGGATGAAGCCGATATTAAATCGACCAACCAAGCCATTGCAGTTAAAACCGGAATTGACCGCAGGGTTATTGCAGAATTCAAGAACCAACCAGATCAAAACCATGCCGCCTTGAATAAAATGGATTTAATTATTTTGGCATTACAAAATGCCAACGAACAAAACAAACAGCTGACTCATTCACACCTCAGTTCATTAATCGATAGCATTTATGGCAACCACATCAGAGCCAAAGCAGTCATCACAGAATTAATCAGCAATGGTATGATTGCCAAAGAAGGCAGCACATACAAAATCGTAAAATCAATCAACCAACAATTAATAAAACAAGCGGCGTTGGCTGAAGAAGTGGATGTGACCACCAAACGGTTATTCCAAACCTTTTACAAGAAAATGTTTTCTACCGACCAAAAACAGAACCTTAATCAGGCCTCTATATTTTCCAGTAAAATTCCACACAGTAAGCACAATGAAATCAATCAACTGATTGACATTAAAATGAAAGAATTTCAACAAGACATGTCCGTACTTATCAAACAACATGAAATCAATGTCCCTGAAGGCACGTATTCCAATGTTGGATTTTCACAATTTCAATTTGACTCAACAGAATAAGTATCCTTTAACAACCACTCTATTAAACACGCTGGATTCAGCTTATAAACGCAAAGGCATCGGCCGAAAACATAAACATTGTTTTGCCGATGCCCTTTAAACCACTGCAAACTGATTCAATCACCCGCTTGACTCTTCTCAAGCTTGTTGCAAAAAGTCCCGCAGCACAAATTGTAAAATACCGCCATGCAGGTAATAAGCCACCTCAATCTCTGAATCTAATCGTGCATCGGCCTGAAATGTCAACACTTCTCCATTGCTTCTGACCGCCTTAACGGTGACTTTTTTCCTAGGCACAAGACCATCAGAAATCCCTGTTATTGTGATTTTTTCAGTTCCATCCAATCCCAAGCTATCGGCATTTTGTCCAGCCAAATACTGTAAGGGCAACACCCCCATACCGACTAAATTACTGCGATGTATTCTTTCATAACTGTCCACCAGCACAGCTTTAACCCCCAACAAAGAAGTGCCTTTCGCTGCCCAATCACGCGAAGAACCACTGCCATATTCTTTACCACCCAACACCACCAACGGAATATTGCTCTTCCGGTATTTCTGAGCCGCCTCATACACGGTCATCTCTTGCTCAGTTGGCAAATACAGCGTAACGCCACCCTCGCTATCAACCAAATGGTTTTTAATTCTCACATTGGCAAATGTACCACGCACCATGACTTCATCATTACCACGGCGAGAACCATAGGAGTTAAAATCAGCCGGCTTAACACCTTTACTGATTAAGTATTGCCCCGCAGCTGATTCGGCACTGAATGAACCCGCAGGAGAAATATGATCAGTAGATGTACTGTCACCCAACTTCAATAAAACCCGCGCATCGACAATATCCTGCGGCGCTGTTGGTTGTTCTGGCAGATCCCTAAAAAATGGAATTTCCTGGATATAGGTCGATGCAGCCTCCCATTGATACAAGTCACCTTCGGCCACCGGCAAATCTTGCCAAATTTGATTACCGTCAAATATTTTGCCGTAGTTTTTAGCAAAATCCCTTGGAGTCAAAACTTCGGCCATAATGGCGTTAATTTCATCATCACTTGGCCAAATATCTTTCAGATAAACCGGGTCTCCATTATGAGCATGACCTAATGGCTCATGCGCCATATCGATATCGACTCGTCCAGCCAGTGCAAACGCCACCACCAACATCGGCGACATCAGAAAATTCATTTTAACCAGCGGATGAATTCGCGCTTCAAAATTACGATTACCTGACAACACTGAAGTCAAAACCAAGTCATGTTTTTTAACCGCTTGTTCGACTGCAGGGATTAAGGGCCCAGAGTTTCCAATACAAGAAGTACATCCGTAACCCACCAAATGAAACTGCAAAGCTTCAAAATCCACCATTAATCCCGCTTTATTCAAATAATCAGTCACCACTTTTGAACCTGGAGCCAACGAGGTTTTAACCCAAGGTTTAACATCAATGCCTTTTCTGATGGCGTTGCGTGCCACCAGTCCAGCACCTATCATCACAAAGGGGTTTGATGTATTGGTACACGATGTAATCGCCGCAATGGCTATAGAACCATCAGCCAGTTTGTATTTAGAGCGGCTTTCATCCACCCAAACACTTTTTAATCCATTGATGGTTTTTCCCGGGTGGATGGATGGCTTCACGCCAGCAGACTTCAACTCATTTTCAACTTGATCACCACCCTCATCAATAAAGCGCTCCTCCATCTTATCAATGGTTTGACGGTCATGCTCCTCAATATAAGAACGATCAAAACCGTCCTCTAACAACGCAGCAAATTGAGTTTTACTGTTTTTCAAAAATATTTTTTGTTGGGGCAATTTAGGTCCGGCTATGGTCGGCTGAATCTCACTGATATCCAACTCCAACACAGCCGAGTAATTGATGGCCTGTTCATTTTCCCGCCACAACAAATTTGTTTTACAATACTGCTCAACTCGCTCAATTTGTACATCCGTGCGGTTGCTGTTTCGCATGTAATCTAAGGTTTTATTATCGATAGGAAAATAAGTAATTGTACAACCAAACTCTGGCGACATATTACCTAATGTAGCCCGATCAGGTACCGACAAGTTATCCAAGCCTTGACCAAATACTTCAACAAATTTGCCGACCACACCATGCGAACGTAACAACTCCGCCACGGTTAATACCAAATCTGTGGCAGTCGAACCCAAGGGCAATTGCCCCGTTAACTTCAAACCCACCACTTCTGGCATCACAAAATAAATCGGCTGACCTAAAATGGCGGCTTCGGCTTCGATACCACCCACACCCCAACCCACAACGCCAATACCGTTAACCATTGGCGTATGGCTATCCGTACCAACCAAGGTATCAGGAAACAACTGACCCTCACGTGCAATCACACCCTGTGAAAGGTATTCCAGATTAACTTGATGACAAATTCCCATGCCGGGCGGGACCACCCTGAAATTAGTGAATGAATTTTGGGCCCATTTAAGTAATTGATAACGCTCCTGGTTGCGTGAATATTCCATCTCTATATTGCGCTGATAGGAATCATCAGAACCGAAATAATCTATTTGTACCGAATGATCAATAACCAAATCAACCGGAACCATGGGGTTGATTAAATCAACTTGCTTACCTTTACGCGCCACTTCAGCCCGAATGGCCGCCAAATCAACCACTGCCGGTACCCCAGTAAAATCCTGCATTAACACCCGCGCAGGTTTAAATGGTATGTCTTCAGTACCACCCTCAGGCTGCCAATTCAACAACGTTTCGATGTGAGTTCTGGTTACCCCAAAACCATCAAAATTTCGCAAAGCATTTTCCAATAGAATACGAATCGAAAACGGCAATTTTTCAATTGCGTACCCCTGTTCCTGTAAAGCTTTCAAACTAAAATATTCAAAATCTTCACCTTGCAGGTTCAAACTCTTTTTTATATGAAAAGGATCTTGGTCAGACATCTTTAACTCCTCGAAAAGCGGATTAATAAAAGCTACAATACCGATAAAAAAGTACACCACTGACTTACATCAGTGCATACAATTGTTATACGTCATTCATTGGTTTTTATCAAGCCATCAAGCAACCGATGCCATGAACGGGCCGTTAATTAAAAGCTGTTTTTATTTTTTACAGCTCGGTTCTCAACCGCAACAACTCAGGGAAAAAAGTCAGGTCCAAAGCTTTTTTCAAAAAGCTGACACCTGATGAACCACCAGTCCCTTGTTTAAAACCAATGATTCGCTCAACTGTTTTCATGTGTCTGAATCGCCACTGTTGAAATGATTGTTCCACATCAACCAATTGTTCGCACAAGGCATACATCGCCCAATGTTGATCTGGGCGCTGGTAAATCACCACCAACACTTCCATCAACTGCTGATTAAAGACATGGGGTTTGCGAATATCACGATCAACCAAGCTCTCAGGGACACTGTAACCCTCATCATAAAGGTGTTTAATGAACGCATCATAAATACTGGGTGAATCAAGCACTTTTTCAAGCACACTTCGCGACTCCGAACCTTCGGGAAACACCTTGACTAGTTTTTCATTTTTATTACCCAATAAAAACTCAACCTGACGATAATGCACTGATTGAAATCCAGATGCATTGCCTAACACATGCCTAAATTGCATGTACTCACTGGGCGTCAAAGTTTCTAATACAGCCCATTGTTCATACAATTGTTTTTGAATTTGCTTGACTCTGGCCAATATTTTAGAGGCCCTTCCCAACCGTTTAATTTGCACACAATGAATCGCTTCATTCAATTCATGAATAATCAATTTCATCCACAGTTCTGATGTTTGGTGCTGAATAATAAACAACATTTCATCGTGGTGCTGTGGGTCACTGATTGGTTTTTGTGCAGAAAATAGCGTATCCAAACATAGATAACCGCCATAGTTATTTCTTTCTGAGACGTCTAATTTGATGCCTTCTTCTAACTGTCTAAGGTTTTTTTTCTTACTCATTTCAAATCCAAGAATCAATCCAATCACTGATTTTATCAAGATACCACCTTGGTCTGACAAAATAAGCGAATAATATGTGCTATCTGGCATTTATTAAAAAGGCACATTCCTATATAATACTGGCCGCTCGACTTGAGTATATTACACACCAAGTTCTGCAAGCATTATAATGACTGAAATCTATACAGTGATCTTTTATTCATATTTATTATGCATGAATAATGACCGATTAAGGTTTCAATCACTCAATGTAACAAGTTTTCAAACCAGTTCGAAATCCAATTGTTTCATTGGTTAAATTGTTACAGAAACAGAGACACCCTTTGCCAACATTTTCGGAGAGTGAAATTGACCACAGTTGCATCATTTAATATCGATTATCTGCAGTATTTAACGCCCAATGGCGAATTAGTTGGAGACAAAAAACCAGCCATCGCAACCGACTTTGAAAAGTTAAAATCAATTTATGAACTAATGGTTTTAACCCGCACCTTTGACACCAAAGCTGTGGCCTTACAAAGAACCGGCAAACTTGGCACCTATGCTTCGTGCTTAGGCCATGAAGCGGTCCATATTGGTATAGGATCAGCCATGGCGGAAGCGGATGTGTTCGCCCCCATGTACCGTGAATACGGTGCGCAATTTTATCGTGGCGTTAAACTTTCTGAGGTTTTATTGTACTGGGGCGGCGATGAGCGTGGCAGTAATTTCTCTGGCCCGAAACACGACTTTCCGTGGTGTGTACCCATCGCCACCCAATGTACCCATGCAGCTGGTGCTGCCTTGGCATTCAAATTACGTGGTGAAAAACGGGCGGCTGTTTCAGTTGTTGGAGACGGTGGTAGCTCAAAAGGAGATTTTCTTGAAGCCATCAATGCAGCCAGTGCCTTCCAATTACCAATGGTTTTAATGATAGTTAACAACCAGTGGGCGATTTCTGTACCACGAAAAAAACAAAGCCAAGGCCGCACACTGGCACAAAAAGGTGTCGCAGGCGGATTGCCTTCAATTCAAGTCGATGGCAATGATTACATAGCCGTTTACACTGCAGTTAAAGCCGCACTAAAAAGAGCCTATGAAGGCAAAGGCGCTTCAGTGATTGAAGCCATAACCTACCGCTTGAGTGACCACACCACTGCAGATGATGCATCAAGATATCGTCCAGATGATGAAGTGGAAAATGCCAGACAATTTGAGCCCATTAAGCGCATGCGTAAATACCTGACCAACCAAGGACAGTGGAACGAACAACTAGAAAACCAATTATTAAACACCTGTAAAATTGAAGTGGATGCAGCCGTGGAAGAATACCAAAATGCATCAAAACTAACAGTGGCAGACATGTTTGATTATATGTACGAAGAATTGCCACATGATTTGGCAGAACAAAAAGCTTATGCAATGGCATTGGAGGAGAAGTCTAATGGCTAAAATTACAATGGTAGAAGCCGTAACTATGGCTTTGGCACATGAACTAGAACATGACAAAGACGTCATCGTACTTGGTGAAGATGTGGGAATCAATGGTGGTGTATTTAGAGCCACCAGTGGCTTGGCTCAAAAATTTGGTGAAGACCGGGTGTTAGACACACCTTTGGCTGAAGCCATGATTGCTGGAATGACGGTGGGTATGGCGACTCAAGGTATGAGACCGATTGCTGAAGCTCAATTTTTAGGATTTATTTATCCGATGGTTGAACACATTATTTGTCATGCAGCCCGAATGCGCAACAGAACACGCGGCAGATTAACCTGTCCATTGGTTATCCGAGCACCTTATGGTGGCGGTATCCATGCACCCGAGCACCACTCTGAAAGTACAGAAGCCTTATTTGCTCACATGCCAGGTATTCGAGTCGTGGTGGCATCATCGCCAAGCCGGGCCTATGGCTTGTTATTAGCAGCCATCAGAAACCCCGACCCTATTTTATTCCTCGAACCTAAACGTGTCTATCACTTAAACAAAGAAGAAGTGGAAGATGACGGTGAAGAATACCCATTAGACATGTGTTTTGTTATCAGAGAAGGCTCCGATGTCACATTGGTTACTTGGGGCGCCATGATGAAGGAAACATTAGAGGCTGCGGACAAGTTGGCTGAACAAGGTATATCAGCAGAAGTTATTGATGTCGCAACCATCAGCCCCCTCGATATGGATACCATCCATGAATCAGTGGCTAAAACGGGTCGTTGTGTCATCATTCAAGAAGCGGCTAAACATTGTTCAGTTTCATCAGAAATCGCAGCTAATTTAGCCGACCAAGGTCTATACAACCTAATGGCTCCTGTTAAACGCGTAACCGGTTATGATGTTATTATGCCACTGTTCAAGTTGGAGAAAAAATACATGCCAACTGTGGATCGAATTTTAGACAAAGTCAATCAAGTGTTGGAGGTTTCATGAGCATATTTAATTTACCAGATTTAGGCGAAGGTTTGCCGGATGCAGAAATTGTTGAATGGCATATTAAGGTCGGCGATAAAGTAGAAGTAGATCAGCCTATGGTGTCTATGGAAACCGCCAAAGCCGTGGTTGATGTTCCTGTTCCGACTGCCGGCATAGTGATTAAACTATATGGCGAACCTGGTGATGTAATTGATACTGGCGCACCCTTGGTTGAATTCAGCTCCGAACAAAACCAAGTCAGCAAACCCGACGATGAGGCGGCTGACAACACCACAGACACACCGGCTAAATTAAGGGCCGAAGCAGAACAAGTTTTGAAAGATCTAGACCAAGAAACTGCTGATGATTCTAATAAAAAAGAAGCCATAGGTACAGTGGTTGGTCAAATGGAATCGTCTGACAAAGTACTGGATAGTATGACCGACTTTGGTGGCAAAAAAGCGGCACCAGCAGTCCGTGCATTGGCGAAAAAATTAGGTGTCGACCTCAGTTTGGTTGAAGCCACAGGTTCTGGCGGAGTGATTCGCCCTTCTGATGTCAAAGCAGCTGCAGCCAATCCGCCTAGCAAACCTGCACCAAGCCAAGCGACTGCTGAAAAAGCACCGGTGACATCCACGCCCCCTGCACCCGCAACACAATCGGTGACTCAACAAACCGCACCAGCCAAAAGCAAACCAGTTGCGGATGGTGAATGGCAACAAGTCAAAGGATCTCGCAGAACCATGGCAAGGGTGATGCAAAATGCACATGCCAACGTAGTTCCTACTACAATCATGGATGATGCTGATATCAATAACTGGCAAGCTGGTGAAGACATAACCTCCCGTTTAATCAGGTCATTGGTGACCGCTGCTGCTGCAGAACCCACGCTGAATGCCTGGTTTGATGGTGACAAACTATCTCGCCGTTTAATCAGTCATGTCGATATTGGTATAGCCGTTGATACAGAAGATGGATTATTTGTTCCTACCATGAGAAATTGTGACAAATTAACGCCGCAAGATATTAGGCATGAAATGAATACCATCAAACAACAAGTCAAAACCAGAAGTATCCCGCCAGAAGCGATGAAAGATTACACCATCATGTTATCTAATTTCGGCGTATATGCTGGCCGTTATGCAACCCCAGTCATTACACCTCCTTGTGTATCGATTATTGCTGCGGGTAAACTCAGACATGAAGTGGTTCCTGTATTGGGCGGCATGGAAGCCCACAGAATCATTCCATTGTCTTTAACTTTTGATCATCGGGCCGTCACTGGCGGCGAAGCAGCTCGGTTTTTAGCTGCCATGATTAACGATTTATCGAAAAGCAAATAACGTTAACTTTTCATTAATAAAAAGCATAAAACGCTCACTTTTTTAAAATTGGGCGTTTTTTTTGTGATAAATATAATTGATGATGGTCATATCTCTGTGCTTATAATAAACATCGAAACAAATTATTGGTGGCTGGTAATTTAGCTGGCTGAAATCAATTAATGTATTTTTTAATTATTGACATCATTTCCTCGGAGGAAATACTTATGAAGAACTTTAAAATCAAACCTGTAAATGTTGCCATTGCAGCTGCTGTTACCGTAGTTGGCGCTGGCGCTTTAATGAGTGGCACTGACAATCCATTTGGCCAAACTGATTTAAATGACGGCTACCAAAACGCCGATGGCCGCATTGCCAAAGTCAGTGATGCGGACGAAGGCAAATGCGGTGAAGGCAAATGTGGCGATGACAAAAAAGCCAAAAGTGCTGAAGGTCACAAAGACGCCGAAGGTAAATGTGGCGAAGGCAAATGTGGTGAAGACCACAAAGACGCCGAAGGCAAATGCGGTGAAGGCAAATGTGGTGAAGATCACAAAGACGCCGAAGGCAAATGCGGTGAAGGCAAATGCGGTGAAGACCACAAAGACGCTGAAGGCAAATGCGGTGAAGGCAAATGTGGTGAAGACCACAAAGACGCTGAAGGCAAATGCGGTGAAGGCAAATGTGGCGATGACAAAAAAGCCAAATCTGACAAAGCTGAAGGCAAATGCGGCGAAGGTAAGTGCGGCGAGCAGTAATTGGATAATCTGAGATGAGTTTATTAAACATTTCAGGAGCCGGTATCGGTTTGAGACGGGGACTTGTGTCCCCGTTTCAAGCTTATGGAGACCTGAATCCAGTTAAATTGATGGAAGTCGCTCCAGAAAACTGGATGACTGTAGGCGGTAAAGCTCGACACGATTTCAACGCTTTTGCTGAACGTTATCCGATGATTTTACACGGCCTGTCATTATCAATTGGCGGACCTGACGAACTGAATATACCCTTTGTCAAAGCCGTCAAAAAGTTTAAAGATGAAATCAATTCACCGATCTATTCTGAACACCTATCCTATTGTACAGATGGTGGACAACTGTATGATTTAATGCCCATCCCTTTCACCGAAGCAGCGGTCAACCATGTGGCTGATCGAGTGATGCAAGTGCAAGACATTTTAGGCGAACAAATGGCCTTAGAGAATGTGTCTTATTACCTCACGCAACCACAATCCGAAATGACTGAAATCGAATTCATCAATGCAGTCATCAAGAAAGCGGATTGTTTATTACACTTAGACGTCAACAACATTCACGTCAACAGCACCAACCATCGATACGACCCATTGCAATTTTTGGACCAATTGCCTACAGAACGCATTGCTTACATACACATTGCAGGACATTATAACGAAGCCGAAGATTTGATTGTGGATACCCATGGCGCCAATGTCATTGAAAATGTTTGGGACATACTAGAATATACCTATAAAAATTATGGTGTATTCCCTACCCTTTTAGAACGTGATTTCAACTTCCCACCGGTGGCCGAACTGTTGACAGAAGTTTCTAGAATTGACCAATTACAACACAAATACCAAAATACCCGCATCAATCATGTCAAACAAGCCAACATTTAAACAGGCACAAGTCGAATTTGCTGCTCACATCAGAAACCCTGATGTAAACAAAATGCCAGCGAATATTGAAAATCGCAGGATGGCGATTTATCGGGACCTATTCATCAACAGCTTAGCTGGACTACTTGGCGGCTCCTTTCCAGTCCTCAAATCATTGTACAAAGAAGACAGGTGGCAACAACTGGTCCGAACCTTTTATCGAACGGAACACAACAAAACACCACATTTTCCAGAAATCCCTCGTGAATTTGTTGAATACTTGAAACAGCATGAAGTAGATGCCAGCAAGCCCTTTATTTTTGAGCTGGCCCATTATGAATGGATTGAATTGCACTTAGAAAAACATCGCATCGAAATCAATAAAAACCAAGCATTGGATGCTGACGACTTACTGAAAGGTGTACCTGATGTTTCTCCCCTGGTTAGGGTTCAAGCCTATCATTACCCAGTCCACCAAATAAAAACCAGCCACCAACCGACCAAAGCTTTGCCCCAACCCATTTTTATGCTTGTTTGGCGGGACACAAAGTATCAAATTCATTTTTCAGAACTCACCCCATTTTCGGCCTTGTTGTTAGAAACCTTAATCAATAATAACACCGCTACTGGCCAGCAAATCCTGGAAACATTGGGCGAACAGCACCAACATCCGAACCTCAATCAATTCGTGCAATTTGGACTTCAAACAATGAACCAATGGCACCTACAAGACATCATATTATCAGCCAATCAAAAATCATAAGGAGTCCATTATGTCATTTAATACCGCACAAAATTTATGGGAAAAAACCACCAGCAGATTGAATTCTGTGGGACAGTGGATTCCCCCATTATTGATTAGATTAATCCTATTTTGGGAATTTTACGAAGCCGGCACTCAAAAACTAAATGGCAACAATTGGTTTTCAGGTATCCAGAACAACTTCCCCTTTCCGTTTAATCACATACCCGCAGATATCTCATGGTTTATGGCTGCCTGGGGCGAATATTTATTTGCCATCATGTTGTTGTTGGGACTGTTCACTCGATTTGCAGCGGTGTCTTTATTGGTCATAACCGCTGTTGCCACAGCAGCAGTACACTGGCCCGATAGCTATACATCACTGAATCAACTATGGGAAGGTTATGCAATCTCAAACAAAGGTGCAGGAAATTTTAAATTGCCCTTGTTATTTGTGGTCCTTTTGATGCCACTGATTTTTTCAGGTGCAGGTAAATTCAGTCTGGACCATATACTGACTCAATTGATGAAGGGTGACACCAATCATACTCTACAATCAGACTTTATTTCCAAAGGGCTTGGCTTGATAGTCATAGGCTTACCTTTGTTTTTTGTGATGACAACCATTGGAGTTTCTTTGATAATCTTTGGGGTCATTTTGATTCTTGCTGATCGGTTCATTACTCCAGCCGGTTAAACGCAAAACCTAAAAATTAAATGTCGAGGCCACATTCACTGTGGCCTTTTTTGTTCAGTATTTTACAAATATTAACAGCTGTTAATTCGGTCACACAAATGTCACTCAATTAAGGTAAAATTCTTTGTTCGAAAAAGAAGGAAACCATTAAAATGAAGAAAATAACCTCACTGTTGCTGTGCACCGGCATGGCCTTTACTGCACAAGCAGGTCTTGATGACTTACTTATCTCAGAGATTAACATCGTACCAAACGCCAATGAATTTATTGAAATTCATAACAAGGGTTTAGATCCGATTGACCTTTCTAACGTCTATTTAACCGATGCCACATTTGCTGGTGGCAGTACTTATTATTACCAACTGGCTAGCGGCGATGGCGGCGGCGGTGGCTTTCAAGATTTCTTTGCCCGCTTCCCTACTGGTGCCATAATAGCTCCCGGCGAATACCAAACAGTCGCCCTGAATGGTTCAGATAATTTTTTCACAGCCTACAGCACCCAACCCACATATGAACTGTATGAAGATGGGGCTTCCTCTGATGCAATACCTGACATGCTTGAAGCCACTGCTGGCTCAATCAACAACCAAGGCAATCTGACCGATGACAGTGGAGAAGTGGTGGTCTTACTACACTGGGACGGTCTTTCTGATTTAGTTCAAGACCTTGATTATGTCGTTTGGGGGGATAAAGTCGAAGCGATAGATAAAACCAATGTTTCGATCGACGGACCTGACGCTGATGCCACCACCAGTACTTACTTAGATGATACAAGCATTGCCAGTCAGGCAGTGGTTAGCGCCAACGCGCATGCCAATGGCAACAGTTGGCAGCGCATCGATATGACCGAAGGTGCTGAAGCCCAAACCGGCGGCAATGGATTTGCTGGCAGTGATGAAACTTCTGAAAATACTGACTTTACCTTTGCAGAGTCAACACCTACACCCAATGGACCCAGCAACATAGCACCTCCTGTCGCTCAGTTTGTGATTAATGAAATCGACGCAATCAGCAGCAGTGCTGATTTTATTGAATTATTCGGTAACGCCAATACGGCACTTGATGGCTACACAATTGTGTTGTATGACGGTGACACCGACCTTTCAACCGCCGTTATCAACTTAGATGGCATGAGCACCGATGCCAACGGTTATTTATTAATTAACAATACACTGGCAGATGGCGTTGATGCAGTGGCCCTGTATGCTGCAGATTCAATGAATTTTTTAGTCGGTGATGCCATCACCAGCACAGACATCATGGATGCTGTCGTCTACGGTACTGGCCAAGCTGATGATGTTGAATTATTAGCTTTATTAAACCCTGGTCAAGCCCAACTTAATGAAGACGAAAATGGTGCCGCTATGACCGAATCATTGATCCGTTGTACCAATGGTTCTGGCGGACAGTTAAACAGCCATTCATTCAAAGCTTTCTCACCTTCACCAGGTACCGAAAATGCCAGCTGTGTCACCTTTGATGATTATTATGCCACTGCAGATGCCAGCTCAGCACAAGCCCTAAGAGACAGCTTACATGAGATCATTGATGACCATGTGATGTTCCCTTATTCATCAGGTGCTGAAGACACTTGGGATGTTTTATCGATTGCCGACGAAGACCCCAATACCGCTGGTCAAGTTTGGATGGTTTACAAAAACAACAATTACACATACCAAGGTGGCGGTCAACAAGCCTACAACCGCGAACACACGTGGCCACAATCATATGGCTTCAATAGCGGCGCCCTGGGTGACAACAATGCAGCCCGAACTGATGTGCATCATTTAATGATGTCAGACGTCGGCTACAACAGTGATCGTGGCAATCTGTATTTTGATAACTGTTCTGCCTCATGTACTGAAAGATCAACAGATACCCATGACAACCCGAACACCCCACAAGTTGATGTTATTGGTGGCGGCTCTGGAACCTACCCCGGCAATTCAAACTGGTACGATGGCAACTCATTTGAAGTATGGAATTTTCGCAAAGGTGACATTGCGCGTGCCATGTTCTATATGGACGTGCGTTATTCTGGAGATGTTGCCGGAGAAGTTGACCTACAACTGACAGACAACGCAGGCTTGATTCAAACAGGATCTACCTACATGGGATTGTTATCCACTCTACTTGAGTGGCATGAAGCGGACCCTGTGGACGACACCGAAAGAAATCGAAATAATTTTATTTTCACCAAACAACAGAATAGAAATCCATTTATTGATCACCCAGAATGGGTTGAATGTATTTTTGTTGTTGGTGGTGCATGTGAGTCCGTTGATAATGACCTCATCTTTATGCATGGCTTCGAACAGTAAAGAAAATCAAGCAATGAAATAAGTCAAAAGGCAAACCAAAGGTTTGCCTTTTTTATTTCTATATTATATAAAAGACATAAGAATTAACGGGGAAAGCAATTGGTAATTACAAGTATATAATATTAGTAAAAAGAGGACATAAATGAAGAAAAAATACCTATACATCGCCATGACAACACAGTTATTGGCATCAACTGTTTCAATGGCTGGAACCAAAGTCATTGTGAAAAACAATGAAAGCTTCCCACAAGCCGGGGCCGTCAAATTAATCGAAGACTACGGTTCATTTAAATTATATGAAATGGATCAATCTACAGCATTGAATCTTTCGAAAAATAATCACAACATATCAGTAGCTGATGAAATGAATCAGTTACTTTTTGATTCTTTTAGATTCGATACCCAAGCCTCAGCCATTAAGTCTAAACTGAATGAAACTTCAGCATTGAATCAAGGCATCGGTTTACAGATGATTCAATTTGTCGGACCAATCAAACAAAATTGGCTGGATATGGTTGAAGCAAGTGGCGGTCAATTAATCCACTACATCGCCAACAATGGTTATTTAGTCTGGGTCGACCAGAACAGTCGAGAACAATTAAACCAACTGGCATCTCAACAATCATTTTTACAATTCAGTGCGCCTTTCACTGAATCATTTAAATTGGGCAACACCATTCAACAACGGATCAACCAAAATACATTACCTGATGAAATCATTGATGTCACCATCCAAATTGTTGACAGTCCACTTAAAGACCAGTCCAAAAAAACCATTGAAGATTTAGCCGATAGAGTGAATACATCTTGGAGCGAAGTGATGAAATTTCACAGCATCAGGGTTTCAATAAAATTAAGTGACATCGATGCTGTTTTGGCATTACCTGATTCATATTGGGTCAACGAATATTTTGAAAGAACTTTAGATGATGAAGTTCAAAATCAAATTTTGGTGGGTGATTTAACCTCTGATAACTCAGGTCCTGCAATGACTGGCTATGCTGATTTCTTATCAGAAAAAGGATTTCCAACCACGCCCAGCTCATACCCTATAGTCGATGTAACCGATGATGGTATAGGAAATGGTTCAACGCTCAGCGGCGACCCCACTTTCCACGAAAGTGGCAGTTTATCAAACCCAACTCGGTTAAGTTATGTAGCCAACTGTACTTCAGAGAGCAACGGTGAAGGCATTGATGGCCATGGTCACTTGAACACCAGTATAGTTGGTGGGTTTGAAAGTCGCGTCGGTTTTCCATATATTGATCCAGATGGTTTTATCAGGACCCAAGGGGTTAATCCTTTTGCCCGAATTGCGGGTACCCGAATTTTTGATACTGCTGGATTTGACTTGGTCAGTTGCGGTAGCACCGACTCTGGGCTGATTAAATCTGTTGAAGATAATGGCGCAGATATCATGAGTAACTCTTGGGGTTGTGGCGGTTGTGCTGGTTCCTATGATGACTCATCCCAAGCATTTGACTTAGGTGTACGGGATGCAGATATCAGTCAAGCGGGCAACCAAGAATTAATCATGGTATTTGCAGCTGGTAACGATGGTACTGGCGCGGGTACCATAGGCACACCGGGAAATGGTAAAAACATGATCACGGTGGGTGCTTCTGAAAATTACAGACCCACAGACGAAGACGGTAATTGGACCGATGGATGTGCGGTAGGCCCCAGCGGTGCTGACAGTGCCATGGACGTTATTGATTTTTCTAGCCGAGGCCCCTCTCCCGGTGGTCGCGCTAAACCAGAAGTCATTGCGCCCGGCACCCACATTCATGGCACCGCATCAACCAACATCAGTTACACCGGAAATGGTGTATGTGACCAATATAGACCAGGGTCTCAAACTGTGATTGCAGCGTCTTCAGGAACTTCACACTCAACACCAGCCGTTGCTGGCGTATCATCTTTGGCTTATTATTGGATAGAAAACCCACCTGACACAATGATTGGTGATTTTTCTACTCCGAGTCCAGCCATGATGAAAGCTTATTTGGTGGCACATCCAACGTACTTAACCGGTGTAGATGGCAATGATGATTTACCCAGCAATAACCAAGGGTACGGAATGCCAAACATGGGTTTGATGTTTGATGACACTCCAAAATACTTGAATGATCAAAACGTCGTATTTGACAACACTGGCCAAACTTGGGAATGGATTGGTACTGCAGCAGATCCATCTAGACCAGTAAGAATTGTCATGACTTATACCGACCAACCTGGTGCAGTTGGAACATCACCGCAAGTTAACAACATCGATTTATCAGTAGAAACCGGTGGATCTACTTACCT
>Ga0209344_10000680_pt1 | contig 53950 bp, 59 predicted proteins | sample Cruoilmetagenom6_FD_187293 | JGI IMG/M metagenome (GOLD analysis project Ga0209344, IMG submission 187293) | Oil polluted marine microbial communities from Coal Oil Point, Santa Barbara, California, USA - Santa Barbara Oil Seep Sample 6 (SPAdes)... | ecosystem: Environmental > Aquatic > Marine... | reverse complement strand
CTGCAATCCGGCAGTGCGACGGCGACGACAGTGTCCGGGCCGTTATCCTGACCGGTGCGGGCCGGCATTTCTGTGTTGGTGCGGACATGTCGGCGGGCGCCGCCAGCTTCGACACGTCCGACGGGGGCGCCGGCGCCAAGAATTTCGGCAGCACGCAAGGCGGCAAGCGCGACGGCGCGGGATTCGTGGGCGCGCTCTACAATTCCCTCAAGCCGACAATCGCCGCCTTCAACGGCGCGGCTGTCGGGGTCGGGATTACGCTGGCCCTGCCAACAGATATAAAGATCGCGGCCTCGACCGCAAAATTCGGCTTCGTGTTCACGCAGCGCGGCCTGCCACCTGAAGCGGGCAGCGCATGGTTCCTGCCCCAGATCGTGGGCTTGCCGCAGGCGCTCAAATGGTGCCTGACGGGGCGCGAGTTCGACGCGGCAGAAGCGCTGGAAGGCGGCCTTGTCAGTGAGGTTGTCGCGCCCGATCAATTGCTGCCGACGGCCCTGAAACTCGCCCACGAAATTGCGCGCAACACTGCTCCTGTTTCGGTCGCCCTGACCCGCCAGCTGCTGTGGCGGTATGGCCCCGACAGCGCGCCGTTCGACCTGCTAGCAAAGGACGGTGCGTTTGCCCTCGCATTGGGCGCCTCCGATGACGTCAAGGAAGGCGTCGGCGCCTTTCTCGAAAAGCGCGCGCCTGCTTTCCCGGGAAAAGTGTCCCGCGACATGCCGAACGGCTTCCCCTGGTGGGATGGCGATAGCTGACACACACTTTCCGGCGCGGGGTTTCCTGATCCCGATTGCGGCCTATCATCGACAGTCTCTTCCGATGACAGGAATGCCACATGACCCAGCTCCCGACTTCATATCCCCTGCCCCAGGGCGTGCTCGACCTTTATGATGCCTATTGCCATGGCGCGATGTCGCGGCGCGACTTCTTCGCCGGCCTCGGCAAATACGCCGTCGGCGGCATGAGTGTCGCCATGCTGGCCGCCTGCGTCATGCCCGATTACGAAACCAGCCTGCAGACACAACCTGACGATCCGCGCCTCGACATCGAAACCCTGCTCTATAACTCACCCAATGGCGCAGGCGACATGGCGGGCGATCTTGTCCGGCTGAAAGAGGGGCCGGCCAAACGGCCCGGCGTGATTGTCGTGCACGAGAACCGGGGCCTCAATCCATATATCAAGGATGTTGCCCGCCGAACGGCGCTGGCAGGCTATATCGCGCTGGCGCCCGACGCGCTGTATCCGCTGGGCGGCTATCCCGGCAATGACGATGATGGCCGCGCCCTTCAGGCAACGCGCGACCGGGACGACATGCTGCAGGATTTCATGGCCGCTGCCGAGACCCTGCGCGATCATCCGGATTGCAATGGCAAGGTCGCCTGCGTCGGTTTCTGCTTTGGCGGGGCCGTCACCAATTTGATGGCGGTGAACCAGCCCTGGCTGTCCGGCGCCGTGCCCTTCTATGGCGGATGGCCGACGGAAGAGGACGCCGCGAAGCTGGACGTGCCGCTGCAGATCCATCTGGCCGGGCTGGACACGCGCGTGAATGCGGGGTGGCCCGCCTATGAAGCCGCCCTCAAGGCCAATGGCGCCGACTATGAGGCCTTCATCTATGACGGCGTGAACCACGGCTTCCACAATGACACGACACCGCGCTACGACGCCGCCGCCGCACAGCTGGCCTGGGGCCGGACGCTGGACTTCTTCAAGGCGAAACTGGCCTGATTTCGACGTGATGGGTTGAAACCGAGGCCCTCGCTGGCGCTTCGGGCATTTCAAGCTTCAATTTGATCCTCGATCAAATTGTGCGCCACAGGCGCACCGGCTTGGAATGGTGGGCGGTACAAGGTTCGAACTTGTGACCCCTACGATGTCAACGTAGTGCTCTACCACTGAGCTAACCGCCCGATCCATCGGGAAGCGGCGGTAATGGCCAATCCAGCCCGCCGCGTCAAGATGGTTTAGGCCGCCATCACCTTGTCGACTTCGTCAACGATCTCACGCAGGTGGAACGGCTTGGACAGGACTTTCGCTCCGGCGGGCGTCGGCGCGCCGGATGAGAGCGCCACGGCGGCAAAACCTGTAATGAAAACAATCTTCATCGCCGGGTCGAGTTCGGCGCCGCGACGGGCCAGTTCGATCCCGTCGAGCCCCGGCATGACAATGTCGGTCAGGAGCAGGTCGAACACTTCGCGCTCAAGCGCATGAAGGGCCGTTTCGCCGTCGGCATAGTCCTGGATTTCATGGCCGGCCCGGCGCAGCGCGGCAGCCAGGAACGTGCGCATTGAGTCGTCGTCTTCTGCGAGAAGGATCTTGGTCATGCTCGCCCCCTTGGATGCCAGTGTCTGATTAAAGACATAAACAACGGATCGGGTAAATCATGCGTGAATGGCAATGCAATTCCCTGTCTCTTTTTTGCTTCAGCCCTGAAAAAGCTTGACCTTCGGGCGAACTGGCAAACCATGGGGCCGATGACCGGCATACTTCCCCTGACAAGATCTCCCGAAACGGAGCCTGCAGCGCCGGTTGCCTATGACACGCCCTACACGCTGGACGGACCCGCCGGGCCCGCAGCGCCGGTCCTGTTTGCCTCGCCGCATTCGGGCAATGAATACCCCGAACCCATGCGATCGGCCCTCTGCGTGCCCTTGATCGACCTCCGCCGCACCGAAGATGCCTTCGTCGAAGAGCTGTTTGCCGATGCCCCGGCGCTGGGCGCCACCTTGATGGCGGCCCGCTATGGCCGCTCGGTCGCAGACCTCAACCGCGATCCGCGCGAACTCGACGCCAGCATGTTCAGTGATGGCCTGCCCCGCGTCAGCGGCCTGCCCACGGCCCGCGTCGATGCCGGTCTCGGCGCCCTGCCCCGTGTCGCGGCCCGCGGCGAGGCGATCTATGCCCGGCGCCTGACCCGCGCCGAGGGCGAAGAACGCCTCCGTCTGGTGCACGACGCCTATCATGACCGGCTCGGCCTCGAACTGGGCGCCCTGCGCGAGACGCATGGCGCAGTCCTGTTGATTGACTGCCATTCGATGCCGTCAGTCCAGCCGGGACGGCGCCACCTGGCCGACATTGTGCTGGGCGACCGGTTCGGCTCGAGCTGCGATCCGCGGCTGACCGGGCGCGTTGAACGCGCCTTCCGCGCCCAGGGCCTCAATGTTGCCCGCAATGCGCCCTATGCTGGCGGCTACACGACCCGCCGCTATGGACGGCCCAAACGCCAGGTCCACGCCCTGCAGATCGAGATCAATCGCGGCCTGTACATGGACGAACACGCGGTCACGCGGTCAGACCGGTTTGCTGAAATGCGAGCCGTGATCACCGATGTAACGGCGCAAATCCTCGATATTGCGCGGCTCGTCAGCGAATCCTGACCCCTTTTCTAAAAAAAAGGGCCGCACCCGAAGGTGCGGCCAAAGTCAAAGGGAGGAAACGCCAGAGGCGTCTGCACCGAAGTGCAAGGACAGAATTATGCTGCGGTGCACAAATAGGCAAGCGCAGGAATGTCGCACCTCTGCAATTAACCTCGTCTGCCCGCATTTTGGGCACAGAAATGCCCTCCGGCACACCATTTGCGTAGGACTTGCTCGAATTTCCTGTTTTGGGACTGGAACCGTCCCGTCATAGTTTGGAGTAAGAAATGGCTGACGAAACAGATCTGCATGTGGGCAAACGCCTTCGCCGCCGCCGCCGGCTGCTCGGCATGACCCAGCAGGACCTCGCTGGCCAGGTCGGCGTCCGGTTCCAGCAAATCCAGAAATATGAATGTGGCGCCAACCGCATCACGTCATCGCGCCTGTATGAACTGTCGCGCGCCCTGAACGTGTCGGTCCAGTATTTCTTTGACGGTATCCCGGTTGCCGATGCCCCCGACGCGGCCAATGACGCCGAGCATATGGAAGGCGACATCCTCTCGCAAAAAGAGACGCTGGAGCTTGTTCGCGCCTATTACCGCCTCGGCGAGCGCCCGCGCAAACGCCTTCTGGAACTGGCCAAGGCCCTTGAAGGCGACCAGTCGAGCCACGGCGCCGCTTGACGCCCGGCCCAAGGCAGGGCTAGCCCTGCCGGATGCCAGACGGAATGTCCCTCGAAGATGAGCTTGCCCGCGCCGGGCGGCTCTCAGATGCGGCCTGGATCGCCATCCGGCCGCATTTTCGTGCCCTGAAAGACGTGGACAACAAGGTGGCAGACACGCCGCCGAACCCATCCCCCGCCCGTCCGGCCCCCACTGCGAGACCGGCCATTCCCGCAAGGGCCGAATTCGATCCCGTCACCGAGGGCGACCGCGCCGCCGAACGCGCGATCCGCGCCATCCTGGCTGCTGAATGCCCGCAGCATGGCGTGACGGGCGAGGAATATCCTGAAACCCCCTCCAGCAGCGGCTATCGCTGGCTGATCGACCCGATCGACGGGACCCGCGCCTTCGTCGCCGGCCTGCCTGTCTGGACAACGCTGATTTCACTCGTCGGCCCGGACGACGTGCCGATCATCGGCCTTATCGACCAGCCTGTCCTGGGCGAACGCTATGTCGGCTGGCCGGGCGGCGCCGAATTGCAGCGCGGCGGCACGCGTACGCCGATCCGTGTCTCCGACTGCCGCGACCTGCGCCGGGCAACCATTGCCACAACCGATCCCTTCATCCTGAACCCGGCCGAACAGGGCGCCTGGGCGCACTTGCGCGCGACGGCCCGGATCGCGCGTTATGGCCTCGATGCCTATGCCTATGCGCGTCTCGCCGCCGGCACGATCGACCTTGTCGCCGAGACCGACCTGAAAGCCTGGGACGTCGCCGCCCTGATCCCGGTCGTGCGCGGGGCTGGCGGCCTCGCCACCGACTGGCGCGGCAACGCGCCCCGGCTCGGCGGCCAGATCGTCTGTGCCTCGAGCGAGGGTGTCATGGACCAGGCCCTGCTCGCGCTGAGGCGTTCGGCCACGCTGGCCTGAGTCAGCTCGCGGGTTCAGCGGCAGCCGCCAACGCGTCACGATAACGACGACTGCCCGTGACAACCCGCCCGTCATCCAGCGTGATTTCAACATCGCCGGACGCTTTTGGCCTAAAGGCGCCGATACGCGCCCGGTTGACGAGGCGTGAGCGGTGCACCCGGGCAAAGCCGTGCGATTTCAGCCGCGCCTCCCAGGTCGCCAGCGTGCCACGCACCATATGGACCCGGTCCTTCGTGTGGAACTGGACGTAATTGCCGGCCGCCTCAACAGCCAGAATGTCGCCGGGCGGCAGGAAGATTGCCGTCGCGCCGTCCCGGATCTCGATCCGGTCTCCCACCGGTTTCGCCCGCCGCGCCATGATCAACGGATACAGCCAGTATGTGGCCGCCAGAACCGCGTAGCTGATCACGTCCTTGCGCCATTCATAGACCAGAGGCAGCAATATCCCGTCGCCAAAGAAGCGGTAGTCTCCCCCGAGCAGCGCGAAACACATCATCCGGATGACGACCATGCCCGCCACATGGACCAGCGACACCGGCACGGTCAGGGCCAGGTGGCCGAGAATGGAACCGGGCAGGTTGCCGGAATGCGGCGGCAGCCGCCGGACCGCCAGTCCGATGAACGGTGCCAGGGCCAGCCAGAGCAGGTAGCTCGAGCCTTCCAGGATCAGCGGCTCAATGAAGGATACGGAATCCCCGTCGCGCTTTGCCTCCAGGATGATCGACGTGATGTTCACGAGCCCATTGACCAGGCCGAGGACGGCGATTGCCACCCAGGGGCCGCTGAATACCTGCCTGCCACCGCTCGTCACGCCAGAGCCACCACTCGTCACCACACCGTCTCCACTCGTCCCGGCCTGTCGCCGCTCGTGTCGCCACGATAGCGCGCCATCCGCGTTCGCGAAAGGAAGGGCTGAACCTCAAGGAGACACGCCCCATGACCCAACGCCGCTACGATCTCGACTGGCTCCGCATCGGCGCCTTTGCCCTGCTCATCTTCTACCATGTCGGCATGTATTACGTGACATGGGACTGGCACGTGAAATCGCGCCATGCCAGCTCGCTGATCGAGCCCCTGATGCAATTGTCGAGTCCGTGGCGGCTGACGCTCTTGTTCCTGATATCGGGGGCTGCAACCCGGTTCATGACCGACAAGATGAGCACATGGCAGCTCACCAAGGCGCGTATGGGCCGCCTCTGGCCGCCGCTGCTGCTGGCCGTGTTCGTGATCGTGCCGCCACAGAGCTATTATGAGATTGTCGAAGCCGCGACCGCACTGGGGCAGTCACCCGGTCCATGGCTCGAGCATTTCTACGTCAAATATGTCACCGGATCGGGCAATTGGTGCGATGCCGACGGGTGCCTCAGCACGCCCACCTACAACCATATGTGGTTCGTCGCCTTCCTGATCATCTATTCGGTCGCCCTGTTGCCGCTGCTGCCGCTTTTGCGCCGCGCGCCAAAAGCCCTGTCAGTGTTGATCAAGGGCCCCGGCCTGTTCCTCACGCCATGGCTCTTCCTGTTCGTCACACGGGTCACCCTCTTCCCGATCTTTGGCGTCAGCCATGATTTCCGCGAAGATGGCTACCTGCACGTTCTCTATTTCGGGACCTTCCTGTTCGGTTTCGCGATCGCCAAGCACCAGCCCTTTTTCGACGCCTGCGTGCGTTGGCGCTGGCTGGCGCTCGTCGCGATGTTCATCGCCTGGGGCGCCCTGATGGCCTATTACAATGCCTGGTCGGACGGCGGGACGCCGCCGGAATGGCTGCGCAACACATTCCGGGGTGTGCGCGAATTGCAGGCATGGACAGCCATCGTCGCCCTGATCGGACTGGCCCACCGCTATCTGCGCCTGAGCGACGGGCCGGTGCGGCGAGTGCTGACCGAGGCGATTTTCCCGGTCTACCTGATCCACCAGACGATTATCGTGGTCGCCGCCCATTATCTCGGCCAGGCGGGCCTGCCGGTCGCGGTCGAGGCCCCGCTGCTCATCGCCATTACCATCGCAGGCTGCTGGCTGTTCTACGAGATCGGGCGCCGGATCCCGTTCCTGCGGATCTGGATCGGCCTGCCGTCGCGCTCGAAAGGGCCGGCCCGGCCTATGGCCCCGTCACCTCGAAGCCGTCAGCCCGAAGCATCGCAATGACACTGTCATCCCCGGCCAGGTGGCCCGCCCCGACGGCGATCAGGCGGGTCCCGGGCGTCTCCAGCATCGCCGCGATCTGCGGTGCCCAGGTTGCGTTGCGCTCTTTCAGGAGGGCGTCATAGACCTCTTCGGAGCCCATCATGTCCGGATTGGCAAGCAACAGGCCGAGCCCGTTGACGTCGCCATCGGCCCATTCATCGACCAGCGCGTCCAGCATGGCCGCGCCCTCGTCGATGGATTCCGCCGAACTGATCAGGAAGTCGACCTGGACATCGTCCGGCAGGCCTGCGAGCCGGCCGAGCTGGTCGTCCACGGATTCGAGATAGGCAAATGTTTTTCCGGCCGTCTTTCCTTCGGCGATGAGCACCTGTTCAACGCCGGAATTCGGGTCGAACCCGTCTTTGGTCATCTGCATGACCGACAGGTTCACGGCCGCAAACCAGGGCCGCATGTTCTGCACGGCGCCAAGCGGCAGGCCGACATAGTCGAGCGCGGCCTGCAGCTCGAGCGTCTCGGCATCGCTGAGCAGGTTGGTCAGCTGGCCGCCATCCTGGAACAGGCCCTCATTGCGGACGAATTTCATCATTTCGGCACCCGCTTCCGGGCTGGAAACATCCGCCTCGAACACCAGCGTATCGGCAGCATTCATCGCCGCGTCGATCTCGTCGCTGCGCCAGTCGAGTTCGGGCCGCAACAGGTGGACCGTGCCCATGATGTAAAGCGTGGTATCGGCGTCGCTGAGCACCCAGATGGCCGGCTCACCCGGGCCGCGCGAGGCCTTGGCCGCCGCCAGTGCCGCTTCTGCGGCCGCGTCCTGTTCGGCCCTCGCGGCCTCCGCCTGCGCCGCAATCGCGGCCGCATCGGGCGCCTTTTCCTTGCAGGCGACAGGGCCGGCCAGCGCGAGGCTGAAGATCAGGGAAAGGGCCAGGCCGCGTGTGCGCATCGGGATCATCCTTGTGTCGTGAGGGTCCTAGCTAGCGGAAATTCCCGCGGGCGCAAACAACCGGCCGGCTTTGACCCGTTGCGCCCCTGCCCGGCTTGGCTTAAAGACGGCCTCTCTTTCGCACCCATAGCTCAGCTGGATAGAGCGCTGCCCTCCGAAGGCAGAGGTCAGAGGTTCAAATCCTCTTGGGTGCACCATTGCCATTCACGCAATCAGTTGCGCGGCAGGCGCGCATTGGCTTTAGTGCCTCAAAAGGATGCCGCAGCCATGATCAGGTCCCTCTTCCTCTCCATCCTGGCCATCGGCCTTGCGACAGCCGTTTCGGCGCAAGGCGCACCCGGCATCGACGACGCCAGACTGGTCAAAAACGTTACGCTGGCCGATCTGGAGGCCGTCGTGGCGTCGCTGGATCATGCGGTCCTGGATAGCGACGCGGATGACGTTTTCATCATTGCCGAGGATGAGGATGGACAAAAATATGTCCTGGACGGAACCGCCTGCGACGAAGCTGGCGCGTGCCAGGGCCTGAACATGTTCATGACGTATGACATGACCGACGGTATCAGCCTCGACTCGTTGAATAAGGCCGCGCTCTCCTATGCCGCCGTGAGCGTGTGGCAAAGCGGCCAATCCGTTGGCGTGTCCCGGTATGTCATTCTCGATGGCGGCATGACGCTTGCGAACATCAAGGTAAATATCGACACGCTCACGGCGCTGGGCGGAAAGGTCATGATGATTGCCGATCAGGCGCATGATGACTTTGGCGACGATAGCGGCGAATACGCCCATGATGGCACATGCGACGATGTCCGCTTCACCGGCGAAGGCCGCTCGATCCTGTTGACTGACAGCCACATCCGCAAGGATGCGAGCGATTGCCGGGAGGCCTACGAAGCGGGAACGATCACGTTCAAATAGGCCCGCCTCTCGCCAGACAGCCGCCGGGATCCCCTGGGCGCGCAAACGGCCAACATGTTTTATTAGTCTGTTGCTGGCACGCTGGAATGCGGCCCGATCCTTGCAATTGGCCCACAGGAGCAACAGGACGCACGATTAATCATGAACCTCTTTTTCCGGTTCCTCAGGATTTTCCTTCCGGCTTACTTTTCCGGTAATCGCACGGCGCCGCTTGACGTTCATGTCATCAAGTCGGCTGTCTGGATCGGCGATCATGACCCGATGGGGCACATGACCAATTCCCGCTACGCCTCGTTCACCGACCTCGGCATGCTCAACTACATCGCCCGCACAGGCTTCCTGAAAGTCTTCCGCAAGCATGGCTGGACGCCGATCATCCAGAGCGAGGCGATCAGCTTCCACCGCATGATGCGCTTCCCCCAGAAATTCGAACTGCACACACGGCCCGTCGGCTGGGAGGGCAGCTATATCCTGTTCGAACACACATTCCTGTCGAAGGGCCGCACCGTGGCCGAAAGCCGGATGGTGGCCCGCCTTGTCGGCCGCAAGAAGGAGCGCGTGACCATCGACATGGTGTTTGACGGCTACGGCCTGCACATGGACAGCCCGGACATTTCCCCGGCCTTCCGCGCCATGCTGGACGACCTGAAAACGCGCCCCTAGAGGCGGAAACTGTTGGGTAACAGCTCTTCCACACGCATACTTTCAATCGTGTCACCCGTATCGGATGCGCAATAGACAAGCGTGTTTTGGCCGGCGAGCTCAGCGATACGCTGGCGGCACCCACCGCACGGCGTGATCAGGCGCTCGCCACCAGCCACGATCACGATCGCGCGGACGTTTTTACCACCCGACGCCACCATTGTGCCCAGCGCCACCGCTTCGGCGCAGGTGCCCAGCGGATAGGCCGCATTCTCCATATTGCAGCCCACCGAGACAGTGCCGCGCTCGTCCAGAACGGCGGCCCCGACCTGGAAATTTGAATACGGCGCATGCGCGTTCAGGCGGGCTTTTCGGGCCGCTGCAACGAGGGCCGCGACATCGATTTCTGGCACGTCCGTCATAAAAATCCTTACGCTTTCCAAGCGTTGAACGCAGTTCGCCGCCCGATCTCACTTGCCCGGACGGGCCCGATGGTTAGCATGCGCCGTTACACACCGACAAGGGACGCTTGGGGCTGCATGACGAGACTGCCGATCATCATAGACTGCGATCCGGGCGTCGATGACGCCGTCATGCTGATGATGGCACTGGCAAGCCCGGCGCTGGATGTCCGCGCCATCACGACCGTGGCCGGCAATGTGCCCCTGCACCTGACCAGCCGCAATGCCCGCATGATGTGCCAGATCATGGACCGGGCCGATGTGCCGGTCTTTGCCGGGTGTCCGCGTCCGGTCCTGCGCACGCCGGTGACAGCCGAACATTTCCACGGCGACAGCGGCATTGCCGGGCTCGACCCGTTCGAGCCGGATGCGCCGCTCGCGGCAGGACATGCCGTCACACACCTGATCGATACGCTGCGGTCTGCCAGCCCCGGTGAATACACGATCGTGGTCACCGGCCCGCTGACCAATATCGCGGCGGCGATTGTCATGGCGCCCGACATTGCCCGCGGCATCGACAAGCTGGTGATCATGGGCGGCGCTGACCGCGAGGGCGGCAACATCACCCCATTTGCCGAGTTCAACATCTTCGCTGACCCGCATGCAGGCGCGGTCGTGTTCGATAGCGGTATTCCGGCGACCATCCTCAATCTCGACGTGACCCATCAGGTGCGCGCTGAGCCTGAACGCTTGGCATCGCTGCGCGCCCTGCCCGGTCCGCGTGCCGCGATCATCGTGCAGCTGCTGGAGGCCGCGAATGTCCTGGAAGCGCGCTGGAAGGAAGGACGCATGACGCCGATGCATGATCCCGCCACCATTGCCTACCTTCTGGCACCGCACCTGTTCGCGGGCCGCAAGACAACCGTCAGCGTCGACACCGAAGCCGGTACGCGCTTTGGCCAGACACGCGTGTCTGCGCTAGACGACGGCCCGCACACATGGGTCACCAAGGCTGATGCGGATGGCTTCTTCGCGCTGATCGAAGACCTGGTGGGCAACACATGATCACCGTCACCGGCTCCATCAATCTCGACATTGTCGCCACCGGCCCCGCCCTGCCCCGGCCCGGCGAAACCGTCACCAATGCCCGCCTCGCACGCCACCCCGGCGGCAAGGGCGCCAACCAGGCCCTGGCCGCGCGTCGCCTGGGCGCCGACGTCCGCCTGATCGGCGCAGTCGGAGCCGATGACATGGCCGAAGAGGCCCTGAAACTGCTGCAGGCTGGCGGCGTCGACCTGTCTGGCGTGCAGCACATCAATGGCGAGACGACGGGTGTTGCCCTGATCGCCGTGTCCGCCGATGGCGAGAACCAGATCGTGGTCTGCCCCGGCGCCAACCGCGCGCTACGGCCAGCAGACGTCGAGGGGCAGGCGATCACGCATATGATGGGCGTGCTGGAAATCAGCGCCGACACGCTGCTCGCCGCTGCAGAGGCCGCCACCGGCTTTGTCAGCCTCAACCTCGCGCCCGCCATGGCCGTGCCTGACGCCCTGCTCGCCCGCGCCAGCCTGCTCAGTGTCAACGAGACCGAAGCCGCCTTCTATGGCGACAAGCTGCACGCGACAGGTGCCCTCGTCGCCATCTCGCGCGGCGAAACCGGCGCCGCGCTCTATCGCAATGGCGAGGAAATCGCGCGCGAGGCCCCGCCAGCGGTCCAGGTCGTCGACACGGTCGGCGCCGGCGACACATTCACCGCCGCCCTGACCGTCGCGCTGATCGAGGGCATGACCGAACGCGATGCGCTCCGCTTCGCCGTCACCGCAGGCGCGCTCGCCTGCACCCGGCCCGGTGCCCAGCCCAGCCTGCCGCATCGCGCAGACGTCGACAGGCTGGTGGGTGAAACCTGGCCTTAAACCCTGCGTCTGGCATTGACCCGGCAAGCCAAATCCCGTTCAGGTCGGTTCATCATCCCAGCCCCGGAGACTGCCTGATGACCCGCTTCATCCTGCCCCTGTTGCTCGCTCTTGCCACCGTCAGCCCCGCCCACGCCTGGGGCAAGACCGGCCACCGCGTTGTCGGCGCCGTGGCCCAGACCTATCTCAGCCAAACCGCAGACAGCGCTGTGAAAGACATCCTCGGACCGGAAGGCATCGCCGAAGCCTCCGACTGGGCCGACCATATGCGCTCCAGCCCGGACAATTTCTGGCGCTCGGAGGCCAATCCCTGGCACTATGTGACGATCCCGAAGGACACGACCTATGCGCAGGTGACACCGCCACCGGAAGGCGATGCCATCACGGCGCTGGCCAAGTTCCGCGCCATCGCGATCGATCCGTCAGCGTCGCTGGAAGAGCGCCAACTGGCCCTGCGCTTCATCATCCATCTCGTCGGTGACCTGCACCAGCCCCTGCATGCCGGCAATGGCACCGACCGGGGCGGCAATCTTTTCGTCTGCACCTTCTTCGAAGAAATGACGAACCTGCACGAGGTCTGGGACGAATTGCTGATCAACTACCAGGAACTGTCCTATACGGAATGGACCGAATGGCTGGTGCAGAAGATCACGCCCGACCAGCTCGCCGAATGGGCCAAGGCCCGCCCCGCAGACTGGGCCGACGAGAGCGCCGCGATCCGCGACACGATCTATCCGGACACGCAGGTCCTGTCCTGGGATTATGCCTACCAGACGCGCCCCATCCTGCGGCAACGCCTGTCACAGGGCGGCGTGCGCCTCGCAGCCTATCTCAACGAGATGTTCGAAACGGCCACGCCTGCGGCCGAATAGGAAGGTCAGGCGCTGGCGCGGTTGATCCGGCGGCGCTGGACGCTCGACGGGATGTTCAGGCTCTCGCGATATTTGGCCACCGTACGCCGGGCGATCTCGATGCCGTATCCGGTCAGGATCTCGACGATCTGGTCGTCCGAGAGCACATCGTCCTCGGCCTCGCCATCAATCAGCACCTTGATCCGGTGACGCACGGCTTCGGCCGAGTGGGCCTCGCCGCCGCCGGTGGACGGAATCGACGCGGAGAAGAAATATTTCAGTTCGAACAGGCCACGCGGCGTCGCCATGTACTTGTTCGAGGTCACACGGCTGACCGTGGATTCATGCATCTCGATCGCATCGGCCACCTGTTTCAGGTTCAGCGGCCGAAGGTGCGCCACGCCATGCGCGAAGAACGCATCCTGCTGGCGCACGATTTCACTGCCGACTTTCAGGATCGTCCGGGCGCGCTGGTCCAGTGACTTGATCAGCCATGTCGCGTTCGAGGCGCATTCAGATATGAATTCCTTCTCCTTGTCGCGCATCGGCAGGGCCGTCACTTCGGCATAATAGGCCTTGTCCATCAGGACACGCGGCAGCGTTTCTGAATTCAGTTCGACTGCAAACATCCCGTTCGGCAGTTCACGCACGAAAACGTCCGGCGTCACGGCAATCGTCGTATCGCTCGAAAAGCCGCTGCCGGGCTTGGGCGACAATTGGCGCAGTTCGGAGAGCATGTCCTGCAGGTCGGCCTTGTCGACGCCGCACACGTCGGCGAGCGCTTTCAGGTCGTGCTTGGCGACCATGTCGAGATTGGCCAGCATCGCTTCCATGGCCGGGTCGAAGCGTCCGCGCTCCTTCAGCTGCAGCGTCAGGCATTCGGGAATCGACCGCGCCATCACGCCGGTCGGCTCGAAGCCCTGGCAGACCTCCAGGACAGCGGCGACATTGGCGACATCCGCGCCGAGCGCCTTGGCGACATCCTCGAGCGGCGCGCGCAGGTAGCCCGCCTCGTCGGTCTCGTCGATCAGCCGGGCGCCGATCAGGCGGTCGGCCGCCGACAGGCCGGCAATATTCAGCTGGTTGTGCAGGTGTTCCTGCAGGGTGATATCGGTCGTGAGGTTCGCCGCGAAGTCATATTCTTCGCTGTTGAAGCTGCCGCCCGACGTGGCGCTCGACCAGTCGGTCTGGGCTGACGGGCCCGAGCCGCCAGCCGGCAGCGCCGCGTCCGATCCCGTACCCGGTTCAAACACGTCTTCGCCAGGCGCGTCGAGCTGGTCGCGGGCGGTGCCCATGCCGGATGTATCATCAAGGGAAAGCTGCTCGCGGCGAGCCGGCGCTTCGTCCTGGTCATTGGCGTCGCCGGCATTCTCATCCGCCTTGTTGAGCAGCGGATTGCGTTCGATCTCGGCTTCCACGAACTCGGCGAGTTCCTGGTTCGAGAGCTGCAACAGCTTGATCGCCTGCTGCAATTGCGGCGTCATTACCAGGGACTGGCCCTGGCGCATGTCGAGTGACTGTTTCATTCCTAAGCCCGCGCCCTTTGAATCAAGCGGCGAACTGTTCACCCAGATAGACCCTGCGCACGTCTTCATTCTTCAGCACGTCTTCCGGTGTGCCGTTGAAGAGGACGTCGCCATCATACATGACATAGGCCCGGTCCACGATCTGAAGCGTCTCTCGCACCTGGTGGTCCGTAATCAGGACGCCCAGGCCACGCTGCTTCAGGTAGCGGACAAGTTCGGAAATGTCGGAGATGGCGAGCGGGTCGATACCGGTGAACGGTTCGTCCAGTAGCATGAAGCTCGGACGGGATGCGAGTGCACGTGCAATCTCCACCCGGCGACGTTCACCTCCCGAAAGGGACGTGGCCGCCTGGCCGCGAAGATGTTCCACATGCAGTTCGCTCAGCAGGCTGTCGACCTGTGCCATGCGGGCAGACCGGTCTTTTTCGACCAGTTCTGCCACCGCCATGACGTTTTCTTCCACTGTCATCCCCCGGAAGATAGACGCTTCCTGGGGAAGGTAGCCCACGCCGAGGCGTGCGCGCTGGTACATGGGCAGGTTGGTCACATCTTCCCCATCGATCGAAATCGATCCGGAATCTGCGCCGATCAGGCCCATGATCATGTAAAAGCAGGTCGTCTTGCCGGCCCCGTTGGGTCCAAGCAGGCCAACAACTTCTCCGCGTTGCAGGGACAGAGACACGTCACGCACCACCTGTCGCTTGCCAAATGATTTGGCAATATTCTTAACGACAAGGCCTTCGTCCGCTTCGGTCATCTCGTGAATTCGTCCCTGATCACGGGCAGTTTCGTCGCCCCGTTCTTGGCATAGCCTGACATACTTAAGATCGGCTTCACGCCTTTGCTTGAATTTTTCAGTTTCCGGCTGTGTCCCGGTCGGACTCGATCACCATTCTTGTCCGTCCGGTGCCGCCATCCAGCGTCGTCCGGCGCTTGCCCACTTCCAGTTTCAGTATCTGGCCTTCAGCCACGTCGCGCTCGCGCATCAGCGCCACATTGCCCGTCATCGTGATTGTATCGACGGCGGCATCATAGACGCCCCGGTCGCCCTTGGCCTTCATCTCCGGCGTCACGTAGAAAACATTGCCTTCGGCGATCATTGTCTGGATCTGGCCGAAACCCGAGCCGACTCCAGCCGTTTCACCACCCGCCTTGCCGCTGAAGATGATCGTCACCGTGTCGGCGCGCAGCCGGGCTGTGCCCTGCTGGATGTCGACATTGCCGATCAGCAACACCTTGCGCTCGCGCTCGAGGCTCTCGGTGCGTTCGGAATCGATATAGATTGGCCCGCCTTCGGACGAGATCTGCGCCATCGCCGGAACCGCGATGACCGAGACCGCCAGGGCCGCGCCAAGAAACTTAAGGATTGCCATCTGCATCACCTTCATCGGTTGCCGGCACATCTGGCTCGGCCGGATAAATCACTGTTTTTACATTACCCTGAAAGACGACGCGGTTGCCACCTTCAAGAATTTCATACGAGTCCGAGCGAATATCGCCAAGCGGTCCCTTCCCTTCGAGCGGCGAAAGCCCCTCGACCCAGTCCTGCCCGACATGCACGCGCGCCGCGGTCGTCTTGAACGCATAGCCCGACGCATCGGTGATTTCGACATCGTCATACAGCTCCAGGATACCGGCATCGCGGTCATACATGCCCGACGGTGCGCGCACTTCGGTCCCGGCGGCATCGCGCAGGATCGGCCCTACCAGGTCGACGGCATTGGCAGTCAGTTCCTTGCGGCGGGCCGCATCTGCCGTGATCGTGAAGCTCTGGCCGGTGGAATCGCGTCCGGCAAAGCGCGGATTGAGCATGGTGACGACTTCATCGCCTGAAATCTTGACCGGCACGGCGTCCCGGGAAAAGGCGCTCTTGATGATGTATCCGAAGAACAGGCCGATCGAGACGGCAGCGCAGGCCATGAACAGGACGCGAAGCCCCCGCACCAGTTCCGACCGCTTGCGCGCTTCTTCCAGCGTCAGTTGCCGCCGTGGCGCCCAGAGCGATGCCGGGTCGTGATGCTTGACTGCGTCCATGAAAGCGCCTGCGGCCGGTTACAACGTATTCTGGGCCGTGTTTACCTTTGATAAGGGCGGAACAAAAGCGTTCAGAACATGACGGTTGCGTCAGGAATGGGCGAAAATGTCCTGTTCACCCCAGCCGGCGAGGTCGAGCGCGGCCCGGGTCGGCAGGAAGTTGAAGCAGGCCTGCGCCATTTCCAGCCGTCCCTCGCGGATCAGCATGGCCTCAAGGCCAGCCTTGATGACATGCAGGTGGAACACGTCCGACGCGGCATATTGCAATTGCGCATCGCTCAACTCCTTTGCGCCCCAATCGGAACTCTGCTGCGCCTTGGAGAGGTCGATCCCTGCGATTTCGCGGGCGACATCCTTCAGGCCATGCCTGTCCGTATAGGTCCGCGCCAGTTTGGAGGCGATCTTGGTGCACCAGATCGGCGCGCAGTCCACGCCCAGCCAGCGCTTGATCATGGCCACGTCGAACCGGGCAAAATGGAACAGCTTGATGGCCTTGGGATCGGTCAACAGCGCCTTCAGGTTCGGGCAGTTATAGTCGCGACCGAGCTGGACGAGATGCGCCGTGCCGTCGCCGGACGACAATTGCACCAGGGTCAGGTGGTCGCGCAGCGGGTTCAGGCCCATGGCCTCGGTATCGATGGCCACGATCGGGCCGAAATCGATAGTCTTGGGCAGGTCGCCCTTGTGCAATGTGATTCCGTTCATGCGCCGGGCTTAGCATGGCCAGCGTGAAGGGCAAATGATCCGTTCAGGCTCGCCCTCTAAACCGCGCCGCGCATCCCTGCCCATGCAGCCATCAGGGCGTCCCGGTGCGCCGGATCGGCGATCGAGATCAGGGATTCCGCACGCTGGTCGATATCGGCGCCGCGCAGGTCGACCGCGCCATGCTCGGTTACCACCCACGAAATATCCGAACGCGGCAGGCTCACCGCTTCCGGGCCAAGCCGCGGCACGATGCGACTGACCGTTCCCTTCGCTGCGGTCGACGGCAGCGCAATAACAGGCATCCCGCCTTTGGAAGCCGCCGCCCCGCGCAGGAAATTGGCAAGGCCGCCAATGCCGGATACCTGCCGCCCTTTCATGAATTCCGCATTGGCCTGCCCGAACAGGTCCACTTCCAGCACCGAATTGATTGCCACAAAGCGCTCAATCCCAGCCAGCACATCGATGCCATGGGTCACGTCGACGGCGCGGAAACGAAAGCGACGGTCGCGCGCCACCCGTTCGTAAAGCGCCTGCGTCCCCATCGCCACGCCGGTCAGGATTGCACCGGCCTCATCCATCACCCGTCCGGCATCGATCAGGCCCAGCACCGGATCGGTCACCAGGCCTGAATGGATGCGCAGGTTGGCCGGGCCGCCCGCCTCCGAAAGCGCCTTCAGCGCCGCCTGCTGCACATTTCCGATGCCGAATTGCAGGCAGGCTGCTTCCGTGCCCACCAGCCCGGCAATCGTCTCGCCGATCCGCGCGAAGGTCGGCGGCAGGGCCGATTCCGTCAGTTCCACCAGCGGCGTGTCATCCTCGGCCACGACCGCAAACCGCGACAGCGGCAAGCGCGGCGTATCGGCTGGCGCCGGCATGTTGCGGTTGACGATGGCCATGGCCGGAATGTCCGTCCGGGCCAGCACCGCGCCAGAGAAATCCACCGACACGCCAAGACTCACCCGCCCGTCGGCATCAGGCGGCGATACCATCACCACGGCCAGGTCGATCGGCCCGCTGACCATGTCGCGATAGCTGTCGCTATAGTGCATCGGGCGCAGGCGTATCTTCCCGGCATCGAAGGCCGCGCGCATGTCGCCATACAGGAACGGCATCTCGGCACGCGCCGTTGCGTGCAGGCCTGTCCAGTCGGTCCGGTTCAGCCCGGGCACCGGCACGGCGACAAAGGTCAGGTCGCGGGCAAGGTCCGGTTCTGCGCGCAAGGCCGCCGCCAGCGCCACCGGTTCGCCGCTGCAGCCCGCGATATATATCCGGGCCGGACCGGGCTTCAGCGCCCGCAATCGTGCGAAAGCCGTCGCAATCATTTGAACGTAAATCGCGCGGCGCGCTTCTCCAGGAAGGACGAATAGCCCTCGACGAAATCCTCGCTGGAAAAGCCCGCGACAAACAGGGCCGCCGCCTCGGGCGAGGTCTCTTCCCACCCGGCTTCCACCCCGGCCACCATCTCCTTGATCGCCCGCACCGACCATTGCGAATTCGCCGCCACCGCCGCGCCCAGCTCACGGGCGCCCGCCAGCGTCGCGCCTGCTGGAACAACCCGATTGAGCAGGCCGAGCGCGTTGGCCTCGGCCACGTCAAAGATGCGCCCGGTGAACAGGATGTCTTTCGCCCGCGATGCGCCAATCGCCGTCACCAGCCGCCGCGTATCGCCGGCCGGATAGACAATACCCAGCTTGGCTGGCGTGATGCCGAACCGCGCCCCTTCGCCGGCCACGCGCAGGTCGGCCGCCATGGCGAGGCTCATCCCGCCGCCAACGCAGGCGCCGTCAATCGCCGCGATCACCGGCTTGGGACAATGCTCGATCGCATCCAGCGCCGCCGCAATGGTTTCGCCGGATTGCGCCGCAGCTTCCGGCGTCGAATAGATGGTCGAGAATTCCGAAATGTCCGCGCCTGCCGCGAAGGCCCCGGCATCGCCGCCGTGAAGGATCACGACTTTCACGGCATCCGACGCAACAATCTGCTCGACCAGTTTCGGTATGGCGGCCCACATGTCGACCGACAGCGCATTGCGCTTGCCCGGCTTGTTGAGAATGATCTCGCCGAACGGCGCGCTGATCTCGAGGCGTATGGACGACTGTCTCAAATGGCTTCCCCGGCATGAGCGCCAAGGCGGCGCGGGCTGGCCCTCTCATGGCAAGAACACCCCGGCGGCGCAAGGGATGGCGCCTAGCCGGCCTTCTTCAGGGCGACCAGCGCTTCGTCCAGCGCCGACAGGAAGCGCGAGCGGTCCGCCTTGGTGAACGGTGCCGGGCCACCGGCGCGCGGCGCACCCGCCTCGCTGATGCCAACACGCAGGTCGGCCAGGATGGCGCGCGTCGCCACGGCCGCACCGATGGAATCGTCTGTAAACGGCTTGCCGGTCGTTCCGATCACGCGCGCTCCGGCCTTCAGGCACCGGTCCGCCAGCAGGATGTCCGCCGTGATGACGACGCTTTTCGCGTGCGCCCGCTCGGCGATCCAGTCATCGGCCGCGTCGAACCCGTCCGTCACGATCTGGCGCGAAATCAGCGCATGTTCGGGAATGCGGATATAGGCGTTCGATACAAGCACGGCCGGCACGCCGTGCCGCACGGCCACCCGGTAAATCTCGTCCTTCACCGGGCAGGCATCGCCATCGATGAATATCTGTACGTCTTCGCTCATGGTTGCTCTTTAGCAGGTGCCTGTGCGGCGTCCATGCCCGCAATCCAGGCGCGCACCAGCGCGACCCCGTCATCATCGATTACGCTGCGCCCAAGCTCCGGCATCGCGACCCCGGCCTCGGAGGATTCCATCCGGTGGGCCAGGATCGAACGGTCCGGATCGCCTGGCGCGATCACATAGGTGATGCCGCCCGATCCGCGCCCCGCCGCCGTCGGATGCTTGCCGAGACCGAGCTTGACCGGCGACGTCTCCCCAGCCCCGAGCCAGAGACCGGAATTCGACGCCGAGCCCGCCGCCTTGTGGCAATGGGCGCAATTGATGTCGAGATAGGCCCGCGCCCGGCCTGCAACCGGCAGGCTGACATCATGGATCGCGGGCGCCGCAGGCACATCGTCCGGCACGCCTGCAAGCAGGCCGCGCGCCTGCCAGTCGGCGATCTGGTTCACGCCAGCAGGACCATCATGGTTCAGGTTGCGCGCCTTCGGCCCGATCGGCAGCACCGCGTCGCCGTCCTGGTGGCAGGTCTTGCACTGGTTCTTGTTCGGAATGGCATAATCGATCGCGAGAATATCGCCCAACGGCCCGACGACCGATATCGCCTGACGGCCGCCGGCGGGCGCATAGACCGCTTCGGTGCCTTCCCCGTTCCAGACATAGGGAAACGCCGCCCAGCCATCCGCCTTGTGGATCAGCACCCGCGTCTCGACCTTGTATTCGCGCACCCCCGGCGCCCGCAGGTCCGGCGCAAACGCAAATGTCTTGATCAGTGCGCTGCCCACGGGAAAGTCGATCACGCGATCAGCCGAATAATCCGCCGCCTGGCCCCTCGGCACATAGACGAACCGGTGCTTGATCGCATGGTCCGAGAATAGCGGATTGATCAGGTCATAGGGCACGACGCCGTCCACCGGATGGTCCGCTGCGGCATCGCTGAAGAAACCATAATCCGCCAGGTAGGGCGCCGGCGCGTCGGCCAGCAACAGGAAGGCGTCCGGCCCAACGGCCTCCCCGCCCCGCGCGCTGCAGCCCGCCAGCAACAGGAAGGCGGATACAAGGCCGGCCAATCGCATCATCGCGTCAGCCTCCTATTCAGCATCCTGCGGCAGGATGACGGCGGCCGGCTCGGCCACAGGCGTGCCCTGCGGACGGTCCGTGCTCGGCGCAAGCGCCTCCGGATCGATCGGATAAGACCCAACGCCGAGATTGACGAAACCGACCTCCGGCGCCTCGTCGATGACGATGTTCACCGCCTGCGGCTCGGCGCCCGGCCAGTGCGTCGCGCCATCACTCACGATCGCCGGCAGCGCGCCGCCCAGCGCCTCTGCCATCGGCGCCAGCATGCCTTGCGCATCGGTGCCGCCGCCCGACCAGCGATTGTCCCGTACCAAGATATCGCGCGGCAGCGGATTGTAGCGCGCGTCCGTGAACGGCTCGGTATAGGCCGTCAGCAGGACATGCGCCGAGCGGTTGTCGGCAAACTCATTGTCGAACACGTGCACGTCGCGATTGGCCAGGATGATCACGCCCGTGCCCGACGGCACGCCCGCCACGATATTCCCTGCAGGCGCAAAATTGCGCGTATTGTTGTGCACGATCTGGTTGTTGAATATCCGCGTCGAATGCCCGCCAATCACCGGCAGGTCCGGCAGGTCGAACACAAGGATGCCGCCGGTATTGTCGCGGGCGATATTGCCATAGACGTCCGCATTGTTCGAATTCTCGATCTCGATGCCCGCCACGTTGAACTCGGCCAGCGAATTGCGCACGATAATGTTTTCCGACTGGCCGACATAGATACCGGCATCGGAGGCCCCGCGCACGGTCACGTTCTCGACCAGCACATCACGCGATTCCACGGGATAGACGCCATAGGCGCCATTGCCTTCATCAGGCTCGCCCGACCAGTCGACCGTGAGGTCGCGATAGGTGATGCCGTCAGCGCCCTTGGACTTGATCCCGTCGCCCTTGGTGTCGCGAATGCCGAACGCCATCAGGGTCACATTATCGGACGTCACCAGCAGGCCTTCGCCCGCACCGGTCTGCCCGGCAAAATCGAGAATGGTCTTGTCCTGCCCGGCGCCCAGTAGTGTCACGCCGTCGACATCCAGCGACAGGCCCGTGGTCAGCTGGAACACGCCCTCCGGCAGCCGGACCGTATCGCCCGGCCTGGCCTCGATAAGGGCTGTCTGGAGATTGGTGGCAAAGTCGCCGTCCGCAGACACGACAGCAGGCAGCGCTGGCACGTCAGCCTTGGTCTCGGGCGCGGGTTCCGGGCTGCACGCCGCCAGCGCCAGCAGGGCCGCAGCCGCAGTCCAGGTTCCATGATGTTTCATTGCGTGTCCTCCCCGGTTTGTTTTATGACACAAGTGTCAACTTCAAACCGGGGAAAAGCAAGGTCTGGTTAAGCCCGCGTCAGTGTACGCTGAGCGGCTTCAGGTCATTTGCAAGCGCTGCAGCAAAGGCAGCTTCTCGGCCTTCGACAACCGCAAGGCGTACGCCGTCGGCTGACAGGACCACAAAGAGCTCATCCGGATCATTGATCTGGTTGACTTCGCTTGCGGGCAGAAGGCTCTGCAATTCGTCCGCATCCAGGTGGCGGATGTAGACGAAGGCGTCGCTTTCAAACGGGTTTGTTTTCAGTTCAGTCGTCATCATTCCAATCCTTTCCGTCACAAGACAGATACCGAACGCCAAGAGCCGGTGACTGTGCCTTCAAGGGGCGGACCCTTCGTTCAGGTTCAAGATGGGGGAGCAATATGGCCGCTTCAAGCGCCGGGATGTGGCGGAAGTGAGATAGTGTTCACAAATAAGTGACGGCCCACCAGTGCATTGCACGGTTAACGCGCCGGTCGTTCAATTGCCGGAACAGCCCGGAGACCAAGGCCAAGTGAAGCGTCGAAAGCCGTTACGAAAGCGACGAAAACAGCCCCGAGCCCGGTTCATGTGAGGCGCTAGGCGCCGATACGGAACGCATTGAAAAAAGAAGAATGGTGGAGCCAGACGGAATCGAACCGACGACCTCTTGCATGCCATGCAAGCGCTCTCCCAACTGAGCTATGGCCCCATTCTGGGAAGGGCGAGAAGTAGACGCGCCGGGCGCGCCTTTCAAGCCCTAATCTTCATCCTCATCGTCAAGCACGAGCGGATCGTCGTCATCGTCGTCGTCGTCGCTGAACGCATCGTCATCGTCATCGGCGAGAACCGCGTCATCATCGTCGTCATCGTCGACGCCTTCCTCGGTGAAGCCGGCTGGCACCTTCGTACCGGTCGTCTCTTCCTCGTCGTCGTCCGAGCTGCCTTCGAGGATCACTTCGGCTTCTTCGCCGCCGAGTTCCTTGGCATCTTCCTCGTCGTCGACTTCGTCCTCGTCGTCGTCATCGCCGCCCGTGCCCTTGGCAGCGACCTCCTCGTCATCATCGTCATCATCGTCATCATCGTCAGACTTGACGGCGGCGCGGGCCGCTTTTGCCTTCACCTTCGTGATCGTGGTCTTGATGACCTCGTCTTCAGGATCGAATTCATTACCGCATTTGGGGCAAACAGCGGGGCGTTTGTGGAGGTCGTAAAAGCGGGCTTCGCAGTCTGGGCAGACTTGCTTGGTTCCGAGTTTGTCTTTCGACACGGGGCGGCTCCCTCCGGAGTTTCAATGATTTTAGTCTGGGCGGGCGCTTGCCATGAACGCCGCGCGCTGTCAAAGCCCGAATTCATGTAAGAACAGTGCAATCGGAATCTTCCCATGGTCTGGACCAGCCGCCCCGTCAGCCGCCTGCAAGGCATTATCCGCGCCCCGGGTGACAAATCCTGCAGCCACCGCGCCCTCATCATGGGCGGGATCGCCAGCGGCACCAGCCATTTCTCCGGCCTGCTCGAAGGCGACGATGTCCTGCGCACCGGCACCGCCATGGCTGCGCTCGGTGCGACGGTCACGCAGACCGGCCCCGGCCAGTGGCAGGTCACCGGCACAGGCGAGCGCGGCCTCACCTCGCCCGCCGCCCCGCTCGACTTCGGCAATTCCGGCACCGGCTCGCGCCTGATGATGGGCCTGATGGCCGGTTATGAACTCAGTGCCGAGCTTTGCGGCGACGCCAGCCTCAGCGCCCGGCCGATGAACCGCATCCTCGCCCCGCTGCGCCTGATGGGCCTGACCGATACGGCCGGGCCCGACGGCCGCCTCCCCTTCCGCCTGACCGGCACGCGCGCCCTCAAGGCCATCACCTATGCGCCGCCGCAGGCCTCCGCACAGGTCAAGTCCGCCGTCCTGCTGGCCGGCCTCAACGCCCATGGCACAACCATTGTCGAAGAGGCCAAGCCGACGCGTGACCATACCGAACGCATGCTGCGCGGTTTCGGCGTCGATGTCGGCGTCGCGCGCGGCGCCGGTCAGGCCCGCACCATTTCACTCGTCGGCGGCCAGCGCCTGTCGGCCATCGAGGCTGCCATTCCGGGCGACCCGTCCTCCGCCGCCTTCCTCATCGCGGCCGGCCTGATCTCGCCGGACGGCAATGTCATGGTCGAAGGCGTGATGTCCAACCCGACCCGGTCCGGCTTCTTCGACATGGCCGAACTGATGGGCGCACGCCTCGGCGCTGAAGACACGGACGATGCCGCAGGCGAACGCCTGATCGACATCCAGTCAGGCACCGCCGCCCTGATCGGCCGGTCCGTGCCCGAACGGCTGGTACCGGCCATGATTGATGAATTCCCCATCCTGGCCGTGCTCGCAGCCTTCGCCACCGGCACGACAATCGTCACCGGCGCCGAGGAATTGCGCGTCAAGGAAACCGACCGGGTGAAAGCCGTGGTCGACATGCTGCGCGCCAATGGCGTCGAAGCCGAGGAGCGCGAGGACGGTTTCGCGGTCCTGGGCTGCAGCGGCCCGCCCCCCGGCGGCGGCCTGGTCGAAACCCGCCACGATCACCGCATCGCCATGAGCGCCCTCGTCATGGGCACCGCCTCGCAAAAGCCGGTCAGTGTCGATGACGTCTCCATGATCGCGACAAGCTACCCGGATTTCCTCGCCCATATGGCGACACTGGGCGCGGACATCTCCGAAGGCTGACCTCACCACACCCTGACCACCCCCAGACCCCCACCTGACCTCCCCCTGCAAGGGCGAGGCGGGGTTGAGGGTCCACGGCCACGCCGCACACACAAATTCCGGGTAACTTATCCACCCCCTCCCAAGCTGCGCGTATAATGCGCCGCAATGTTCAACCTTCTCACCCCCATGCCGGGCCTGCCCTGGTACCTGCTGCCCCTCTGGCCGCTCATCTTCTGGCGCATCCAGCGGCTCAAGAAATGGTTCCGCGCGAACGGCGGCCCCGGCAGCCAGATGCTCTGGGGCGTCATGTGGAATGGCCGCGTGGTCATCATCCAGCTCTCGGACGATCTCTCCGGGCATCGTCCGGGCACTTTCCAGGCACAGGTTTCGGATCGGCTCGCCTCAGCGTTGCGCCGTGATGAAGGCTTCAATCATGTCCGCTCACCCCGGCGAAAGCCGGGGCCCAGAGCCACACAGGCCGGACTCGCCGCACTGGGTCCCGGCTTCCGCCGGGAAGAACGGGCGTTTGGCCCGATCCCCGACACCTGACCCTGCCACACCCCCAGCACACCCTTCCCTCCCCCCAAGCGCCCCCTCAGGCGTCGCGCCTGCTTGACAATACAGGGGCCTTCGCTCACTTCCCGCCTCCATGATCATCGCCATCGACGGAACCACGGCCTCGGGCAAGGGCACGATCGCGAAACGCCTCGCGGCGCGCTATGGCCTGCCGCACATGGACACCGGTCGCCTCTACCGCGCCACGGCCGTCGCCGCGATCAAGCGGGGCGTCGCACTGGACGATGCCACCGGCCTCGCAGCCATTGCCGCCAGCCTCGACCTGGCCGATTTCGACGAAGCCGACCTGCGCACCGGCGAGGCCGGCAAGGCCGCCAGCAAGGTCGCCGTGATCCCCGAAGTCCGACAGGCGCTGTTCGACCTGCAGCGCGCCTTCGCCGTCCAGCCCCGGGGCGCCCTGCTCGACGGGCGCGATATCGGCACGGTGATCGCGCCGGACGCCGATGTGAAACTCTGGATCGACGCCAATGTCGAACAGCGCGGCTACCGGCGCTGGCGGGAATATCTCGGTTACGGGCAGGACATCACGCTTGAAGAGGTCGTCAAGCAGCTGCGCATCCGCGATGAACGCGACCAGTCGCGCAAGGATGCCCCCGCCACCATCGCAACAGATGCGGTCTTGATAGATACGACTGATCTGACTATAGACGCCGCAGTGGAGAAGGCGATTGCAGCCGTAGAGGCCGTTTTCGCTCGTGGAAAGACCGTCTGAAGGGCCTCAAGGGGCTCAAATCCAAACAGATGGTACCGCTCTGAAGATGACAGACCACTCTAACGGGTCGTTCCGACGCGGGCTGCAATGGTGCAAGCCCGCCTTGAACCGTTCGCCCCGTCCCCGGAGACCAAATGACTGACAAGATGAACCCATCAACCGACGATTTCGCGGCAATGTTCGAATCGTCCGCTGCCGCGGGCGCAATGCAGGAAGGCCAGGTTATCCCGGCCACCGTCATTCGCATCGAGAACGAAAACGTTCTCGTCGATATCGGCCTCAAGACTGAAGGCCGTATCCCGACAAAGGAATTCGCACTCGAAGATGAGCAGCCCAAGCCCGGCGACATCATCGACGTGTATCTCGACCGGATCGAGAATGCCCTCGGCGACGCCGTCCTCTCGCGCGACAAGGCCCGCCGCGAAGAGCGCTGGATCAAGCTCGAGCGCAGCTTTGCCAAGGAAGAGCCCGTCAAAGGCGCCATTTCCGGACGCGTCAAAGGCGGCTTCACGGTCGACCTCGGCGGCGTCAACGCCTTCCTGCCCGGCAGCCAGGTGGACATCCGCCCGGTCCGCGACGTGGGTCCGCTCATGGGCGAGGTCCAGCCATTCGCCATCCTCAAGCTCGACCGCACCCGTGGCAACATCGTTGTCTCGCGCCGCGCCATCCTTGAAGAGAGCCGCGCCGAACAGCGCGCCGAGATCGTCTCGGACATGAAAGAAGGCGACGTCCGCAACGGTATCGTCAAGAACATCACCGATTACGGTGCGTTCGTGGACCTCGGCGGCATCGATGGCCTGCTGCACGTCACCGACATGAGCTGGAAGCGCATCAACCACCCCTCGCAGGTTGTTGAAGTCGGCCAGGAAGTCGAAGTGCAGATCGTCAAGATCAACCCCGAAACCCAGCGTATCTCGCTCGGCATGAAGCAACTCGGTTCCGACCCGTGGGACGGTATCGACTCGCGTTACCCGGTCGGCGCCCGCCTCAAGGGCCAGGTCACCAACATCACGGACTACGGCGCGTTCGTCGAACTGGAAGATGGTGTCGAAGGCCTGATCCACGTCTCCGAAATGAGCTGGACCAAAAAGAACGTCCATCCCGGCAAGATCCTGTCCACGACACAGGAAGTCGATGTGGAAGTCCTGGATGTCGACAGCGACAAGCGCCGCATCTCGCTCGGCCTCAAGCAGACCATGGACAATCCATGGACCGCATTCGTCGCCGACAACCCGGTCGGTTCCGAAATCGAGGGCGAAGTCCGTGGCATCACCGAGTTCGGCCTGTTCGTGGGCCTCGGCCCCGACCTCGACGGCATGGTGCACATCAATGACATCGCCTGGGACAAGTCCGGCGAGCAGGCCATTGAAGGCTTCAACAAGGGCGACATGGTCAAGGCCAAGGTGCTCGACGTCGATATCGACAAGGAGCGTATTTCGCTCGGCATCAAGCAGCTCAGCGGCGACCCGATTTCTGCCCCGGCAGACGGCGGTACCGGCGTGAAGCGTGGCTCGATCGTCACCTGCACCGTCACCGAGATCACCTCGGGCGGAATCGAAGTCGAGTTCGGCTCCCCGGCGATGAAATCCTTCATCCGCCGCTCCGACCTCAGCCGCGACCGGGCCGACCAGCGCCCTGAGCGGTTCGCTGTCGGCGACAAGGTCGACGCCAAGATCCTCACCATCGATCGCGGCTCGCGCCGTGTGACACTGTCGATCAAGGCGCTCGAGATTGCGGAAGAGGCAGATGCCGTCGCACAATACGGTTCGGCTGATGCCGGTGCCTCGCTCGGCGACATCCTCGGTGCAGCCCTCGCCTCCTCCTCGGTTGGCAAGGCTGAAGCAAAGGAAGAGCCCAAGGCGAAGAAAGCGGCTCCTGCTCCGGCAGGCGACGCAGCATCGCTCGACGCGCGGGGCCGTCTGGCCGCGCCACAGGGCGATGCCGACGACCTGAAGAAGATCAAGGGCGTCGGTCCGGCGTTCGAGAAAAAGCTTCACGAAGCCGGTATCTTCCACTTCTGGCAGGTTGCCGCCCTCAATGAAGCCCAGATCGCCGAGCTCGAAGAAGAGCTCAGCGTCCAGGGCCGGATGGAGCGTGACGACTGGAAGAGCCAGGCCGAAGCGTTCATGAACGAGGCCTGATAAGGAGCGGGTAACCGCTTCCTAAATTCGACGAAATGTTTGCGGCGGGGGCCTAGCGCTCCCGCCGCAAATGCGTTTAATAACAACCACATGCTAAAGTCTGAACTCATCGCGAAACTCGCTTCGGAATACAGTCACCTCCGTCAGGAGGACCTTGAGCGCGTGGTCAATGTGATTCTCGACGAGATCGGCGAAGCCCTCGCCCGTGGCGACCGGGTCGAACTGCGCGGCTTCGGCGCCTTCTCCGTGCGCAAGCGTGACGCCCGCAAGGGCCGCAACCCGCGCACGGGCGAGCCCGTCAAGGTGCCCGCAAAGGCTGTTCCCTTCTTCAAGGCCGGCAAGGAATTGCGCGCCCGCGTCAATGGCGGTGAAGATCCCGAAGCCAGGTAGGCTGCCCTCCGGCAGGCTCCCCCGGCTGTTGAACCGGCTTGACCCTCTATTCGAATAGTAGGCACTATTTCCGCTGGCGAGTGGGATAATCAACCTTAGGAGGGGTATACAATGTTCAAGGAATTCAAAGAATTTGCCATGAAGGGCAATCTTGTCGACATGGCCGTCGGCTTTGTCATGGGCGGCGCGTTCGCGACCGTCGTCACCGCATTCATTCAAGGCGTCTTCCTGCCGATCCTCGCGCCCGTCATGGGCGGCATCGATCTGGCAGCACTGACCTACACGATTTCGCCAGCCGTGCTCGACGCCTCTGGCGAAGTGGTCACGCCCGCTGCGATCGTCGATCTCGGCGCATTCCTGACGGCGCTGATCTCGTTCATCATCGTCGCGTTCGTGATGTTCATGATCATCAAGGGCATGAATTCGATGAAGAAAAAGGAAGAGGCCGCGCCTGCCGCGCCGCCGCGCCAGGAAGTCCTCCTCGAGGAAATCCGCAACCTGCTTGCAAAGGGCGCCAAATAGGCCGCCATTACGAGGTTCGTAAACCGTTAGGACTTTTTCCTTAAGGCTTACGATCAGTAGAGTACCAGGTAGAGTATGAGAGGGGCAGCCGATTGGCTGCCCTTCTTTTTGGCCTCAATACTCGTATTTCTCGATACTCGTCATCTCGATCGTATAGGCGGCGTCCGCGAGGTCGGAATTCTGCGTCTGGGTCAGCATCGTACCCTCGATCCAGACCGCCTGCGCCAGGTCCTTCAGCTTGATCGGCGTATCGGTCCTGACGAAAATGGTCTGGTTCGGCGGCGGTGGCGGTGAGTGGATACAGGCCCCGAAATACGGCACCAGCAGGAATTCCGTAATCTCGGCTTTCGATCCGTATTCGAACGGCACCGTATAGCCGGGGATACGCACCTTCACGCCGTTCAGGGCGTCGACCGTGTTGAACGTGCCGATCTGCACCGACGTATCGGCCGCCGAGCCCTCGGCAATCGGTGCGCTGGAATAGAGCGTCGCCATTTGCGACTGGTACATCTGGGCAAGGCGCTCTTCCTCGCCTTCCGGCATCAGGTCTTCCCACCCGACGCTGAGAATGCCGCGCGCTTCAAGCTCTGCCTTGATCCGCGCCGCTTCAGCCGCCTTGGCGACGATGGCCGCATCTCTCTCGGCCTTCTTGGCGGCTATCTCGGCATCGCTCTCCCCAATTTTGTCGCCGACTTTCGGTCCCGCAGTGGCCGTCGCCGCAGCTGGGGCCGAGGCCGTTTCCGGCACAGCGGTCTCACCACAGGCAACAACAAGCGCAACTAGCACGGCGGAAGTCAGGATCAGGGGTTTTTTCATGGCTCTCTAGATAGGCTCCGGGGGCCGGTTCCACCAGCCGGTTTCAGCGGTACAAATCATCACAGTTTCACAGACAGGCCGTCGGCCAGCGACCGGCGGAACGCCGCCCAGGCCGGCACCATGCCGATGACCAGCGCCGCCAGCGTCACCGCCAGCAGCGTATAGAGATCGGTCAGGCCCGGTCCCGTGCCCGCCAGCGACACGCCATAGCGCGCCTCCACCATCGGGCCCGCCACCAGCAGGATCGCGTGGATAAGGCCAATCCCCACCAGTGCGCCAAGGAAGCCGACAAGGCCTGCCTCCAGCACCAGCAGGGCGAAGATATGCCCCGGCCGCGCACCGACCGCGCGCAGGATCGACATTTCGCGCCGGCGCTCGTTCAGGCTGGTCAGGATCGAGGTCAGGATCGAGACCAGCCCCACCGCGATGACAAACACCGACACCGCCATCAGCGCCCGCTCGGCAAAGGCCGTCACGCTCCATAGCTCGGCCAAGGCCGCGCCGGGGATGATGGCCATCAGCGGCTCGCCCCTATGCGTATTGATCGCCCGGCGCGTCGTCAGGATCGTGCCTTTCTGTTTCAGCCCGACAAAGATCGCGGTCACGCTTTTCGGTGTCAGGTCGAAGCTACGGATCATGGTCTCGTCGATCGTGTCCGCCAGCGGGTTCTTGGCGCCGGTCTCCCAGCCGACATGGATCGCCGTGATCGCTTCCAGCGAGACATGCACCGTTCGGTCCACCGGCGTGCCTGTCGGCGCCAGGATGCCGACGACCCGGAAGGGCCGGTTCTCATGTCCGCCATCCAGGTTGGCCGCGCCCAGCCCGTGGCTCAGCACCAGCGGCGAGCCGATCTCATAGCCAAGCTCGCGCGCCACATCGGCGCCGATCACGGCATCAAACACATCGTCAAACCGCACGCCCTCGGCCAGGGCCAGGGCCTGCCCCCGGCCATATTTGTAATGGTCGAAATAGGCCTCCGTTGTGCCGAGCACGCGGAAGCCCCGGTGGCTGTCGCCCAGCGAGATCGGCACGGTCCAGGCAATATCCGGTCGTGCCGCGATTGTCTCATAGGTCGGCCACGACACTTCCGCCGTCGCATTGCCCATCCGGAACACCGAATAGAGCAGCAGGTTCACCGTGCCCGTCGGCGCGCCCACGATCAGGTCGGTTCCGGAAATCGTATTCTCAAACCCGTCCCGCGCGCCGGTCCGGGCCTTCTCGACGCCGAGGAACAAGGCGACCGACAGCGCCACGGCCACCAGTGTCAGGATCACCGAGCCCTTGCGGTTCATCAGGCTGTTCCAGGCAAGTGACAGGATCGCCCTCATGCGCTCACCCCGGCCCGGTTGATCTCGGCAAGGTCCACCGCCCGGTCGAACAGGCGGGCCAGCGAGGCATCATGGCTGACGAACAACAGTGCCGCACCGGTGCGGGCGGCCTCTTCGGACAGGAGTTCGATGAACCGGTCGCGGGCATCGGAATCGAGCGCCGAGGTCGGCTCGTCCGCGATCACGATTTCCGGCCCGCCGATCAGCGCCCGCGCCGCCGCCACACGCTGCTGCTGGCCGACCGAGAGATCCGACACGCGCCGCGCCAGGAGCGCCTCATCGGTGAGCCCCAGCCGTCCCAGCAGGCGCCGGGCCTCTTCATCGGCATCGCCGCCAACGATCCTGCGGCGACGTCCCGAGAATTTCAGCGGCAGGGTCACATTCCCCACGACCGAGAGATAAGGCACGAGATTGAACATCTGGAAGATCACGCCGAGATGGTCGGCCCGCATCCGGTCACGCGCCGCGCTCGACAGGCTGCCAAGCTCCTGGCCCAGGACGTTCACCCGACCGGCATCGGCCACCAGGACGCCGGCGATCACGCCGAGCAGGGTCGACTTGCCCGAGCCCGACGGTCCCCGAAGGAACAGCCGTTCGCCGCGCGCCAGTGTGAAGGCGGGCACATCCAGCACCGGCTCAGCGCCCTTCCAGGCAAAGCGCAGGTCTTCGATCTGTATGGCAGGATCAGTCATTCAGCCGTTTCAGGGTCTAGCGTGTCGACAATTCAGGGTTTCCGGCTGTCAGCACACCTGCAACCTGAGTGTCCCGGCCGATGAAAATGGCATTGACCGTCTCGAAGCCGGGGAACTCGCTGAACGCGTTCAGGCGGACGCCTTCAAGCGACTCGATATCCGTGCAGGTAAAGGACAATGTCAGCGTCAGGCCGCTATGGTCGCCCACTGTGCGCGTCTCGATATGGCGGTCGCCGGGCTGGCAATTGGCGCCGCCCTCGAAACTCACCAGCCCGTCGCCGATACCGGTGCTGACTGCCAGCGTGTCCGTATCGCCTTCTCCGAGGCCGAAATTCGCCAGCGGCGCGTCCAGCGTCACGGTCAGGACATCGCCATCGACCGCCACAGCAAACTCGCCTGCGCCATGCACATGCGCCTCGCCGCCTGCAGAGTGATCTTCCATGTCGGGCGTTGCGGGAACCACCGGCGCGACCACTTCAGGCGCCGGCACGTCAGCAACCACCGCCTCAGGTGGCGCGGCGGGCTCGGAAGCGCGCCCGCAGCCGGCAAGACCGAGGATCGGAACGCCGATCATCAGGCACAAAAAGACACGCGGTGAAGTCAACATCGTCAAAAGGCCTCCTGACGGCACACTGCAGGAAAACACGCAAACCGCAAATTTGTTCTCGCGATTTGAATAATGAGACTATATAACATTTTTGCGCAAGGGCTCATCAACGCATTTCGCCGCAGCTTTGTCCTTTCATTCCATTCCCGGCCCTGCGCGGCCCCGTGAGACCGCTTTTCCACCCATGCTCCAGTCCATGCAGGCCCCATTATTCTTCGGCTTGATCGCCGCCTTTGTGACGACGATCGCCCTGATCGCAGTCGCCGCGCGCGGCGACTGGAGCGCGCGCCATTCCGGCCTGTTCGCTCTGGCGGCGGGCGGCATGCTGGTAACGCTCAGCCTGCTTCACATAACGCCGGAAGCCTTCGCACTCAGTCGCCATGCGCCTGCGCTCATTCTCACCGGCTTCCTTGGCGGACTGTTGCTCAGTTTCCTGGTCCGCATCCTCTTCCCGGAAGGCGGCGAAGAAGGGCACGCGGCTGCGGCCACCCCGGTCATGGCAATTGCCGTCCATTCCTTCATCGACGGGATCATCTACTCGGTCACCTTCGCCGCCAGCTTTTCCTCGGGAGTCTATGCGGCTTCATCCCTGCTGCTGCACAAATTCCCTGAAGGCGTCATCGCCTTTGCGATCCTGCGCCATCACGGTTTTGGCAACAGCCGCTCTTTCCTGCTCGCCTTCCTCGCCGCCGCTGTCACGACTCCGCTGGGTGTTATCGCCTCGGTACCGTTCATGTACGGGCTCGGGGCCGAAGCCGTTGGCAATCTGTTCGCCATCTCGGCCGGCCTGCTGCTCTATGTGGCAACCGGCCCGCTGATGGAACCATTGAAAGAAGAGCCGCCCCTGCGCAGCTTCCTGTCGCTCGGCGGTGGCGTGCTCATTGCCATCCTGATTGCCGTCCTCCCCGTGCATGGCCCCGACCATTCGCCTCATCATGAGGTGTTGAACACGCAGGACCTGCCGGACACGCACCCATGAGGGCACTGGCGGGACACCTGCTCGCTGCGCTGGCCTGCGTCATGGTTATCAGCACGACCGTCCCGTTTCAGGCCCACGCCCATCCCGAAGACGAACTCTGCACCCCAAACGGCGGCATGGATCCGGCGCTGTGCCGCGAACTGGCGAAACTCGACCGAAAAGACGCGGCACCTGAAAAGCCCGTGTCCGACACGGTGCCGGAGCCAGACGAGATGAACCTGGACCGGTCGGGCCTTGCCACGTTCGGTTTCTATATCCACATCGGGTTCCAGCACATCCTGCCGGGAGGCATGGACCATATCCTGTTCGTCCTGGCCCTGTTCGTCTCCAGCCTGCGCCTCAAATCCCTGCTGTTCCAGATATCGGCGTTCACCATTGCCCATACCGCCACGCTTGGGCTGGCAGCCTCCGGCGTGATCACCCCGCTGCCGGGGATCGTCGAGCCGCTGATTGCACTGACAATCGCCTGGGCGGCGTTCGAGAACATCCTATTCAAGGACACGATGGCCTGGCGGCCGCTGCTCGCTTTCGGCTTCGGCCTGATCCACGGCATGGGCTTCGCTGGCGCCTTTGGCGACCTCGGCCTGCCGGACAATGTTTTCCTGCCCGCCCTGCTCGGCTTCAATGTCGGCGTCGAATTCGGCCAGCTCGCGGTGATCGGCATGGCCTTTGCAGCATCGCTCTACTTCAAGGGCGTTCTCAGCCGCGCCGGTCAGATGCAACTCTACCGGCCGGTCCTGGTCTGGCCCGTCTCAGCCGCCATCGGAGCAATCGGGCTCTGGTGGGCGATTGAACGGGCCGTCCTGCAGGGTTGAGGATTCTCCTTGTCGGTTTAGCAAGGACGGTTCCAATGACTCAGCCCCGCTTCGCCCTCAAACTCGCTTCGGCAGTCATCGCCTCGGGTGTCAGCACCCTGATCGGCTTCACGCAATATGCCCACGGCGAAAGCGCCTGCGGATTGTCCGAGGCTGGACGTTTCCATGAAGCGATCACATCCCCGACCGAGGAAGGCAGCCCCGCCTATTTCCTGCGCACGTCCGAAGCCTTCATCGACGCCTGCCCGGACCGGCTGGAAATCCGCGAAGCGCATGTCATTGCTGCCCGCGCTGCGGTCGACCTGGGAAACGCCGAGCGCGCCGCGGCCCATTATGACGCGGCGATCAACGCAGGCGCACGGCTCAAGCCGTCTGCGCGCATGGACCAGTCAGTTGCCCTCATGGTCACCGGCGATTCAGCCCGCGCGCGCGAGGCCCGCAATATCGCAATCTCCGACTGGCTGTCGGGGCTGGACGCCGCCGATGCCGCAAGCCTCTCGGCCCACAAGTATTCCGCCGGAACGATCTATTCGGTCCGCTACACGACCGCCAAGGCGCTTTCCAGCGTGAGCGCGCTCTGGCTGGCTGTTCCCACAGGCGACGGCCTGCCCGCCGCCATCCTGGTCCGCAGCGCACCGCAGCAGGCGGCCTGGCGCGCCATCCGCACAGGCGAGGCGCCGGCGTCCCTCATCGTCGCCGAAAAGCTGACCTGCCGGAATTCCACCCTTCTGGGCGACGTCACCGAAGACATGACCCTGGACGCGCTCGAGCGCGGCGCGACGGGCGATCTGATCACCTATCTCAAAAAGCCTGACAGCGCGGAAAAGACGCCGGAGGGCGAACCCCTCGCCGCCTGTCTCGGCCTCAGCCGCATGCTGCACGTCCCCAGGCTCGCTGAAACCGCCATGCTCCGCTAGACCGGCAGTTCGGTCGTGTTCTTCAGGCATTCCATTGCGAAGGTCGCGCTGACATCGGCAATATCGACGCGGGCGATCAGCGCCTTGTAGACCCGGTCATAGTCCTGGACGCTGCGCGCCTGCACTTTCAGCAAATAGTCGACCTCGCCCGCCATCCGGTAGAATTCCACCACTTCCGGAATCGTCCGCACCGCATCGGCAAACCGCTTCAGCCAGCCTGCCGAATGGTCGCGCGTACGGATCGCGACGAAAATTGTCTGGTTCAGCCCCAGCTTTTCCGGATCGATCAGCGCGACCCGGCGGGCGATCACGCCGCTATCCTCCAGCCGTTTGACCCTGCGCCAGCACGTATTGGTCGAAATGTCCGCGCGGCCTGCCAGTGATTCGAGCGACTGGGTGCCGTCCGCCTGCAAGGCGCGCAGGAGAACCCGGTCTACATCATCTAGTTTTTCTTCCATCTGCGCCAATTACCGAATATTCTACCCATATTCCAGCGAATAAGTCGTAAAACTGCGATGCATTTTGATGGCCGCCATGTGAATCTCCCCATTCGTTCAAATGGAGCTGATCCCCATGTCGCCTGTTGCCCTTGCCGCAATTGACAGCGTGTCCCCCGCCCGCTTGGCGCCAGCCACCGATCATCCGCGCCTGCGCGCCCTCGCCAGCCTGATCGGCCGCACGCCGCTCCTCTCGATCCACCTGCGCTATCGCGGCGTCGAGCGCGTCATCCATGCCAAGGCAGAGCATTACAACCTCACCGGCTCGATCAAGGACCGCATGGCCCTTTCGATCCTCAGCCGCGCCATCCGGTCCGGCGCACTGCGCCCGGGCGACACGATTGCCGAGGCGACCAGCGGCAATGCCGGTATCGCGCTCACCTCGCTCGGCCGGGCCCTCGGCCACAAGGTTGATATCTACATGCCCGACTGGATGAGCGACGAACGCAAGGCCCTGCTGCGCAGCCTCGGCGCCGATCTGCATCTCGTCACCCGCGAACAGGGCGGCTTCATCGGCGCCATTGCCGCGACCGAACAGCTCGCGGCCACGCGTGACGATGTCTTCCTGCCCTGCCAGTTTTCCAATTGCGACAATGCCATCGGTCATTGCGACACGACCGGCCCGGAACTGCTGAAGCAGATGGCCCTGCTCGGCCTCACGCCGGACGCATTCGTGGCCGGTGTCGGCACGGGCGGCACGGTCATGGGCGTTGGCCGGGCCCTGCGCGCGGCGGTACCCGGTGTGAAAATCCACGCGCTCGAGCCGAAGGAATCCCCGACCCTGTCGACCGGTCACAAGATCGGCAGCCACCGTATCCAGGGCATTTCCGATGATTTCATCCCGGCTATCGTCAATTTCGCGGAACTGGATGACGTGATCGCCGTCTCGGATGGCGACGCGATCCTGATGGCACAGGCGCTGGCCAACGAACTGGGCCTGGGCGTCGGCATTTCATCAGGCGCCAACCTGATCGGTGCGCTGATGGCGGCCGAGCGCCTCGGCCCGGATGCTGCAGTCGCAACCGTCTTCTGCGACGACAACAAGAAATATCTCTCGACCCCACTGGCCGGTAGCGAGCCGGTGAAGGAAGGCTATCTCAGCCCCGGAATCGAACTGCTCGGCTTTGAAGCCACCTGCTGCCCGGCCTGACCAAAGCGTCAGAACATACGCAACTTTCTCAGCCGAAAGGCGAGGACGATCATCAACCCGCCGAAGACGAATGCCCAGATGGCAATCAGCCAGATCAACGCCAATGCACCTGCACCCGGAGCGATCAGGAGGGCGGCCCCGAACAGCACCGACACCATACCCGCCAGAATCAGGAGCCATTCATTCTCGATTTCGCGGCGCACACGGATGGCCAGCACAATCGCGACGATGCCGCTGAAGACTGCCCACCAGCCGATGACGAAAACCAGGACAATCGCCGTCAGGCCCGGCCAGGCCATGGCGATCACGCCGGCGCCAATGCCAAGAATGCCGTTGAGCAGCAAAAGCCAATAGCGTGAAACGCCACTCTTGAAAGCCGCGACGACCAGGAAGGCGCCGTCCATGATGGCGTAGATACCGAACACGATCATCAGCGTCTGAAGGCTGATCTCCGGCCACGCGAAGCTGAGAATGCCGAACAGGACCGCCGCGATACCGCGCAGCAGCATGGCCCACCAGGTCACGGTCAAAAACCGCTCGATAATGATATCAGGGGACGCGTCAGAAGCCGTCATCGTCACTCTCCTTCGTCACAGACGCGAACGACGCGCCCAGCTTGCGCACAGTAACGCACCGGCGGGGATCAGTCAGGCAATTCCAACGCTTCAAATCCGCGCAGCGGCTGCATCCGTCGCAGCAGCTTCAGCTTCGACATCGATGAAGCGGCGCGTGAATTGCGTCACCCGCGGCACGATCTCTGTGCGGAAGCGGGCGCCGTTGAATACGCCATAATGGCCGACGCCGGGCTGGACATAGTCCGCCTGCATGTCTTCGGGGATATTCGTGCAAAGATCATGCGCGGCCTGCGTCTGGCCGATGCCGGAAATGTCGTCCAGTTCGCCCTCGACGGTCATCAGGGCGATGTCGCGGATCGCCTGCGGCTTCACCAGGCGTGTCCCGCGATACGTATAGATGCCGCGCGCGAGGTGATGTTCCTGGAATACGCGCTGGATGGTCTGCAGGTAGAATTCCTCGGTCAGGTCCAGCACCGACAGGTATTCGTCGTAGAATTCACGGTGCTTTTCGGACCCGTCGCCGTCACCCTCGACAAGATGGTTGAAGAATTTCCACTGCGCATCGACATGCCGGTCCCAGTTCATGTGCATGAACGAGGCAAGCTGGACAAAGCCGGGATAGACGCGGCGCATCACGCCCGGATAAGGGCCGGGCACCGTCTGGATCATGTTCTCTTCGAACCATTTGAACGAGCGCTGTTCGGCCAGTTCGTTCGGCACGGTCGGGCTGCGGCGGGCATCGATCGGCGAGCCCATGAACGTCATCGAGGCCGGCCGGGCCGGGTCGTCGTCCTCGGCCATCATCGACATGGCCGCCAGCACGGGCGGTCCCGGCTGGCAGACGCCAAGCACATGCGCGCCGCCGCCGATTTGGGTCAGCATCTCGCGGATATGGTCGATATAATCGTCAAGATCGAACCGGCCCCGCCAGACAGGCGCCATGCGCGCGTCCGACCAGTCGGTAATGTAGACGTCATGATGCGGCAGGAAGGCTTCAACCGTCCCGCGCAGCAAGGAGGCGTAATGGCCCGACAGCGGCGCCACGATCAGCATGCGCGGCAAAGGGGGCGATCCGGGCTTGCGCACGGCTGCCAGCTGCTCCGGATCCTTCTTGAAGTGCAAGAGGGTACACCAGGGCGAGCGCCAGGCGACCGTCGGCGTCACGTCAATCGGCGCGCTGTTGACCCGGACGGTGTCGATCCGCCATTCCGGCTTGCCATAATAGCGCGTCGAGCTTTCAAAGACGTCGGCGAAGGCGGCGAGCGACTTGCCGTATTCCGTGTTGCCCAGCGGGTTCATCGGGGACCGGAGGGCGGCCCGACCGGCCCTTGCGGCCAGCCGCATCGGCGCCATCGCCACGCGGTTCATTTCGACAAGTGAGTAAAGCATCGCGTTACAAACCTTTCATGCTGCATTGCAACATAAGTACAACATTCCCGAGTGGCAATCGGATTCACCAGACGGACGTTCAGGTGATTGCGCGCCCGATTGGTTGAATTTGTGTAAAATTTTCGATCCCCGATCGCCGGACGATTAAGAAGCGGCTGCTTTAATTCAGGCCTTCAGGGAGGACGACCGCATGTTTCTCAAGTGCGCAGCTAACCCGCATCGTGCCGGCCGCATGACGCGCGCCCTGTTCATGGAACACGTTCCAGGACAGCGTTTCGCCATCGACGCCGAAGAATTGCACAAGCGTCCCGAACTCCTCAACGCGTTCGGACGCAACATGTATGTCCGCTTCCGTGTGCTTGACGCTTTGGCTTACTTGATATGCCTGATCGGTGTCCTGGCCACGTTTGCCGTAGTCTGGTGGGCCTTCATCCCGGGCCTTGCCATCTGCGTGCTGATGCTGGGCGCCAACCGCAAATCCGCAGGCGAAATCGCGCGCAAGGCTGCGATTCGTTCGGTCGACGATTTCCGGGCCCTTCACGAGATGGGCTGTCTCTGGCTGGTCTACGCCTAGATCCCGATCAGGCCGAGAATCCCCGCGATCACGGCGATCAGCATGAACATCAGCGACAGGCTGACCGAAACCGCCCGCTGGTCCTTCCGGCGCGTTTTCACGCCCTTCGGATTCTTGCCCTCCTTCGGCGCCAGCATCAGGCGCGTGGAAAAGAAGCCGAATGCCGCCAGCGCCGCTGTCACCGCAGCCGCCCAGCTTGTTGCCAGCATGAACAGGGCCGCCGCCGCCAGCATGATCGCGGCGATCGGCGTGGCCGTCTGGTGCAGCAATTCGCGCACATGCCGGTCGGCCCGGCTGCCATCCAGCTTGTCAAAGCTGCAATTGGGCGAGGCAATGGTCACGACCCAGCCGGCACCAATGGCCATGGCGCTGGCAGCGACGCCCAATCCGCCTGCATAATGCTGTATTTCTGCGATCATGTGCTGATAATGGGCGGATTCGCACGGGCACGGAAAGCAATTTCAGCGCTGCCGGGTGCCTGTAAGACGGAGAGACCATGCGCCCCATCCTCATCCGCGGTGTCATCGTGGCGATTCTGGTCGGCACAATCCTGACCCTGATCAACCAGTTCGAGCGCGTTGTCGTCCTCGAAGCGCTCAATTGGTGGAAGATGGGGCTGAGCTATCTTGTGCCCTTCTGCGTGTCGGTGTTCAGCGCGCTGGCCGTGAAGCCGGAATAACGGGTCAGCCCACGCTCAGCGCCAGGATCCGGCTGATCGCCGCGCGCGGCAGGCCGCTGCCCGCGTGCCAGTGATTGATCGCCGCCTGCACCTTGCCGAGGTCGCGCTTGCTCGTCGCCACAGCCTTGTCCAGCACGCCTTCGCGGACCAGCGCCGCGCAGACGTCGCGCGACGTGATCCAGGCATCCCAGCCGCAGAAGCGCAGGAAATACTGCCCCGTCGCCCCGCCCAGCCGCGACCCGCGCCGGTTCAGCTCAGCCATGAGGCCGACCTGGTCACCGGCAGGCCAGGCCGCGAGGAACGCACCGAACCCGCCTTCCGACTGCTCGATCCCGGCCACCATCCTGGCATTCTCGAGCGTGGCCCTGATCTTCTGTCCATTGCGCACGATCCGCGCGTCCGACACGAGGTCGTCCATCATCTCCTCGCCGAAGAAAGCCAGCTTGGCCGGATCGAAGCCCTCGAACGCCGCCTCGAACCCGTCCCACTTGGCATCGATGACCTTCCAGTTGAACCCGGCATTGAACACGCAACGCGTCATCACCGCCAGCAGCCGGTCAGCCGGCACCTTGGACAGGTCGGCCTGCGCATGCCCGTTCTCCGCCTGTTTCAATACGGCCACCTGCCCGCCATGATGCCCGGCGGCGAGGTGCAGGATCGGAACAAGCGGACGCAAGGGCCGTCCTCCTAGCCGAGGGCGATCTCATAGACCTTGGCATAGTCATCGGCCGTCATCGTGCGTGGATTGCCGAAATGCGCGAGGTCTTTCAGGGCATATTCGACAATGCCGGGGCCGTCTGCCGCCGTCAGGCCGATATCGGACAGGGTTTTCGGAATGCCGATGGCATCGTTCAGTTCCTGGATCGCATCGCCGAGATCGGCTTTGGGCTTCAGGCCCATGGCCTGGCGAAGGCGCACGTATTTTTCGTCCGCCGCCCCGTCATGGAAGCGCAGGATATGCGGCAGGAAGATCGCGTTCAGAGTGCCGTGGTGCAGTTTCTTCTCGTGCAGGCGCCCGGCCGCGTGACTCAGCGCATGCACGCCGCCCAGCCCTTTGACGAAGGCCAGCGCGCCTTCATAGCTCGCCATCATCATGTGCCAGCGCGCTTCCGGATCGCTGCCATCCTTGACCGCCTTGATGAGCCAGCCGCCGCCCAGTGCCCGTGTGGCGCCGTCATAGCCGATGCCTTCGGCAGGCGGATTCACGGTCGGCGTCAGCACCGCCTCAATGCAGTGCGTCACCGCATCCATGCCGGTCGCCGCCGTCATGAATGTCGGCAGGCCGAGCGTCAGGTCCGGATCGCAGATTGCCGTCGATGGGATCAGGTGAGGCGACGCGAACGTCTCCTTGCGGCCATTCTCCATCGTCGTGATCATCCCGACCGAGACTTCCGAGCCCGTGCCCGCCGTGGTCGGGATCGCGATCAGTGGCGGGATCTTGTGGATCTTTTTTGCCCCGCCGATAATGGCCGCATAATTTTCCAGCGGTTCATCATGCGACGCCATCAGGCCGATCGCCTTGGCATGGTCCATCGACGAGCCACCGCCGAGCGCGATGATGCCGTCTGCGCCACTATCCTTGTAGGCCTGCGTCGCAATCTTGGCCTGCTTTTCCGTCGGGTTGGCCACCGTCTCGGCGAAGATACCCGCAGGCGTGCTGCCCAGCGCCGCAATCACCTTGTCGAGAATGCCCGCAGCCTTGATGCCGGGATCGGTCACGATGAAGGCCCGCGTGATGCCGAGCTTCTTTGCCGTGACTTCCAATTGCTTCAGCGCGCCGGAGTCAAAGATGCAGGGCGTAAGGAAATTGATGACGGGCATGAGCGATATCCTGTGATGGCCGTTTCCGGCATGGGGCTGGCGGACATGTTCATCGCTCGCGCCAACAAGTTCAAGCCTGCCGTAGGGGGAAAGTCCCTGCCATCACGCCGCACCTGCCATCCGGGACCAGGGCGCAATTTCCCAATATTCGATCGTCCGGCGTCCCCGGCAATCGGGACTACTACCTAGAAGCGCTGACATGCCGCGCGGCGTGCGACCGCGCGTCAAAACGGTCAATTACGTCTGCAAAATCAGAGGACTACATCACGCTCATTGGAACACACATTGCGGGGTACAAACCAATGAAAAAGCTATTCATCACCGCTCTCATGGCGAGCGCAGCATGGACCGGCATCAGCGCCACGGCTCAGGCCGAAGACAATCCCTGGATGCTGCGGGCACGCGTGCTCGGTGTCCTGCCGGATGAGTCCGGCACGCTCAAGGCTGGCGGCGCGACATTGCCCGGCGACGTCGATATTTCCGACCAGTATGTGCCCGAATTCGACATCACCTATTTCTTCAACAAGCATATTGCAGCCGAGCTCATCCTTGCGGTCACGCCGCATGATGTGAAGGCCGTCAATGTCACCGTGCCCGGCGCATTGACCGACGCGACGGTCGACCTTGGCGACGTCTGGCTGCTGCCACCCACATTGACGGTGCAATATCACTTCACCGAGATGGGCCAGTTCAAGCCCTATGTCGGCGCAGGCGTGAACGCGACCTTCTTCTTCAACGAGGATGAAGGCCCGGTCGCCGACGGCATCTCCTATGATTCCAGCGTCGGACCGGCCCTGCAGGCTGGCTTCGACTATGACCTTGATGGCGAGCCCGGTGGCTGGGCCATCAATGCCGACATCAAGAAAATCTGGATCAACACCGACGTCAACGTCAACTTCACCACGGCGCTCGGCACGCATGTGAACGCGGACGTCGATATCGACCCGCTCGTTGTCGGGCTCGGCCTCGGCTACAAGTTCTGACAGTCCGGCGACCGGCCTGCCTCCCGATGAGCCGGATCCGCCAACTCAAACCGCGCCAGCAATGGCGCGGTTTTTTTATGCATTGAAAACATTGCACACCTTCCCCGTGCCTGTAGAGATTGCCGCCATGAGCATTCTGTCCGTGAAAGACCTGAAGGTCGATTTCAATACGCCCGACGGCATCGTGAACGCCGTGCGCGGCATCAGTTTTGAGGTTGCGGAAGGCGAATGCCTCGGCATTGTCGGCGAAAGCGGCTCCGGCAAGAGCCAGACGGCCCTCGCCGCCCTCGGCCTGCTCGCCGGAAATGGCACCGCCACGGGCCATATCGACTTTGACGGCGCCGACATGCTGGATGCGCCCATCGAGACCCTGCGCAAGATTCGCGGCGCAAAAATGTCGATGATCTTCCAGGATCCGCTGACCAGCCTGACACCGCACATGACGGTTGGCGCACAGATGCGCGAAGTGCTGGCCCTGCATAAGGGCCTCAAGGGCGAGGATGCCGACAAGCGGTGCGTGGAATGGCTCGAAAATGTCCGCATTCCCGAAGCCGTCCGCCGCATGGACCAGTTCCCGCATGAATTGTCCGGCGGCATGCGCCAGCGCGTCATGATCGCCATCGCCATGCTGTGCGGGCCGCGTCTTCTACTCGCCGATGAGCCGACAACCGCACTGGACGTGACCGTCCAGGCCCAGGTTCTCGACCTGATGAACGACCTGAAACGCGATACCGGCACCGGCATTGCCCTGATCACGCATGACATGGGCGTTGTCGCCCGCATGTGTGACCGCGTCATCGTCATGCGCCATGGCGAGATTGTCGAACGCGGCAGCGTCGACGACATCTTCTACAAGCCCCAGCACCCCTATACGAAAATGCTGCTCGACGCCGTGCCCCGGATCGACCAGCCTGACCGTCGCGGCCGTCCGACACTCGGCCCCGCGCCCGATCCGGCGGTGAAGCCCGTGCTCGAAGTGGACGACATGAAAATCCACTTCCCAATCCGCATCAAGGGCGGCCTGTTCGGCAAGACCAGGCCCCTGAAAGCCGTCAACGGCGTCTCCTTCGACCTGCGCCCCGGCGAAACGCTCGGAGTGGTCGGCGAGTCCGGCTGCGGCAAGTCCACGCTCGCGCGCGGCGTGCTGCGCCTCATCCCCCCGACTGATGGCACAATCGCCTGGCTCGGCAAGGACATCACGAAGGCGGGCAAGTCCGAAATGGACGCCCTGCGCGACGATCTCCAGATCGTCTTCCAGGACCCGCTCGCCAGCCTTGACCCGCGCATGACCATCGGTGCCTCGATTGCAGAGCCGCTACAGGTCCACGAGCCCCGCCTCAGCCGCGCCGAACGCGACCAGCGCGTCCAGGCCATCATGCCCCGCGTCGGCCTCGACCCGGCCCTGATCAACCGCTACCCGCACGAACTGTCCGGCGGCCAGAACCAGCGCGTCGGCATTGCCCGCGCGATGATCCTGAAGCCGAAACTCGTGATCTGCGACGAAGCGGTCTCGGCCCTCGACGTGTCCGTGCAGGCGCAGGTTGTCGACCTCCTGATCGAACTCCAGAAGGAATTCGGCCTCGCCATGATCTTCATCAGCCACGACCTCTCGGTCGTGCGCGAGATCAGCCACCGCGTCATGGTGCTCTATCTCGGACGCGTGGTGGAACTGGCCGGCCGCACGGCTATCTACGAGGATGCCCGCCACCCCTATACCAAGGCCCTGATCGCCGCCGTTCCGGCGGCCGACCCGAAGCTCGAACGCACCCGTGAGCGCATCAAGCTGACCGGCGACCTGCCCAGCCCGCTCGACAGCCGCGCCCCGCTCCGTTTCCTGAAGTCCAGGCGCATCGATGACCCGGACGCCGAACAATACCAGCCCCAGCTCGTCGAGATCGCCCCCGGCCACCTCGTCGCTGAGCATGACGCTGTCCTGGGCAGCGAAGGTCTCCACATCGGCTAGGCACTCGCGCCAAGGCTGCATTCAACTGAAAATACACCTAGTCCGCGCTCCAGAAGTCGGACTAGAATGCCGCGACGCGCGTTCACCTGCTGAAAATACACCGTAGGGCCCTCTGACGCGGACCTATGCGAATGAGGTTCGACCCATGGACGAGACCACGAGCCGCCGCCTGGATCGCGCCCCCTTGGGCGAAATCGACTTCCTGCAAGTCTTTGCCGCGACCCCTACACCCCTGATGATGCTCAATCGGGACCTCGCCATCGCGTTTGCCAACGAAGCCTATCTTGAAACCACGGGCTGCTCGCTGTCCGAGATCCAGGGCCGTTACGTGTTCGAGGTCTTTCCGGAAACCGAGGAACGCATGGCGGTCTTCGAAACCGCCTTTCGCAAGGCGCTCGCCGGCTCGCCCAACAAGGTGACGACAGAACCCTTTGCCATTCCCTTAGACGGCGGCGGCACGCGCGAGATTGTATGGACCTGCACGCATGAACCCATCCGGGACGCGCGTGGCGACGTCGCGTTCATCCTCCAGAACGCCCTCGACATCACCGAAAAGCACAATAGTGAAAAGGCAAACCAGGTCCTGATGCGCGAACTCGATCACCGCGTGAAAAATTCGCTCGCCACTGTGCAGGCTGTCGCGCGCATGTCGCTGGTCGACTCCAAGACCATGCAGGAAGCGCGCGATGACCTGCTCGCCCGCATGCACGCCATGTCGGAGGTCCAGAACCTGCTGGTGGAGAAGAGCTGGAACGGCTCGCACGTCGAAGCCGTCTCCGCCAACGCGATGAAACCGTTCAGCTATGATGTGGACGCTGCCGGCAGGATCACCCTCGATGGACCGCGTGTGACCGTCACGGCCAAGCAGGCGCAGACCCTGTCCATGGCGCTGCATGAACTCGCGACGAACGCATCGAAATACGGCGCCCTGTCGAACGACACGGGAACCATTCACATCGGCTGGACGTACGATCAGGAAGGAAACGGGCATTTCGCCCTCACCTGGCGGGAGTCAGGCGGGCCGGAAGTGCACAAGCCCACCCGCAAGGGCTTCGGGACGACGATGCTTACCCGCATCCTTGCGCAGGAAATCAGCGGCGATATCTCGCTTGAGTACAATGCTGACGGCCTGGTTTGCACGATGGAGGGTTGGCTCGAAGACAGGACATGACAATGACCGCAAAACGCATATTCATTGTCGAAGATGAAGCCATCCTGCTCTGCGACCTGGAAGACATCGTTCTCGAACGCGGTTTCGAGCTTGCCGGCAGCGCGACCAGTCTCAGCCAGGCCATGGATTTCCTGGCCTCCGGTCCGGATATCGACCTCGCCCTCCTCGATCTCAATCTCAACGGAGAATCGAGCGCGCCCATCGCCGACCATCTCCTCGCTGCCGGCGTCCCCGTCCTCTTCGTGTCAGGCTATGGCCGCCGCGGCCTCGCCGAGCGCTTCGCCGACTGCCCGGTCCTCCAGAAACCCTATGACGAACAGAAGCTGGCCGAAGCACTTGAACTGATCTTCAAAACACACGACTGAACCTCCGCAGCGATCGCCTGCCCCAACCCGCCGCGTGTACGCCAGGCCCCCTTGCCACGCCCCTGCGACACCCCTGCCACGCTCCGGCCACACCCGCCTTGCCCTCGCAGGATTGCGCGAATAGGGTGCGCCCGACCTGATCCGGGACCACCTGAATGCCTGATACAATGACCACCGCCCTGCCCGTCACGCTGTCTGATATCGAAGCCGCTGCCCGCGTCCTCGAAGGCCAGATCGTGCACACACCGATGCATCATTCCCGGACGCTCTCGGCGATTACCGGCGCAGAAGTCTGGGTGAAGTTCGAGAACCTGCAGTTCACGGCGGCGTTCAAGGAACGCGGTGCGCTGAACCGTCTCTCCCACCTGACAGAGGCCCAGCGCAAAGCCGGCGTCATCGCCGCCTCGGCCGGGAACCATTCCCAGGGTGTCGCCTATCACGCCCGCCGGCTCGGCATCCCTGCCACCATCGTCATGCCGCGCACGACGCCGTTTAGCAAAGTCGAGCAAACCCGCAGCCATGGTGCCAAGATCGTGCTCCACGGTCTCAGTTTCGACGAAGCCAAGACTGAGGCCTACAATATCTGCCAGCGTGAAGGCCTGACCTTCATCCACCCGTTTGACGACCCCCATGTTATCGCCGGGCAAGGCACGATCGCCCTTGAAATGCTTGCAGAAAAACCGGATTTCGACACGCTGGTCGTGCCGATTGGCGGCGGCGGGCTGATCGCCGGCATGACCATCGCGGCCAAGGGTATCAACCCGGACATCCGCATCATCGGCGTCGAAACCTCGATGTACCCGGCCATGCTCGCCGAACTCGAAGGCCGCGAGGTCAAGGTCGGCGGCGCCACGATCGCCGAAGGCATCGCCGTGCGCGAGGTCGGCCGCCTCCCCCTAAAAGTTGCCCGTGATCTCGTTGATGAAATCCTCCTCGTCGAAGAAGAGCACCTGGAACAGGCGATCACCCTGTTCGTGAATGTCGAGAAGACCATTGCCGAAGGCGCCGGTGCCGCGGGCCTTGCGGCCCTGCTGGCGCATCCGGACAAGTTCCGCGGCCAGAAAGTCGGGCTCGTCCTGTGCGGCGGCAATATCGATACGCGTCTCCTCGCCTCGGTTCTCACCCGCGCGCTGGTGCGGGACAAGCGGCTTGCCTCGATCCGCATCATCGGTGACGACCGGCCCGGCCTCCTCGCCCTTGTCTCCCAGATCATCGGTGACAATGGTGCCAACATCATGGAAGTCGCGCACAACCGGCTCGCGCTCGATGTGCCGGCCAAGGGCGCCGAATTCGACATCCTGATCGAAACCCGTGATGCCCAGCACACGCAGGACGTCATCGACGCCCTGACCGCTGAGGGCTACCCGCCACGGCCCCTGTAGCGGTAAGGTGACTTGCCGGGAAAAGCGCCGTAAACCCGCGCCAGACCTGAACCAGACGGAGCCTGACCCAAGATGATCCGCACACTCGCTGCAGCCTGCGCTGCATTCTTCATGATTGCTGCCTGCAGCCAGACCAAGGACCTTACCGACGTGAATGCCCCATTTGAAAAATACCTGCCCTGGGATGCCGCCGGCAAAGACGTGAAGTCTGCCGAAGGCGGCCTGCAATATATCGTCCTCAAGCAAGGCCCGAAAAACGGCAAGTCGCCCGTGCCGACCGACATGGTCAGCGTCCATTATGATGGCCGTATCGCAACCGGCGAGAAGTTTGACAGTTCATTCGAGCGCGGCACGCCGGCGCAATTCCGCCTGAACCAGGTAATCCCGGGCTGGACGCAGGGCCTCCAGCTGATGAGCGAAGGGGATGATTATCTCTTCTTCATCCCGAATGCGCTCGGCTATGGCAATTCGGCGCGCGGTAATGTCATCAAGGCTGGTGACGACCTCGTCTTCCGCGTCCAGTTGCTTGAAGTGATGGTGCCGAAAGTGTCCGACACGGCCGCCTGGGAAAAGTACATGCCCTGGAATTCCGCCCTGCCGGAAGTCAAGAAAACCGGAACCGGCCTCGAATATGTCATCCTCACCAGCGGGGACGCCGCCGGCCCCTCGCCCGAGAATGGCGAAATGGTCGCCGTCCATTATGAAGGCCGTCTCGCCGAGACCGGCGAGCTGTTCGACAGCTCATTCGAGCGCGGATCGCCTGAAACCTTCCCATCGAACCAGCTGATCGAAGGCTGGGTCGAAGCGCTTGAAATGATGCGCCCCGGCGATCGCTGGATGCTTTATATCCCGTCAGAGCTCGGCTATGGCGAAATGGGCACCCCCGGCGGCCCGATCCCGCCCAATGCCCCGCTGATCTTCGAAGTCGAAATGATGGACGTGATGAAGCGCGGCTAGGCGCTCGACCAGGCGGAACACGATATGACCCTAAATGCGGACACACTCGCCCGGATCGCCCTCGATGCCGGCAAGCTGATCATGGACATCTATGAGAGCGACTTCGCCGTCGAGCAGAAGGGCGATGCCTCGCCTGTCACGGCGGCAGACCAGAAGGCCGAGACGCTGATTCTCGCAGAACTGGCCAAGGCCGATCCGACGCTCACGGTCATCGCGGAAGAAGAAGCCAGCGAAGGCCGCGTTCCCGAACATGGCCACCGCTTCGCCCTCGTCGATCCGCTCGACGGCACCCGCGAATTCGTCAGCCGCAATGGCGAATTCACGGTCAATATCGCCATCATCGAGCATGGCCGCCCGGTCATGGGCGTTGTCTATGCGCCCGCGAAGAACCGCCTGTTCGTTGCCGAAAGCCACAATTCCGGCTGGCAGGCGGAGGCCGCCCCCGGCGCAGAAGTGCCGGCAAAGCGCCAGACGCTCAGGATTCGTGCCTGCCCCGAAGCCGGTGTCACCGCCATCGCGTCGAAATCCCACCGCACGCCGGAAACCGATCTCTGGCTCGACAAGCACAAGGTCAACGAGACGCTGGGTGCCGGATCATCGCTCAAATTCTGCCTTATTGCAGCCGGTGAAGCTGATCTCTACCCGCGCATGGGCCGCACCATGGAGTGGGACACCGCTGCCGGCCAGGCCGTGGTCGAAGCGGCCGGCGGCCGCGTCCTCACCGAAGAAGGGACACCGCTCCTCTATGGCAAGCGCGAACGCGGCTACGACAATCCGCACTTCATCGTCTATGGCGACGTGACGCCCTGTTAAGCGCCGCTCTCGATTAACAGACGCAAATCTGCCAAGGAACGAGCAGGGAGATGCAGCGCATGGCACGGCAATATTTCGGAACTGACGGCATTCGCGGCCGGGTAAACCAGCAGCCGATGACAGCTGAAACCGCGCTCCGGCTCGCCATCGCTGCCGCCCGCACCTTCGCGCCGGACGGTAAAGGCACAGTCGTGATTGGCCGCGACACGCGCAATTCCGGGGAAATGATCGAGGCCGCCCTCGTCGCGGGCCTCACCAGCATGGGTCTCACCCCCCTGCTCGCAGGTATCGTGCCCACCCCTGCGGTCGCCATGACCACGCGCACGACGAGCGCCTGTTTCGGCCTGATGGTCTCAGCCTCGCACAACAAGTACGAAGACAATGGCATCAAACTGTTCAGTCCCGAGGGCCTGAAATTCGATGACCCGACCGAGGAAGCGCTCGAAGCGGCCATGGCTGGCGCGTTCAATACCGGCTTTGCGCCGCCAGAGGCGATCGCCGCGCCGCAGCGCATGGTCGGCGTCGGTGACGACTATGTCCGCAGCTGCCTCGCGACGGTCAGTTCGGGCAGCAAGATCAAGGGCATGAAAGTCGTGCTCGATTGCGCCCACGGGGCCGGCTTTGAAACCGCCCCGGAAGCCCTGCTGCATTGTGGCGCCGACCTGACGGTCATTGGTGCCGGTCCCGACGGGATGAATATCAATGCCGGGTACGGATCGACTGATACCGGTGCCCTGAAAGCCGCCGTACTGGATTGCGGCGCAGACATTGGCCTGGCCCTCGACGGCGATGCCGACCGGGTCATCGTGGTAGACGAAACCGGTGCCGAAATCGACGGTGACCAGGTCATGGCCCTGATTGCCCGGGAACTGCATGCAACCGGTCGCCTCAAGGGTGGCGGCATCGTGTCCACGGTGATGTCGAACATGGGTCTTGACCAGTATCTCCAGTCTCTCGGCCTCAGGCTGGCGCGCACACGCGTCGGCGACCGCTATGTCGGCGAGCATATGCGGGCCCACGGTTTCAATTTCGGTGGCGAGCCATCTGGCCACATCATCCTGTCGGATGTTTCGACCACCGGGGATGGCCTGCTCGCGGGCCTGCACGTGCTGTCCGTGCTCGCCGAGAGCGGACAAAAAATGTCGGCGCTTGCCCGCGTGTTCGAACCGGCGCCGCAGCAACTCGTCAATATCCGCTATTCCGGCCCCAATCCCATGGATAGCGCCCGCGTGACAACCGCGCTGGCCGAAGCGGAATCGCTGATGGGCTCGCAAGGCCGCATGGTCGTGCGAAAATCCGGCACCGAGCCCCTGATCCGCGTCATGGCCGAAGCGCTGGAAGTCGGCCTGATGCAGCAGGCCCTCCGGCTTGTCGTCGATGCGGTGGAAGCGGAAGCCTGAACCGGCCTCTTCGCGCCAGATCACCCGTCTCCCAGCCCTGATAGACCTACCCTGCATTGGCGCTGGCGAGATCGCGAACGAGGACTGCGCCAGTCCGCTCGCGGATAGATTCGCCCCACCCTGATCGGCGCCCCTTAAAGCCTTGTCAGGGTTTTCGGGCTAGGGTTCCCTCCACTCGGGAGGGTTCCCTCATGACGTTTGACGCCCGCGGAGGCAAGGATCAGGCACGTGGCAGCACCGCCATATTCGCACTCACGACTTTCGCAGTCGTAGGCGGAGCGTTTTTCCTTGCGCTGAACTTTCCCGGCACGTCCAAATCCGGCGAGGCTGCACAGCAAGCGGAAATAATAGTCGCTGCTGCAGACACGGGGAACGCTCGGATGCCGGCGGGCCTCACGTCCAAGCCGGCGAAAACCTATTTCGAAACGCTTGCCCGCATTGATCCCGGCGCGTCCGCCCGTCTCGGGAAACGCCTCGCCAGGGCCAGCCGGCGTCCGCAGGCGGAGCAAGTCGATATCGTCTTCGATCACGCCGCAGGCCTGCTGAAGGACCATGCGGCAGATCTTGCCCGGGCCGATACACGCCATGTCGACACAATTCTCACCTTGACCCGTAAACGCCTGAAATCTGCGTCCCGTGCCGGCAACACCTGGTGCCAGGGCAGCACGTACGCCGCCCTCGACCCGTCCCTCCTTGGCGACAAGACCGCGCTCAATGACCAACTCAAGATGCTGGGAGAGCCGCTGCGTGATTACGGATTCGAACTGGTAACGCATCTCCTCGTCGCGATCGAGGATTCCCAAATCCATCCGGTCGCCCGCGGCGCCCTTACCCACACCGACAAGGCCGCCATGCAGGGTGTCGTGATGTCCATGGTGTCCGACCCGCAGGTCATGCCCCTGCTCATGGCCGCCCAGTCCGGGTCCGATTCACGCGGTCTCGTCAGTGCGCTCGATGTCTGCGATCTCGGCGCAACCGCCGCAGCGGCGCTCAAGACCCTGCCCCAGGACACCAAGGGCCGTGCCTTCGCCGACCTCGTGCGCCAGATGGAACACGACGGCGTTGACCTCGCCGGCCTGTCCCGGTTCTAGGCGTCCCGCCGCGCGACGCCTGACCGGCCGAGACGCCATTCCAGCACATCCAGCCGGTCCTGGCCGAAAAAGGCCTCGTCTTCGAACACCATCAGCGGCACGCCCCAATGGTGCGGGTCCTGCGCCGCCTGGTTCTCGGCGATCACGGCTTCCAGCCGCGCCGTCTCGGCCTGCTCGCGCCGGTCAAGCTCGGCAAGGTCGAAGCCCGCACGTGCTGCTGCGTCCGCCAGCGCCGTGCCCACCGTCCACGCCCCGCCCGACCAGATCAGGGTCGAGACCTCGTCCATGAAGGCCCAGCCTGCGTCATCGCCCGCCTCGCAGGCCAGGATGCCGAGACGTGTCAGCCGGTGGATATGCGGCTGGTCGGGCGAAATCTGCCGCGTCTGCATGTCCATCACGACCGGGTCCGGGTCCAGCCGCCCGAAAGGCAGGTCCAGGAATTGCGCCAGGCGCACGACATCCTTGAGCAGGTAGGGCACCCATTGCGGCCGGATCTCCGAAAAGAAATCCGGCGTGCGGATGGCAATCGGATAGACCGGGCGCGGCCGCACCCTGACATCCCATTTACCCGGCATCGCCCGCAGGCGCTTTGTCGCCAGATACGAATAGGGAGAGCGGAACGACCAGTAGACATCGACAGTTTTCATGAATTGGAGTGTGGCCTCTGGTTTGTGCCTTCACAAGACCGGAATTCGCTCCCATCTTGTGGCCATGGCGCTCGACGATTCCTTTCGGCAATTCATGGACCGGTTCCAGATACCGGACTTCACCCAGCTCGACTGGAAACACTCGACCGACAAGCTCCGCCAGCAATTCTACGTCGCCAGCCGGGCCATCGAGCGCGACGCGCCCGAAATGGCAGACATCTCGCTCCTCAAGGTCGCCGGCGCCGACGGCCCGCTCAGGGCGCGCCTCTACACGCCGCTCGGTGCCGGCCTGCCGCCCGGTCCCGGCATCGTCTTCTTCCATGGCGGCGGCTTCATGCTCGGCGACCTCGACAGCCATGACATGGTCTGCAAGCGCCTCGCGGAAGGGGCCCGCTGCCGGGTGATTGCCGTCGACTACCGGCTGGCGCCCGAACACGCCTTCCCGGCCGCCCATGAGGATGCCCTCGCCGCCTGGAGCTGGATTGTCGCCAATGCGGCGACACTCGGCCTCGACCCGGAGCGCCTCGCCGTCAGCGGCGACAGTGCCGGCGGCAATCTCTCAGCCTATCTGGCGCAGGAGATGAATCGCACCGGCGGCCCCCGCCCGGCCTTCCAGCTCCTGCTCTACCCGCTCGTCCAGTTCGTCGACATCCGGGCCAAGAAGATGACCTTCCAGGAAGGCGGCTTTTTCATTTCGGCCAACCTGTTCGAGTATTTCCGCGACAGCTACATCATCGACGAGAGCCAGCGCATGGATGTACGCGTCTCGCCCCTGTTTGCCGGGCCGGACGCGTTCAAGGGCCTGCCGCCGGCCCATTTCGTCCTCTGCGGCTGGGATCCGCTCAAGGATGAGGGCCTCGCCTATGCCGACAAGATGGCCAGTTTCGGCGTCCGCGTGACCGTTCGCGAGCACCCCGGCATGGTTCACGGCTTCATGAACATGACCGCCCTGTCCGACACGGTTCGCCTGGCTATCCGGGACGCCGGTCACGTCGTCGGCAAGGCGCTCGGCGCCGTCTGATTCACCTTTAGATACTCTTGGGTAATACTCCGTTGCATTTTTGCGACGGTCGCCGGCAATCGATTCGATTCTGTCCGAAACGCCTTTCGCCACAGGCCGGTTACGCCATATGGGGCAACAGTACCCACCCTTGTATTGTCATTTTGCTGTAGGATGTGTCTGGCAGGCGGGGCCTGGACCCACCCTTGGTCTTTGAGGACCGCAGCGTAGCGAATGGCCCGCCTGCCAGACTATCAATCGCCCTGAACA
>Ga0209344_10000678_pt1 | contig 53998 bp, 45 predicted proteins | sample Cruoilmetagenom6_FD_187293 | JGI IMG/M metagenome (GOLD analysis project Ga0209344, IMG submission 187293) | Oil polluted marine microbial communities from Coal Oil Point, Santa Barbara, California, USA - Santa Barbara Oil Seep Sample 6 (SPAdes)... | ecosystem: Environmental > Aquatic > Marine... | reverse complement strand
GACATTGCCCTTCGCATGGCACGCCCCGTTCAGAATGCGTTGATCGCGAAAAAAGTTGGACTGACTCGGGTCAAACTCTTTGCCCACAAGGACTATTTCAAAAAACGCGCGATGCCACAATCTACAGATGATCTCGCATCCCACACCGTCATTGGCTACGACACAAATCTCAGGATCTTCGAATTGCTGAAGGCTGAGGGACTAGATGTTCCTTTCGGCACATTTTCGCTCAGAAGCGATTCTGAGTTGGCACAACTCGCCCTTGTCAGGGCAGGTGCCGGGATTGGCGGTGCGCAAATGGGGCTGGCGCGGCGCGACCCAACACTTGTGCCCGTGCTCCATGAACTGGTTGGGTTTTCCATGGAAATGTGGCTGGCGATCCATGAAGACCTCAAATCAAACCTGCGGGTTCGCCTTTTGTTTGATCATTTAGCCGCACACCTGACCGATTACGCTACGGAAAACATCGAATACGAAGAAAACGTGCCATAGGCGCAAGCGCCGCCAAGTGCTATACGAAGCCCAACAATTCTTGCTTTGGAGAAACGTATGTCACAAGCATCATCAGCCGACGCACAACCCGTCGCCAACCCAAAACTCCCCCCTTTCAATTGGGAAGACCCCTTGGGGCTCGATGACTTGTTAACTGAGGAAGAACGTTTGGTGCGCGACGCATCACGCGCCTATGCACAAGACAAGTTGCTGCCGGGCATTGTCGAAGCCAACCGCAACGAGACCTTTGATCGCACCATCATGAACGAGATGGGCGACCAAGGATTGCTCGGCAGCACAATCCCAGAAAAATATGGCTGTGCAGGCCTTGGTTATGTGAGTTACGGCCTGGTCGCCCGCGAAGTTGAGCGTGTGGACAGTGGATATCGTTCTGCCATGAGCGTGCAATCCAGTCTTGTGATGCATCCGATTTATGCCTACGGCTCAGAAGAACAGCGGATGAAATATCTGCCGAAACTAGCAACCGGTGAATGGGTTGGCTGCTTTGGTCTTACAGAGCCAGATCATGGCTCAGATCCCGGCTCGATGATTACACGTGCCAAGACGGTCGATGGTGGCTATTCGCTGTCCGGCGCGAAGATGTGGATCACCAATGCGCCCATCGCTGACCTTGCTGTTGTGTGGGCAAAAACCGATGACGACGTGATCCGCGGCTTCATTGTAGAGCGCGGTTTCAAAGGATTTGAGACACCAAAGATTGAAGGCAAAATGTCTTTGCGGGCATCAATCACTGGCTCCATCAGCTTGGATGACGTGTTTGTTCCAGAAGAGAACCTGTTGCCAAATGTGCGTGGCCTTGCCGGCCCATTTGGTTGCCTCAACCGGGCACGCTACGGCATTGCCTGGGGTGTCATGGGGGCTGCTGAGTTTTGTTGGCACGCGGCTCGCACTTACACGTTGGAGCGCAAACAGTTTGGCCGCCCACTGGCTGCAAACCAGCTGATCCAGAAGAAGCTTGCTGACATGCAAACCGAGATTACTTTGGGCCTCCATGCCTGCCTGCAGCTCGGTCGGAACTTTGATGCCAACACGGCAGCACCGGAATCAATTTCCATGATGAAGCGCAATAACTGCGGCAAAGCACTCGACATTGCTCGCCAGGCGCGCGACATGCACGGCGGCAATGGCATTTCCGACGAGTACCACGTGATCCGTCACACGATGAACCTGGAAACGGTCAATACATATGAAGGCACTCATGATGTACACGCGCTGATTCTTGGTCGTGCCCAGACGGGCATTCAGGCGTTCTTCTGATTGCTATGGCGACTGCAAATTTGACAGTATCCCGCCACAAGGGACATGGGGACATCGCGGGCGAACATGACATCGCGGTGGTGATCGATGTCATTCGCGCCTTCACATTTGCCAAAACCGCATTCGACCATGGTGTGGAACGCATCCTGCTGGCTGGTGCGGTAGACGATGCACGCGCACTGGCCGCCAAGAATGACGGCAGTCTTCTCGCCGGAGAAGTGGACGCACTACCCATCGGGGGATTTGACTTTGGCAATTCACCAAGTCAGATCGCAGGTCTTGACCTGGCTGGACGCACCATTGTCCATCGCACGTCAAATGGCACCCGGATGGCAATTGCAGCACTTTCTCATGCCGCTCACGTATTCGTCACCGGCCTGAGCAATGCACGGGCAACAGCTACACACGTGTCCTCACTCGTCGACAATGGCGCTTCGCGGTTATTACTGATGGCAACCCATCCAACCGGTGATGAAGACGTTGCGTGTGGTGACTATTTATTGTCTCTGCTCGACCTCCCCGGCGGGGCGTCCGACGATCAAGCCTTTGCGCGGACCCAATCGTCAGAGGCGGGGGCAAAGTTCCTGGACCCTGCACAGCCAGAATATCCCGCAACGGACATGTTTCATGTCCTTGCGATGGATCCACCAAGCTTTGTGATGCAGGTGACCCTTGAGAACCAGGTACCAACAGTCAGAAAATTGCTCCTTTGAGCACTGTCCTGGTTCGGCCGCAACCCATGTTGCCGGAGCTTCACGATTTGAGCGATAATTTCGGATGTTTATTTGCGGCATGACTTTTTCTCCATCTCAGTTCCAGCTAAACTTTGAGAACGACTCAGGCGGCCACTAGACCTTCTCGATAGAATTTCTTGTGGGCGCCCTTTGCGCCTCTGGTCCTGTGTGTCGTTGAGGAGGAGAAACGAGGGGCGCCGACCCAAAGGTCTAAAAATGCCCGCCCGCAGTTCGCCCAGATCACCTCTGTGGCGGCTTGTGCCGCTTCTTCGCGCTCACGCCCTCAAGTTTTGGGGTGGTTTGGTGTTGATCATCAATGGACGTTTTTTGGAAGCCGGAATGCCACTTCTACTCGGCATTGCGGTCGACTCTTTGAATGATGGAGAGCCAAATTTGACGTGGCCCGCTATTGGCATTTTGTGCCTCATGGTCGCACGCTATGCCTCTTTTGCATTTGGGCGGCGGTTTGTGCGGCAAGTCGGCGCAGAAGTTTCTTACGACCTTCGTCAAAAACTCTATTGGCATTTAGAGCTTCAAGGCCCCAAATTTTTTGCCAAATATTCGACAGGCGACCTGATGGCGCGTGCCATCAACGACCTTCAACTGATCCGCATGATGATAGGCCTTGGATCACGCCTCCTGCTTGTTCTTGGCGCTTCTGGTGTCATCGCCTTTGCCGTCATGCTGACCCTCTCAAGCAAACTAGCGCTTATGCTCCTGCCCCTGATGCCCTTCATTGGTTTTGTTGGTTGGTTGTCTGCACGCAAAATTTTCATTCAGTCAAATGCCGTACAGGAAGGGTTCTCAGAACTTTCTGCCCAGGTACAAGAAAACCTGAATGGCATACGGACTATTCAAACACACTCACAGGAAGCCCGAGAAATCTCACGCCTTGAAGAGAAAAGCAGCGCCTACGCCGAAGAATTTCGAAAGCTAATGTTTTACAACTCCGCTCTCACCTCTTCTATGCTGGTGATGACCGGCGCTGCAACCCTCATTATTGTTGGCTATGGTGGTTCCCTCGTCATGAGCGGTGAGGTAACCATCGGTACGTTTACCGCGTTTATTTTCTATCTCGGCATGATGTTATCGCCGGTGAAAGAAGGTGGTGTCATGATAACGTTGTTCCAACGCGCCGCAACTGCCTCATCACGGATCTTTGCCATCCTCGACCATGAACCGGAAATTCGGGACGCTGAGGAAGCCGCACCGCTGGACGGCGTTGGGGGTACAATCACGATCAACCATCTTTCTTATTCACATCCAGAACAAGCGGGGCAGGACGATGGTAGTTGGCCAGCCCTCGACAACGTATCGCTCGCCATTGAACGTGGTCAGACGGTCGCTATTTTGGGGCGTGTCGGATCTGGAAAATCAACCCTGTTACGGCTGCTTGTGCGGCTTCTCGATCCACCTCCAGGCACTGTCTACTTGGATGGAAAGGACGTGCGCATGCTGCCGCTCGTCCAAGTGCGCCAAGAGATTTCCTTCGTGCCGCAAGACCCTTTCCTGTTTGCCGATCAACTTGGCCAAAACATTTCCTACGATAATCCCGAACGGCCCCTTGCAGACGTATGGGATGCTGCGGAAACAGCCGACCTTGATGAGACCATCAGTCGTTTTCCAGCACAACTTGAAACAGCCGTTGGTGAACGAGGTGTCACTCTGTCTGGGGGGCAGAAACAACGCACCAGTCTTGCACGCGGGCTCATCCGTGGCTCGCCGGTTCTTTTACTGGATGATTGCTTTTCAGCTGTGGATACGGAGACGGAAGAAAAAATCCTGACGCAACTCAGAAAACTCCGCGAGGGGCTTACCACCGTTCTCGTCTCTCACAGAGTTTCGACAGCACAACATGCAGACCGGATATTTGTCCTCGACCGGGGAAAAATTACAGAACAAGGTGATCATGCATCCCTCATGGCCCAGGGCGGTACTTACGCCGAACTGGCGCGGCTTCAAAGCCGCCGTGACGCTTTGAAATCTGATCTGGATGCACAGAATGTATCCACGGGGGGAGCAGCATGATAAATTCAGACACGCCCGCTCGAGACTATTCGATCTTCGACAATGACATTGAAGGCAAGCGTCTTGACGGGCAATTGCTCCGTCGCCTTATTGGCTGGCTCAAGCCTTATAGAATCCGCGTCGCGCTCGCTGTCATCTGCGTCCTGCTCGGTGCTTCGGCCGCGGTTCTCGCACCGGTGATCGTTACCCGCGTGGTCATTGATGGCCTCCTGCTGCCCGGTACAAGCAATGGAGCAAGCATAGAAGCTCCTGACATGGGCCAGCGGGCACTTGTTAGCTGGATGTCCGACCTAACGACACTTGGCTCACTTCTCAGTGCTTGTCTGATCTATGGCGTATGGGTTCTGATTGCCGGTCTGTTTAGTCATCTCTTTCGCATTTTACTTGCGGGCTCGGTTCTCTCTGGTCTGAAAGATCTACGTCGGGACGTGTTTGCCCATTTGGAACATTTGCCCGCGACATTTTATGACCGCGTTGCTGTCGGGCGGGTCATGACACGCGTGACCAACGACATTGAAACACTTTTTGAACTCTTGTCAGGTTTTGGCGTGTTGATGGGTGAATTTGTGCCATTCATTGTGGCCATTACCATCATGCTGTCCATCAATCCGGAGCTCACAGGCATTCTGTTATTACTGATGCCGATCGCCATTGTAGCGACCTACATATTCCGCGTGGCAAGCCGTAAAATTTATCGCGACATTCGCTCAAGTCTTTCTCGCCTTAATGAGAACCTTCAAGAAAATCTGTCAGGCATGGAAGTCGTGCAGCTTTACCAGCGCGAAAGAATCAACTTTCAACGCTATTCAGAAATCAACTCAGAAAACCGCCACCAAGAAAACCGAGCGGTCGTCATCGAAAGCCTGTACGGGCCAGCCATGGACAGTCTCTTCTTTCTGGCGATGGGGGCCATCATCTGGTACGGCGGCGCCCAGGTTGTCGGCGCGGAAATCACGCTCGGCAGCATCATCCTGTTTGCCAGTTTTACGGAAATGCTGTTTCGTCCCATCGTTGCTCTAGGCGAACAGTGGAATGTCGTATTTCGCGCCATGGCATCATGTGAACGGATATTCCAGGCGCTCGATTGGAAAGAAGCGCTGATTGACCCAGCTGATCCTGCGTCCTTGCCTGATACGCTTTCTGGTGAAGTTACATTCAACCACCTGGACTTCGAATATCGAACAGGCCATCCGATTTTGAAAGATGTGTCTTTTTCCATCAACGCTGGGGAACGTCTCGCCATTGTGGGGCCGACTGGATCTGGCAAGACCACTTTAGTGCGCTTGCTCTGCCGTTTTTATGACGTCAATCCTGGTACAATCTTTCTCGACGGCATCGACATCATGGACGTGCAACCATCAGAGGTACGAAAAAAAGTTGGCGTGGTTTTACAGGACTTCCACATTTTTTCTGGAACCATACTCGACAACATTGCATTGGGCGATCCAGATGTAAGTCGTGACACTGCCATCAACGCTGCTAAAACGGTGAACGCTGACGCCTTCATTCGCCAATTGCCACAAGGGTACGATACGCTGCTGGTTGAGCGTGGACGCAATTTGAGCCACGGCCAGCGCCAGCTGCTTGCTTTCGCCCGTGTGCTGGCGGTTGACCCCGACATTCTAATCCTGGACGAGGCGACCGCGAGCGTTGACACCGAAACGGAACTGGTGATCCAAGATGCGCTTCGTAAGCTCACGGAAGGGCGCACCTCAATCATCATCGCGCATAGGTTACAAACGATCAGAGAAGCTGATCGCATTGTTGTTCTAGCGCAGGGTGAAATGAGAGAAATAGGCAGCCACGAGGAGCTAATGGCTAGAGGTGGACTGTATGCCACTCTTTACGAACTTCAGGTTCAAGAAACCGTCTGAATTTTTTTTTCACTTACTGAAGCAGGTTCTTCGTCTGACAAGGGCTTGCCCAACAGTTTTTCATAGATACGCATAAGATCGAGGATTCGCTTCTCATTGGAAAATTCTTGTTCCGCATATCTACGGGCAGATGTTCCCATTTCACGCCGGAGGCTTGCGTCTTCAATCAACAATTGTAGTGCATCCGCTAGAGGCGCAACAGTCCGCGCAGGAACCAAGCGCCCTGTCACACCGTCCACAACAACATCTCTGCAGCCGGGTACGTCTGTCGCTATACAAGCGCGCCCTACAGCCGCAGCCTCAATAATTGTTCTCGGTGCTCCTTCTCGGTAAGACGGCAAACACACGAGATTGGCTTGGCGATAAACGTCAATCATATCGTCTCGCCAACCCCACCATTCTACATGACCATCTTCAACCCACTTTTCTATCGCCGAAATGTCCAAGGTAGCCGGGTTAGCAGGATCAACATTTCCGACAAGCGCAAACCGTGCGCGAACACCACGAAGCTTCAAGGTTTTGGCAGCCTCTACGAATTCTACAATGCCTTTGTCTTTCAAGAGCCGACCAGCAACTATCACCAAGGGGTTTTTAGTGTCCAACTCTAGGGCGTGGACGTATTTAGAGAGATCTATACCGCCACCAACCAGGACTGCGGTTTGTTCTTCGCGAACAAATCCACGCCCCACAAACTCGCTTTGATCATCTGGATTTTCGAAAATGGTGATCGCCTTTTTATGGCGAAGTGCAAATCGATAGACAAATGCACTCATGGCTCGCAAAATTGAAACACCAACAGTTTTGCCAATGAACAAATACCCAAGCCCGGTAACGGACAACACAACAGAAGGCACCCCAAAAAGTCTGCCAAACAATCCACCATAAAGGACCGGCCGTGTTGTCGCGGCATGCAGGATATCTGGCTTTACTTCCCGAATAACACGTGGAATTTCGCGCATCATGGAAAGGTCATAAAGAAAGGGACGCCGGTCTCTCGGAGCGTTCAATCGGTGCAAGGTCACATCAGCCAAATCTAAGTCATTCAAATCCGCAGAATCTGGCACTGCCACGTGAACATCCGCACCTACTGCCGCAAGCGCTTTTACACGGTCAACCCAGTGCAATGACAAATTCACGGCAAGTGGGAAGACAAAAAGTATTTTTGTAGGCACGGTGGCCTTTCATCCTAGCATCAGCCACGCACCGCATTTTCCAGGAAAAATGAAATTACGCGCTGTATATCCCCTTCTGCCATTGCCGTCCCAGATGGCAAGCAGATCCCTGTATCAAAAAGCCTATCGGAAACACCGGTTGATGTAAAACGCACATTTTCAAAAACCGGTTGCCGATGCATCGGCATCCAGACCGGTCTACACTCAATGTTATTGAGGGTGGCAGCTTCGCATATTTCCACCGGATTTGCCCGATTTCCCGCAGGATCAAGCGTAAGAACCGTTAGCCACCTATTCGTTGCACCATATTCAGCTTCCGGCATCATGGTGATCCCTTGAACACCGCTAAACGCTTCGGCGTAAATGTCGAATATTTCTCGCTTACGATGCACGCGATCTGACAAAATCTCTAACTGGCCAACCCCGACAGCCGCACACAGGCTTGGCATGCGGTAATTATACCCCAACTCCGTATGCTCATAGTGAGCAACTGGCTGGCGCGCCTGTTGCGACAGATAACGTGCACGAACGATCATCTCCTCATCGTCACTTGCCAGAATGCCGCCACCGGAAGTTGTGATGATTTTGTTGCCATTAAAGGAATAGATCGCAAATTTCGCACCCTTTCCTGCATGGCGGTCCTTGTATCTGGCACCGACGGATTCAGCCGCATCGACTACGACGGGAATTTCGTATCGGTCGCATAGGCGAACGATCTCATCCAGATCACATGATTGACCATATAGGTCGACAGGGATCACGGCTTTTGGAAGACGGCCTTCCCCATCAGCCTCCTCCAACATTTCTGCCAACAAAACTGTGTCGAGTGTCCAAGTGTCCGGAGACACGTCAACGAACACGGGTGTGGCGCCGCGATAAACCACTGGCGAAACACCGCCCATGAAAGTGAGATCAGCGATCCATACGTCATCTCCGGGCCCTACATCCAACAGGCGCATGGCAATATCCATGGCGCCGGTGCCGCTGGACAGTGCTGCTGCAGCTTTGTGACCCGTCAAATCGCAAAACGCTTTTTCAAACCGATCAATCATGGGACCAGCGGGCGCAATGAAATTACTGTCAAATACTTCGCTCACCAGTTCACGTTCTCGACCCGACATGTGAGGGGGCGAAAGAAATATTCTATCTTGACTACTCATGATCTATCTCACCTGCAGGCACACCAACCACAGTGCGGCCCTTTGCGACATCGCACAATACAACTGCACCGGCGCCGACAGTAACGTCAGCACCAATGTTCACCCCTGGCACAATGGTCGCACCCGCTCCAACGAAACTCCGCTTACCAATTGTCACATTTCCAGCAAGACGAGCACCCGGTCCGATATGAGCGTAATCGTCGACACGGCAATCATGGTCTATAGAACATGAGGTATTGGCAATGACATGATTTCCGAGGCTTGCATCTGGCTGTATGACCACCCCTGCACAAATAAGCGTTCCCTCTCCTATCTGAACAGATGAATGGACCACCGCCTGACTGTGTTGAGCGATGACCCATTTCGCCGGAAATTCAGAGAGTTTTTCCCGCACTGTGTTTATGCCAACAGCAATTATGGCCATGCGTTTTTCTTGCATCCACCAGCTCACGTCTGGCGTTACCCCAACGATTTTCACGCCGAGCAAATTGTGTCCTTGCAACGCCACATCGTCATCGAAAATTTCGAAGCCGCTTTTTGTGCCGTTGCTTTCCAGAGTTGCAATCACGACTTTCGCATGACCGCCGCCACCCAACACCCAAACCTTCTTCGTCATTGATCTCGTTCCATCGGGTTTCGCCCTTTTGCCTTGCCAGACCTGACGTGATCATCAAATCTTGGCATGGTTTCATGTCCCTCAGCACTGATCCCATCGCGGCTTACAACACTTCGAACGGTTCGAAAAAGTATCTGCATATCCAGCCCTAACGAAAGCCTATCGACATACAAAGTATCAAGTTCAAGGCGTTTGTCCCATGTCTGAGCATTACGACCGTTTACCTGCGCAAGTCCCGTCAAACCTGGCCGGACAGAATGTCGCCGCGCCTGGTTTTCAGAATAGTAGGGAAGATATTCGGGCAAAAGCGGCCTCGGACCGACAACACTCATGTCACCGCGCAAGATGTTCCACAATTCAGGCAGCTCATCCAGACTTGTCGCCCGCAAAAGTCGACCGAGGACCGTCATTCGTTCGGCATCAGGAAGTAAATGTCCGTTCTCGCACCGTGCGTCCCGCATTGTGCGGAATTTGACGACCTTAAAAGGTTTTGCACCTAGTCCCAGGCGGCACTGGCGGAAAAAAATCGGACGGCCGATCAACGTCCAGATGAGCAGTGCCAGCAAGAGCAGTGGCGCCGCCAGAACCAGCAGTCCCAAGCCCGCAACGACCAGATCAAAAATTCTCTTCCAGACTGGAATAGATTTAGCTCCTGTTATTGGCGCGAAGGGTCAGCCAATCCTAAAATCTCAATATGCCGGATTTCACGCGATCATAGTCGGCTCGAACCATCATGGCTGTTAGTTCATCAAGACCCACTTTTGCTTCCCAGCCCAATTTCTCTTTGGCTTTACTCGCGTTGCCCAACAGCAATTCGACTTCGGCAGGCCGAAAAAACTGAGGATCTATATCGACGATAATTTTGCCAGTCTTCCTGTCCGTAGCAATTGTATCAGTGCCATCACCTGACCATTCAAGATCAAACTCCAAGGCCTTAGCAGCAGCTGAAATAAAATCTTTCACCTTTGTGGTCTTGCCCGTCGCCAACACAAAATCATCTGCTTCTTCTTGCTGGAGCATTCGCCACATACCCTCAACATAATCACCGGCAAAGCCCCAATCTCGAGCCGCGTCAACATTGCCAACGCTCAACCGTTCCTGAAGGCCCTGAGAAATACGCGCCAACGCCAGAGTCACTTTGCGTGTCACGAACTCTGAACCACGGAGCGGTGATTCATGATTAAACAGGATGCCTGAGGCCGCGAACATGTCGTAGCTTTCTCGGTAATTGACCAGGCACCAATGCGCATAGAGCTTTGCAGCTGCGTAGGGGCTGCGAGGATAAAAGGGAGTGGATTCGCTCTGCGGCGTTTCCTGCACCTTGCCAAACATTTCAGACGTAGACGCCTGATAGAATTTTGACTTCCCACCAAGTTCCCTAATGATCTCCAGCAGGCGCAGCACGCCCATACCGTCGACATCACCTGTGTAAAGAGGTTGATCGAATGAGGTTCCAACAAAACTCTGCGCGGCAAGATTGTAAATCTCATCCGGCTGGGTCTGCTCAAGCACACGGCGAATATTGGAATATTCCAGCAATTCGATAGGCACCAGCTCAACATCGTTGAGCACATTCAACTCTTCCAAGCGTCCGGTGCTGATGCCCGCTCCCCTACGCTGAGCGCCAAACACCTTGTAACCCTTGTCCAGTAGTAGGCGCGACAGATAAGCGCCATCCTGTCCAGAAATGCCTGTGATCAATGCCGACTTGCTCATAGTGAAAATGTCCCTCGCTCAGTCAACTCCTGACTGGGTTTTTGTGCCTCTCATAGCACGAGCAAGCCCCGAGCAAATAGCACTTTGTGGGTCAGAATGGCGGTTAGCGGGCTTATTCTACCAAAATTAGCAAAAAGCAATAAGCGCTGCCAACGGGTGTTCTAAGACCGCTGTTTCAGCCTTCCATAGGCGTCTTCAAAGCGAACAATGTCATCTTCACCCAGATAAGAACCAGATTGCACTTCGATTATGCTCAACGGCTCTGTCCCAAGATTCTGCAATCGATGTTTTGTCTCCAAAGGAATGTAAACAGACTCATTCTCACGCAGAGTTTGAAACTTCTCACCCACCGTAACGCTCGCTTCGCCCTCCACAACGACCCAGTGTTCAGCGCGCTTATAGTGGAGTTGTAATGAAAGGGACGCTCCCGGCTTTACCATCAAGTGCTTCACCTGATGGGTCTCGCCCTGGTCCAAGCTCTCATAATAGCCCCACGGCCTGTATACACGCCGGTGTTCACGATGCTCCAACCTGCCAGCGTCTGCCACTTGTTTTACCAGCGCCTTGACGTCTTGGACGCGATCACGCGGTGCTACCATAACCACATCGCCGGTTTCAACGATCACAAGGTCATTCACACCCACCGCAGCAATGAGATTGTTTTCAGCGCGAATATAGTTGTTCTGCGCTTCGTGGAGCAGCACATCGCCAGCTTGCACATTGCCATGCTTGTCCTTAATGCCTATTTCCCACAGCGCAGACCAACTGCCAATATCACTCCAGTCCATCTCAACGGGTATCACCGCAGCCGTCGAGGTTTTCTCCATCACCGCATAATCGATTGAATCTGATGGGCATTTGGCAAACTCGGCCGCGCCCAGCCGGAAAAAATCATGATCGCGCTCCCCCTCTTCAACAGAGCGTGCCGCGTGTTCGTTTATCTCGGGGCAATGAATATCCATTTCCGCCAAAATATGATCCGCCCGGAACATGAAAATGCCGGCATTCCAGTAGTAGCCCCCCTCTGCAAGATACTCTGCTGCAATTTCCGCGACAGGCTTCTCCACAAACTTTGCCACCTCTCGCCCGAACGAGCCGTCGATCACCGGACCTTCTTTAATATAGCCGTAGCCGGTCTCAGGAGCATTTGGGACAATCCCGAACGTCACGAGGCGTCCTGCCTGCGCAAGAGAGGCGCCGGCTTCAACCGCTTTCATAAATGCAGCCTGATCGCCAATATGATGGTCTGCTGGCAGGACTAGCAAAATTGCATCTTTATCTTCTGCTAACGCCAGTCGGGCCGCCACTGCTGCGGCGGGCGCCGTATTGCGGCCTTCGGGTTCCAGAACATGCGCTAAAGCTGCTACTCCGAGCTCTTGCATCTGAGAGGCAATAATAAAGCGGTGGTCCTCATTTGATATGACCATAGGCTGAGCAAATAACGAGCTTCCCATTATCCTTGCAACTGTTTCCTGCAACATGGCCCGTTCTGAGACCAGTGGCAGAAGTTGCTTGGGATAGAGTGCTCTTGATGTCGGCCACAATCTCGAACCAACACCCCCGGACAGGATGACGGGGAATACCTTCATGTCTATTTGCTTCCAGCTTTGCGGCGAATGGGGAAGCCAGCATTGCTGCCAACTTTGAGCACACTTTAGACCAAGGAAGCTTCAAGCGGAAAGCCTGTCTGTCAGAAAGAGGTGCTTAGATCATTGTATGGCTAATGCAAAAGTTAACGCTCCTGATCTGAGCAGGTGCTTGGGATGCCATTCTTCAGAAATGACGTCCAACCGCGTAGAAAAGCAATCAATTTCGATGCACACAGAGAGACCCGACTATGAACACAAAGTGGCTGGGGCGGCAGGATTCGAACCTGCGCATGCCGATACCAAAAACCGGTGCCTTACCACTTGGCCACGCCCCAACAATGCGACACTCACATCGTGTGGACATGCACATAACTCGAAGCGCCGTCTTGTGCAATGCCTATGGTGAAAAACATTGAATTTCCTTCAAATCGACGCACTAGGCATCCATTTTAAGGCAATTTTCAGCGAAATTGGATCAAGCTGATGAAAGGGCGAAGGAACGAAGGGCATTGGTACCGAAGGGATGAGGCAGCCGTTTTAGGGAATATTCGACGTAACTCTCAATCGCCCAATAGCCGCCTCCGTCAAGCTCCCCAAAAAAAGACTGCCATCATGTTCATTAACACTCGTAATCATCCCAAAATGCCCAGTGGGATCTTGAAGGCTCTCAATCACGTTTCCGCTGGCGTCTAAATGAGCTATCCAGCCAAATGGTGCTCCTGGTCCGCCTTGTAGGGCTTCAGGGAGACGCATCAGAACCTTGCGCCAGAAAGGCGATGGCATCAGAGCATCCAATGCTTCATTTCGTGGAGCAACCAACGCGACCCAAAAACTTCCATCTGGCGCCCTGGACAAGTTATCCGGGTGGCCGGGCAAATTTTCCGAAAAAACGTCGTTTTGTCCCGCATTCGGCCCGGTCAACCAAAGGCGTGTGACGCGGTGACGGAAGGTCTCGTTTACCAAGACAAAACTTTCATCTTCGGACAAAGCCACGCCGTTTGCGAAGCCGAGATTTTCTAGTTCGACTTTTGTCACACCTGATGATGGATCATAAGATAACAATCTGCCTGTCGTTTGACTTTCGATGAAGTCGAGCAAATTGCCTTCCTGCGCAAACCGTTGTGAAGCGTCTGAAAACCAGATCGTGCCACTCTTGGAAATGTCGATGTCATCGACAAACAGCATTGCCTTCCCGTCCACCGCATTTGTGAGAACCCGCACGTCTCCGACTGTTGATATAGCCAAGAGGCCTTTGGCTGCGTCGGCGACAATTAATTCGCCATTCTGATTGAATTGCATACCGAGCGGTCGCCCATTTGTATTGGCGACAAGTTCTACTTCGGTTTCTGCGGTGGCGGACTGTTCTAATCGTATAATTCGCCCATCTGCATATCCTGCGTACAGCAGTCCATCTGGACCAACGGTCGTATCTTCCGGTCCTATTCCTTCGTTTTCCGCCATCCTGAGCAAAAATGAGAGGCGCTCATTGGGCTCCCACACCCCTGTTGGCGCTGGTTGCGGACCAGGTGTCCAGGCCACCGGATCTATGGGTACAGGTGCAAATCCAAGATAAGCGACAGCCAAACCCAAAAAAGCAGCAAACGAAACAAAAGTTTTCTTCACGCTTTACACCCTCCGTTAAGACCAATTTGTCATCGTTACCTTCTAACAACATCACGTCAATGGGCCCACAAACCTGGTTGGCGAGCAGTCGTGTTGGTGCATGCGTATTGGGGAAGAGAATGGCGACCTATTTGTTGGTTCATGGCGCTTGGCATGATGAGCGCTGTTGGGAGCTGCTCGTGCCGGAACTACGTGCGCATGGTCACGCAGTACACACTCTTACTTTGCCAGGTCACTGGGATCGACCATTACCGAGCTATAAGATTTCCTTACAGCGCTACGGCAATGCCATTTGCGACGCCGCGCGACAAATTAATGAACCTGTTATTCTCGTCGGACATTCGATGGGAGGCATGGCCATTTCGCGGGCAGCGGAAACTCATCCAGAATTGTTTGAGCAGCTCGTTTACCTAACTGCCTATCTGCCTCGGCTCAACAAATGGACGCGGCTACGCTCCCTCGCGATCAGTGACGAAAATACTCAGCTCTGGCCCGCCGTTCAAACAGATTGGCTCCGCTTTCGTACGGCCCTACGACCAGACCACGCCGACGACTTACTTTATCATGATTGCGACGAGGAAATTTCCGCCAAAGCGGTTGAGCGATTGTGCAGCCAATCCGGATTTCCCCTTGTCGTCCATGACCGCATCACCGAAAAAGGCGCCGGAAGCCGTCCGATGACCTATATTGAATGTCTGCAAGACCGTGTGATTTCGCTCGGCCTGCAAAAACGAATGCAAATGCATGCGCCATTCCATCGAATATTGAGTATAAACAGCTCTCATTCGCCGTTCCTATCGCAGCCAAGAACTTTGGCAGATCTGCTGCACCAACTTTCCGACGAGAATGGAACCGTGCCGATCCCTATTTCCAGGAAACCAACATCGATAGAGTCTAATCGAGAATATGCCGCATCTCTTTGAAACAACAACCAACCCATAGCGTTCTCCCCAGCAAGTAAAAGATGTGGCGCATCAAAAAATAAAGTGTAAAGAGAGTATGTTTTCAAATTACTCACCCTCTAATTCTTCGCACTCATCTTTTACTATTTCTTTTTCCAAATTATTTCTGTAGTTTTACTTCTCCCTTTTTGATGAAATCTCCATTCCGAGATAAATCGACGGTGAGATGCTATTTCACTGCTGTCGGCAATTTGCTAAACAACCGGTAACCATCTGCGTATTGGCAACGAGAAGAGTATGACAAAAAAAATATCCAAGGTAGTTATCCTCGCCGGGGGCCTGGGAACACGATTTGCCGAAGAAACTTCACTCAAGCCAAAGCCGCTCATCGAGATCGGGGGGCTTCCGATCCTGTGGCACATCATGAAAATCTACTATGCACATGGGATACGCGAGTTCATCATTTGCTTGGGATATAAAGGCTATTTGGTGAAGGAGTTTTTCTCCAACTATCACAACCATGTTTCCGATTTTTCAATCGACTTCCAAGACAACACGACAACCTTCCACAACAAGCAAGCGGAAGAGTGGAAAGTCACACTGATCGACACCGGGCAAAATACAATGACCGGGGGGCGCATTAAGCGCATTCAACCTTTTGTGGGCGATGAATCGTTTTGTATGACTTACGGTGATGGTGTCGGCGATGTCGATATAGGCGCCCTGATCAGCCATCACAATGAAAGCGGCCTTGAAGCAACCATGACGGTTGTTTCACCTCCCGGCCGATTTGGAGCAACGAATATTGACGCCGGAAAAATTACCGGATTTCGCGAAAAACCTCTCGGCGATGGCGGACGTATCAATGGCGGCTTTTTTGTCCTTTCACCGAAAGTGTTTGATTTCATTTCAGACGATTCAACTGTCTTTGAACGCGAACCACTCGAAACTCTCGCTGAACGAGGAATGTTGGGCGCCTTTCCTCATGAAGGGTTCTGGCAGCCAATGGATACCTTGCGCGACCAACGAGAATTGCAAAAACATTGGGATTCCGAAGCCGCGCCATGGCGTATTTGGCATAATGGAGACGAATAATTGCCATTATTCAGCCGATCAGAATGCCGAAAACTGATAATATGACTCTCGATCTAATTCGCAAAAGCTATGCCGGAAAGCGTGTTCTGGTTACAGGGCACACAGGGTTTAAGGGTTCATGGCTCACGACCTGGCTGTCGAGCCTCGGTGCCGAAGTGATTGGGATCGCGCTCGACCCAGATCAGGGTGAGAACAATCTTTTCGATAGCGCAAACCTGACCAGAATCTGTGCCGCTGACCATCGTGTAGACATTTGTGACGAAGCGCGTATCGCAAAAATTTTCAATGAAACGCAACCGGGATTCGTCTTTCATCTTGCGGCACAAGCGCTTGTGCGCCCTGCCTACGCGCAACCGGTGGAAACGTTCCGCACCAACATACTCGGTACCGCCCACATTCTTGAAGCAGCACGTCAAACGGGCTCGGTTGTATCAACTGTTTGCGTGACCACAGATAAAGTCTATGAAAACAATGAATGGGAATGGCCTTACCGGGAGAATGACCGCTTGGGCGGCATAGACCCTTACAGCGCTAGCAAATCTGCTGCTGAAATGGTTGCCCGTGCTTACATGCACACGCTTCCTACACCTGATGACAGGGTCCACAATATGGCGACCGCCAGGGGTGGCAATGTCGTAGGCGGGGGCGATTGGTCAACTGATCGCATTGTCCCGGACATTATCCGGTCGATACGGAAACAGGAGCCACTTATTCTTCGTAACCCCGGTGCAATACGCCCATGGCAACATGTGTTGGAACTTTGCTATGGATACCTGTTGCTTGGGCACAGGCTATCGCAAGGCTGGCCTGCGAGGCAAAAACCCTCTGTCGATTTTACCGGTTCGTGGAATTTTGGGCCTGGCTGGGAAAATGAAATTACAGTTGCCGAACTTGTTTCCATCATGCTCACGACTTGGGAAAATTCTAACGTTCGCGTTGAAGAACGATCTTCCTCATTGCATGAGTCGCAATACCTAAAACTAGACTGCACAAAAGCAAGAACAGAGCTTGGCTGGGGGAGCCTTCTTGGCCCTAAGGAGACTTTTTCGTGGACCACCGCATGGTATCGGGATTTTTTCCAAGATCCCATTAATGCGCGAGAAATCACGCAGACCCAAATTGGCGAATTTGAAAAACTTATACAACAACAGGATGCCCAATGACTGTTAGCCGCGATCACCACTGCCGTCATTGCGACACCAACCTCGATCTCATACTCGCGGATTTGGGGAGCACCCCAATCTCAAACGATTTCCTGCGCCCGGAGGCGGTTATGGGTGGAGAATCCTTTTATCCTTTACGTGTTTTTGTCTGTAGAAACTGCCGCCTTGCCCAATTGCAGGATTTCTTCAAATCGTCTGATCTATTTCGCGAGGACTATACTTACTTCTCTTCTTTTTCGTCTTCTTGGCTCGAACACTCGAAACGATATGCAGAGCAAATGAGCAAACGGTTTGATCTCGATAGCTCCAGTAGAATTGTAGAAATCGCCTCGAATGATGGGTATCTACTTCAATATTTCAAACAACTGGGAATGGAAGTTTTGGGTATTGAACCCAGCCAGTCTGTTGCAGATATTGCGATCAAAGAAAAAGACATTCCCACTGAAGTCATGTTCTTCGGCGAAGAGACCGCGCGTGAACTTGTTTCACGTGGTGTTAAGGCTGACCTGATGGCGGCAAACAATGTTTTTGCGCATGTGCCGAACGTCAACGACTTTGCAAAAGGGTTTGCCATATTGCTTGAACCACGCGGGGTTGCGACTTTTGAATTCCCGCATCTACTGAACCTTATTCAGCTAAACCAATTCGACACTATTTATCACGAGCATTTCAGCTATCTCTCACTCTTGGCGGCAGAACGCATCCTTAGTGGCGCAGAGCTGCGTGTATTCGACGTAGAACAGCTCACCACGCACGGTGGCTCACTGCGCCTCTTTGTATGTCATGCGGATGATCCACGGCCGGACGAGCCGGGATTGAATTTCGTACGCGACCTGGAACAAACCGCAGGCATGAATGATGATGAAATCTATCTGAATTATTCGGAAAACGTCCGTGAAACAAAACGAAAATTGTTAGACCTTCTTTGTGACTTGAAACGTCAGGGAAAAACGATTGTTGGCTATGGCGCACCGGCCAAAGGCAATACACTTCTGAATTACTGTGGCATCGGCCAAGACTTCCTGGACTTCACGACAGATCGCTCTCCACACAAACAAGGATTGTTTCTTCCGGGAACGCGGATTGAGATCAAGGCGCCCGAAGAGATCGAGAAACACAAACCGGATTATGTCCTGATATTACCCTGGAACCTTACGGACGAAATCATCGATCAAATTAAAGTGGTACGTTCTTGGGGTGGAAAATTCATCATACCAATCCCGTCTGCGAGCATTATCGAATAATCGTTTAACAGTCATATTGAATCGAGATGCACACGGATGAAATTCACCCCAACACCATTGGCAGGCAGCTACGAAATCGAAATGATGCCTCTCGGGGATGACCGCGGCCATTTCATGCGAACTTTCTGCGCAAATGAATTTCGCGATGCAGGATTGGCATCAGATTTTGTACAGGCAAGTGTCTCACGCAACAGCGAAAAAGGCACTGTCCGTGCCTTGCATTTTCAGGCACACCCTCGCATGGAGGACCGTCTCGTTCGTTGCCTTTCCGGTAGCATTTTTGATGTTGCGGTAGATTTGCGCCCCGGGTCTCCAACTTTCGGGCAGTGGCATTCGATCATTCTATCAGAGGAAAACCACCTTCAATTCTTCATTCCCAAGGGCTTTGCTCATGGATTTCAGACGTTGACTGACAATTGTGTTGTTTCTTATCAAATGACAGAGTTTTTTGACCCTTCGCTGACACAAGGCGTATTTTGGAACGATCCTGAAGTTGCAATCAAGTGGCCACTGCCCCCAACAAACCAATCGCCGAGAGATTTGGACCTGCCCAATTTTGCTGATATTGACCACGCTATTTTGATGCCTTTCGACATTGCAAAAAGTGCTGGAGATAAAGAGGTATGAAACGGGTACTGGTCACCGGTGGACGTGGATTTGTAGGACGCCACATTTTGGCGTCACTTGCCCAAAGCGGCTTTGACGTTCACGCAACAACATCCAATGCTACAGTGTCGTCTACCCTACGCCAACTTCCGGTCACTTGGCACACATGCGACCTGTTGAACACGCAAGCTGCCACAGACATTGTTAAACAGGTTCACCCAAGTCATTTGCTTCATGGCGCTTGGGTGACAGAACATGGCGCTTATTGGACAAGCCCAGAGAACCTATCCTGGATTGCCACTACTGCGTCCTTGTTACGAGCATTTTCTGATGTAGGCGGACAACGCTATGTCGGTGTTGGCAGTTGCGCTGAATATGAATGGAACTCTTGTGTGTATGACGAAAACAACACTCGAGAACAGCCTGCAACTTTCTATGGCAACGCCAAATTGATCACGCACAAAATGGCTATGACTGCGGCTGAATTTTCTCAATTCAGCGCCGCGACGGGGCGCATCTTCTTCGCCTATGGTCCTTATGAAAATGCCAACCGTATTTTGCCCTATACCTGTCAAAAGATCGCACGCAACGAGGTGATTGAAATTTCCAATGGATCGTTGGTGCGAGATTTTCTGCATGTGCGTGATGTCGCGTCTGGATTTGCAGCGCTTTTAGATAGCGAGATTGTTGGTGCCGTTAATATCGCATCAGGTCAACCGCAGGTCCTTGGCGATCTGGCAACGTCTTTAGCACATATCGCCGGAAAACCCGAACTCTTGCAGATCAATAATGCACCCAATACCGAAGGGAACCCCTCCAAAATGGTCGCCCGTATTGATCTTATTTCAAGTACAGGCTGGCAGCCTCAAATTTCAATTGATCAGGGCCTTCGCGAAACATACGACTGGTGGAGTCGGCACCAAACGGGCGAAGCCAGCAACACATCCAAATAGTCCGTGTAAAACGAAGTTCAAGACGAAACTCTTACTGACTTGCCTTCGTAATTATGCATTATCACAAGCTGAACAAAACACTATGTAAAGACAAGCATTGTGTGCCGTCGCAGCAGGGAGTACCGGCAAATGAAATATGAGATCGACCTCGACAGCAATACACTGGCAGTGACACGAGGAAATGAAACTGAGAAACTTCCTTTATATGGCAAAGAAGCGTTTGAGCTGGTGTCAGATCTGTGGATGAAGACAGGTTGGAATCAGAAATACTCCTACACATTTTCGTGGATGGGTCGGCCGGTCATCCAACACCCAGAGGACATGGTACGACTTCAAGAAGTCATCTACGATTTGTCTCCAGATGTCATCGTAGAGACCGGCGTGGCACACGGTGGGTCGCTTATCTACATGGCAAGTCTCTTTAAAGCGATGGGGAAACCTGGGAAGATTATCGGCGTCGACATAGAAGTTCGCCCCCATAATCTGAAAGCCATTCAAGAACACGAGCTGTTTGACTTTATCACTTTGATTATCGGCGACTCTGCCGCGCCAGAAATCGTTGAACAGGTTCAATCTCACATCAAGCCAGACGATAAGGTTTTGGTTATTCTCGACAGTGACCATTCTAAAGCTCACGTGACACGCGAACTGAACGCTTACCATTCCCTGGTCACGAAAGGTTCTTATATCGTTTCAACGGATGGCTTGATGCAAGACCTTCATGACGTACCAAGAGGTGACAAAGGCTGGGACACAGATAATCCAGCTGCTGCAGCACGAGAATTCGCCGAAGCACACCCCGAGTTCGAAATTCGCCAACCCGACTGGCCGTTTAACGAAAGTGACCTGACGAAGAACATCACCGGGTGGCCAGAAGCCTGGCTTCTTCGTAAATAGAAACTCTCACGTTCGTTTGGCACATCTGATCATGCAAGATGATTTTACACTTGTCGTCCCGACCTTTAACCGCAGCTCCGACCTGAGGTTATTGATATCCTACCTCCAGGCTCAATCTGCGAAGTTCAAAATACTGGTCCTGGACAGCAGCAAAAACAGTGAACGTGCGGAAAACAAAAAAATCGCCAAGGCAGCAGGCCTTGCGATTGAATATCATGAGTTTGACGTTGAAACCCATCCGTTTGACAAGTTTCGAGCGGGAATTAAAATAGTCGAAACGCCGTTTTGCAGCTTATGCGCGGACGACGATATTCCACTTCTGGAAGGCATACTCAAAAGCGTTGATCGACTGAAAGAAGACCCCACCTTTAGTGTGGCGCATGGATACTATTTCCAGTTTGCGCATCAGCCCAATGCTATCAATCTGTCGAATATTACCTATTACACGCCAAGTATTGAGGATGCTGATCCCGTCGGGCGAGTTCACACGTTGATGAGGCATTATCAGGCACTAACCTACGGGGTTTATCGGACACCTGTTTTGCAGCACATTTTTGATGCGGTTCGTCCGGTCACGAGCCTCCTGGGCCGGGAGCTTCTATCCAGCGCCTTGGCTGTAGTACAAGGCAAGATAGCCCGAGTAAATTGTTTCTATATGGGAAGAAACCTCGGGCCGTCATCCGGCCATGTTCACTGGCACCCTCTTGAATGGTCCATCAAATCGCCAGAAGCCCTGTTCGCTGAATATGTCCGATACCGGGAAATTCTTATCCGGGAAATTCGTGATCGACCCGACAATAAACGTGCGAAAGAAGACATCGCCCGCCTACTTGATCTCATCCACCTGCATTATTACGTCCGACATGCCCCGGAGGAAAGTCTGGACTTCGCTATCAACGAGGTGTCCGCAGGACATTCAGCAGACGAGATATTTGGTGCCCCAGAAGTGACATACCCGCTGATAGAGGCAGCGGCTCGGTACTCTGCACGAGAGAAACTCGCCGCAGAAAAGTGCAATGCAGAAGCGCGCGCTCCAGTTAGAGCCACAACTCCGCAAAATGCCTCTTTTCATATTAAGCAGATAGTTTCCAGTACGCCGACAGCATTGCGCATTCGACACGCAGCTATGCAGATTAATACCCCCCTTGCCCCGCTCCCACCATTGCAGCCGGGCGAAACTGTCGGCGCAAGAAGCGTGGCGGCCCGCGTGCCTGGTGTTCGCCGCTTGAAGCGAACATTCACGCAACTGACAGGCCCTATTCCTGATCATCTGTTTGCAGATCAAGAAGAAACCGAAAAGTCCGAGCCGGTCACCTTGTATGTATCAACCCAACAACGGGACTATATCCTGCAACAGGACTTTCACACTCCACCGCAATCAAATGGCGTTCAACTGACACAGGTGGACAGAGAAACTCTGCTTGAGGTGCTGGATGCATATGCGCATAGTCAAGATTAGGCTCTCGATCAAAATGCAAGGCACAGAATTTTATGGGTGACCAACTACACTTCAGCTCACTGAGCCATTACTTGGTCAATCGTTCAACATACGGACAGAACTTGCAGAATGCTAATTCAAAGAAATGTTTGGGCTTGAAGCGCCTCCCGGTTAGAGCTCATCGGGAAAGTTTCCAAGTCGGAAATCTTTTGTATCAATTCCAGTGCAAGTCCTCATTCACAACAGCTTCCGAAAAAGCCTCCGTCTCCGGAGTATTCTGGGAGCGCTCGGGCAAATAGCAATTCTTGCATTTTTCGATTTCACCTCTCCGCCCAGATTCATGCAAAGAAACCATTTTCCTTCGTTCCTCGCCATTCAGAATGTCCAAAAGAGGTTGTTTCAGAATATTGCCAAATGGCATTGTGCTATTAAAGTCAAGACAACAAAGTGGGATAGATCCGTCGGCGGATACAATAACGTTGTCTACTAGATCTCCACACGGAACGGCGCCGTAAGAGTCGATTTCCTCCAACTTATGTGCCCAGTTATGCATTTTTACGACCTGGAGCGAATCTAATCCCTCTGTAACTAGCTCTTTCCACTTTCGCTCCCATTCCGGTAGCTCATGTTTATTTGCCCGTTGTTCAATGAACCTGATGACAGCACGTGTCTTAAATCCGCCCGCATTTCTCAACCGAATAAACTCAGTTATGTTTCCGACTACTTTCTGGAAACTTAATCCGATACGCACTTTCTCGTAGGTTTCTCTACTAGTGCCATCAACTGCAAAAAAAATCTGATCCGTTTTTGCATCCAACAATCTTTGAGCTCGTTTTGGTGTCATCGCGGCGGCATTTGTTGCTATCAGTACGCGAATTCCCATAGAACTTATCCGGGCCACGCGGCTTTCAAGCTTTGTGTCCAAAAGAGGTTCTCCATGGACGCCAAACTGGACGAACTGGATGTTTTTAGCCAACGGTTCAATTTGTTCACTCAATGCATCAAAAACATTGTCATCCATCCACCCCAATTCGCTGCTGCCATCCTGCGTCGGACACATCCGACACTGGGCATTGCAAGATCGATGACTGTCGATCGTGATTGTCTTGGGAATACGCACAATATGACTTCTCTCAAATTGTCTTTTGATAAACCTAACGTCTCACTATATTGTATTTCCCTGCCACTTACCAATCTGATTAGATTTTTTGGGTGTCAAGAAGTGCGGAAACATACAGATTATCTGTCTAAATAGTCCGCATTGACAGATGAAGGCTTGATATTTTTCTCGTTATGTTATGATGGCGTATCTGCATCTTACCTGATGCCGCCTTTGATTAGCCGCCTGCGCGCACCTACAATGTTTGGTATTGGAGTATCTAATTTGTACCACAACATGAAGCTCCCATTTATAGATCCGCAAGCCGAAGATGCCCCACTCATTATATTTTTGCACATCGCCAAGACTGCTGGAATGTCACTCAACGCAATGCTTTTCCGACAGTTTCAACAGAAAATTCTAGCCGGTAGCGTTCCTGGCGCAACACAAAGCAGAAGCGGCATGTATCGATTGCCCGAAGTCGCAACATTTTACGCGTCACATTCCGCTGATCGAAAAAAGGAATTTCAAGCCTGCATCGGTCACAATTTCTTTGGCTTGCACAAATTGATCGACCGGCAATGTTCATATGTTTCGCTTATCAGGGACCCCATAGATCGCTGCATCAGTACATACAACTACCTCCTTCAGACAGAGCTAATCCCACGGAGCACCTCGTTCGAAGAATTCGTCGAGCTGGAACTAGTGATCTGCAACAGCTTCCAAACGAGGCAAATTTGCGGCTCCACGTCTCTTGACCTCACCGCTGATTTCGATCCAGGGACCCTAATGACAAAAAGCAGTGTGACTGAAAACCGTCCGGTTGAAATGTTTGACTATATTGTGGCGAGACACAATATTCAGCGCCATTTTCTCTTGTGTGCGCCATCGGAAAGATTTGACGAAGTAACGCTTGTTCTTGCTCGTATTTTTGGTTGGGCACCAAAAGACGTCGTTCAACCAAAAATTAATGTGACGGATAGAACAATTCAACGGAACGAAATTCCAGCGAAGCTTCTTACGCACCTGCAGCACCAGAATAGATATGATGAAAAGCTCTATAGGTTCGTTACTGCCAGATTTGACAAACTAGTAAAATCTCTTGGCGTGGAATTTCAACATGACCTAGAGCGCCTCCGGGAACATTCGGCAGAGAGTTCCAAGCAAACGAGTGGATGATATTGGAATAAGCCTTGGGATATTGCGCTCTAATTTGTAATAATGGTGTCGTGAATAGTCAGTGGAATATCACAAATTCCCGTTGAATCTTGTTCTCCAGTCACCTCTATGCGGATAAGTGCCTCTCTCTTTTCACCAAGTATGGCGGTTTGAAGATTGGTGCCGCTCGCGACAGCAAGGCTGATAAAATATTCTTGTGCGCTGGGAAATTTCAAATCAAAAGAAAAACAATATACACGGCAGTCGCCTTTACGGGCGGGCGTCAAATCAGCGCCCTTTAGAATTGTATTTGCACCGTATAGGAGAATTCCCTGTTTGTTTTTTATTTGGATGCCGGGACATGGATGAGATGAGTCAATGTTGAATTTCGTTTTTAATAGAATGCATATCGTGCTCGACTTAGCGAACCTCAGTGTTTGACCACTAGGACTAGCTGGATAAACAAGAAAATCGGTGATTTCCATTGCGCCGGTTCCCAGTTTTTCATTGTCCGCATTGAAACCCGCTCTACTCTCCAGTGTGCTGTCATTGCTGGGTTCAGCAAGAAACGCCTCCACAATTTCTCGAGGGACCGACGATTGATCCCACTCAGTACCTTCAATAGGAACACTATTTGAATCACCCTCGGCAAACTCTCTATCGCCGCCGCCTGAATAATCAATCTGTGGGTTTCGTTGGCGACTGGCTTCATCTGTAATTTTTTCATAACAAAAAGAAGCTTCTTTGGCCGCCCCAAAATATTTCAAATGGCCGTGATCAATAACCATTCCCATATCGCACAATCGCGCGACTGTATTCCGGTCATGACTGGCGAACAAAATCGATTTCCCGCGCGACCTCAGGTCATCAATTCGACGAAAACATTTATTGGTAAAACTAGCGTCGCCGACGGCTAAAGCTTCGTCGACGATCAGTATTTCGGGATCGATGGAAAATGCATTTCCAAAAGAAACGCGACTCTGCATCCCGCTCGAATAGGTATTCAGCGGTTGATCAAAAAACAGACCGATGTCGGCGAACGCCTCAACGTAGTCTATTTTCTCTTCGATCTGATTGTTTGAAATACCTTTCTGTCGCCCTAGAAGTCGGATGTTTTCTCTTGCCGTCAAATGCGGACTAAATCCGGCACCCAATTCAATCAACGCAACATCACCCGACTTTTCTATGGAACCGCTTGTCGGCTGAAGAGCGCCGGAAACAAGTTTTAGAAAAGTAGATTTCCCAGCACCGTTCAACCCCAAGACGCCGACCATGCTGCCCTTAGGAATTTCGAGCGACACGTCCTTCAACGCCCAGAAAATGTTTTCGTCTACATTCGCAGGCGCAGCTTTTTGTTTTCCAAAAATACCCGAAAAAATCCCTGCTTTGGTTTTTCCTTTGGCTAATTGGTACGACTTCGATAGATGATCGATTTTTATGACCATTTCAGTTGGCATCTCAAAACCCTTTTAGGTAATCAACTCATCGCATGTCCCAGTCATGCGCTTTTCACCGAGTTTCCACTTTTTGATTATTCTCGCCTAGAAATCCATCCAACGGGCATCCGATTTATCCCTCCACGCACCTTGTTCCGCAAACTAATATTCAGACAGGGCCGTACCAATGACCAGAGTTGACGGATTACCGCCCAGCCAACCAGAGCTGGTGAAATATGATGTCGAAAACTCTGGTGTGACAGAAGTTTCAGGCAAAGCAAGAACTCGTGCTGCGGCATTAGTGCAGACAGTCGAAACCGTTCTATCAGTTTCTCGTCATGGCTTTGATAAATGTAGTCGAGGCATTTTGCCACAACTTCGGCGTGGCGATCTTTCTGTTTCAAACTTGTAACAGAATAGGAGTCTTCACAGACACGAACATAACAAAGCACCTCTGGCACATAACACGCGCCATGACTCAAACATAGCTGCATAATAGCAAACCAGTCGGCATGCCAATGCAATTCCTTCCGAAAACCACCGACCGCAATCAGTGGCTCACGTTTGAACATGACGGTATTTGTAGGAATTCGAAAACTGCGGCGCCGCTGCAATTGAGCAAACTGGTCCGGCGACATAAAAAAAGTTTCTCGCCCCAAAAAATGCTCAAAACGCCGCTCTTCTCCTGTCGCATCTATGTGTTCGGCGGGATCTGAGAACACCAACACCGCGTCAGGATGCATCGACAGCGCTTCGAAAGACCGATCCAAAAAAGCGGGCAAACAAATGTCATCTGCCGAGGCCAGCACAACATACTTACAGGTCGCTAAATTCAGGCCATCAGCTAATGCTTCATTGACCCCAGCGTTTTTCTCTTTGAACAACGGAATAATTTCTGGGTGCATCGCTGCCAGCTCTTCTATGAGCTTCCGACTTCCATCAGTTGATGCATCGTCAACAATTATTATCTCTTTAGGCGCACAGGTCTGGTCCAGAAAGGATCTGATGCGCGCGCCCAAATGATGGGCATGGTTATAATTTGGAACCACAATCGAGATGTCGCGCACGTCGTTCTGAGTCTGCACAGCGCTTACCTCTTTTCTCCGCTGCCACAACTTGATAGCTGCGGTCTAAAATGGACCATTGAAACTTTGATCCGGAACGTCCAAAAAGTCCTCAGGTGCAGGTTCAGCGATTTCAGGGCCATCCACTCCGAGTACATTTCGGACAGCCATAATATTATCCCGGGTAGAGGGATAGTAGTAGTTTGACAGCGCCCGGCTTGTGGGCGTGGGCCCGTCGGGCAACGTCACTCTTCCCGGTGCCGCGTCCAGTTCGCTCCAACAAGTTTCACTTACCCTTGCCACCACCTCGCCCGCGAAGCCCGCATTGCGAGAGCCTTGATCAGCAACTAATAGATGGCGGGTTTTTCTCACTGATTGAAACAGAACTTCTGGGTGAAATGGATTGATCATCCTCAGGTCGACTATTTCGGCGTCAACGCCTTCCGCTGCAAGCTGATCCGCAAGTTTCAGAAACTCTACAGTTGTGTAGGAAGAGGTGGCAATCGTGATATCCTTTCCGGGCCTTACGACACGTGGACCATCCAGAGCCTCGACGAAATACCCTTCTGGTACAGCTCCGTGCAAATTAAAGAGCCACCGGTGCTCAATCGAAACGACTGGACTGTCATCCTCAACCGCGGCGATCAACATGCCTTTAGCATCGCGAGGCGTGGACGGCATGATCACTTTCAAGCCTGGAACATGAGCGAACCAGGAATGCAGGCTTTGAGAATGTTGTGGTCCCTGACCCCAACCTCGCCCGACAATCATTCTGATCACCATCGGTGCTTTCACACCATCAAACATGTAGTGCCATTTTGCGGCTTGATTGACGATTTGTTCTACCGCTGTCATGGCAAACTCAAGTCGCATATGCGTCATGATCGGTCGCTTCCCGACAAGCGCAGAACCAAGCGCGATGCCGGTCATTCCATTCTCGGAAATAGGCATGTCGCGGACCCGTTCTTCACCATAAATCTCGCGAAGCCCCTTTGTCGTGCCAAAAACCCCCGTAGGATCGGGGACACCGAGGCCCATCAGATACACATTTTCATCGCGCTCCATCGCGACAGAAATGCCCTCGTTGATTGCCTCAAAGTATTTGATTTGTCTATTCTGCATGCCGGTCTCGTTTGCCCACTTACTACCAAGGTGACTCATCATCTCAAGAAGGGTAGATACCTTCGAAAAGTGTTTCCCGCGCAGGGAAGGGAGATGATTTGGCAAATTCAACCGCCTCATCAATTTCGTCGCTGAGTTCTGCTTCCCATTTTTCTACGTCAGAGGCTGAAAACAGATCATTGGCCAATCCTCTTGCCTGAGCCACCTCTACAGGACACTTCTTTAGCCAACTCTCAAATTCACCGGCGGGACGAAACCCAAATCGCAGGTCTTCATTTGGCCCACAATGCTCAAGCCAGCGGTAGGTCATGAATTCCATCAGAACAGGCCCTTCACCATTGCGCGCATGTTCGAATAATGGTCCGGATTCATTAAACACCGCATCACAGTCCTGACCATCCCCGTGATAGGTTTTGATTCCATGCGCAGCAGCGAGCCCTGCGATGGTTCGCTCCTTAGGCTGGCGTTCATCCAAATTGGTCATGACAGAATAAAGGTTGTTTTCGCAAACAAAAACGACCGGTAACTTACAGGTCGCCGCATAATTCAAACTCTCGTGAAAGATACCTGTCTCTGTAGCGCCATCCCCGAAGAAAACAACAGACACGCCGCTGCCTTTTTCCATGCCGTCCATCCTGGTCGGCAATGCAGAACCGACGCCGATGCCAATCGTGCTTCCAACGATCGGTACACACCCCAGAAAATTCACATCCAGGTCAATCAAGTGCATTGAGCCGCCCTTGCCCCCAGCGCACCCTGTTGCCTTGCCATACAGTTCCGCTAACATTCGATTTAGATTCCCACCTGCGCACAAATAGTGCGCGTGAGAACGATGCGCACTGATGATCTTGTCTTTGGAATTCAGATGCGCGCACACGCCTGCAGCCACAGCTTCCTGCCCGATGCTGAAATGTGTTGGACAACGCATCTCCTGTTCTGCATAGAGCGCGGCAATTCGCTCTTCCACGAGACGAACCCGGAGCATCGACCGGAACAGATCACGCTGCCTGTTTGCATCGAGATTTTCGTTCGTCATCAATCCGTTCCTACTAATCAAAAAGCGTGGTGCCTAAGAGACGTATAACAGAAAACAAGCCAATGAGCATTCTATCACCCGTCATAGGGATACAAGTCATCTAATTGTTCAAAACCTGGTCTATTCACATCCCGGTCAAGGACAATAGCTTCTTCATCGGAAATAGGCCATTGGATACCGAGTGCTGGATCATTCCAGGAAAACCCACGAGCATAGTCTGGGGCAAATGGATGGCCCAGCTTAAAGATGACTTCGCTTTCATCTTCCAGCGTGCAATAACAATGGGCAAAACCCTCAGGAACAAAAATTTGGCTCCACCCGTCAGGCGACAGTTCTGCAACAACATGCTGTCCAAATGTCGGCGATCCCCTACGCATATCCACATTCACATCCAAAATTCGACCGTGTGTGACACGAATTAATTTCGACTGCCCGTGCGGCGGCAGCTGATAATGGAAACCGCGTACTGTTCCTCGTTTAGGGGAGACACAATGATTTTCTTGAAAGAAGGTGAATTCAATTCCGAGAGAGGAAAGTTGCGGAGCATTAAAACTCGACATCACGCTTCCACGCATATCCGTCCGCGGCTCCGCTCGAAACAAAACAATTTCCGGGAATGCCAACCGTTGATACTCTAGGGGTTCAGAAACCGTGCCTACAATATTTTTATCATTGGCAACATCAGTGTTTGACGTGTTCACAATTCCGGCCCTCCCCTCGGTCTGCGCACTTCGTTCCCCTCAGCCGTAGCAATCAGCCTATCCTGCGCTTCATATAACCAAATCGCCCAACGGTCATAAGGGGTAATCCGTGGCTCCAATAAAATTTCTTTTGCACTGAAGACCCGCATCGCGGTGCCTTCACGCAGAGTAAGTTTCGGCACAATCTCGGGCTCAATCTCTACATGATAGAAATCACGACGTATCTGCCCATGCCCCGAAAAAGAAAAATCCAGGTCAAGCCGCGTAAAATACTCGACCTGGCCTTTTTCTAAATCGAGATCCAGCTCTTCCTTGAGCTCTCTTGTAAGAGTTTCAATATCGCTTTCGCCCTTTTCAATCGCGCCACCAAACAAGCCCCAATGCCCAGGAAAGAAAATCCAGTCGAGCGGGTCACGAAGTTGCATCAGGTAGTGTCCCTTGCCCGGCTGTATGAGCGCCGCTACCGCATCATCCGGCCGCAAAGGCACGCGACTATCTATGAAAACACTGTCTGACTTTATCGGATCCATCGCCCCCCCCTCTAGACTGCCGAAAAAGCACGTATCGACCTATCCACGCATCACAAAATCAGTGGACAGCAACTTGAGTTCGTCTAGATATTCTCTGCCCCACGCGACCATCTCATCCAAACCTTCTTCCCAGCTGATTTCAGGCTTCCAACCGACGTCGCGCATAATCGCGGAGCTGTCGAGCCAATAACGAGCATCCTGACCCGGCCGATCCTCCGTGACTTCACACAGCTCATCGAAAGACATACCCAAAGCGTCTGCCGTCATTTCTACCACACGACGAATAGATGTCGGTTCCGCTGGTCCGGCATTGTAGACAGTTCCCAGTGGAGCCTTTTCGCACACCATGTGGATTGCTCTACCTAGATCCCGATTGTGAATGAAAGATTTCTCGGCATGGCCGCCACCGTGCAGTGGCAACTTCTGCCCAGATAGTCCGAGCAATACGCTTTTGGGGATTACACGATGTAGCTGTTGGCCGGGCCCATAGGCATTCGAGGGGCGAATAATATTCATTGGAAACGGATTAACGTTCTGGATCGCCAGCAAATACAGATCAAACGCTGCCTTTGACGCAGCATAGGGACTCGTTGGCTTTATTGGTTCGTCTTCTGCAGTGGCATGATTCACCGAACCGTATAACTCCGACGTACCAATATGAACAAACCGCTTCAGATAATCGCGCTTCATCAGTTCTTCGACAAATTTTACAAGTGCCATGGAATTGGTTTCGAAATAGCGCCAGGAATTTTTCCACGATGCAGCGCCCTCACCTTGTGCTGCGAAATTAACAATGATGTCTGGCTGCTCTCTGTCTAATAGCTCAAGCATCAGGTCCATCTCATAATTGAGATGATAGGCGTGATAAGAGTATCTCGGATCTCCATCACCTATGCCCAATGAAAAGCACTTCTGTTTCGGCTGATTGCGACCGATAGAAATAACTTTTTCCGGCTCAGCATGATCGAGAAGGTATTTTGATGTGTGTAATCCAAACGAACCACCACCACCTAGAACTGCGTACTTTGTCACTCTAAATCTCCCGGATTTGCGTGTTAGTTGTTCGCGATCTCATCTGGATCACAATCCAAAATCGTCCAGTAGTAATCACCAGAATATCCACATTCTGCGAAAATTTTGATCCACTCTTCCGGCTTGAAGAAAGATTTAGCCGTCAGCATCCAGTCCAAAAATAACTGTCTTTCAGACTCGTTACGGTACGCGTCGACCTGCACAAATGCGCGTCCACTGCTGATGCGCTGCATTTCAACAAGTGCAGCGCGTGCATCGTCAACCTCGAGATTATGAAGGGTATTTATACACAATACAGCCTCAAAGCTATTGTCTGCGTAAGGAAGCGGCATCCGCAAATCCTGAACAGACAGGCGGCCCGCTATCTCAACGGGACATTCCTTAACCGCGTAAGATGAAATATCAAACCCGAACACATCTAACCCTGGGCAAACGGTAAGAAGGTCTTTAACCAAAAAGCCTTTCGCACAACCGATATCCAATACCCGGTCACCGGCTTTCAGGCCAAAGTGCTCGACAATGCGTTCTGCTACGGGCACCCAACGTCCATCATATCGATAGCCTCCGTACCCTTGCTCACGTGGCCCATCAAAATACGCTTCGCCGAACAACATCGCCGCCTCGCGATTGCGCTCTTTGTTTTGAACGCGAGCGCCAATATTGCGTTGGATTGTAGGAATTGTGTCCAGGAGATTTACTTCGGTCATGACAAACTATTTCATTCCTTGCCAGCAAGCATGCCTGCGTGTGCCTCAACGAGGCCCGCCTCCAAAGAGGTAAACGCAAACTTCGGAAATGCTGTGTGCAATGCTGTCACATCATATTTTCGATAAGTAATCGGGTTTTGTCTCTCTGTCAGTTGAACTTCGACATCACCATCAAACAACGCTGCGACCTGCTGTGCCAAGTCTTTGAATGCAACCGAATTTCCTGTCGCAACATTCAACAGCCCCTTACTGCGATGGCTCAAAACTTCAACAATAAGAGCGGCGACATCATTTACAACAATGTGATCCCGCGTCTCCTCACCACCACCAAACAAAGTGATAGTTCCTTTGTCGCGCGCCATGCGACGAAGGCGGTTTGGGCCGTAGGAATTGTGTGTATCTGCCGCACCAAAAATCAGCGTAGGCCGCAACACTGCGACAGGCGCCTTTATTTCTGATTTAAAAATGAGCTCTCGGGAGAGATGCATCGCGCCATAAAGGTCGGTAGCTTCTGCAGGAGTGTCTTCATTCACAAGTGCCTCATCCATGGAATAAACGGCATCGGAGGACAGATAGATTACATGTGAAGGGTTTGAGACGTTCAACGCCTTAGCAACATTTGAGGCAATGTTAATGTTCTTTATGAACGGCACAACACCACGCCCCTTATCAGGAGTGATCGCTGCCAACACGACAACCGCATCGCCTTCCTTCAGGAAAGACGATAAAGCCACATCTGCTCCGTCCGCAGCCAGATCTACATCTTTGGAGGAAACTGCAACAACGGTGGTGTTTGCCGCTTTGAGCTGCGCAGACAAAACCTGCCCGACAAAGCCTCCAGCACCGATCAAAACGACTCGTTGAGGCAGTCCTGGTTCTGGATTTGTGTGTTCTAGAGCCATTCGACTGTATCCTTTCACTTCGTGCTGAGGTTCGACGACCTCATTTAGTGCTGCGCCTTGCGAATGCCCAGCGTGTGATATTCCAGACCCGCCACGTGCGCGAGCTTCCCATCGATAACCGCAAAGGGGTCAATCAACAATTTTCCGTTCATCCGCCTGATCAACTCTTCTGGCGCTATTTCGGAAAACTCATCCCATGGTGTCATTATCACGACTACATCACTGTTGTCTGCAACTGCCAACGCACTCTCAGCCAATTCAACAGTCGTTTGATCTATTTCATCCGGCAATTTAGCTACCGGATCAAACGCAACAATATTATAGCCTTCGAGAGCGGACATTAACCCGACGGACGGGGAATTTTTGACCGAGGCCGTGTCTTTCTTATACGCAATCCCCAAAACACCAATCCGCGGCTTACTTCCGGCGTGAAGCACTTTGTCGTGCAACTGGCGTAATACCCAGTTTTTCCTATACCGGCTGTTCGATATTGCAGCGGCAATTGAAGATGTATCCGTTCCGGCGGCGGCCCCCATGCGAACAACAGCTGCCAAGTCGCGCTCCAGGTTTCCGCCTGAAATTCCAAGCCCTGGCACGATGTAAGAATATTGGCCAATCCTGCGATCCAATCGCAGCGCAGGCACAATCTCACTCCAATCCGCCCCGATCCCTTCACACAATTCCGCCAGTGTATTGGCAGTCGTCACAGACGCAACAAGACAACAATTAATCGCAATTTTTGCCAGTTCCGCGCTTTCATATTTCATCGGTAGGACGGGGCAATCATAGGACTCAAGCAGCGCTTGGTATTGCACAGGTAATGGTTGTGCTGGATCAGAACATCCAACGATATATCGTTCCGGGTTTAAAGCCCGGTCCAATGCCTGACCAAAGACAAGTGTTTCAACCTGATAGAAGAGTGTATCGCCAGGCAAATCCAGACTTACGCTAAAACCTGGTTGCACTTGACTGAGAACAACAAGCGTCGCCCCCGGCTTCAACACAGGCGATACCAATTCTACGAGCGACCGTACAGGCTGAACGTCCGCCGTTCCTTCGTCGTCTGTAGGTACGTCCGGCGCAACATAGACGACGTCCGCAGCTCGCACATCGTCCAATGACGATGAAAAGCGCAGCAGGTTTTTGTGATTTGCGACTGCTTCATCCAAGCCCGGTTCGGCAACGGGAAGATTTCCTTTCGACAACTGCGAGACAAGCGCTTGATCAGGATCGAACCCCACCACGTCATGGCCACGCAATGCAGCAGCAGCAGCTGAGTTCAACCCCAAATGAGTCATGCCGACAAAGGCGACGTTTACTTTGCTCATCTCGACCTTCCGTCCCGTTCTCAATCTAATTAGACGACAGTGTATTCTCGCCAGGCGACATTGTTAGCGCCTGATGGGAAAGCTCACTGAGCGACTGATTGATCCAGAGATCATTGTCAGTATTTCCAGAACCGCCGGTCGAAATCAGGTTTTTGAAGTACGAATATTCTTCCGCCCAAGTGGGATCCGTTTCCACCAACGTCACCATATCCTCGGCTGGGCGCCCTGATGGCAACACACGCTTTCGGACACTGAAACTGCTTGGGCCCCATTTACACAGCGAGGAAATGTGTGCACTTCCCTTTTCGGCCAAAACATCCGCGTAAAAATGATTGCGCCACATGAGCAACGTCATTTCCAGCTGAATAAGTGGTCGCCCTTCCGAGGCAATCGTTACATGATCGAACGCTTGGTTCTCGAACCGACTGGCTGTAACAATATTGAAATTGGTGCGCTTTTCGCCCGTCCAGAAATTGAGCGTATCAAGCAAATGCGACCCTAAATCTGGTAAGACACCCGCACCTTCATCACGCCAAGCCGATTCACGTACCAATCTGGCTGTACCGTTTCCATAGAACATCCGGATTGAATAAATTTCGCCCAGATCACCTGAGGAAATCAAATTTCGCATTCGGACAAAGTGCGGTTCAAATCGATGATTGTATGCGGTGTAGCAAATCACACCGTTTTTCCTGGCAACTTCAGCCAAGTCTTTGAGTTGTTGATTGTTGTCGCCGACCAGCGGCTTTTCAACAAGCACGTGCTTCCCATTGCCTAGAAAATACGAAAGTAATTCGCATTTTGGGCCATCGGGAACGCAACAAAGAGCGGCATCATAACTCTCCAAAGGAACTTCTTGGATGGTTTTGAAATCGGCTGATCCCGAGAACGGATCGACAGTGGCAACAGCTTCGTCACCTGCGATACGGAAGCGTTTTTCGCCCTGCACGCCCATCCCAACAATAATTACTCTTAGAGCGGACACTGCTTCAAACTACCTCGCGCCTGAGGAAATTGTGGCTTCATCGGGCTTGTAGTCAATTACCTGTTGAACACGTTTCAAACGTGCACGAACGGCATCGGGCGTGATTGGGATATTGCCGTCATACTCACATTCCAACCCGGCAGCAACGCACCCTAGAACGGACGAGACAATGTCATTGCCAGTCGTTGCAAGCGCCAACGAGGAATAAGCAAGAAGAGCATCTCCAGCACCCACTGGATCAACCGGGTTTTCTGCAAAGCTTTCAACGGAGACTGCAGCACGTGGATGTTCGAATGGCAAATCGCGGTGAACCATAACGCCACGCGATCCAAGCTTGAGAATGAGCAACCGGCAATCCGCCCGGCGCTTCAGTTCCGTGGCGAGCGGCCGAACAATGGAATCCTGATCTGCCAAAGCAAAGCGGGCCTCTCGTTCGTTGGGCGTCAACAGGTCAAACCCCTGAAATTCTGTTATGTCACCCCAACGGCTGGCAACCTGGCTATCGGCAACGCGAACAACATTGTCCGGAATAGCTTTTGTCAGCACAGGCACCGTGTCTCTGTTGAAAATACCATGCCTGAAATCACTGAAAATGACGAGGTCGGCTGGGATCGTTTCAATCTCGCTGATAATAGCGTCCAGGACTTTGCCAGAAATCGCTCGGTTGTCGAGCGTATCAATCTTCAAAAGCCGATAGCCACCACTAATTATGGTATTTTTATTGGTTGTTGGGCGCGTTCTATCAATCAGTGGATCACATTTCACACCGGCCGCCTTCAGGTCGTCGAGGACAAATTCCGCCATTTTGTCCTGCCCCAGGACTGTCGTGAAATGCACGTCTGCACCGGCTGCTTGCAGGTGTTTAGCAACAATCCCAGCACCGCCGACATAATCTTCCCGGCTTTCGTGCCGAACGCTCAAAGTTGGTGTTTTGGTCCCACCGCCAATAAGCGTTGTGCGGGTTAGACTGTCGACAATAGTGTCGCCAATGACATGAACACGACAGCCCTTGAAAGCATCCAGCCCCTTTTCGACATCAGCCAGTGTCATATTCTCCGCAGACAATAATGACATTATCTTTTCGACGCCAATATCAGGCCGCGTGTTTTCGATAATGTATGAAGACGAATAGACAACATCACCAGGCGTGAAAATGATCTCACCGCCATATCCTTCAAGAACATCCATTTCTTCTTGAGTACGCGGATCCACGTGACCGTCGGTATATTCATAACCTTTAGCGAAAAAATCAGGTTGGACTTTCGCCAGATTTTCAAGAGGCTTGGCATTTGGGTCAACAAGAACGTAGTCAACAACTTCCAGGGCTGCGAGATTTATTGCCCGCAGATCTTCTGGAACATAAGGTCTGACATCTGCTTTTTTTATGTGCTTGTCTGCTGTCAGGCTCGCTACCAAAATATCCGCTTTTTCGCTGGCGTAAACCATATGTCGAATGTGGCCCGGATGCACAATGTCAAAAGTGCCGTGGCACATGATGACTTTTTTGTCGCGCGGCCGAGGCCCAATGATTTCCTTGAGCTCATCAGCGGTGACAATTTTGCGACGAAAGCGCTCAAATTTATCCAAAACCATCGATCTTTTCTCTTCTTTAAAGCGGCCTGTTATTTCAGTTCGATTTACTCATGTTTTTATCTGAGCACAGGACTGTTGTACCAATCCGTTTTTATTTACTCATATACTGGAACCAGGTCTTCGTCGCCTTCTCTATCCCATCCGGATCCCACAAGGGTGCCTCCGACCAATAATCAATATTCTCAACGATCTGTGCGACACCTTCTTCAAATGTCACTTCCGGTTTCCAATCAAGATCGCTGGTAATCTTCTCAATATTCGCCCATGTACAATCTGGTTCACCTGGCCGCTTCGGCACATAAACCACTTCGCCACCGAGCAATTCGACCAGCCGGTTTACTGATTGCGGGTTACCTGCGCCCAGGTTGTAGACCTCACCAGTCGCGTTTGTTTTTGCCGCCGCGAAAAAGGCTTTCGCAACATCTGTCACATACAGAAAATCACGTGACTGAGTGCCATCTCCAACAACGGTAAATGCAGTTTCCGCAAGTTTTTGACGCAAAAACACACCAAACACCGCGCCATATGCGCCGGATGTTCTTGACCTCGTCCCATAGGCATTGAATATGCGAACAGAGTTGACTGGCAAGCCGTAAACATCAGCCCAGTGCATACACGCTTGCTCACCCTGAAACTTGCTTAAAGCATAAGGGTGCTTCGTTTCGATGGGATGATCTTCACGCGTCGGTGTTTCAGCGAGGCCATAACAGGAAGAAGAAGCCGCATAAACCAGCTTCTTAACATCAGCAACCCGTGCTGCCTCCAAGACACGAACCGTCCCTTGAGCATTGACCGACATATATTCCGTCGGTTTTTCGATTGATGGGACGATATCGCCAATGCCTGCAAAATGAAAAACAAACTGGGCACCCTCAAAAATGGAGCAGTCGGGTTCAATTTCGCGAATATCCATATAGTGGGTCTCTAGCGCCCCACCGTCTTTGTGGTGGGCCAAGTTTGCCTCCCGGCCGCCCACAAGATTGTCAATAACGCGAACAGAAAACCCCTTTTCTATCAGGAGGTCGACCATGTGACTGCCGATAAACCCGGCACCACCTGTCACAACTGCAATTGGATTGGCCATTACTTCGCCTGAATTTTCTTCAGTGTCCGGACGTTATAATATTTATCGTCTTCCAACGCATTTTCCAACTTACCTTCGCGGAAGGCATCACATAGACTGCGCACAGCGTCTTCAATAGAACGGCCTGGCTTGAAACCCAATTTTTCACCAATTTTATCGGAATTAATCCGGTAAGACCGGTTGTCATCAGTTGGTGTGGTCACAATTTCAATAGGTGCTTTTTCAGGAAACTCTTCTTCAACAACCTTTTTCACACGGGTCGCAATATCCATTATTGTTTGGTTCATGTAACCGCAATTGAAGGTTTCGCCGGCGATTTTCTCGTCCGGTACGGTCAACAGCAATTTCCACAAAGCAACAAAGTCTAGAACGTGCAGGTTTGGTCTCTGCTGGTCCCCACCAAATACCGTAATTTTGTTATTCAACACCGCGTGGGTTGTCAGAATATTGACACTCAGGTCCAGCCGTTGTCGTGGTGCATATCCCATGAGTGTCGCTGGACGAATGGCAACACAGACGAAATCATCAGCCTGATGTTTGAACAAAACCGGTTCACATTGGCCCTTAAATTTATTGTAGTGCGTAAGCGGTACGAGCGGATGATCTTCACGAACTTCCGGTGCATCCGAAACGCCGTATACAGACGATGAGGATGCATAATAGAACCGCCGTACACCAGCCGCTTTTGCAGCCTTAACCATCGGCTCAAACGCGTCCATGTTAATGGACGTCGAAAGATTATCATCTAGTTCAAAGCTTGCATCATTGGAAATACATCCAAGGCTGATCACATGCTCCATACCTTCGCATGCTTTGCCGACCGCCGCAGCATCACGGATATCGCCCTGAATAATCTCGAGATTTGGGTTGTCGTGCGGCAGAAAGTCATTGCCGAAAAACATTATGTCAAAAACGCGAACACGATACCCTTCATCCAGCAATGCAGGAACTAGCTGTGATCCGAGATACCCTGAGCCACCCAGTACAAGAACATTTTTCATCTATTTTATTCCTCAGACATCGCCCGCGATAACACACAGACGCTACTCTTTGTTTGAACAACAGCTCCCCGACATCAAAGTCATCAAGGGAAATTGTCGGGATTTCATGCAGTCTTTCAGCCAAACACACTCAAGCCGATGGAGAAATTTGATAACCCGCCTTCTGAGCGTCGTTATAAAACATCTCCACTGTTTCCAGCGAAAACTGGTCAAGATCTTTACCCAAGCCACTCAGCTTGTTGATGATGCCATCCGTAATTGTAATGATATGGCAGCCGATCTCATTCGCCTGAACAACATTGAGCACTTCCCTAGGGCTAGCCCATAGAAGCTCTGCCAATGGGCGCGGCTCCATCATCTTCAGCGCTTCTTGCATCAGTGGAATAGGGTCCTGTCCAGCATCAGCAATCCGCCCGGCAAACACCGATAAAATTGCCGGGGTAGCAGGATCAATCACATCAACAATTGCCTGAACTTGAGGCAATGTGAACATGGCGGTTATGTTTACCGCAATTCCACCATGAGACAAGCGGCCGACCACGTCCGCCGTCGACTCGCCTTTGGTATTTGTAATCGGGATTTTGATATTAACGTTGGGACCCCAGCTCGCAATTTCCCGGGCTTGGGTTTCCATTGTCGGCAGATCATCAGCGAAAACTTCAAAAGACACCGGCCGATCTTTAACAATCGCCAGAACATCTCGTGCAAAGCTGCTGTAATCATCGACGCCAGCACCGCGCATAAGCGTTGGATTAGTGGTAAACCCTTTGATCCCGGGCCTTTGCGACATATCACGAATAACGTCCAAATCCGCGCCGTCTGCAAAAACCTTGATCTTAAAACCGTCTGGCAGCATACCCGTAATCATCCCCCAAAAAACATCGATTAAAGCAGATCAACCCGCGTCCGCCCTCGAAATAATATCTGCTACTTCCAATAAATCTGCGACTTTTTGGAACTGATATTTGTCCAGATTGACCATTTCTCCGTAGCCATAGTCAACAAAAAAATTTCTACAATCTGCTGCCGCCCCAGCCATCACATCGCGCCACCGATCTCCAACCATAATACTTTGGCGACAGTCGATTTTCAGCTCTTCAGCCGCTTCCAATAACATCCCTGGCTTTGGCTTACGACAATCGCAATTATCATCATCGGTATGACAACACATTCTAATATCATCAATTGGCAATTCCTGCCTCAAAAGACGATGAAACTGCTCGATTTTCTCCAGAGTCTGCTTTCCTGTCCTGACATCCGGCTGGTTCGTCACCACCACAGTCAGATACCCAAGTGACTTGAATTTCCCTAACGCCTCACGAACCCCGGGCAAAACCTCAAACTCATCAAGTTCATAGGGTGGATACGGCTTTCCGTCCCGAACGAATGCCCGATTGAGAACACCATCGCGATCCAGAAAGACCGCTTTGTTTGTCACGCCCCGCCTACAGGAACTGTTTCAACCGACTCCCACTTCGTCGATGTATTCTGAAGCGCCGGATGCGAAACAAGGCAATGCCACACGACTGCCTGGAAAGCTTCGGTGTGTGGCGTGATCCGCGAAGATTCCACAGTTGGGATAACGACAACAGCGTCACCCACCTGTTTGGTATACCCGCCGTCTCGGCCTACAACGCCGTAAACACTTGCGCCACGTTCTTTTGCAAGCTTCAGCGCCTCCACAATATTAGCGCTCACGTTCTTTTCTGCATTGCCGCCGCCAACGGAAAAAACCAAAATCGAGTCTTTTTCGTTCAGCCTGCTTACTTTCAGCCATTCGGCAAATGCGCCTTCCCAGCCTTCATCGTTAATCCTGGCCGTTAGCTCCGACACATTGTCTGTCGGCGCATAACTCTCCAAACCGCAGAGTTTACGAAAATCATTCACAGCATGCGCGCAATTCCCAGCACCGCCACCGACACCAAGCAAAAACAACCGCCCTCCGCGCTCGCGGGTTTCCGCCAACCCAAGCGCCATTTTTTCGACTGTGCCCTGGTCAATATTCCGAGCTATTTCTACTACTTCATTAAAGTATTCGTTTATCATTTTTTCTACCTAGTACTTAATATTGACCAACATCTGGATGTTTTGCTGAAGTATGTTCAGCATTGTCACTTCAAAGCGAAACTGACATCAAATCCTCTGATGCGCAAACCATCTGAGAAATACTGGTAAATCCGCTTTCCATATTTTGGATTTGACGTCAATTAGTCCTCAATCCCTGATTGCAAGAAAACTTTGTTGAAAAACAGATGATTCACCTCGTCCTCCTTACTTACTACCTCTTCAAAATTTGGTGGATAGTCGTATTGGGACGCATCAAACTCTAAATCATCGTGGGGATTGATATATTTCCAGTACTGCTTTGAATAAATCAAATGCTTTGCAGTTCTTCCCATTTCGGACAGATACCAATTTGCCTGCTTGGGAAGCATCTCATGTAACGAGCTTATTGATAAGGCGGCGTCAACAAAATCGTCCGGCAATAATGAAAGCTGATGAGGCAAAAGGAAAATAAGTTGTGCTTCTGACATTTCGGCTTCAACATCACGCCAATCTGCAAAATCCCTGACGCCAAACAAAGTCGCATCAGGATACAGCCGCGACAAGTACCACTGGCTAACAAAAAGAGCGGGGGGAATATCCACAATCACATAGCGCCGAACATTCAACGCTGAGCGCAATACGTGAGCGAGACGACCGTAACCGGCCCCAATCTCGAGAATTCCGCAAGGTTCTTCGCCCACGCGCTCGATCAAGGCCGGTACGATATCATTGGCCTCAAAAATTGATGTGGCAAGATCCTGGGAGATCAGTTTTCCTCGATGTATAACGCGAATTGGATTGCCCAGCTCTGGCTCACTCATAGTTTCAGCCAACGCCAACCGGTCTTTGCTAAGCAAAAACTCCCACAAAAGCGTCACGTACCCCCGGTATAAAACACGCTCTTTTCTATCGGAATTGAATATCTGATGGTTTGGATGTGATTGAAAATGATTTTGATCCAAATAGTCTGGATCCTCAATTGTCGAAAACAGGAGATGGGCATCAATGGGAGCCGAATTCTTAAGCCACGTCAGCAGGCGCCGCAGTTTGCTGTCGAATACACTGCCAATAAGGTAGTTGTGATAATTCTGGCTAACCGTCAGTTTGAAATTATGCAGTCCAGCGCCAGTCAATTGCTGCAGATTAACGCGGTAATAAAACTCCCAGAATTTCGATGGGACGAATTCTTCGCCGGCCAACTCAACAAATGATTTCATTCGGTTGCATGCGGCTTCAAGTTCTTGCGCCTCACCTCCCGCATCAACATCAGACTTATGAATACGGTAATTGCCACTCAAAGCTCTCAGGCGGCCGTCCAAGAACTCATTGCGCTCTGTGACCTGACCCAATTGCCATTCAACACTCGCCGTATTCTGACGCTCCAAAAGCAAATTACCTTCTGCCTCTTCGTGTCGATTTTCAGACTCAGAAAATGCACTTCGAGCATCTTGCAAACTCACATTAGACGCCTTAAATCGCGCCTCCAACGCCAGAAATTGCTCTCGCTGCCCGGTTAGTTGGCTTTCCAGTGTCTTTTTAAGTTCCAGTTGTTTTTGGAGATCAACAAGCTGCTCTTTTGTCGAAGACAGGTCGCGCTCCAGTTTCCGCGACCTCAACAATTGGCTCTCAAGGTCTGTTGCATGCTGCCTTGCGATTTTGAGTTCAACTTCCAATCGCTGTGCAATCGTCAACTTTTGCTCTAGATCAATTGCCCGGTCCCGTTCCGCCTGAAGATCTACCTCCAGTTTCAACGCGGATTCGAGTTGATTCTCCAAATCACGCGCACGCGACCGTGCACCGAAGAGTTCTCGTTCGACCTTTTTCGAGTGTACGACCTGGAGCTCGAGATCAGCAGCACGTCTCGTCACGCCGGAAAGTTCGGTTTTCACTGTTGAAAGCTCTGTCTTCTCGGTCCAAAGCTCCGTCCTCACGGCAGAAAGCTCCGTCGCCAAAACCTCCGCTCGCTTCAACGACCGGGCACGTTGTTCATAAAGACGTTTCACGTGAGGCAATAAGAGCGCCACAGATTTTAGAGTATTACGTATGCGCATGAATATCGAAACTCTCAGTGATAATTTCGAACAAATGGTTTTCAAGTTGATAGCTGGTGAAAACCCGTCCCCATCTATCTTGATCGGGTCTGTCGTTAGCTTCACTCACAGATAGTCACCCAAGCGCTTGCGGAAATAGCCGAAGATCACGATGCCAATAGCTAACATAGAAAGCATGAACACACTAACAGAAGCAAAATAAAATATGTTGCCAGGTAGAGGCATCCCTAGCAGAGCATGCCGGTACCCACCAACCACCCAGAAAAGAGGATTGAGGCTAAGAAAATCCTGAAGTCTGGGTGACAGATTTGATAAAGGCCAAACAATTGGTGTCATCCAAAAGAGAAGCAACAGAATGACATTTACAGCTTGACTAACATCAGGCGAACGAACTGACAGTACACTCAATGGCAGAACAAACACGAAAGATACAATAGCTAAGCCAAAGAAGAAGATTGGAAGTAAAAATACCTGACTTGTGAGCACAACATCGTTTGCAACGAAAATAAGGACGACAATCAACGACAGCGGTAAGTGCACAAGCATGCTTGATAAAACCGCCGCCAAAGGCACGACAATTAATGGGAAGTCCGCTTGAGTGACAAGGTGCCTATTTGCGCCAACAGCCCCTGCACCGTCGCTAACCGCGCCGCTAAAAGTAACCCAAGGAAGCAAACCACCAAAAAGATACGCAAAAAAGGGCACGCCGGTTGAAGCCGTCATCTTCAATCCATAGACGCTAACAAACCAGAATATCACAAACATAAGCGCTGGCTGTGCTATCGCCCACAACGCGCCGAGTTTCGTTGCCGCGTATCGCGCGCGCAACATATCGAATGCGATCCAGAGTATCCGACTTAAAAGATTTGTAGCTGTCGTTATTTCCATTTCTTTATTGCTGCCTTCAACGTGGCCACATACGGTGCCGCTTTTTGATCAATTGATCTACAGATCATTTACATGGTCACGATCATCGCTTGGGTGGAGATGGATATACATATTTGCCAAGTCGGCAATCTGCAACTTCAAAGCTTCTGCATCAGCAAGTAACGATAACAGGACGCTATTTTCCTCATCCACATTTGTCCTAACCTTATCCTGCATGCCAGAAACCTTTTGATAGACATCTTGAAACTTGGAAAAATCCAAATTCAAGGCATCATACCTACGCTTGTTCTTTTGATACTTTTTCTCAAATTCAGCGACAACATACGCATGAAGCCTCAGATCAAAGACATTTAGCTCCCTAACTTTTTCCAAAATTTTCTCGGAAAGTTGAGGTGGCCCAATTTCTTTTACCTTTGTCACATTTTGTCGTTCATAACGCATTCCGGCTGGCGGTAAATTCCACTGACAAAAAAAATCGGTCAGCCCAGCGTCAAACGAAGACACAGGAATACAAGACACGAAATGTTCTTCTATGTTTTGTATCGTTCTTTGAAAGTCTTCTTCAGTTACTGGACGAACGCTGCTTTGCAAAGCCGGCTTATCAAATGTGTCCAAGCTAGGGTCGCCACTTAACGCCCTGACCATATGGTTGTTCGAGCCAAGGAAGCTCATATTTACAAACTCTTCAAAACTAGTTTCAACACCACGCCAACCCAGGCCACGTACATAATTGTACGACGAAATAATGCGATCTACAGGGTCACGAATAAATGTAATATACTTGCATTCAAAGGGTAGATGCGCATGCAAGCCGAAGCCCATGTGACTCGGTATAAATTGCACCTCATCACGCTTTTCCTCAGGGAGTTCGTTAAATTTCGATGCTATATACTCAAGATCAATTAGCCCTGTGCCCGATACATTTTCTTGGAAATACGCACCAAAAGTATGACCTTCAAAAGCTCTTTCGAGCAAAGTCACCGCTGTCACGCCCGCTGTTTTCGCGAGATGAGGGAAAAGTATGACTGGCTTGGCATTACTGTTGCGCACGGCTTAACCCCAATTCGCTTGCAAATCTTATAGCTAAAAAATCAGTAATGGATGAAATATCCTTTTTCGAGGCATTAATCCAGGCCACTAAACCGTCAAGCCGGTGACAAATAAGCAATTACTTTAGATCAGTAATGAGCAAGGTTGGTCTGCGTATTTTCCATTGGAACTTGCTGCAGTAGCGATGTTTTTAATCGAATTTTGTGTAACTTGCCTTAGATATGCAGTAGCCGTTTGATAACCTTATAGAACAAATGCTTCCACGACAGCCCGGTGCGCACAGGCAAGGTCCTGCAATACCAAAACAGGTAGGACCAGATGAGGCCCCAACTTCGAATATGACGGGGTGCGATGCGCGCCAATTCCAGGCCAAATGGCAAAAACACCGCCGGAGCTTGTCTAAAGAAGTGTTTGAGATCTCTGTTTTCAGGTTGGTCGAGTGCCGTCATGAGCGATCCGAGCACTTCTCTCTGTTGCGTCCAATCTCGCATCCCCTTGTCTGAAAAACTACCTTCGCTCGCGATCAACAGCGTCAAGTCATGCGGGACAACACAGGCGCCGCGCCTGAATGCCAATCCATAGATCGCAAACCAGTCGGCATACCAACGCAGTTCACCGGGAAATCCACCCGCCGACAACAAGGCATCTCGCCTCATCACCACTGTGTTCGAAGACATACTTAAATAGAAATTCGAAAACCGCTCCAGTAACCATTCTTTTGATAAAAACTCTGGGAGATCGTTCAAGCGAAACTCAATTGCTCTGGTGCCACGCGTCCCAAAAAAAAGCTCGTCACGGGAATAATTGATTGGAACTTCTGACCCGACAGGCACAACACTCAGTTCAGAAAAACAGATCCCAGCTTCGGGATACTTCCTCAGCGCGATTTCAGATTTTTCCAGAAAATCAGGAAGTAGTTGATCATCAGATGCAGCCCATACAACATAATCAGAACTTGCTGCGTCCAATAAAACCGCAATCGACGCCATGAGGCCTTGGTTTCGCTCATGCTGGACCAATTTTACATTTGGATGTCTGTCTTTATAGCTCGCTAGAACTTCAAATGAGTGGTCGGTCGACCCATCATCCAAAAGCAAAACCTCGTCTGCCGGTCGGGTTTGTCCAAAAATGCCATCGAGGGCACGCGGCAAGACCTCCTCGTGATTGAAATTGCACAACATTATTGTGATCGTTGGCGTAGCGCCTGTTCGACCTTCCAATTTGATTTCAGCCACGAATACTCAAGACCATTTTCCTTGTTACGGTGATCTGATTGATCCACTGCAAGCGTTGTTAAAACCATTCGTGCTTTGCACCATGAATGATCATTCCTAAGGCTTACGAACGCAGAGGGGCAAATTATTTACAATCCCAGACATGTTAGAGGTAGAAATGATGTAAATTTCCTCTCAATCGGCAATTTGCACTTTATGAATTTAGTGAAGTAAAGCATAGTTGTTTTACTAAACAAATTGCGTTCCCAACGCAGATGAAATCTTTCTTGCAAATTTGCGTTCAAATTTTACAGACCATTTCCATTATGGACCTTACCCTTGTCATCCCTACCTACAACCGACCAGATAGCCTGGGTCGGCTTTTAATTGTACTGCGCACGTTTGGGTATGATGGCCAAATTCTGATCGCCGACTCCGGCTCAGATAAAACGAAGGAGGAGAACAGACGTTCAACGTCTGCGTGGGATGCAGTTTCGTATATAGAATATCCGACCAACATCGCACCATTCTCCAAATTTGCTGCGGCAATAGCTCTCACACAAACCAAGTTTGTGATGTTGCTTGCGGATGACGATCTAGCATTCCCTGAAGGGCTTTCAGAGTGTGTTTCTTTTCTGAATGCCAACCCAACCTACTCAGCCGCTCACGGCCATTATCTGAGCTACAGGATGAGCGGAGACAGAATTAGCATCCCGAATATCGAATATAGCTCTCCCAGCATTGCCGCCAACCTTCCCTTCGATCGGCTGAACAGTCTAATGAGCAACTATCAAGCGTTAACCTATGCAGTGCAACGGAAAGACACAGCACAGAAAGCGTTTGAGATGGCATCGCAACAAAAAGACCTGCTTTGGCAAGAGCTGGCTGGCAATTCGCTTACGGTTTTCGACGGCCCCGTCAAACGGATGGAGTGTTTTTCGCATGCCCGACAGTGCGGCAGCACCGTAGGGTACAGTCACTGGCACCCTATTGAATGGCTTACGAGAGATGCAGCTGGTCTTTTTTCGGGTTTTGCTAAATACATTGCCGCTATAGAAGGCATGGCAATTGGAAACTGCCTGACACAATCCATGCCCGGCGATCAAATTCGCCATGCAGCTAACAAAGCCGGCCTTCTCTATCTGACGCCTTATCTGGCCTATTCGTCGCAAATATCACAAAGGGCCTATCCCGATGATTGGCCGCAGGATCAAAAAGCTTCTGCAGCGATCGACCATTGGAATGATTTACATGTAAAGTTTCCTGCATCTATTTTGCTCCGTTACCCGCGGCTAGGCACATTCGCAAGGACGCTTAAACGAAATATTCTTGACCGATACATTGGGAATTATGAAACCTCTATCTCGGCAAGCAACGGAAAAATGCTCTATGTTAGATTTGGCAAGCCGGCTGTTCGCGCAATTCAAAATATGGGAGGGAAACGTGAAATGAATCGGTTGGCGAAGTACTTTTCACGCTATTTGGCCTCCTAATCTTCATTCCTTATATATAGTTTTCTTTTTCGACAGAAAAAGACGCTCTGACAATTGCTTTCTCCATAACTAGGAGCGTTCGAACCGGTCGCCCTAAATTAGGAACCAAAACTGGCGTGCACAAACCTCCTCAAACAGAAGAAAATTCGGTGCGACCTAAGACGGTGAGCATATTGCTCACTAATTATAATCACGCAAAATATTTGCCGGATTCGCTTGAAGGGATCTGCGGACAACTACGACCTGCCGATGAAATTATCATCGTTGATGATGGCTCTACCGACAACAGCGTGGAGATCATTAAATCGGTTCAGAAAAAATTCTCTCGTATTCAATTGTTGGAGAATGGCGATAATAAGGGTGTGCAATATTCCATCCGCCGCGCACTCAATTCTGCGAAGATGGACTTCATTGTTTGGGCCGCTGCCGATGATTTGTTGTTGCCAAATTTTTTGGCTGAAAACATGTCTATGCTGGAGAAAAATGAGAACGCCAAGATCTCATTTTCTCGCCTTGCAACGTTTAAAGATGGTTCGACAGATATAAACTCTTTCGACGAAACCACAAATGGCCTTGCCTTTGATTTCAGCGCGCTCCCCCATTTCTTGGAACCGGCACAACTACAAGATCGACTGAAAGCGAGTTACCTCTGGTTGAGTGGCAACACGGCTGTTGTGGAACGCCTAGCATTGAAGGAATTCGACGGCTTCCTACCGGAATTAAAATGGCACTCGGACTGGTTTTCCTTTTATGCAGTGGCATTGCGCAACGGTACCTGCTTGATACCGGAAACACTCGCTGCCATGCGCGTCCTGCCTGAGACTTATTCCTCAGCTGGAATTCAAAATGCGAAAGAACAGCGCACTGTTCTGACTGAAGTCTGTAACGCCCTCGCGTATCCACACATGGGCGATGTACGTAAAACCTTCAGAGCCCGACCCTGCCTGTTTTCGCCTATGGGAAGCCGAATGCTTCCCGCCTTGAGACAAAATGTTCGCGATTTGGACCTCTATATTCGGTATCTGACATGGCATCTAAACCATGAAGGTGTGATCATGCTTTCGCAGGCCGCAAACCCGGTACCCCATAGAACAGCGAAGCGCTTCATAGGCAAATTCTTTGTTACAAGCAGTCGCCTGCTCAACTGGTTCACGCCTGCTGGATGGAAAAACCCAGTCTAAGTTGATATCTAGAATAGTAAGGCTCTCCCAGCTTTGCGGACGATTGACGTGGAATATTTTCTTTTCCGTCTCCGGACTGCGCCACGACCGAACAAACCTGCCCCTTATGCCCTAAAAACGCACCAAACCCGACAATTAGTTGGCGTTCCCAATCGGATACAGGTTGCGGTTTCATCAATTGCTAGGCAATGATTAATTTGTGAGTTTATCTTGAAAATGGCATTACTTACGTGATGCGACACGGCTGATTGAAGTTTTTTCCAAAAAACAAGTCGGTTTTGCATGAGCGGCTGAATTTCTCGGCGATCCATTTGGTTATGAGTGAGGGACACAAATGAGCGGAATTGGACACACGGGAAAATTTGTTGGCCGCACATACGATCAAACGATTGATGGTGTCCTCGGAAACACCGCCTGGGCAGACTCCGTTGTCTATTACTCTTTCCCAACTACCAAAACAGAATACAGCTATTCCGGCTTCAGCACGGACATTTCCGGGATCGCCGACAACTTCAGTCAAATTTCAACACAACAGAAAAATCTCGCACACAAGTTTCTGGACCTCTCAGGAGGCAATAACGCCGACGATGGGTTTTCCATCGAAGGTTTCACAAACCTTACAATAAGCTACACGACCGCGACCAAAGCCCACCTACGGTTTGGACAAACGACAGACCCGCTCGTTGAAACAGCTATTGCTTTCAAACCGAACGCTGCCGATCCGGGAGGCGACATCTGGTTTGACGCCGCGTTGGATTTTAGGTCGCCATTGATTGGCGACTACGAGGCACAAGGACTGATTCACGAAATTGGGCATGCGCTAGGCCTCGAACACGGGCATGAAAACTCCGACTACGGTGCCCTGCCTTTTTCTGAAGATTCCATGGAATTTTCGGTAATGACATATCGTTCTTACATAGGGTCCGATGCAGCGTTTTCTTACAACGAGGATTTTGGGTTCCCGCAAACCTATATGATGTCTGATATTGCGGCGCTTCAAAAAATGTATGGCGCTGATTTCACCACAAATGGCGGAGACACGGTTTACAAGTGGAACCCAAACTCCGGTGACACTCTTGTAAATGGCCAAGTAGCACTGGATGCCTCAACCAATAAAATTTTCGCCACTATCTGGGACGGCGGGGGCACCGATACTTATGATCTGAGCGCCTATACAAATGGCCTAACCCTTGATCTGGGAGCAGGCGGCCATTCACAATTCAGTACAACTCAAACAGCTGGCCTCGGGGCTGGTAATTTTGCACGTGGCAATATTTTCAACGCACTACTCTACAACGGTAGCACGGCATCTCTGATTGAAAATGCGATCGGCGGTTCCGGCGGTGACACAATAAACGGCAATCAGGCCGACAATACGATTACCGGCAATGGTGGCAATGACACCATTAATGCGCTTTCGGGTGATGACACGGTTTATGACGGATCGGGCAATGACAATGTGGACCTGGGATCCGGGAACGACACTGTCATTGCAGGAACTGGCACAGACACGTTTGTCGGAGGGACTGGAACTGACCATATTTCATATGAGAACTCCGCTGGCGGCGTAACCCTGAACCTTGCCAACAACACGGTATCAGGCGGCGAAGGCACAGGGGACAGCATTTCCGGGTTTGAGAATGCGTCCGGCTCTTCAGTTGCCGCTGACACAATTTATGGCTCCTCGGCCGACAATATCATCAAATCTTTAGGTGGCGCTGACTGGGTCTTTGCGGGCAGCGGCGTCGATCAGGTTTACGGGGGTGACGGCAACGACACTCTTATTTGGTGAAGCTGGAAACGACCGCATGTATGGCGGACAGGGCAATGACAGTCTTTTCGGCCAGGGCGGCGACGACCAACTGAATGGTGATGCAGGCAACGACACGCTCCGCGGCTGGAATGGCAATGACACGCTTGTTGGTGGCACCGGCGATGACGACATAGCAGGCGACGGCGGGGATGATGAACTTTTTGGTGGTAGTGGCAATGATACGCTTGATGGCGGAGGTGGCGCAGACAAATTAAACCTTGATGGTAATGCCGACACAGCTACAGGCGGATCTGGCGCAGATGAGTTCATAATACAGACTGCGATTGGCAACAGTACGATCACAGATTTTGAACTAGGAACTGACAAGCTCAGCATCTTTGTTCCAGGTTTCGCAACCAATGCAGGCGTTACGGCGGTAGGCGTTCAAAATGGTAGCGATGTTGTTTACACGCTCGCCTCCAATCAGACACTGACTGTGAAAAATGTCACGCTTGCCCAACTCGAAAATGACGTTCTGATCAACGGTCTGGCTCCTGGCCTAACTCTCACGGGCACGTCGAATGACGACACGCTTATGGGGGGTGTTGGTAATGACACAATCAATGGGCTGGCGGGCAATGACACTCTAAGTGGGTTTGGGCTCAACGATATTATCAATGGCGGTGCAGGAAACGATATTGTTCGAGACGGCACTGGCAACGACACCGTTGACTTAGGAGATGATGACGATTTGCTCATCGTCGGTGGTGGGGTCGATACCTTTATCGGTGGCGCTGGTATCGATACGATTTCCTACGAAGACTCAACCTCGTCTGAAAACATCAATCTTGGAACAAATGCTACGATTGGTGGCGAAGCTGGCAATGACTCGATTTCTGGCTTTGAAAACGCGACGGGCTCAAATGTGGGAAATGACACCCTCTATGGCTCGTCCGCTGCGAACACTCTCAGCGGACTGGGCGGACATGATCGGATCTTTGCTGCCGCCGGTGCGGATACGGTCAACGGTGGCGACGGCAACGATCTCCTGTTCGGCCAAGACGGCAACGACACGTTGAATGGCGACGCTGATAATGACCTTCTCTTTGGGCAGTCTGGGGACGACACCCTCAATGGTGGTGCGGGCACGGACACCCTCCGCGGCTGGGTAGGTGATGATACTTTGAACGGTGGCATGGATGCCGATTTTCTCTATGGAGATCAGAACTCCGATGCGCTTTATGGCAATGAGGGTGCCGACACGCTCGACGGCGGGACCGACAATGACAATTTATATGGCGGTGTTGGCGATGACACTCTCACTGGCGGCACCGGCGACGACACGTTCCACTATGCACTCGGTGACGGCGCAGACAGGATAACAGACTTTGAAGTCGGCCTTGATCGTATCAATTTAACAGGGTTCACCCTCGCAAACGTTGCCGCAGCTATCGCTGTCGCCACGCAAAGTGGCACCAATGTCATATTCGACTTCGGCAACGGCGATACGCTCACAGTAGACAATACAACCATCGCCCAACTGAACGATGCTATTTACCTTGACGGCGTCATATCTAACCTTGCCCTCACCGGTACAGCAGGCGACGACACTCTCAATGGTGGTATCGGCAATGATACAATCGATGGCTTGGCCGGCAATGACACCATCACAGGCGGTTATGGGAATGACACCATCAACGCCGGGGACGATGATGACACCGTCAACGATGGTTCTGGTAACGACAATGTCGACTTGGGCAACGGCAATGACACTGTGACCTCCGGTGGTGGCATCGACACCTATATTGGCGGCGCGGGGACAGATACGCTCTCCTACGCAAACTCCACTGGCTCCGTTTCGGTCAACCTTGGGACAAATGCTGCGTCGGGCGGTTTTGCAGCTAGTGACACAATCTCCGGGTTTGAAAATCTATCCGGCTCAAATGTGGGAAATGACACCCTCTATGGCTCGTCCGCTGCGAACACCCTCAGCGGACTCGGTGGACATGATCGGATCTTCGCCGGCGAGGGAATTGATAACGTACATGGCGGCGAAGGCAACGATCTCCTGTTCGGCCAAGGCGGCAATGACACGCTGAATGGCGATGCAGGCGATGATCAGATATTCGGTCAAGGTGGCGACGATCTGGCACACGGCGGCACAGGCAACGACACAATCCGTGGTTGGAATGGCGACGACACTCTCAATGGTGGTACGGACAATGACTCTCTCTATGGAGATGGTGGCAATGATACGCTGAACGGTGATGGTGGTGTCGACCGCCTTGAAGGTGGCGCAGGCGATGACGTGCTGAATGGCGGTGCTGATAACGACACATTGCTAGGCCAAGAAGGCAATGACACACTGAATGGGGATGCCGGGGTCGACCAACTGTTTGGCGGAAACGGTCGGGACCGCCTCTCGGGTAACGATGGTGATGATACCCTAGAAGGCGAAGGTGGTTATGACTGGCTGAATGGTGGCAACGGTCAGGATGTACTGCGCGGCGGGACCGAAGGTGACACGCTATTTGGCGGTGCAGACAACGACACACTCTATGGCGATGCGGGCGCGGACGGCCTTTATGGCCAAGGCGGCGACGACACCATGGAAGGCGGCGATGGAAACGATGCGCTCCACGGTTGGAATGGTAATGACACGCTCAAGGGCGATGCAGGCGATGATAATCTCTTTGGCGACGCGGGCAATGATCAGCTTTTCGGTGGCACCGGAAATGACAATCTGAGCGGCGGTCTCGGTGCTGATACTTTTGACTTCAGCAAAACCAATGATCAGGACGTGATCACCGACTTCCAGGACAATTTGGATACGATAAATATCAATGGCTTCAACTTGGTCAATGCCGCTGCAGCCCTGGCCCTCGCGACGCAAAATGGGGCAGACGTATTTTTCGACTTTGGCAGCGGAGATACACTCACTGTCCAAAATACTACACTCGCGAC